>Ga0334882_1004509_pt1 | contig 11709 bp, 8 predicted proteins | sample GraSluR1_MG_5_FD_207226 | JGI IMG/M metagenome (GOLD analysis project Ga0334882, IMG submission 207226) | Sludge microbial communities from methane-producing bioreactor in Wageningen University, Netherlands - Granular Sludge_15_04-R1 | ecosystem: Engineered > Bioreactor > Anaerobic > Unclassified... | reverse complement strand
ATGGTGCCGTCGTGGAGTGTGTGGGGGAGGTAGTCGCCGTCTTTGGAGACGCTGAGGTGTCGGAGGCCGGAGCCATCGGGGCGGCAGGAGAAGAGATTGCAGCTTGTTTCGTCTTTGTCGAATTCGTTGCACTGGAGGGAGCAGGCGACGCGCTCGGAGACGAAGACTATGTCGCCGTTGGGTGCGTAGGTTGGGTCGAGGTCGCTCCATTGGCCGTGGGTGATCTGGCGTATGGTGCGGGAGGCGATATCGAGTTCGAAGATGTGGATTGGTTCTTCGGTGCGGCGGAGGCGGTAGTTTGTTGTGCGGTCGAGCCAGCCGGGGGGCGGGTCGCTGGTTTTGGCCTTTGCGTAGCCGAAGACGATTTGGTCGGCGTCCCATGAGAGGTCCATGCCGTGGACGTGGCCGGGGCCGAGGGCGCCTTTGAGGAGGGGTTCAATGTGCGGCTCGTCGCGAGGGCCTTTGAGGGTGAGGATGAAGATGTCGCCGCCGGGGCGCGAGACCCAGGGCATGTGGTTCAGGCAGACGTCGGGGTAGGTCTGCTGGGTGAAGCGTTTGAGGATGAGGAGGCGGTCGAAATCGAGGAGCGGGTTGGCGAAGACGAGGCGGCGGATTGCGGCGCGGGCTTGCAGGTAGAGGGTGCGGGCGGTGTCGCCGGTGTGGTCGGTGAGGCGGTCGAGGGCGGTGCGTATTGCGTTGGATTCGTCGTGGAACCACCGGAGGTCGATACCGCCCTGCCGCAGCTCGGAGGCGAGGCGGGCTGCGCGGTCGAGGGCGGCGGCGGTTGGGTAGACGATTGGGTGGGCGGTTGAGGCGGTAATTTTGGCGGTGGACCAGATGCTGATGCTGCTCTGGTCGGCGGGCTGCTTGAGGGCGATGTTTTTTTTGGGGTCGTCGGCGGGGTAGATTTCGACTTGGTCGAGGTGGAAGAAGACGGGGGTCTGGCTTGGGATCCGCAGGCGGATATAGCGAGCGGAGACGGGCGGGTCGAAGGCGCGGTCGAGGGGCGGGGCGCCGGAGATGCCGCCGAAGTGGGCGCCTTTGTTGTCGTGAATGGTGGCCCAATTGCGTGCATCGTTTGAGGCGAGGATTTGGAGGTTGTCTGCGTTGTGGAGGCCGGGGGGATAGTCGAGACGGTTGTAGACTACGATGCGGGCGATTTGGCGCGGGTCGCCGAGGTCGACCTGCCACCAGGGGTTCGGTTCATGGGCGGTATGGAAGGCGTACTTTCCGTCTTTTAGGCCGTCGACGGCGCCGGCGGCATCGGCCCAGGTTGGCACGCCGGGGGCGCCTGCATGGGCAGGGAGCATCGAGATGCGAGCCTGTGTGAGCCAGTCTTCTTCGACCTGGCGCGGGGATGCAGCGAGCAGGATGGCCGGGGATGCGGCTGCGAGGAACAGCGATGCAAATTTTACGCTTGTCCGTGCGGTCATTAGCCTTGCCTCCAAAGCGGCAGTTTGCCGGTGCGGACATTATAGCATATTCGGGGTGCGTGATGAATAGTGAATGGCTGGCGGCGCGGTGGGCGCATAAAGAAGGCCCTGCCGCGAGTCAGGGCCTGTTGCGGTGCACACGGTATGCACCGCGGACAAAAATGTGGAGAAGCATTTAATTCACTGTCTGGGTGTTCAGGATGTCGCCTTCGAGGCTGATGGTTATGTCTTCGAAAGCGAGCGGAACACCGGCTTTTTCGATGGCCTTTTTTGCGATGTACGTGATGCCTGAACAGCATGGGACCTGCATGTGTACGACGGTGAGGCTGTTCAGGGCATTGGCCTTTATGATATCGGCGAGCTTTTCGACGTAGGCCTCGGCGTCGTCGAGTTTCGGGCATCCGACGATGAGCTTTCGGCCGGCGAGGAAGCGGCCATGGAAGTCGGCCATTGCGAAGGGGACGCAGTCGGCGGCGAGGAGCAGGTCGGCGTTCTTGAAGTACGAGGCGGTCGGGGAGACGAGCGTGAGCTGGACGGGCCATTGGGTGAGTTGGGAGGCGGCTGGCGCGGACGGTGCGGGTGCGGCGGGTTTGCGCTCGAGGGTCCTGGCCAGAGAGCCGGGGCAGCCACAGGGCATGGGCGCGGGGGCTTGGGCTTTCAATCGCTTGAGGTGCTGCTCGGTTGCCGCTTCGTCGAATTCGGCGGCTTGGCGCTGTTCGATGGTGATGGCGTCTTCGGGGCAGGTTCCGAGGCATGCGCCAAGGCCGTCGCAGTAGATTTCGCTTACGAGTCTGGCCTTGCCGTCAATAATTGCGATTGCGCCCTCGGCACAGGCGGTTACGCACTTTCCGCATCCGTTGCATTTTTCTTCGTCGATCTTGATTATGTTTCTCAGTGCCATTGTATTGTCCGCCAAACTCTTTGGTGTTTGTTTGTGCATCTTGCAGGCAGCGGCCGCGAGCGGATCGAATTCCACCCGCGGCTGCCGGCCTTTTGGCCGCTTATGCGAGCATTGCGGCGAGGTCTTCCTTTACTGTTGTAATCGGTGCGATATTAAACTGCTCGACGAGGACCTTGAGTACGTTTGGTCCTACGAACGCCGGCAGCGACGGGCCGAGCTTCATGTTCTTGATGCCGAGGTGCAGGAGGGTCAGGAGTATGCAGACGGCCTTCTGCTCGTACCAGCTCAGGACGAATGACAGCGGCAGGTCGTTTACTCCACACTTGAATGCGCCGGCGAGCGCGACAGCGATCTGGATTGCGGAGTAGGCGTCGTTGCACTGGCCGACGTCGAGGAGGCGGGGTATGCCGCCGATGTCGCCGAAGGGCAGCTTGTTGAAGCGGTACTTTCCGCAGGCGAGTGTGAGGATGACGCAGTCGTCGGGGACGGCCTGGGCGAACTCGGTGTAATAGTTACGTCCGGGCTTTGCGCCGTCGCAGCCGCCGATGAGGAAGAAGTGCTTTATCTTGCCGGCCTTGACGGCGTCAATAACGGCGCCGGCGGCCTGCATGACGGCATTGCGGGCGAAGCCGATGGTGATGAGTTTTTCTTCGGCGTCCTCGGCGAAGCCCGGTGCGGCGAGAGCGGCATCAATGACGGGCTTGAAATTGCGGTCTGCGATGTGTTGTACTCCGGGCCAGGCGACGAGGCCGCTTGTGAAGATGCGTGCCTTGTAACTTTCGCGCGGGCGCTGGATGCAGTTGGTGGTCATGAGGATGGCGCCGGGAAAGGCGTCGAACTCTTTGGCCTGATCCTGCCATGCTCCGCCATAGTTGCCTACGAGGTGCTTGTACTTCTTGAGTTGGGGGTAGGCCAGGCATGGGAGCATTTCGCCGTGTGTGTAGACGTTAATTCCCTTTCCTTCGGTCTGCTTGAGGAGTTCTTCAAGATCCTTGAGGTCGTGGCCGGAGACGACGATTGCCTTGCCCTTGAGGGGGGTAACGCGGACCTGTGTGGGTTCGGGATGGCCATAAGAGCCGGTGTTTGCGGCGTCGAGGAGTTCCATGACGCGGAGGTTTACTTCGCCGACCTTGAGGGCCATTGGCACAAGCTTGCCGAGGTCTTCGGCGTCGTCGGTAGTGAGGAAATCAAGTGCTTCGTGGAAGAAGGCATAGACGTCGCTATCTTCCTGACCGAGTATCGCGGCGTGATCGGCGTATGCGGCCATGCCTTTCAGGCCGTAGAGGATAAGCTCCTGGAGGCCGGCGATGTCCGAACCGAGGGCGTCGAGGCGCTGCTTGATGCCGACGCGACGTGCCTGGTCGACGAGGGCGGCATGGTCGGCGGCTGGTGCGCAGGCGGCAGGTCCATCCAATTCCTCGGCGGGGCGGCCGGCCTGAGCGGCGGCCTTTTTATAGAGGGCCTTTGCCTGTACGATCACATCGCCTGCCTTGTGCAGCAGCGTGTCAAGACGGGCAGGGTCGAAGTTGACGTTGGTTACGGTTGTGAAGAGGGCTTCAACGATGAAGAGGTCGATGTCGCGGTCGGCTGCGCCCAAGAGGCGTGCGCGATGGGCGTACATCGAGATGCCTTTGGCGGCGTGGACCAGCAGGTCCTGCAAGTCTGCGGTTTCGGCGTCCTTGCCGCAGACACCGATTCTCGTACAACCCGTCCCCCCTACCGTTTGTTCACATTGATAACAAAACATTTGGTCGATCCTTTCGATTAGCGTTTCCTGTTTTTAGTCTTTCAGTTTGTACATTGCGGGATTCGGCGCTTTAATTACGAGAAAAGTGGTGTCCGCCTCGACAGCATTGGATATCTTCATGGATACGCCGCCGGTCACAGGCAGCAGATCGCCGGCGGCCATCGCATACACCTTGGCATCCAAATCCACAGTCAGGCCGCCGCTGAGCACCAGCAAATGCACGATGGCAGCATTTGCCTTATGCGGGGGCACCGACTGGCCCGGTCGAAGAGCGATTTGCATGATCAGGACCTGATCAGTATTTGCCACTTCGCGGCGACCCATTCGTTCGGCCTGGTACGGGATATCTTTTAAGACATTCATCATTGCATTGCACCTATCAGAGAGTTTGATCATTATTTTTCTGGCGAATCATTGTCAGCAGCATTTTGAACCGTTGGCGCGCGTCCACGGCGTGGGGAATGTTGGCCGGCATGATAATCAGTTGGCCGGCTTCTACTACATGTTCGTTTCCGTCGATTGTGATGACGCCTTGGCCGTCGACTACCTGAACGACGGCGTCGTAAGGGGCGGAGTGCTCGCTGAGGCGCTGGCGGGCATCGAAGGCGAAGAGTGTAATCGTGCCGGCGGGCTTGTCAATAATCGTTTTGCTTACGATTGCATCGGGAGCGTAGTCGATCAACTCAGCGAGCCGTTGGGGCATGCCAAGGCAGGCTTGGAGGACGGTATTTCGTTCATCTCTGCTCATGGCTTTCCTTTCGCCGGGGGGCGTCTTCGCCGTTAATGACGTCGGCCAATGTCGTGTTTTGTAGATAGCTTTCGATCTGTTCCTGCAGGCCGGCAATTTTGCGGCTGATTGGGCAGTTCGGGCGTCTCGGGCAGGTGTGACCTGGCATGAAACAGGTATTGACGGCGACATTGCCCTGGACGGCGGCGACAACGTCAAGCAGGCTGATCTGGTCGGGGCGACGAGCCAGCGCGAAGCCGCCGTGCGGGCCCATAGTGCTGGTTACCAGATTTGCGGCGGCCAGTTTTTGCAGGATCTTGGCGGTAAAGGGATATGCGATATCCTCTTCCTGGCTTAGCTGGCGTACGGAAACGACCTGTCCGTCGTATCGCTCAGCGAGGTTAACCATCGCCCGCAGTGCGTAATCCGAATTTTGCCGTAGAATATTCATCTTTCAGGTTCCTGTAATTGGGGGCGTTAAACGTCGCCCGCCATCTAAGACTAATATAGTCTTACTTCGGTATACTGTCAAACTGAAAAAAAGTTTTTTGCGAAAAAATTATTTTCGGCACCCGCGGCAACTATTCCTGCAACCAGATGTGCAGGACCGGGGCCCTATAGTTATAGGGCTTACCGACAATATCGATCTTGCCGTCGCCGTTTACGTCGGCGAGGCGTGACTCATGGTTAGCCAGACCTACGGCGACGGTTTGTTTTGCGAAGCCGCCCTTTCCATCGCCCCAGAAAATCATTGTTCGGGCGTTTGCGCCTGCGCCGGGGCTGCCCATTTCGGCGACGAAGATGTCGATATGACCATCGCGATTAATGTCGGCGACTTCGAGCGAGTGGCCGTGTATGACGTGTTCCATGAGGGTGTGCCGGATCCATCGATCTTCTTTCCAGTGGTACCATTCCAATGGGCCGCTGGAGTCTCCGGGGCTGATGACCACTTCGGGGCGTCCTCCTTCGATGATCTGTGCGGCCTTGATGCGGGTGTTGGGCCTGTCAGCGATGAGGTGCGGGTTGAAGGTTGAGCCGCCGGTGTGCTCGAACCAGTAGCCGGCGCCGACTATGTCGGGCTTGCCGTCAAGATTGATGTCGGCTACATCCATGCCTTCGTGTCCGGGGCCGGTCTGATATGAGAAGATCACTTCATAGTCCCACCTTTCGGCTTGGCGCGGATCGCGGGGTATGGCGGCAAGGAAGAGCTTTTTGGCAGTCTGGCTCCACCATGCCAGTTGTATGCGTCCGTCGCCGGTGAAGTCTGCGAAGCGGCTGTCATGCTGATAGCGGGCGTTGTCGCCGGATTTGATGAGGCGGCGTTTCCATGGGACGTTGGGTTTGTAATCGGGATAGGGATTCTCCCACCACCAGACGCCGTCGTTTCGGGAGTCGCCGCAGAAGACAATGTCGAGATCGCCGTCGCCGTCAATGTCGTAGAAATCGCCGCCGGCTTCAATATTGAGCTGTGTGTCATCGATGACGAATCTCTGCCATCGGCGATCACCGGCGTACTTGTACCAGACTACCGAAGGGGTTCTTGTGCGCTCGGTGACTACTATGTCGGTGATGCCGTCCTTGTCGATGTCCAGGACGAGGCAGGCGGTTTGCTGGCTGCCGGCGTTGACGCCGATGAGCCCGGCATCGGGTCCGGAAAGCAGCGTCCAATTGGCCTGCCCGGCGGCGACGGTACAGAGAGCCCACACCATACAACCCGACGAGAATAGAGTACGTTTTGCGTTCATGAGATTTCCTCCGGTCGCTACGTTATGCATTTCCGCCTGATAATACTCTTGGTCATTTTACGCATGTTTGCGGGCTCTGTCAAACGGTATGCGGCCGGCGCTCAGGGTATGCTGAACACCGCCTCGTTGAGCCCGCTCCAGGTGGATTGCTCGAGTGTGCGTGCTCGAATGTGGGTGGTTTCGGTAAGTAGAATCGGGTCGGTGTACTCAACGGCGGCAGGGCTGAAGTCATTTCCGGGGACGATCTCGTCGCCGACCAATTCGATTGAAACGAGGAAGTCGTGAAGGTCGTCTGAATGATTAATTCCTTGAACAGCGAGAACGTTGAAGCCTTCGCGGAGAAGTGTTCTGTGGGGGGTTATGTCGAAATCCTGCCATTGTGCGGCCTGGCTGTCGTCGCGAGGGGCGTCAGCCGAAGAGTCCCATCGCGGCAAGCCGGTGAAACTACCGCGGGCGACCTGCACACCATTTAGCCAGGCGACGAAAGCATCGTCATATCGCATCCTGAGGACCAGTCGGGCCAGTTCGGCCGGCTTGGCTGTGAATGGGACCCGTATAAGACATGAACTGCCGATCATTTCGTGCAAGACGTCGATGCCGATAAGCGGTGCATAACTTACAGGGGCGTCGGGGTCGGTTTGGTATCCAACGGCGCCGGCGCCCTTGATCCACGTGCCGTCGTCGAAATCCGGTTGCGTCCAATCATGCATCGGCCATGACAGGTGCGGGCCATCTATGATCCGTCGCGTGAGACCGGGCGATTGCCAGGCAACGGCGAGGTTGTCGCCACCGGAGCCGTCCTTCTGGAGTGCTTCGATGTAGTAGCAGGTTCCGGCGGTGAGTTCAATCGGTGCGGACTCTTGTGAATCGTATTTGTCCCACTCGCGTGACTTTGTCCAGCCGGGGACATTGGCGATCAGCGCGGCGTTGTCAGGGTCGTCGTCGGCGCTGAGCCAAAGCTCGCCCTGGTCGTCGCTGGCGATCCAGAACGTGTAGGTCTGTGTCTGCGGTGGGGTGAGCCATGCGCGCATTCGCGTTCCATAGTAATCGTTCCAATTGGTCGGGGCCTCGAAGGAACTCATCAGTTCGGCGCCCGACGGATTGTCGGGGTAGTCGGGATGTGAGGTAAGCGAGGCGATGGTTGTGCCACTGATGTCGTCGTACCACTGGCGGAGAGCGAATCCGTCGCCGGAGTCTTCGCCGTGCATGGGAAACGAGATGTTCTTTGGGGCATCTTCAGAGATGAAGGTTACGGGAGTTGTTTGCGAGGCGGCGGGCGCTCGCGGATCGCTGCCATCACGCGTGTAGTACATTGTGCCGAATGGGTGCGGATTCTGCAAAGTGAGTATATCGCCATAGGCGAGGTCGCCTCCCTGCCGGGGGCTTCCATTTACAAGGAACCGGGGGCCTTCGAAGGTGAAGAGCCTTTTTTCCGTGAGCGACTGCAGCACTCGTATGGGTCGTTGATGCGCCCACGTGTCGCGGATGAAGGTGTTCATGTTGGGCAGGACGCCGGACATCTCGGCACGGAGTTCTTCGAAGCGGGCAATTATGTTTTGGTGTGTCAATGCACCGCCGTTGAAAAGGTGTTTTTGGACACGATCGGCGAAGATGATTTTGAACTCGGTGTTGTTGAGGAGTTGTTCGTAGAGGATTATGATGGGCTGGATATTGCCGCTGCCCGTGGGGGCCTTAAACGGGCTATCGAGGGTTGTCGTCTTGAAGCTGTGCTCTATGTCCCAGACGTAGAACCGCCAGAGGCCCAAGGGTCCTTCGGATCGCTGGCGGGCGGCGGCCCAGTTGTTGTGGGGCCAGTCGTCATGGTGGCAGTAGCCTTCGAGGATGAGATAATCGACGAACCACGGGATATCCATTCGGCGGGAGATCTCTTCGTAATACGGCATAAGAGTCAGATCATGCATGAGAGCGAAATCGAGCAGATCGGTGAAGGACTGCATGTCGCCGCTGCGAGCGTCGACTCTGTATGGCCGATCGACCGGATCGCCGGGCTTCCATTCGTAGTTGTCGTCCTCGGGGCGCCAGTTAGCGACGACATCCCAGGGGAGATGGCTTTGCCACCGGGTCTGCATCATGTGTTCATCTATTCGCTCGCAGGGATTGTAGTAGCCCTGATGGCGGCCGTTGATGAAGAGGTTGGCGAATGTTCCGGTACAGGCTTTGCCGCTCATGTCCTTTTGCAGGCGGCGTCCCAGTTCGTCCTTGATGAAGGGGTTAACTTTGTCGGCCTGGCCGGCCCGGAGCACGACGCGTTTGAATCGGTCGACCGGGGCCGACGGTATGATCGGATATTCCAGCCATGACTGGTCGTAGTCTTTGCGGAAGTAGAGGCGGAAGCTGAACTTGGAATCGAGAGTGAATCGCGACCGCGAATATGTGCTGCCGCTGATTCTGATTCCGCAATCTGCCTGAAAGCCGGAGTTATCGGCCGGGTGAATCAGTTCGACGGATACAGGGCGTTCGAAGTCGAGGCCGTGGCCCATGGGATTGTTGTAGTCGCCGGGATACAGGGGGACCCACGATACATAGTTTCCTGTATAAACACCTCCGCGGATGGCGCAGATGCCGTCCGGCATGTAAAAGGCGCCTTGTTCATCGCCGACAAGTGAGATGGCTGGCAGCGATCTTTGCGCGGTTGAGGCATTGAGTATCCATGTGGTTGTGCAGATGTCTGAGGGCATCCAGCCGGGGCGGTGCGCGATTGCGCGCAGCACCGTCGTCGAGTCGATGTACAGAGGCTGAGTGTAGATTTCGCCGTTTGTCGGTGTCGGCGCGGCGCCATCGGTTGTGTAGCGGATAATCGCTTGTGGGGTTGCGCAGGAGATGGCACCGTGAAAAGGGGCATCGTAGAAGCCTCGGCCTACGCTGAAGCTGATGTCGTCGACGATTCCCTCGAATGCGTCTATGTTGGGCGCACCAGGCGTGGGCGATGCAAAATACCGGTGCTGGTTCTGGTATATACCGTACGAGACATCGCGCCGCTGCGGGGGGAAGCCGAATCGGCCGGGCTCAAACTCGTACATCCTGAATTCGCAGGCGACGGTCTTGCCGTCGGGCTTTATCAGGGCGACATACTCGCCATCCGCATTCAGCTTGAAATTCGTATGAGGCCGGCCTGCGGCGCCTGATCTGTTCTTGCCGGATGCGAATACGATGAGAAATCCACCGGCTGGTATGATATTGGCCGGGGCAAAGGTCCATTGGGCGGGCTTAAGGGCGTTGTCAGTCAGATGCCAGCCGGACAGGTCGACGGGGATGGAGGCCATGTTGTGCAGCTCGATCCAGTCGGAGGCATCGCCGTCTTCATCCAGCAAGTCTCCGGGCCGGAGAGGTTCGGTGCTCCCGTTTGACGCCATGAATTCGGTGATGATGACAGGTCCGGCGGCGTTGCGCCAGTCGCGGGCGAGGGTCGCGAAGTCGGACATGTTCGCGGGATTAAGCCATTCTCGGGCCAACACAGACAGATCGGCCGCGTCTACGCGACAATCGCCGTTGATATCGGCATCCGGGCAGGCCTGTGCGAAGGCCGTCGGCGGCGCAAGCAAGACCGCGGTCAGCCCCGACAATATTGCATAAGTCAGTAGTCGCACTTACCCGCCTCGCATATGAATTACTGCGCACACTTATTATAACAGAAAGCGGAAGAGATTGCCGCAAAAAAAAGGGTCGGGACCGCCGCGATCTTCAATCTCAGGGACTTGCAAGCCGACGGGCGGAGCAAATTCTGCTCAGTGCGAAAGCCTGGAGGACATACAAGGTCTTTGGTTACCTTAGGGCGTTCGCTTGGTTGGTTGGCAGATATTGTGGCGAAAAGTTTGAAATTGGGCGAAAAGCCGGGTAAAATGTATTGTTGGTTAGCGTTTTGCCGGCATTACAAAAGGGAGCATTCGAGGATGTGCGGGTATTTAGATCGGCGGAAGTTGTTTAAGGCAGGTGCGGCGGCGGGCACAGCGGCGGTGCTGGGAATGAGCCTGGAGGAGAGGGCTTTGCTGGCGGGCGGGGGCGTTGCGGCGCCGACGGGGCCGGCTGAGAGCGGGCCTATGGGCAGGATCGGGGGCGTGGAGATCAGTCGGCTTATCTGCGGGGGGAATCTGCTGAACGGGTATGCGCATGCGCGCGATCTTATCTATGTGTCGGAGCTGCTGAGGCAGTATTTCACGGATGAGAAGATCATGGAGACGTGGCGGCTTTGCGAGTCGGCGGGGATCAACACGATGATTTCCACGTGCGACTGTCCATACAGCGGGGGGAAGGATCCGACGGTTCGGCTGCTGAACCGGTATCGGGATGAGGGACGCGGGCGGATGCAGTGGATCGCGCAGTGTCAGCCGGCGGGCAAGGGCATGACGGACACGATGCAGAAGGCAATAGACAACGGGGCGGTGGGTGTGTTCCTGCAGGGGGAGGTCGGGGACCGGTGGGTTCGGGAGCACCGGCTGGACCTGATTGAGAAGATCGTTACGTGGGGCAAGGGCAAAGGGGTGCTGGTGGGCGTCGCGGGGCATTCGGTCGACGTGCCGATTGCGGTGGAGACGGCGGGGATTCGGGTGGACTTTCACATGAAGACGCTGCATCATCAGAACTACTGGTCGGCGATGCCGGGGGATCAGCAGCGCGAAGTGAGCCTTAACCCGGCTGATAATTACTGGTGCCGGACACCCGAGCAGACCATTGAGTTTATGAAGGAAGTGAAGACGCCGTGGATCGCGTACAAGGTGTTGGCTGCCGGGGCGATTCGGCCGGCGAGCGGGTTTGATTATGCGTTCAAGAACGGGGCGGATTTCGCATGTGTGGGCATGTTTGACTTCCAGGTCAAGGAGGATCAGGCGGCGGCCAGAGAGATCGTCGCGAGGCACAAGAACCGGACTCGCCCGTGGCGGGCGTGAGAGGCATTCAAGAGTAAGGGGAATCGATCTTTACTGCTTAAGGAGCAGAATATGTCACAGAGTATTGACAGGCGTGGTTTTATGAAGAAGTCGGCGGCGATCGGGGCGGCATCGCTGGCGCTGAGTTTCGAAGAGCAGGCGCTTTTGGCGAATACGGGGGCGTCGGCGGGCGGCGTGAAGAAAGCGGCGGGCAAGATGAGCATGGGCAAGATCGGTGATCTGGAGCTTAGCCGGCTGATCTGCGGGGGGAAT
>Ga0334882_1004507_pt1 | contig 11718 bp, 9 predicted proteins | sample GraSluR1_MG_5_FD_207226 | JGI IMG/M metagenome (GOLD analysis project Ga0334882, IMG submission 207226) | Sludge microbial communities from methane-producing bioreactor in Wageningen University, Netherlands - Granular Sludge_15_04-R1 | ecosystem: Engineered > Bioreactor > Anaerobic > Unclassified... | reverse complement strand
GGTAAGCGAAAAACTAAAGGGAATTCCGGGTACTATCGTTAAGATAACCGTAGAGCGTAACGGAACAGAGATAGATTTCGATGTAAAACGGGAAAGAATTGTGATCCCTCCTGTTCCTTTTTACGGAATGATAGATTCTTTAACTGGTTACATAAGATTTACAAATTTCACACAGAATTGTTATCAGGATGTCAGAAATGCACTTATTGATCTCAGAAAAAATAATCCAAAGCAGATGATCCTTGATCTGAGAGGAAATCCGGGAGGATTGCTTACTGAAGCTGTTGAAATTGTAAATCTGTTCGTAGGACCTGGTAATGAAGTGGTATCAACAAAAGGAAAGGTAAAACAGTTTGATGAGGTATTTAAAACGACAAAACCTGCTGTTGACGAAAATATCCCACTGGCAGTAATTATAAGCAGAAGTTCAGCTTCTGCATCGGAGATTGTGGCCGGAGCCATTCAGGATCTCGACAGGGGAATAATTACCGGCCAGAGGTCATACGGAAAAGGCCTGGTGCAGATCACCCGTCCCTTAAGTTACAATAACCAGCTAAAAATCACTACCGCAAAATATTATATTCCAAGCGGAAGGTGTATACAGGCACTTGATTTCTCACATCCAAACGAGGATGGGAGCGTGGGGATCATACCTGATTCGCTTATTTCCGAATTTAAAACAAAGAATGGCAGGATAGTAAGGGACGGCGGGGGGATAACTCCGGACGTAACAATCATTCCCGAATCAATGAGTCAGATAGCGGCTGAATTGTACCTGCGTAATCACATATTTGATTTTGCCACATCGTATTACTGGAATCATCCTGGTGTTAAATCACCGGCTGAATTTTCTTTCACCGATGCAGATTACACCGACTTCAGAGATTTTCTGGTAAACAGGAATTTCAGCTATAAAACCGTTACTGAAGAATCACTGAATCAGCTTATTGAAAATGCAAAAAATGAAAAATACTATGATCTCCACAAAGATCTTTTTCATAAGCTGGAAAAAGATCTTGATCATTCTCTTGACCATGATCTGGCTACTTTCAGGAATGAGATTTCAGAATTAATTGAAAATGAAATAATAAGCCGGTATTTCTATGAGGAAGGAGCTATTGCCAGCTCTCTGCATAAAGATGAACAGATATTGAAAACTCTTGAAATACTTTACGATGGTGATAATTACAACGCAATTCTTAAGGGAAGAAAGAGACCGGCACTCATAACCGTTGAAGATGAAAACTTTTCTGAGGAGAGTTTAATAAGCAAAAGAAATACTGATTCCTCTCAGATCTGAAAAGGTTCACGCTTATTCCCGGAAGAACAGGCAGACCGAAACGGTTCATTGCAGATTAGATTGTTCCCTGTGAAGGCCTCTTTCCTGTTCAATCCGGATATAACTGTTTAAAATGTACAGATAGTTGATTATCCGCATACTTTTCACATAATCCTTTTTTTTGTCAGTCCCCGTAAAAGGGCGGCAGAAAAGCCACCTCATCCCCACAATTCAGTTCCGGTTCATTATTTATTATCTGATTGTTTACTGCAATTCGGAATGGATAATGAATAATCTCCGGGAAATCATCTTCAATCCTGTGAAGAAGATCGCTAAATGAGCTTACGCTACGGTAGTGCTTCTGGAATACTCCGGTCAGTCCGGAAATCTCCCCGAAAAATAAAACATTTATCTCCATTCAAGTATTTATTGTTGATATTCTTTCCGGCAGGTATTTGCCTCCTGCCCATCATCTTTCAATGTGCCTCCAGCCAGTTTTTGCCGGAGCCCCAGTCAACTTTCAAAGGGACATCGAGACTGGCAGCATTTGTCATCTCAGATATCACCATTTCCTTCAGCAAATCCAGCTCGGAAACAGGAACTTCAAAAATCAGCTCATCATGAACCTGAAGAATCATTTTTGAGGAAAGATTTTCCGATTTCAGTTTTTCATGTATTCTTACCATGGCTATCTTGATAATATCAGCTGCACTTCCCTGTATGGGGGCATTTATAGCATTTCTTTCAGCATTTCCCCTGACAACCTGGTTTCTTGAATGAATATCACGCAGATGCCTTCTCCTGCCAAACATTGTAGTTACATAGCCCTTTCCCCTGGCGATTCTGATACTTTCATCCATGTATTTCTTTACCCCCGGATATGAGCTGAAATAACCCTCGATCAGATCTTTTGCATCTTTTCGTCCAATGGTAAGTCTTTCGGACAATCCATACGATGAAATGCCGTAAATGATACCGAAGTTTGCAGTTTTTGCCCTGCTGCGCATTTCCCTTGTGACTTCTTCAATCGGCACTCCGAATATTTTTGACGCAGTTGCAGCGTGAATGTCATTTCCCGACATAAAATCAGCTATCATGCTTTCATCCTTACTCAGATGAGCCATTAATCTCAATTCAATCTGCGAATAATCGGCTGAAAAAAACACAAAGCCATCATCGGGCACAAATGCCTTTCTTATTTCACGGCCTCTGTCATCCCTGACCGGTATATTCTGAAGATTAGGATTAGTTGAGCTTAGCCGCCCGGTTGCCGTTACAGCCTGGTTAAAGCTGGTATGGATACGGCCTGTTTTTGTATTAACAAGCTGGGGAAGGGCCTCAACGTATGTTGACAAAAGTTTCCTGAGTCCCCTGTATTCAAGCACTTTATTGATTATCGGATGCCTTCCGGCCAGCCTCTGGAGTATTTCCTCATTTGTAACGAACTGTTTTGTTTTGGTCTTTCTTGCGTTGTCATCGAGCTTTAAGCGAAGAAATAATATATCCCCGAGCTGCTTTGGTGACGAAATGTTAAATTCGGTACCCGCAAGAGAGTAGATTTCTTTTTCCAGCGAAACAATATCATTTCGCAATTCGCCAGCTATTGTCTTCAGATCCTCCTGGTTAAGTTTTACCCCGTTTCTTTCCATTTCTGCCAGTACATATATGAGCGGCATTTCAATATTTGCTGCCAGGCCGGATAAATCCTCTGATCTGAGCATTGGTTCAAATACTTCCCTGAGCTGCCATGTAACGTCGGCATCTTCGACGGCATATTCCTTAATTTTATCAACAGGAACTGAGCGCATATTTTTTTGATCTTCACCTTTCTCTCCTATCAGTGATTCAATGTGCACGGGAGTATATGAGAGATACGTTTCCGACAGAAGATTCATATTATGCCTCATATCAGGTTCCAGAAGGTAATGTGCTATCATAGTGTCAAAAAGCGGACCTTTAACTTCAATATCGTAATTTGCCAGAACCTGGATGTCAAATTTCAGATTCTGCCCGACTTTTATTATATTCTTATTCTCAAAAATTGGCTTCAGGATTTTAAGAAGCCTCAGAGTATCCTGACGCGATTCAGAAAAATGGATCAGCCAGCCTTCACCTTTTTCCCATGAAAACGCCAGCGCAACAAGTTCCGAATCGAGTGCATTAATACTTGTGGTTTCAGTATCAAAACAGAACTTTTCAAGCGATAATACTTTTTCAGTAAAATCTTTTACCGCTTTTTCGTCTTCCAGAAGAATATAATTATGAGGAACTGTTCCGGCATTATTTGTATTCCCTGAAACAATGCTGCCTGAAGAACTGCTGAAAAGAGATCCCTGGGTATTTACATCTTGTTTTGCGAAATCTTCCTTTTGTTCAGGTTGTATAGCATGAATCTGTGATTCCTTAAAGATCCTGTTGGCAATTGTTTTGAATTCAAGCTCGTCAAAAAGTATTTTTAGTTTTTCAATATCAGGATCTTCTTTTTCAAATTCTTCATGATTGAACGGAACAGGAACATTCTGATCAATTGTTGCAAGTTTTTTGGAAATCTCAATTTGTTCCCGGTTATTATCTATTATCTCCTTCAGCTTTCCCTTAAGGTTGCCTGTATTATTAAAAAGTTTTTCGATCGATCCGTATTCTGAAATAAGCTTCATGGCTGTTTTAGGTCCTACTCCAGGGGCTCCCGGTATATTGTCCGAAGCATCACCCATCAGTGCCAGTACATCAATAACCTGTTCCGGTTTTTGAACAGAAAACTCCCGTTTTACTTCTTCTTCTCCCCAGATCACTGACTCATTGCCACTTCTTGAAGGCTTGAACATGAAAATTTTTTCCGAGACAAGTTGTGCAAAATCCTTATCTGGAGTCATCATAAAGGTAACAAATCCCTGGCCGGCTGCTTTTTTTGCCAGTGTTCCTATCACATCATCCGCCTCAAAGCCCGGACAATCTATTACAGGAATTTTGTATGCCTCAAGCAGTCGCTTTATATACGGAACCGCAGCTTTAATATCCTCCGGAGCCTCATCGCGGGTAGCCTTATATGCTTTGTACATCTCGTGCCTGAAGGTAGGGGCCGGAGTGTCAAAGGCTACTGCGATATGACTTGGCTTTTGTTTATTCAACACTTCCTCCAGTGTCAGAAGGAAGCCAAAGATGGCCGAAGTGTTAAGTCCTTTTGATGTTATCCTCGGGGTTTTTATAAAAGCATAATAGGAGCGGAAGATCAGTGCATATGCGTCCAGAAGAAAAAGCCGTTGTTTTGATTGATCTTTATTCATAATGTGGTTGTTCATTGTCTGAAGCAAACCATTCGGCAAAAGAAGTTGCCGTTTCGTACAGCCTCAGGCTGTGAAGTTTGACATTTCCGGGAAGCCGGGCTTTGATACGTGAGGCAAAATCTGTTACAAGGTTTTCACATGTAGGCTGATACCCTGTTACAACAATGTTCCCGAGCATTTTTTTTAACAACTCCAGCCTGCCTGCTTCCAGGTCATCGCTTATTACCACGGAATGATCAAATACGGAGACAATTTCCCTGTATACAATTTTTTTTATATCATTGAAATCGATCACCATACCGTTTTTCGGATGTCCGTGTTCATTGACAGGTATGCCGGCAAGTGTTACAAAAAGACGATAGGAATGCCCGTGGACGTTCCTGCATGGACCATCGTAATCCGATAAGACATGCGACATCTCAAAAGAAAATTCTTTCGTTACCCTGATTGTTGCTGCCATTGTCAGAGGAAGTATTTAAATACAAATTTAACCATTATGTCCGATAAATGTTCCGGTAATGAGGAGTCTGCCTTGCTGTTTTGAATGTGATTAAGGAATATTTAACATAAAATGAACATGATATGACGACAAAAAGAATATCTTTGTCCCCTCAATTCATTTCAAAACCAGGTACTAAATGGAGAATTCGGGGAATCATTTAACCTTTCCGGCTTTATTCAGTGAAACTCTGAAAAGGTTCGGAAATCATAACGCTTATGCATTTGCAGGGGAAAAGCCGAGAAGTTACAATGAATCAGCCAGAGAGATTTCTGCGCTGATTGCACTCCTTGAAAAGTGTGGTATAATCCCTGGTGACAGGGTTGCAATACTTAGTACCAACATGCCCAACTGGAGCAGTGCATATTTTGCGATCACTTTTATGGGCGCGGTTGCAGTTCCCATTCTTCCTGACTTTTCATCAACAGAAATAGAAAATATTCTGATACATTCAGAAGCCAGAGCTGTTTTTGTTTCATCTGCCCTTGTTCCAAAAATCGAAAATCTGCGGTCTGAATACCTGAAGACAGCAATTCAGATCGACACTTACGATATTATTTTTACAGATGGAACCTCATTAAGCTTTGATCCCGCTGCAATTCCCGACAACACATATGATGTAAAAGAAGAAGACCTCGCCTCAATTATTTATACTTCAGGAACCACAGGCCGTTCAAAGGGGGTAATGCTGACACATAAAAATATCTCCTTCAATGCTCTAAAAGGCAGGGTTATACAACCACTGGACGAAAATGACAGATTCCTGTCAGTGTTGCCGTTATCCCATACTTATGAAAACACACTGGGCCTTATCCTTCCAATGCTTTGCGGATCATGTGTCTATTATCTCAGAAAACCACCAACACCAGCTGTTTTGCTACCCGCCCTGGATGAGATAAAACCTAGCGTGATGCTGACTGTTCCCCTTATTATTGAAAAAATATATTTCAACAAGATACTGCCTGCATTCAGGGATAAGCTTCTGCTTAAAATACTCTATAAAATACCATTCTTCAGAAAAAAACTCAACCTTGCTGCTGGCAAAAAACTCTATAAAACGTTCGGCGGAAAGCTAAAATTTTATGGCATTGGCGGAGCCAAGCTTAACAGGGAAGTTGAAAAATTCCTTCTGGAAGCCAGGTTTCCTTATGCGATAGGTTATGGCCTTACCGAAACTTCTCCTTTGCTTGCCGGAGCCAATCCCAAAAATTCTGTTTTTGATTCAACCGGCCCCGCAATTGAAGGTATTGAATTAAAAATAAACAATCCTGACAGGAAAACCGGTGAAGGAGAGATTTGGGCAAGGGGTGCAAACGTGATGCAGGGGTATTTTAAAGAACCTGAAATGACAAGAGAGGTACTTACTCCGGAAGGTTGGTTTAAAACTGGAGATCTTGGTGTTTTTGACGAAAATAACAACCTTTATATTAAAGGAAGGTTGAAGAATATGATTGTCGGAGCCAGTGGTGAGAACATATATCCTGAAGAGATTGAATCGGTTATCAATAATTTCAGGTACGTGGTAGAATCTCTTGTTATACAGCAAAAGGGGAAACTGGTGGCATATGTACATTTTAATATGGAAGAGCTCGAAAAAAAATACCAGAGCCTGAAACAGGATGTGACAAGGCAGTTCGGGGAGAAAACAGAAGAATTATTTGCCGAGCTTAAAGATTATGTTAATTCAAAAGTCAATAAATTCAGTCAGATAAATGTGGTTGTTCTTCAGCCTGTCCCTTTTCAGAAAACGGCTACCATGAAGATCAAAAGGTATTTGTATACCTGATGATCTGATCCGATTACCCGATTTCAAATTTTTTGGAACCGCTAGCTTCGGCCATAAACGTATAGCACAATTTTATCTGTTTGACTGATCAGCCTGCTAATAATATCAGCTGTTGAATCAACAGTTATGATGAAAAGACTTAATAAGGTCTTGCCTGCTGCCCGGACGGATTGACCGGCAAGATCGGGAGCTATTATTCTCTGGTTGTTTTCTTTTGCCAAAGCAGAGTAAAGTAACATGGCTGAATAAAGATTGAATTGATTTAGAAATCAAAAAGGGTGTCCTTCTGAGGCACCCTTTTTTTTATTGACTCTAATTTTTTTTGCCTATTTCATGGCCTCTTTATATCTTCTGTTGACTTCATCCCAGTTAACAACGTTCCAGAAAGCCGCAATGTATTCAGGTCTCTTGTTCTGATACTTCAGATAGTAGGCATGTTCCCATACATCGAGCGCCAGCAATGGTTTTCCCTTAATTGGCGAAACATCCATAAGAGGATTATCCTGGTTAGGTGTGCTTCCCACGGCAAGCTTTTTGTCAGGTGTGACATAAAGCCATGCCCAGCCGCTTCCAAAACGGGTTTTCGCCGAGTTGTCGAATGCTTCCTTGAATTTTTCGAAGGAGCCAAAAGTTTTATTTATGGCTTCAGTTAATTCAACTGAAGGAGCGCCTGATCCGGAAGATAAATTGTTCCAGAAAATGACATGATTGTAAAAACCTCCGCCGTTATTTCTTACAGCATCACCAGCTTCTGATACTTTTGCAAATATTTGCTCAATTGTACTTTTATCAAGCTGTGTACCTTTGATTGCAGCTATAAAATTGTTGAAATAAGCACGGTGATGCCTGTCATAATGGATCTCCATAGTACGGGCATCAATGTAAGGTTCCAGTGCATCATAGGCATATGGTAACGCCGGGAATACATGAATATCAAATTTTTCCATATTTACCTCCTTGGTGTTTTCAGGGTCTCCGGCAAATAAATTAAAAACCAGCAGTATGGCGGCAAACCCGAGACCGATTGTTTTAAGTTTGTTTGTAAATTTCATGATTGTTAGTTTTGTGTTAAACAACATAAATGATCTATTGTTCAAATTTACAAGTTTTTTGCCTGCAGGCTGGTCTGCCTGATTTCAAGGATACTATTTTCCGTGGTACCAAAAAATTGTGCTGATAAATATTAATTTATACAATATTTTCAGAAAAATAATTTTTGGTTTAACTTTCCGTTTTTGTAATATCTAAATTATAGGAACATGAGAAATACTCTGTTTTTTATGTTTTTTGCTGTAATATTATTATCAATGGTTCAGGGTTGCAGCAAAGATCATGGTGATCCTCCTGTATTGCCTCCCGCAGCTACCATGAACATTGATTTCAGCAATTTTGAACCAGGCAACAAGTCCGGCCAGGAGGAATTTTTAACCAAGGGAACTGAGACCAGCACCTGGGATTTTACTGCAGGAACTGCATTAATATGGAGAGCCATTATCCATGTAACTCTTGGAGTCCCGGTAAAGACTTATCAGCTGGCCGCAAACAGCAATCCGGAATACACCGGAAATGATACCTGGGAATGGAACTATGATGCAACCATTACAATAGATCAGATAACAGTTACATATTCAGCACGTTTGACCGGTCAGGTCAGATCAGACGATGTATTGTGGAAAATGTTCATTTCCAAGGAAGGAGCTGGTGAGTTCGAAGAATTTCTATGGTTTGAGGGAACTTCCGCAAGAGACGGAAGCAGCGGGCAATGGATACTATATGAGAGCTACCAGAACCAGGTTCCCCTGCTGCAGATAGACTGGACCCGAAGCGGAAACTCTGTGACAAAAATCAAGTACACCTACATCAAAGCCGGGAATCCATTTGCAAACAGCTATATCGAATACGGTTTGATTACCGGACCTTATGATGCTTATTTCGATATTCATTTCTATCATGCAACTTTTCTTCAGTTTTATGATCTCAGGATTGAATGGAACATAGCCGGCCGTAACGGAAGAGTCAGGTGTGAAAACCATTTCGGCGATGATGCCTGGTATTGCTGGGACAGCAATCGCCTAAACACAACCTGTCCTTGATTCCTGCTACCTTTTGCACCATTCGATCTCATTTGTATCACATCCGACTTAATCATTGGGATCATGGTAAATATCTGCTATTTTCAGCCTGGCATGAATCTGTCAAATATTAATATTTCGGTTTTTGTCTTTGTTTTTTTGCTATTTTGCGCACCTGAATCTTTAAAGCCAGAATAATGTCTTCAGGGAAAAAGGCGGTTTTGTTTATAGTAATTATCCTGATCCTCGATCAGATCCTGAAAGTCTGGGTTAAAACCAATATGGTGATAGGTCAGGAAATAAAACTATTCGGCAGCTGGGGACTGTTGCATTTTATCGAAAATAACGGAATGGCTTTCGGGATGGAGATTGGCGGGAAGACGGGCAAGCTGATTCTTAGTATTTTCAGGCTTGGAGCTATAATTGCCATAGGATGGTTCCTGTCATCCCTTATCAGGAAAAAAACAAATCTGGGATTGATTCTATGTGTAAGTGCAATAATGGCCGGGGCAATAGGCAATATGATCGACAGTGCATTCTATGGAATCATTTTCAGTGAAAGCTTCAGCAGTCCTGCTGTTGTGTTTCCTCCGGGTGGAGGCTATTCGTCTTTCCTTCAGGGGAAAGTGGTAGACATGTTTTATTTCCCGGTATTAAATACTCAATGGCCTGAGTGGTCACCTTTTCGGCCGGGCGAATCTTTTGTTTTCTTCAGACCTGTATTTAATATTGCTGATTCGGCAATAACCTGTGGTGTAATAATCATAGTTCTTTTCCAGAAAAGAATGTTCAAGGATATAGACTGATCTATTAACAGATGGCTGATCTCTCCGAAATCAGAGTGCCCGTAAAAGCAGAAATGGCTCAGTTTGAAGCTTATTTCGGAAAGATTATGAGAAGTGAAATACCCTTGTTAAAGATAATCCTTAATTACATTTTCAGGCGAAAGGGAAAACAAATGAGACCGTTGCTGGTATTTCTTACTGCCAGACTCAACGGAGAAATACAAGAACCTACGTACATTGCGGCCACTTTTATCGAACTGCTTCATACAGCCTCGCTTGTTCACGATGACGTTGTTGATGATGCCAGCGAGCGTCGCGGAGCACTCTCAATAAATGCCCTGTGGAATTCCAAGATTGCCGTTCTTGTCGGTGATTACATGTTAGCCAGAGGCCTGCTTATAAGCATTGAAAAGAATCGTTACGATATGCTCGAAATTGTTTCCGAAGCTGTTAAATCCATGAGCGAAGGAGAATTGCTTCAACTTCAGAAGGCCAGGAAACTCAATATTAACGAATCAGATTATTTCAGGATAATAAGCTGTAAAACAGCAGCCTTACTTGCAGCATGTACTGCCTGTGGAGCAAAGTCAGTGACTGATGACAGTGATACCATACAACTCATGAAGGACCTCGGAGAAAATATTGGTATGGCTTTCCAGATACGGGACGACTTACTTGATTATGAATCCAACGGACTTACGGGTAAGGCTGCAGGTAATGATATCAAGGAAAGGAAGATAACTCTTCCGTTAATTCATGCACTGGAAAATTCATCAGCTCCTGAAAAAAGACACGTGCTGGGGATCGTAAGGAATAAGAAGAAATCCCGGAAAGAGATCAGTGAGGTTGTCAGGTTCGTTGCAGATCACGGGGGGATGGAATATGCTGAGATAAAAATGAATCAGTACGCTGATAAAGCTTTCGCGATATTAGATTCTTACCCTGATTCCGACGTCAGGAACTCATTAAAAGAGTTTGTTAATTACACTATCTCAAGGAATAAGTGACCCGGCCGTCATGGTAAGGGGTTTTCGTGTTTCCGTGCACATTACTGGTCACTTAAGAGAATATGCAATTATGATACCAAGATAATTGCCAACTGCGTAGCCTGCAATACCCACGATAAGACCTGTCAGAATAACCTCCCTGTTTCTCAGGGCACCGGCAACGACCGGTACAAAGGGTGGTGAACAGATCAATGCACTTCCTGATATTATAACAGTGTCAGCATCAATCCTGAAAAACCTCGCCAGAAGAGCATGAAGTAAATGAGATCCGAACATTGCCAGACCGACATACCAGAAAAGGTTAAAAGAGATGTCAACCAGTTTACGCACATCAGCCATAGAAGACACTACGAGACAAAAGATGAGTATTATGTACATTCCCGACTGAAATGTCTTTTCAATATTCTTTACTCTGGGTACAAATGAAAACGCGATCCCGAATGTGGTAATAAGCAGAATTATTGCTGCAGTGGAAAAGCTTTCCGGGAAAAGGCGGCTTAAACCGTAGCTTACCGCGAAGATCAGAACAGATAATCCGAATGCTCCGAGTACGGGAAAGAATGTTTTCTTTTTGAATATCCCATCATATGATTCATATTTTTGTTCCAGATCACCATCAGTATATTCAAATTTGCCTGTTTCGGGCAGCTTGAACGGACGCAGCCACAAAAGGAATACTCTCTGGCCTATTGACATAATAAAGATAAGATACAATGCCCCAAGCGCGACCTCATATGTATGAGTCATGAGGTATACTTCAGTGTTGACATCAAGGGCAGCCTTGATCGCAGCCATATTGGGTGTTCCCCCTGTATATATGCCGGTGAGCATTCCCGATACCTTCCATATTTCCGGTATGCTGTCCCTGAATATCCAGTAACCAATAAATATCATGAAAACTACCGTGAACAATCCAAGGATGAGAGAACTTATGGCCGAACCAGCCATTTTTAACCATTTTTTGACATCCATCGAAAACAGTATCAGTGGCAGGGCAAGGGGAACT
>Ga0334882_1004504_pt1 | contig 11728 bp, 15 predicted proteins | sample GraSluR1_MG_5_FD_207226 | JGI IMG/M metagenome (GOLD analysis project Ga0334882, IMG submission 207226) | Sludge microbial communities from methane-producing bioreactor in Wageningen University, Netherlands - Granular Sludge_15_04-R1 | ecosystem: Engineered > Bioreactor > Anaerobic >... | reverse complement strand
GTGATGGGAATAGAGAGTATTTTTACAAAAAGTTAGATGAACATTTTCCTGAGTTGAAGAAGGAATATATGAAAAGATATGGTTTGTCTTATGGAATTTTAAGCCCGAACAGTAATAAACTAACCAGGATAATTAACAGTTTTTGTAGTGAAAATAATGTAATTCATGGAGAGAAAGATGTTTTCAGCTTTTGCTCTCATTTCCCCGAGCAGGATAACCAACTTACGTTGTTTGATATAGAGCAATGATTATATCATTTAACGGCAATGACAAGTTTTCCCAATTCTTTGTAGCCGATCCGGTTATAGATTCTTCCGGCGACGGGGTTTTCGTAGCCCAGGCAGCATATTTTACCTTCAGCTAAAAGGTCACCTGAAAGCCGAGTAATAATCTGCGAAGCATAACCCCTGCCCCTGTACCCTTCTTTAGTACATACTGCGTTTACGTGTGCGGCCATTTCTGTTTCCGCCCCGGTGGAAGCAGAAGAAACGATTTTGTTGTTCTCTTTTATAAAGTAAACCCTGCCCTTTTTTGTCCTGATCAGATCGATCAGCTGCTCCAACGGCAGCATCATATTATTAAATTCAGGGATTGATTCCCTTAATTCATGTATTTCAAGCGCATCTTCTTCCCGGGCCTGAAATACCTGGGTGGTAACGGCAGGCTTAGCGGGGTGGAAACGATCTTTGCTCAATTCGGCAAAAAGAGTTTCATGCTTTTCCTTGAAAGCAATAAAGGGAGAAAATTGTTTCACCAACTCTTCCTTGCCGAGGACAATGTTATATTCAACACCATTGTCAGAAAGGAAACGATAGATATTCCCTGCGTCAATATCATTCTTGAGGGAGTAAACCAGTAGCGTATTGTAGAAGCGGCAGAATACAGATCTTATAATATCCTGACAGTTACCTGAATGGGCCCAGATTTCGAATACATCACTCTCAAAACCGTAATTCTGGATATCAGCAGCTATTAAAAGAGTAAAAGTCGGTTCAGAAGAGAGGTATTGCATTACTTGCTGCCTGTGCTCTTCCTGTAGTCTGGTAATCATAACCTGCCTGTCCTTTCTGAAATACAAAGTATGCCCCGGGTTTTCAGGGCAGGTAAACCAGTCTTCCTTCTGCCTTACGACCCACATTCTGTTTTTCTGCAACCACTCCTCGAAAACTACCGACATGGAAGTACTTACAATGGCAAAAGGGTCGCCTTCTTTTAATTCATCAGCAGTTAAATCAAGATATGCTTTGCTACCATTAACTGAAAGCGGTTTATATTGTATTAAAGGATTGGTGATGCTTTTAAATCATATTTCTATACAAAATTATATCAGATTTGTATGTTTGTTATAATGGGATTGAAAGTATTAACTGCATAACGCTATGGTATTTCTATCATGCTTAGCAATCCAAGGAGCGTATCACCTCAGTGAGATGATATAGGGTTATTGGGCTATGCCGTTTCTTAAGAAGAATGAAATGGTTGTAAAATAATGTCATTAGAGGAAAGGTAGTCTTATATGAAAGAGGAACTGATTGCCCCTTGTGGGATGAACTGCAGCCTTTGTATTTCTTATCAATTTATGAGAATGGACTTAAATAAAAAGGGGTTCCGCAGAACATATTGTCCTGGATGTATTCCCAGGGGGAAGAACTGCACTCATATGGGTTATAAATGTGAAATGCTTGCTAAAGGAATCGTCCGCTTTTGTTATAAATGTGAAAAATTTCCCTGTAAAAGCTTAAAAGCATTAGACAAACGCTATAGAACAAAATATCACATGAGTATGATAGAAAACCTCAGATACATTGCAAAATACGGAATTGATTTATACCTGGAAAAGGAAGAAAAAAAGTGGTGCTGCTCTGAATGCGGGGAAATGATTTGCTGTCATAATGGGCTGTGCTTAAAATGCGACCTTGAAAAATTGCTGCAGAATAAGAAATATCGTTGGGGAGAGGAGTGAGTTTTAATGGAATATGTAGGACTTTTAGCGCCTATTGCTTTTATTTTTGCCCTGGCTGCATTAGCCCAGATAGGTTCACTGAAAAAAGAAGTTGAAAAGCTTAAAGAAGAGCTGAAATCGCAAAAATAACAAATATGGTGCCTTGCAAAAACCACAGGTACTATTTAAAAAGAACTACATGAAATTGTTGTAATAATAAGCCAGGCATTCAGGGCTTGACAATGTATCTGATATTATATAAAATAACATAGGTTATATTATATAACAATTGTTTTTTTAAAGCCTTGGAGGGGTTTAGATGCAATATCTGATTTTTAGTTTTTGGTTCACTGTTATCCATGCAGGGGCGTATGTGTTAGCCGGGCTAATAGCTTTAAAAATAAGCAGCAACATTTACAGAGGAGAAAACAGGCATGCAGATTTTATCAGGGATATGTCTGATCCAGTCGAGAGCAAACATGTCCAAAAATTCTTTTTCCCCGCCCAGATCCTTAGGGGGGTCATAATGTCTATTGTGCTTTATCCCATAATCGGTTCTCTGGCTGATATTTCTTTTGGCTCTCGCTTTCTGTTCCTGGCTGGCTTGATGTTTATTTATACAGAAATATCAAGTGCAGTTCCCTTTCCGACGAACATTGAAGGCTTTGTCTATATGAAAGAGCGTTATCTAAAGTCAGGAGCAGTTTGGAAATTTTGGACAGAAATTACCCTTTACAGTGTTCTTTTTGGTCTATTTGCAGCCTGGTTCTTGTTTTAAAGCTGGTTCAGACTTTATTGCAATGTTATATGAACAAAATATTTTAGGTAAAGGAAGGGAATCAATTTGAAACAACCAAGTGTCTATTCGCGGGTACAGATTATTGATGCAGCCTTTGAATTGGTTCGGGAAGAGGGGTGGGGCAGAGTTACAACCAGGGCTATTGCAAAGAAACTGGGGTCTTCAACTATGCCAATTTATTCACATGTGAGTTCGGTGCAGGAACTGGAAAGAGAACTGCAGGTTAAAGCCCGCCAACTTCTTAAAGAGTTCCAGCTTCGCCAATATACAGAACATGTTTTGCTTAACCTGGCCTTTGGCTATGTCTCATTTGCCAGGGATGAGAAAAACCTATTTCGCTTTATTTACCTGGAAAGGCCGGAAATCCTCGACCTGGAAGATGCACCCGCCGTGACGGAGCTGTTCTTTTCCGATTTTAGCGAAGAGAGTGAAGCCGGTAAGGCTTTGCTTGAGCTTAGTGCTTCAGGAAATGAGGCCCTGGTTCAATATACATGGATCTTTACCCACGGTTTGGCTATGTTGGTCAACTCCGGGAGCCTGGGCTCAAATTCGGACAGTATCATTCTCCAATATTTAAAAAATGCAGGAGAAGCCTTTTACACCTGGGGAAAAAGAACTAATTAAGGATTAATCATAATAGTGATAATTGTACGGCTGGATCTGGTTATGGCTGACAGAAAAGATCCCAGACAGAACTTGCTGACTGGGTTGGCAATGCAATAGTAAACATCTCTCTTTTTAATGTCATGTCAAGGTTAAAGCGATAATATTTACAACGCTGTAGTCCTGTTTTGCGTACTGAATTATCCAGTCCGGCAATTAGCTTGTGTATAATTCTATAATAAATGCGGCCTTGATGCCGGTTTATTTAATGGCTTCTACTTTTAAATGAAGCAATTCGATAACACTTTCCAATTCTGTTTGGTCTTCAACGGGGATCATTAGCCACTTGGTTTTGTTAAACGGTTTTGCTTCCTCAATAATATTCCAGATAAAAGGGTTAGCATAACCCGATAAATTAAGATTCTCAATTAAGGCAAGGGTGACTACAATCAAAACAATAAACCTGCCCCTTTCAGGATACAGTGTGCACAGCGCCTTACCCGATTTCTGGTATTTGAAGTTCCAGCCTGGTTTGCCGGAACAGGTGCTGTATGATGTCTTTTGCTTGACTTTGAAGTTCTTATCAAGGTATTGATTTAGCTCAAGCCATCTCTTTTCCGCTCCCCCGCCAATATAATTTCCTATTTCATATAGGGTTGGCATATGGCCGCTATCCATTACAGGATCATTATTGTTCATGTTTTAGCCAGCTCCTATAATTTCAGGTCATAGCCCACCAGTATTTTTAGAATATACAATAGGCTACCGGACCCTTTTATTTTAAAGGGAACATTATTTTAGTCAATAGTTCACTTTCTGGAACTTCCTCCGGCGAATTCAGATAAAATTCATAAGCAGTGCCGGTTGGTATATACTTATTCTTCTTAAGCCACTCTGACATTTCGTTGTATGCCTTTTCACTGGCAGTGTATGGGCCTTGATGGGTGCAGCTGACCTGTTTGCCGGCGGCTATTTCACCGGCATAAATCTCGCCTTCACCGGGCGCAGCTTCGGTGACAGTAAAACCTGCTTCAACATCGAGATCTTTCATGTCGAGATTGAAATATGCGGCATAAGGCACCACCGGAGTTGTGCTCCCTGCTTTCTGAATGTAGCTGGCGATATTGCCATAAATCCTGCCTAACTGATCAGGCAGTTCTTCTACCGACGACCTGAAGCGAACGGCCAGAACAGGCTGGGCTGCTTCTTCTTTCATTTCAATTCTGTAATCCATAACAATCACTCCTAATGATTTTTATAGATTATAACTCACCATATATGACATCGTTATGTCATATTACTTTACGTGCTTTTTATAAATTTTTTCTGCCATTTCTGCAATAGTCTCTCTGACATGCAGCGGCTTCAACACTTCAACTCCGGGCCCCATACTCAGGATAAAGCTATAGAACCAGTTATTAAGTGGTAGCTTTAATGAAATTAACAAGCTGCCCTTGTCATCCCTGATAAATTCATCACTAAACCATTCCTCTATTATACTTTCCATGTAGTCTTCAAAAACCATATCAATCTCAACCATTTCTTCACTTAGGCTCCACTCACGATTTGCAGGCAAAAGCAATTCGGGCAGCTCTCTCGCTGTATAAGTAGACTCCAGTAACGTGAGTTCCCTAATTCTGCTTACTTTAAACAGGCGAAAAGCATCTCGAAGCCGACAAAAAGCATGAAGATACCAATTTTGACCTTTTAAGATTAATGTGTAAGGCTCAATTTTTCGCTCAGTCAGAGTTCCATTAAAATCAGCATATTTTATTGTAACTTCCAGTGATTCTTTTATTGCCTTGCGAAAATGTTCCAGTTTATCATTAATCAGCTGACTATTGCCCCAGGGAGACAGGTCGATAACAAGCTGGCTGGATTTTCTATTTAAAGTATCTATCTGATCCTGGTTTAAATTACTCTTCATTTTTTCCAAGAAACTATCTGACTGGCTAGTCGATATAGAATTGATTCCATTACGCAGGGCAATTATAGAAGCCATTTCGTCATAATTCAAAACAGATTTATCAATCCGAAACCCTTCTGCAATTCCAATTCCACCGTTAGAACCCCTGTAGGTAACAATAGGAATACCGGCTTGGTTAATCGTTTCAATATCGCGCAGAATAGTTCTGACCGAAACCTCATATCTATCTGCCAGCTCCTGTGCTTTAACCTTTTCTTTCCGCAGGAGCAGTGTAATGATTGATATAAGTCTGTCTATTTTCATAGTCACTTCACCTGTATCAATTATATCTTACGAATCAAAGTGTTGAGTGTTTCGGCCAGCTCCACCAGCTTGTGGCAGTCAACTATTTCAGGATTATCTTCAGGTGTATGTGTAATAGTCTGGTTGTCCATGTTCTCCGAAAACCAGTGCGAAGTTGCAGCTATAGCCGGACGTCCGTACTGAATAAATATACTGTGATCCCCCTGCGGCCACTGACCTCCTTCGACAACCCCCTTACCTGAGGAAAAGACTTCTCGCGCTTTAGCTTCAATTGAGGAAGGCAAGCCGTAAAAAGATAGTGCTGAAGGGCCACCCCTGTATCCTGCCCCATCAATATTAATATTAAGCATGATCTTGTTAAAACTGTCCTGGTTGGCTGCGATATAGTTCATTTGCCCTGGAACAGAATAGTAGTCTTCCCCGTTAAAAGCAACCAGTTCTATCTGTAATTTTCCTGAATAATCATCAATTAAACGTGCTAATAGCAGCAGGACAATAACTCCGGTAGCGTTATCTATTGCCCCGGGCGTTCCCCTCTTGGCGTCCATGTGCGCTGTAACCACTATTTTGTCTGCAGAGCGGTTGCCTTTTCTACCAATCACATTACAACCTTTGGATTCTATACGTTTTGCATCAGATTTCAACATCACTTTTTCTCCAACAAACGGTAAAAGCTTCCTTCCTTCTTCTTCAGTCAAATACACTGAAGGAATATTGAAATCTCCATCTTCTATCAGGGGAAAAGGGTAAAGGCCTCCAGCCAAAGCAGAATTTCTTTTCGTCGCACAAATAATCGCTTGGGCGTCGCTCTGCTCCAGCAGGGTAATGATTTCCTTATGCTCGTCGGGATTGAAAAAAACAAAGTTCTTCGGCATCAGCTGTTCGGCAGCAATGTCACCGTGTAAAAAGAGTATTCTCCCGGCAGCATCAGCTTTTACCAGCTCAGCAACATTAGTAACAGACACAAGCTCTGCTTCGCCTGAAAAACCCAGCGAATAAGGGCTTGCTAATACAGTAAACGTTTCACTTCCTGCGCTCAGGGTTGCCCCGCCATCGTGCCAGTCAAGCGCTTCAAATTCCGGGGTTTCCGTCTCCCAACCCAGTAAATTCATTTCCTTTTCTATGAAATCTGCAGCCTCCCGGTTACCCAAACTACCTACAGGGCGCTCCCCTATCACATTACAAAGCTTGTCTAAATAGGTTGTGCTGATTTGAAAAAGACCTACTGTCATTTTAGCCGCTCCCTTCCAATAGCCGGTTAGAGCTTATTGCTCTACTTGCTCATTAACATTATATTCTATAGCCAATTAAATTCCAGTAATACAGAAACCAGCTGTTCGCCAGGACGGCCGCCGCCAGCAGGGTGTAATGAACTCTGCCACTCAGGCCCCAGATACTTTTTCTCCAGGCAATAACTGCATAGATGCTGATAACTACCGATAGAGCAACCAGTATTACTGGCAAGGTTAATACTGCGTCAAAAAAGAAGTTAAATTTGCCGCTTACCATTTTCATCTGGATCGCCAAAAAGCCAAGGATAAAAAGTGGGTGAACAAGGCAAGTCAAGTTTCTCAGGAAACGGGCAGTACGGGCCGGCCTGGGAATTTTGTTTAACATATTCTGCTTTCCTTCTCCTGAACCTGCCGACTGGAGCAGCAATTATTATAGATACAAGTATACTGATCTCAGCAGCCTGTAAAGAGACATGGAAACATGTGGTTTCCCACCAGGCTATCTTTTCTGAGGTAAGTATTGGCTTTGAACCCTGGTCTAGCCTATAAGCATTGCCCTTCTTGTCGGTGGCAAAAGATACACACTTATCTTTGTTATCCCTGCGGAACAAATTTTTATCAATTCTAATCCAGAGTGTTGCCGGTGAATTTTCAAATCTGATCATCAGCGAGCCATCGCAATATTTTGTCTAAGCAATAGCAATTTCAAAATATTTTATTTTTCGTGGGGAATAGCTTTAATTTATTATCAGTTAAAAAGCATTTACTTAATACATTTTCAAACTGAAAGGCATAAGCTACAATGTAGAAAAAGAAAGCTTAATATATAAAACGAATTTGGGTAAATTAGACTATAGAAAGAGGTTTATGGATGATGCTAAATAAATTGCTTGGCAACCTGAAAGAAGGGTCTGTTAAGATTGGCAACAGCGAGGTTGAATATATCGCCTTTGGCAGGGGGGAAATACCCTTGGTGGCGATTCCGGGTCTCAGTGAAGGATTAAGAACCATAAAAGGAACAGGAAAGATGCTGTGGTTCATGTATCGTGGCTTGAGCAGCACTCACAGGGTTTATGTTATCGGGAGAAAAAATAAACTGGAAAATGGTTATACTACCAGTGATATGGCAGATGATCTCGCCGCTGTTATGGATAAGCTGGATATAGTTCCTGCACAGGTTATGGGTCTTTCCCAGGGGGGGATGTTAGCCCAGTGGTTAGCCATCAATTACCCTGAAAAAGTTAGCAAGTTGGCTATTGTTATATCGCTTGCCAGGCAAAATGATACGGTGCAGCAAACAATAAGAGGGTGGATCCAAATGGTTATTGAAGAGCGTTTTGAAGAATTTGCAATAGATATGCAGGAGAAAAATTTTACTGAAAAATACCTGAAAAGAATACGCCCCTTTTACTGGTTCTTAAAAAAAATGGGTCACCCGCAATCAAAGGAACGCTTCCTGATCCAGGCAGAATCATGCATAACCCATAATGCTTATGAAGAACTGTCCAAGATTAAGTGCCCTACTCTTGTTATAGGCGGGGGAGCAGACAAGATAGTTGGAGGAGCGGAAGTGCAGCATGAAATGGCTGAAGCAATAAAGGATAGTACGCTTCGCGTATATCCCGAACTTGGTCATGGCGCTTTTGCAGAGGCAAAAGATTTTAACGACCATCTTTACGGCTTCTTCAATCAAAAGAAACAATTGTCAGGGGAAGGGGTTACTGACAACTTTTTGTTAGGCTTAACTTCCGTTGCGGCAGTTCATTTGCTTTGCTTGATTTAATAATATTATTACTGCATATTAACAAGGAGGTGCAAATTAGATGGACAATTATGATGAGCCCCTATTTATAGATGTTACCCGCGGTGACAAAGATTTGCATAAGCAGGTAGAGGAAGAAATCAGAGAGCTTTGCCAGGAGCAGCCGTTTGTAGTGCTGGCCACCGAAGGGGAAGGACAACCTTACAACAATTTAATAAGTTTTGTGATCAGTGATGATTTAAAACATGCAATTTTTGCCACTCCTGTTCAAACAAGAATTTACAGCTTGATTACCAGCAATAACAGGGTATCCTTGTTGTTCGATAATCGCAACGAGAAACCAGAGAATATTAATCATTTTAAAGCTTTAACCGCTGTTGGAACAGCTAGCATTTTAAAAGAAAGAAGCCAAATTGAGCAGTGGTCTGAATTGCTGATACGGAAACATAGTTACCTTGAAAAGTTTGTCAGGGCATCTTCAACAGGGTTAATTTTAGTTGATGTTGCCCGTTATTATTTCGTGCGAAAATTCCAGGAGGTTTTTGAATTAAACCCTGATAACTATTGAGATATGTGTAATAAAAGGTTCTTGGTATTAAGTCTGAAATATAGATCGATACCATAAAAATTGCTGGATCGTGGATTGTTAGTTGTTAGTATGGGAATAGCTTTTTTATTGATAAGTTTAACTGGGCTGTGTCTTAAGCTTTCATCGCTAGGTAAGCCCTTGCCCGCATTTTAATTGTTTGTTTTCGATCTAAATAAACATTAAATGCAAGACTTCGGAAGAGTTCTAAACCGTAGTCTGACATCCACTGATTAACATCTGCAGGACTGTGTAGGTACATTGTTACAGGTTCGCTTGAATGAGTATGTTCTTCCCCAACTAATATTGTACGAGGTTCAATTTCTTCCCTGTCACCGACAACAAAGCAAAAGAGGCCTTTAGACTGGATAATTCTTGTTGCTTCGATAAATATCGGTGAAAGATCACTAAAAAAATTCATAACCCCTGTGCAAATTGCATGATTAATGCTTTCGGATTTATAAGGGTAAGGTTGTTTATTAAGATCGTGAAGTTGTAGATTGATTATTCCTTTACTGCGGCAGGCTTCTATCATCTGCGGAGAATGATCCATACCGTAAACAATAAGTCCGGCTTTACGAAAAAGGTCAGAGCTCAGGCCGGTGCCAATGCCAACATCCAGTATTGATTGCCCGGATTGAACATAAGCGTAAGATAGTCCAAAAACTACTTCAGGACCAAACCATCCGGTTGCTTCGGCTTCATCAGCATAGATTTTTACCAGGGTATTTTCTTGCTTTTCTGTATTTGTCATGATCAGAATATTACCTTTCCTGAGTAAGTTTCCTATCTTCATTCAGCGCTTCCAGCAGCAGCTTTAAAACTTTGTCCGGGTAATTAATGATAATTTCTTTTGCCCTGCTGTCTTGTGTGGTGGAATCATTATTAATTATTACCAGGTTTTTGCTATCAGCGAGAAGCTCTTTTGTGGGAGTTGTAATTATTGCTGTTCCTATAACCAAAACCAGGTCTGCTTTTTCTATTTCATGTTTTGCCTTTTGATAGTCTTCTGTAAGTGGTTCACCGAATAGAACCACATCTGGTTTAAGCGGTTGGCCGCAATCCGGGCATTTAGGCAGATGTTTCTTTTCAATTTCATCGACTATTTTTTCTGTGTCTACTTTATACTCGCAGCTTGTACAACTGGCACTCCTTAAGGTTCCATATATTTCAAGGACATTATTAGACCCTGCTTCCTGATGGAAGCCGTCTATATTCTTAGTAATTATTGTTTTTACCAGGCCTTTTTTTTCAAGTTCAGCAATTGCCTTGTGAGCTTCGCCTGGTTTGTCCTCAAGCATGCTAAAAAATGGTGCGCCGACCTCGTAAAAAGCGTTGGGGTTTTCTTTAAACCTTTGGATTGTAAAGTCATCAGGGTCAAGCATTGTCCACATGCCGTGGCCCGGGCTGCGGAAATTAAGCTTGTCCTCTTTATCAGATAGGCCGGACCCGGTTAAAATAACAGCATAACTGCTTTTTTTTAATAAGGCTGCTATTTTATACACTTGTTTATAAATCTGCTCCATTGTGCTTTTACCTCCATTTGTTGAGTTTTAGGGGCAAAAGATTTTTTATCGCCTTGCTGTGCTACTTCGAAAATTCGATTGTCGGCTTTCTGTAACATTTTTACAATTAATGACAATCATAATTATATCAATTGCTTTAAAAATTCACATTAAGCCCACTCTTTTAAATTATACTATAAATGTGTGAAGCATCATAATATAACAGTGCTTATTCATTCATGCTTGAACTGAGATCATGAACTTGTTTGGGAAGAGCGGGTCAAAATAATGAAATATGATCAAGGATATGCTTAATTGATGAAGAATTAGTAAAACAAGGAGGTGTTTTATATGTCTAAGGATGCTCATAAAGAGAAAATTGAAGCCCAATTAAGAAAAATGCAGGCGGAGATTGATAAGTTGAAAGCAGAAGCAGAAGGCAAGAGTGCAGATGCTAAAGAAAAATATCAGGAAAAGATAGAAGGGATGGAACAAAAAATGAAACAGTTTGCGGCGCAGGCAGAAGCGGCGAAAGATGTTGGCGAGGAAAAACTTAATGATGTTAAAAAAGGTTTGAAAGGAATGACTGATAAGTTCAAGTAGCATTGATTGAATATCAGGAGACAGGATTGTTGACAGCCTTCAAGCAGCTAAGTGGTGCCTGGCATTCCAGGTGAGGTCTGTAAAAGGATTCGCCTAAATGAAAATAAAATGAAATATTCAGGCTTAATTTTTTTGGTAATGATTGTTTATATTTAGCAGAAAAATAAATATCTTTTTATAAAGCCTAGTGAGCATAAGCCGCTGCTCCTTGCACAACGCGGACTATCTCAAGCATTCTCCATGCAGATTTTTCACCTGGAATGCTGAGACTTTTGACATCATTCATGAGACGGAACATCCAAGGCTGGAGAAACTAAAGATCAGTATCTGATCAAACTGTATTGGCCTAATTGCACCTGATATTTACAAGCAATTAGCACGTCGAAACACCAATAGATCCAAAATCTTCATAAATACCGCAGCTGTCCGGTTTTAGCAGATTATTTAGTTATGATTTCAGATAATC
>Ga0334882_1004502_pt1 | contig 11731 bp, 8 predicted proteins | sample GraSluR1_MG_5_FD_207226 | JGI IMG/M metagenome (GOLD analysis project Ga0334882, IMG submission 207226) | Sludge microbial communities from methane-producing bioreactor in Wageningen University, Netherlands - Granular Sludge_15_04-R1 | ecosystem: Engineered > Bioreactor > Anaerobic > Unclassified... | reverse complement strand
TTCACCATCTTCCCATAATTGCATTAGCGGTACCTTTCTGCTACTGTCTCTCTCTGAAGACACTTCTTCACGAAAGGTTGATGATTGCTTTGCCCCGTTTTTGCAAAGGTTCCGTTGTTGCATGGGTTCTAGTTTTTCTTCTGTTTCCTGCCATTGGGGCCTTTGCCTCGATTCCTGCCGGGACGGAGTATGTTCCGGGGGAGGTTCTGGTGGTATTCAAAGCCGGAGCTTCGTCCTCCGCCGCGTCTCTGGCCGCCTCATCGGTGAACGCCTCGGATCACAGGGTGTTCGGCGCCCTGTCCCGCGCTTCGGGAAAGCAGGTGGCCTTCATCCGCAGCACGGGAAAAACCACGGAAGAGCTTCTGGCGAGATTCCGAAATATGCCTGAGGTTGAAGCCGCCGAGCCGAACTACATCCGACATATTTCCGCCACGGTCCCGAACGACACCTATTTCGGCAACCAGTGGGGACTGCGGAATACAGGCTCGTCCGGTGGAACTGCGGGAGCGGACATCAGCGCCCCGGAAGGATGGGACATCCGCAGAATCGTGACCCCGGGGAAGGTGGTGGCCATCCTTGACACCGGCATGGCTCTTAACCATCCGGACCTGCAGGCCAACCTGTGGCGGGCCGCCGACGGCACATCGGGGTACGATTTCGTGAACAACGACGACGAACCGGAGGACGACAACGGCCACGGAACCCACGTGGCAGGCATCATCGGGGCCGTGGGGAACAATGCTCTCGGCGTTTCGGGCGTGGCGTGGACCGTGAAGATGATCCCCCTGAAGATCGGCGACGGGGTCGGCAGGGTGTACGACAGCGCGGAGATAGCCGCTCTGAACTGGATACTCGACAAGAAGGACTCGGGCGTGGACATCGTCGCGGTCAACGCGTCCTACGGGGGATACGCCTCTTCGGCGGTCCAGCGGGAGACCATTTCCGCCCTTGCGAACAAGGGGATCATCTTCGTTGCCTCGGCCGGAAACGAAACAAACGACAACGACCTTATGCCCTCCTATCCGGCATGCTACAACCTGCCGAACATCATCTCCGTGGCGTCGACGGAAAAAGACGACACCCTCTCCGATTTCTCGAACTACGGAAAGAACACGGTCCATCTCGCTGCGCCGGGAGGTGGCATTCTCAGCACCCACACATCTTACCTGCCGGCATCGGGGGATCTCTTTTTCGACGATCTGCAAAGCGGCGAAGGGAAATGGCTCTCCGGCGCGGAAGCGGGCTCCGTGGACGGATGGACTATCGGAACATATGGTTCGCAGCAGGTGTGGCTGAGCGGCTACGAGGCGGACAACACCTCATGGATCATGGCTAAGGATCCTATTGACCTGTCCGGAACATTGGAGAACACGGTCGTCCTCGGTTTTCCCGTGGCGCTGGATATCGTTGAAAACGAAGATTACGTGAGGCTGTACTTCTCTGCGGACAACGGCGTCACCTGGACCAGGGTGTATGAAATTTCCCTGGATACGGACTTCAATGTTATGGATTTCCGGCTCAAGGTTCCCGACGGGTTCAAGACGTCGGAATTCCTGTTCAAAATCGAACTGGAGACGGGAAGTTCCGGTGCGGGCCTGAACGGGGTGCTCGTCGGGGCCGCGGGAGTTGGCATCGCGGAATCCCGGTACGTCTCCATGAGCGGTACGTCCATGGCCGCTCCTTTCGTGACCGGAGCGGTGGCCCTGGCGGCGTCCCAGTTCCCGAACCAGTCGCCGAGGACCCGAGTCCTGGAAAACGTGGACAGGCTCGACTCCCTGAGAGATTTCACCGTAACGGGCGGGCGGCTGAACCTGTACAAAACGCTGTACCAGTACGAGGAACCCGACGGTGCCGTGGAAGGGTGCGCGGCTTCGGCGGTCTCTCCCTGGGGCCTGCTGCTCGCGGTGCCGCTCCTGGCGCTGTTCAGGAAGAAATAGTACAGAATGGAAGGGGGAGACCCCCAAGGGGACTCCCCCTTTCTTTTTCTGGCATTGCTTTTGCCTGTCATCCCGAGCGAAGACGAGGGATCTCGGGGTTGAGAAACCCAGAGTCAAAAACGAGATCCCTCCTCGCTTCGCTCGTTCGGGATGACAGCTTTTCGCTTCGCCCTTCGGAATGACAGTTTTTCGCTTTACTCGTTCGGGACGGCAAGCAAGCCAGAACCCGGTGTGACCTGTCATCCCGAGACAACTCCATGTCTAAGGGATCTCGGGGTTGAGCAGCCCAGGTTCTTGTCGTCCTGAGCAACGCGAAGGACCTGGTTCTGATTTTTACCGCAGCGGCTCCACCCCGACATGCTCCGCCATGTGGCGGAGTTTTTCCACGAAGTCCGGAGGCAGGGGGATTCCGGTCTTCAGCCGCTCGAGGCGGGTCAGATGCTCCTTTTCCCCCGAGACGAAGATCCTGTCCCTCCCCGGTTCTTTCCTGGAATTCTGCAGATCCCGAAGGATGGCCCCCGTGATTTTCCGGAAGGTCTCCACCGGGAGGAATTTTGAGATATCGATGGCGAGGAAGAAGTGCCCCATCCCCACGCCGGTGACGTGCTTGAGGTACGGGCCGTTCTGGAGGGCGGCGGAGAGGATTTCCACCAGGATGGCAAGGCCGTATCCCTTGTGGCCGCCCCCCTCTTCTCCCCTGCCGCCGAGGGGCAGAAGGGCGGCGGAGTCCCTGAGCATGCCCTGCAGGATTCCGGCGGGGTCGGAAAGGGACTCTCCCGAAGGACCGATGACGAGGTTGTCGGGGAGCCGGACGTGGAGCCTGTCGTGCAGTTCCACTGTTCCCCGCTGGATGATGGACGTGGCTGCATCGAAGAGGAAGGGAAAGTCCAGGTCCGTGGGGGCGGCGAAGGCGATGGGGTTGGTCCCCAGCATGGGCTCGGTGCCGAAGGTGGGGCAGATGGAGGGCCGGGCGTTGGTGAAGGCCATGCCGATCATGCCCTTGTCGGCCGCCATGAGGGGGAAGTAGCCGGCGAAGCCGAAGTGGCTGGAGTTTCGCGCGGCGACCCCTGCGATGCCCGTTTCTTTTGCCTTCCTGATGGCAAGCTCCATGGCCCGGACGGCAATGACCTGTCCCATGCCCGCTCCCCCGTCCAGAAGGGCGGTGCCGGGGGCTTCGGCTACGATCGCCAGGGGGGCTTTGGGGTTCTGGCTGCCCGACAGGAGGCGACCGACGTAAATGGACAGGCGGCCGATGCCGTGGGAGTCGATGCCCCGGAGATCCGCTTCCAATAGCACATCGGCGGTGATGCGGGCATCTTCGCCCGGCACGCCGAGGGCGGCGAAAACCCTTTCCATGAAGGAGCGGAGTGATTCTGAAGGAATGTATATACTGTCCGGTGCGGGGGCGTGGGCCATGGGGCGTCATCTCTTTTCGGGAAATAGTAGGGTAATTCAATCTTGAGTAATGGTATTACTCTATAGGGGGGAAAGTCAAATTTGACGTTTTTGGGGCGTTTGAGATCGATCGGTACAACAGCGGCATGGCTCCAATGCACTCTGTCGTCCTGAGCGAAGTGGGAGGGATCTCGGGGTTGAGGAACCCAGAGTCAAAGGCGAGATCCCTCCTCCCTTCGGTCGTTCGGGATGACAAAGTACTTCGGTCGTTCGGGATGACAAAGTACTTCGGTCGTTCGGGATGACAAGCAAATTCGCTCGTTCGGGAGGACAAGGCCGCCGGGGTGTCATCCCGAGGGCGGTTCCATGGCCGATCGCGTCCCCGGAGGGGAGGGATCTCGGGGTTGAGAAAACCGGAGTCAAAAGTGAGATCCTTCGGCCGTGATGCCGGCCTCAGGATGACAGAGGGGCCAGGTGCACTCTGCCCATCCCATCATCTACCCATCCCGAGATTGACACTTTCGGCCGCTGAGATTACGATGATCATATATGAAAGACGGTTCTTTCATGAATGAACGATTCTTCTCCAAGGGGAAGGCCGGTGCGAATCCGGCGCGGTCCCGCCGCTGTGTACCTGACGAGTCCGCCGTACCACCGGAGTTTCCGGGAAGGGACGGGCGAGGATGAGGGAAGCCAGAAGACCCTGGAGGGGACATTTCGGTGTGACGCCTGCGAGGGTTCGGGTCGGCTTCCCTGGAGATCTTTTCACGTTTGAAAGATGGTCGAGGGGCGGACCTCCCTGTGCGGGGGTCCGCCTGTTTTTGAGGAGGCATCATGGACGAAAGAGAAAAGCCGGACCGTTTTCTCTCCCCCGGGGAGATCGAGAAGAAAAGTTTCCGGATCCTGGAGGGTCTCCTGGGCGAGTATTCCGGCTCCCCCGCCGAGCGGGAGGTGGTCCTGCGCATTGCCCACGCCACCACGGAAGTCGAATGGGCGAAGACCTTCCGGTTCTCCCCCGATGCAGTAGTCTCAGGTGTAGAGGCCCTGCGGAGCGGAGCGCCCGTCATCACTGATGTGGAGATGGTGTGGGCGGGAATCCGCCGCTCCGCCCTGGAGCGGACGGGAAGCCCCGTGCTCTGCTTCCTCAACGACGCCGACGTGGCGGAGGACGCGAAGCGGGCCGCCACCACCAGGGCCCGGGCGGCCATGCGGAAGGCCCTGCCCCTCCTCGACGGCTCCATCGTGGCCATTGGGAACGCCCCCACGGCCCTCTTCGAGGTGTGCGACCTGGTGAAAAAGGGCCTCTGCAAACCCGCCCTCGTGGTGGGAATTCCCGTGGGCTTCGTGGGTGCCGCGGAATCCCACGACGAGACGGTGACTCTGGACTGCCCCTGGATCACCGCCCCCGGCCCCAGGGGAGGCAGCCCGGTGGCGGCGGCAATCGTGAACGCCCTTATCCGCCTCGCGGAAAAGGAGTAGGACCGTGGACGGGAAGCCCTTCGACGGACTGGGATACACCGGGGGCCTGCGGAGGGGCTACACCACGGGAACCTGCGCAGCGGCGGCGGCGAAGGGAGCCGCCCGGATGTTCCTTTCCGGCGCCCCCCTGTCCTCTGTCACGGTCACCCTTCCAGGAGGGCAGTCCCTCACCCTTCCCCTTGAGGAGTGCACCCTTTCGGAAAAGCTCGCCCGGTGCGCCGTCCGGAAGGACTCGGGCGACGACCCCGACGGCACCTCCGGCATGCTCATCGTTGCCGAAGCCCGTCCGTCTTCCCGCCCGGGAGTGACCCTCTCCGGCGGTCCCGGCATCGGGAAGGTCACCCGGAAGGGACTCCCTGTCCCCCCCGGCGAATGGGCCATCAACCCCGGCCCCCGGCGCATGATCGAGTCGGAGGTGGGGGCCCTCCTTCTCGAAGGACAGGGCGTGGAGATCGCTATCTCCGCCCCCGAGGGGGAAGAGCGGACGAAAACAACCTGGAACCCCCGCCTCGGCATCGAGGGGGGCATCTCCATCCTGGGCACCACGGGCATCGTGGAGCCCAAGTCCACCGCCGCCTACCTGGCCTCCATCGATCTCTACATCTCCTCGGCCCAGGCCTTCGACTCCCCCCGTCCCGGCACGGTCTTCCTCGTCCCCGGCTACGTAGGGGAAAAATGCCTGGCGGAGCGGTTCGGGGCGCCCAGGGAGCTCATCGTCCGCATGGGGGACCACGTGGGACACGCCCTGAAAGAGTGCGCGTCCCGGGGAGCGGGACCGGTCCATCTCTTCGGCCACGTGGGCAAGTGGGCCAAGGTGGCCGCAGGACTCTTCAACACCCACTGCGACTTCGGCGATGCCCGCCTCGAAACCCTGGCGGCCTGTGCCGGGGCCGAAGGGGCGTCGAAGGAACAGGTCCGGGAGCTTCTCTCCCTGCCCCTGGCCGAGGAGGCGGTTCCCCTGCTCCGGCAGTGGGAACTCTCCTCCGTCTTTTCCCTGGTGGCGGAGCGGGCCCATCGGCGCAGCTCCCTTCACATGGGCGGTGCGGTCCCCCTGGGGGTTGCCGTGCTCTCCCTGGACGGCGAGGTTCTCGGGAGCTTCCCGGAGATAGGAAGGGAGGCCCTGTCATGGACAGAATTGCCGTCGTCGGCGTAGGGCCGGGAACCGGGGACTATCTTCTCCCGGCGGCCCGGGAGGCCATCGCCGGGGCGGACATCCTCGCCGGGGGCCCCCGCCACCTGGAGCCTTACCGGGAGTCCGGCAAGGACCTCCTTCCCCTCGAGGGCAGCCTCGACGTCTTTCTGGACCGCCTCGAAGAGAAGCGAGCCACCGGAAAGGTCGCCCTGCTCCTTTCAGGCGACCCCTGCTTCTACAGCCTCCTCGGCAGGCTGGGGACCCGCTTCGCCCCGGAGGAGATGGAGATTGTCCCCGGGGTGAGCAGCTTCCAGGTCCTCTTCGCCCGGCTCGGAATCCAGTGGAACGGCACGGAGACCGCGAGCCTCCACGGCCGCCCGCTGGAGGACGCCCTGAAATCCGTCCGGGAGGACCGGGGAACCCTTTTCCTCCTCGACCGGAAGAACACCGGCCCCGCCGTGGCGGCCTTCCTGAAGGACCGGGGATTCCCCGACCGCCCGGCGGTGCTGGCGGAAAACTTGGGCTACCCTGAGGAGCGGATCCTCCGGACGACCCTCTTCGGCCTCGCCGGGGAAAGGCAGGCCGGGGAACTGGCCCTGCTCCTTCTCGGTCCGGGACCCCTCCCGCCCGAAAGATTGGGGGTCCTCCCCGACGGGTGGTTTGTCCGTGCCCCTGGTGTACCCCTGTCCAAGGCGGCCTGCCGGGCCCTGGCCGCCTCCCTGCTCCATCCCCTGGACGGGCAGGCCGTCCTCGAGATCGGGGCGGGCTCCGGCGGCATCACCGTGGAGCTGGCCCGGCGGACGGGAACGGGTACGGTCTTCGCCGTGGAGCGTTCGGCGGACGCCCTCGACGCCGCCCGGAACAACGCGGAACGGGCCGGGTGCCTCTCCTCCATACGCTTCGTGGAAGGACAGGCACCGGAGGCACTGGCTTCCCTCCCCCGGTGCACCCGGGTCGTGGTGGGCGGCCACGGCGGGGCCGTCGAGGCCGTTCTCGAAGCCGCCTGGGAAAAGCTCCTGCCCGGCGGACGGCTCCTGGCGACGGCGAACATGCCCTCATCGGCCGACAGGGCATGGAAAACCCTCAAAAACCTCGGAAGCCGCCCCGAAGTGCTCCACGTCGCGCCCTCCTCCTCGGCGGAGGCGGGCGGTTCGTGGATGCTCACGGCGGCGAACCCCGTGTTTCTCGTCTATGCGGACAGGAATGCAGACAAGGACGGTACGATCCATGAAACTCTCTGAAAGACCCATACTCTTCGTGGGGGCGGGCCCCGGAGACCCGGAACTCCTCACCCTCAAGGGGAAAAAGGCCCTCGAGGAAGCGGGGCTGGTGCTCTACGCCGGCAGCCTGGTAAATGCCGCTCTTCTCAATTTCTGCTCTCCGGGGTGCGAACGGGCGGACTCCTCCGGCCTCTCCCTGGAGGAGCAGGTGGCCATCATGGCGGACGCCGCGGGCCGGGGAGTGCCTGTGGTGCGCCTCCACACGGGGGACCCGAGCCTCTTCGGCGCCGTGGCGGAACAGAAACGCCTCCTGGAGGAACAGGGCCTGTCCGTGAAGTTCATCCCCGGTGTCAGCAGCTTCCAGGCCGCTGCAGCGGCCCTCGGCATCCAGTACACCGTTCCCGGGGGAAACCAGACGGTGATCTGCACCCGCAGGGCCGGACGGACGCCTGTGCCCCCGGAGGAGGATCTCCGCCGTCTCGCCGCCGTCGGGACCACCATGGTGGTCTTCCTGAGCGCCGACCAGGCCGAAGCCGTGGCGGCAGACCTCATAGAAGGGGGCTTCTCCCTCCGTACTCCGGCGGCATGCGTCTACCGGGCCTCCTGGGAGGACGAGAAGATACTCACCGCTCCCCTCGCCGAACTGCCTGCCCTCATGAAGCAGCACGGCATCACCCGCCATGCCCTCATCATCGCCGGGGAATGCCTCGCCTCAACGGACGCCCGCAGCCTTCTCTATTACCCCTCCTTCTCCCACGGCTGCCGGGAGGGGTCGGAATGACGACCGCCTTTTTCTGCTTCTCCGACCCCGGCGAGGCCCTGGCAGGGCGGCTCGCCGAAGGGCCGGACGAAAGGGTGGTCAGGGTGGCCCCCGGGACCCTCTCCGAATCGGTCGCCAGATGGTGGCCCGCTGCGGACGCCCTGGTCTTCGTCTCTTCCCTCGGCGTGGCGGTCCGGGCGGCAGCCCCCCATCTCCGGGACAAGGAGACCGACCCCGCGGTCCTCGTGGTCACCGAGGACGGCTCCACGGTCCTCCCCGTCACGGGCTCCCACCTCGGCGGAGGAAGGGACCTCGCCGAACGGCTTGCCGGCAGGATCTGTGCCTCCCTCCTGCTCACCACCAGCAGCGACCGGGCCGGTCTCACCGCCCCGGACCTCCTGGCCTCCAGGCGGGGCTGGAAGCTCCTCGGCAGGGAAGCCCTGCCGGGAGTGAACCGGGCTCTTATTGAAGAGGGCGCCCTTGCCTGGTGGACCGACGTGCCCGCTTTCCTGCCTCCCCTGCCGGAGGAATACCGCCCCGCCCCGTCTTCCGGGGAGGCTTCGGTCATTCTCTCCCCCTATCGAAGGGACCTCGCCCCCCGGCAGGTCCAGCTCGTTCCCCGGTGCGTCGCCGCCGGCATGGGCTGCCGGAGAGGCACGGACACCGATACCCTCCGCAGGGTGCTCTTCCGGGCCCTGGAGTCGGAGGGACTCCTCGCCGAAAGCCTGGCGGAAATCCGCACCGTGGAGGAGAAGCGGGACGAGCCGGGCCTCGCGGCCCTGGCCGGAGATCTGGGGATCCCCCTGGTCATCGTGGACAGGGAGGAGATCCTCTCCCTGGACGGGGACTTCACCCCCTCGGCGGCCTCCCGCCATCTCGGCCTTCCCGGCGTGGCGGAACCCTGCGCCGCGTCGGCGGGGTATCTCCTCGGCAGGCGGACCGCCTCCGACGGTGTCACCGCCGCCTTCTCCCTGCTTCCGCACCCGGGAGGCGGAAAGCTCACCGTCCTCGGCACAGGCCCCGGGGACGGGAAATATCTCACCCTCGAGGGACGGCAGGCTCTCCGGGAGGCCGACGCCGTGGTGGGATACCGCCTCTACGCGGACCTTCTTCCCCCTGCCTGGCTCCGCGGGAAGACCGTGGAGACCTACTCCATGGGGGAGGAGGAGAAGCGGGTTGAGCGGGCCGTCTCCCTCGCCGAAGAGGGGAACAGGGTGGTTCTCCTCTCCGGGGGCGACCCGGTGCTCTTCGGCCTCGCGGCCCTCGCCCTCCGCACGGCCCGGGGCCGCGTCCCCGCATCGGTGGTCCCGGGGGTTACCGCGGCCCAGGCCGCAGGCCTCATGACCGGGGCCCCCTACGTGAACGGCCTGGTGCTCCTCTCCCTGTCCGACTACCTCCAGCCATGGGAGAACGTCCGCCAGGCCCTGGAGGGCGCCGCCCGGTCGGGCCTCACCACCGCCCTGTACAACCCGGTGAAGCGGGACCTGGAGGAAAAGCTGGCGGCGGTGCGGCAGATCTTCGGCGCCGCCGGCTATGGGGAAGTCCACCTCGTCAGGGACGCCGGACGGCCCGCTGCCTCGGTCCGGAGGCTCCCCCTGGAAGACCTGTCGGCGGAAGGCGTGGACATGCGCACCCTCCTGCTTCTTCCCGGGTCGTCGGTGGAGCGCGTGGGAGACCTCCTGCTGGACCGCAGGGGCTACCGGGCCGAGCGGGCCGGAAAACGGGGGGCGGACTCATGAAGAGCCTCCTCTGCCTCTCCCTGGACTACACGGCCGTCTCCACCGCTGAGCGGGACGAGGCGAAAAACTCCTGGTCCTTCCTCCCGGCCCTCAGGGAGAAAGGGCGGATCCTCGAGGCGGTCCCCGTGTCCACCTGCAACCGGACGGAAATCTACCTCCGACTGCCCCCGGGCGGCACCGTGCCGGAGGAGATACTCCACCCCCGGGTCCGGACCCTCTCCGGCGAGGAGGCGGTGCTCCACCTCCTCCGGGTGCTCCTCGGCCTGGAGAGCATGGCCTGCGGTGAGTCCTCCATCGTGGGGCAGGTCCGGGAGAGCTACGGGGGAGCGGGCGACCTCTGCGGCCCCTGGCTCCACCGTCTTTTCCAGGGCTGCCTCCGGATGGCCAAGCTCCTGCGGACCTGCTACCACCCCGGCCGGGAACCCTCCGTGCCCCGGCTCATGGCGGAAAAGCTCCGGGAGCACCCCTCCTTTCCTTCCATTCCGGCCCTGGTCGTGGGGGCCGGTGAGATAGGGGAGGAAACCGCCCGGATCCTCGCCGGGCTCTCCGTTCCCGTGTCGGTGACAAACCGTTCCGGTGAACGGGGCCGCTCTCTGGCGGAAACTTTGGGCGCGCCCTTTCTGCCCTGGGAGGACTGGCGGGAGCGTGCTGCGGACTTCGGCGCCCTCTTCTTCTGCACGGGAGCCCCGGCCCCCCTCTTTTCCCTTGCCGAACGGCGGGAGGGGCAGAGGATTTTCGACCTCGGCTCGCCCCCCCAGGTGGAGCGGAACGCAGGAGGCTCCCCGTTCCTCCTGGCCATGGACGATCTCGCCGTCGAGGCTGCGGCGATAACGGCTGAATACCGCACACAGCTCCGGCGGCTGGAGAGCGAGGCCGCCGAGGCGGCCCGGTCCGTCTGCGCGGAACTCACCTCCCTCTCGGCGGAGACCTACAAGCGGCTCGTCCTGCTCCGGGCGGAGCGCATCGTTGAGGAACGGGCGGACCTCACCGCCCGGAAGACCGGCGCCGACCGGGAATCCCTCCGCCGCATGGGATGGAGCGTGGTGAAAGCCCTCCTCTCCCCCGCCTTCGCCGAATCGGACCCCCACGCCCGGAGGCTCTGGAAGATTCTCTCCGGCGACATGGAGGAACCGGCCGATGACTGAGCAGCGGCCCGGGAACTTCTCCCTCATGATCTGCCTCTCCCCGGCTTCGGGACCCATCCTCGCGGTCGGAGGAGGTCCCGTGGGCCTGCGGAAGATCCGCACCCTCCTGGACGGGGGAGCCGCCGTGGACCTCGTCTCTCCGGAGGCCGTGCCGGAACTCCAGACCCTCGCCGCGGAGGGAACCATCCGGTGGGAGCGCCGGAGGGCGGAACGGGAGGATTTTCTCGAGCACCGCCTCGCCCTGCTGGCCCTGCCGCCGGAGGAGACGGCAGACATCCTTCCCCTGGCGGAGGGTACGGGATGCCTGCTCAACTGCTGCGGCGCCCCGGAATCCGGTTCCTGGGCCCTGGCGGCCCAGTTCCGGTGGGAAGGCTTTGTGGTCGGCGCGGGAAGCGGAGGGGGCGACCCCGCCGGGTCGGCTTCACTTAAAAAACGGCTCCGGCAAAGCCTCGAAGACATGACTGAAGAAAAGGAGAACCGCCCATGAGACTGCTTACCAGGGGCAGCGCCCTCGCACTGCTGCAGGCGGAACGGATGGCCCTCCCGCTCCGGGAGAAGGGCCTGGATGTGGAGATCGTTCCCCTGTCCACCCGGGGCGACCGGGACACCGTCAGCCCCCTCTGCTCCTTCGGTGGCAGCGGCGCCTTCTCCGGCTGCATCGAGGAAGCCCTCCTCGGCGGAAAGGGAGACGGGGCCGTCCACAGCCTCAAGGACGTTCCCTCCTGCTGTCGGGACGGCCTCGAGATCGCCTCGGTCCTCCCCCGGGATTCCGCAGGAGACGTGCTGGTCTCCCGCGGCGGGCACACCCTGGAAACCCTGGCCGAAGGGGCCGTGGTGGGCACGTCGAGCCCCCGCCGGAAAGCCCAGCTCCTCCGGGTGCGGCCAGGGCTCTCCGTCCGGGAGATCCGGGGGAACCTCTCCACC
>Ga0334882_1004500_pt1 | contig 11739 bp, 12 predicted proteins | sample GraSluR1_MG_5_FD_207226 | JGI IMG/M metagenome (GOLD analysis project Ga0334882, IMG submission 207226) | Sludge microbial communities from methane-producing bioreactor in Wageningen University, Netherlands - Granular Sludge_15_04-R1 | ecosystem: Engineered > Bioreactor > Anaerobic >... | reverse complement strand
TGATTGAGTGTGCAAAGATCCTCTCCTCTCTCAGGGTCGATGGAGTAAAAATGCATTCTCTTTATGTTGTGAAAGACTCTGTGTTGGGGCAATCTTGTGATGTTGGGTTTCTCAGCTCAATGACACTCGATGACTTCATCCTCAGAACCGTGGAGTTTCTTGACCACCTTGATCCAGAAATAGTGATTCACAGGTTGGTATCAGATCCTCCAAGAGAAAGAGTTATCTTTGGGAATTGGGGATTGCCCAAAATAGATATTCTGAACGAGATCCAGAAGAAACTGGTCTCAGAGAACAGGTATCAGGGAAGAAAGTGTTTGTAGGTTCATGTTTAACCGGAAAGAGGGACGAGTGGTCGCGATGATTCGAGGAAAGTCCGGACTCACCGGGCAAGGACGCTGGGTAACTCCCAGAGGGAGAAATCCCTGGTAAGGGCCATAGAAACGGAAACCGCCGTGATGGCAAGGATGGAAAGGTAGGGTAAGAGCCTACCAGACTCGGGGCGACCCGGGCGCTTGGTAACCCCCGTCCGGAGCAAGTCCAAGCAGGAAGGGTCAGAGGAGCCCGCCGAATCCCTTCCGGGTAGGACGCTAGAGCGCCGTGGCAACACGGTGCCGAGATGGATGACCACTTCAACAGAATCCGGCTTATAGTCGCTCTTTCCGGTATTACTTTCTGGCCTCCTTGAGGTTCTTTGATTTTGTATAATCCTGGTTGGTTACAGGCATTTGTGTGTGGCTTGAATTAGCTAGATAACACCATCACTGTAATCCAGGCTGTGACACTTCAGTCATTTGCTGTTATTTGTTGTCCAGAGTGAGGGTTGCGTTTCTGGTAAGATAGCGATGTAGAGGTGGATTCTGTGGATGTTGGGATATTTGGTGCTGAGAAAGCCGGAAAGACAACACTCTTTTGTGTCCTTTCTTCTTTGAAGCCAGAGAGGGCGCCAATGAAGCACGAAGTTAACCGTTCCGTTGTTGAAATACGGGATGGTCGTCTTGACCGCCTTCATGAGCTTCTCAAGACCAGGAAGAAGATATTTGCAACGATGAATCTCGTTGATATCCCGGGCTTTCCAACGGCCTGTCCTCCCAAAGAGAAGAACAGGATAATGCAAGGTCTTCAGGAATCAGATGCGTTACTGGCGGTTGTGAGAGCCTTCAGAAGTGACATCGTTCCCTGGCCTGAAGATGGCAAGAATCCTGTCTTGCAACTTGAGAATATTTGCGCCGAACTACTCTTCCGAGATCTGGAAGTTGTTGCTCGCCGAATCGAGAGGATAGAAGAACATGTCGGAAAGCGAAAGCTTACCTCAGAAGAAGAGAGAGAGCTTGAACTGTTGAAAAGAATAAGCAGACACCTGGACGAGGAAAGGTTTGTGCTAGACATGGAGCTTGACGGCGAAGAAACCCGTATTTTGTCATCGTTGTCGCTTCTTACGGCAAAGCCAATCGTCGTTGTGGTGAACCTTGATGAAGATCAGTATAAAGCCAGGAACTACGATACCAGGAAACAGGTTGTTCGGCTCTGTGAGGCAAGAGGCCTTGGATATGCAGAAGTTGCCGGGGAGTTTGAGGCAGAACTGCTTGACCTATCTGAAGAGGAACAGACCATGTTCATGGAAGATACGGGTATCACTGAAAGCTGCTTCGAAAGATTGCACGACATATTGTACAGGCATCTCGGGATAATCACGTTCTTCACTTTCAATGATGAAGAAGTTAGAGCGTGGCAAATTGAGGAAGGCACCACTGCGAAACAAGCTGCAGGAAAAGTGCACACAGATCTAATGAATCACTTCATCAGAGCCGAAATCGTGTCTTCCGAAGATTTTCTAAGAAGCGGGAGTCTTCACAATGCACGTGAAAAGGGTCTTGTGAGAATCGTTGGAAAGGATGAGCTGATAAGAGATGGCGACATCGTTCGAATCAGAGCAAATGCTTGATAACAACCCAATATGTGATACTCATGCACATCTGTCTTTTCGTCATTTTGATAGTGACAGGCACAGCATACTGAGATCAATTGAAAGAGGTGTGCTGGCATTTGTGATTGAAGTCGGTATAGACCTGAGCAACTCAAGGAGTTGCATAAAACTGGCAGACTCGGAAGACCATGTCTATGCGACCGTGGGAGTTCATCCCCATGATTCTGCGAAAGTTGCCACAGGGGACTATCTTGAAACAATGAAGGCACTTGTTTCATCTTCAAAAAAGGTTGTGGCGATCGGCGAGACAGGTCTTGACTATTATCGTGATCTGTCGCCCAGGAAAGTGCAGAAGCGAGTGTTCGTTGATCAGCTGAACCTGGCTTCTAAGATGAAGTTACCCGTGGTAGTTCACATAAGGGAAGCCTATGATGATGCTCTTGAGATTCTGAGGGCCGAAGCAACCGACGTAAAGGTAGTTGTTCACTCATTTTCCGGTGATAGGGAATGTGCGAAAGAGATCATAAAGCTTGGTTTCTACCTGGGAATAGGTTGCCCGATAACTTACAGGCGAAATGACGAACTCAGGAAGGTCGTTGCAGGCACGCCACTGGATCGTATCCTTCCGGAGACAGATTCACCGTTCCTGCCGCCGCAAGAACTGCGTGGAAAAAGAAACGACCCCAGAAATGTCCGCTATGTCTTTTCTACGATAAGTGATTTGAAAGGGGCATCACTTGAGGGATGCTCAGACAGATTGCTGGAAAATGCTACCAGCTTCTTCGGAATTCGTCTTCGGGAGGCTTGACATGAGTAAGCTGGAAGAGTTTAGAAGTTACAGAGAGCGGATGAACAAGAGAATAAACGACATAGGGAGTCTCAATGTAAAGAGGTTTTTTGCACTTGACTCTGCTGTCTACAGAGATGGTTATCTTCCCAGAAAGACCAAAGAGATGCTTGGACTTGTTGCTTCGCTGGTCTTGAGATGTGATGATTGTGTGTCATATCACATTGTCGCCGGTCTAGAGTCAGGAGTAACCCGCGATGAGATGATGGAGTGCATGGAAGTGGCTTTGATAGTTGGTGGCTCGATAGTCATACCACACATGCGCAGGGCGGTGGAGCTTATGGACGAGCTTTTCGAGGAGGGCACTTATGGGTAAGAGTCTTTTTCTTTTTGATGGCACAGCAATTCTCTACCGTGCCTACTATGCCATCGACGTCTCTCTAAGCAATTCGAGAGGCGAGCCCACAAATGCTATATTCGGTCTTGCAAGGATGCTTTCCAAATTCACCAGGGATTACATGAAGGATGAGGATCACGCGATCTTTGCCTTTGATCGCGAGGAACCAACTCACAGACATGACATGTATGATCAGTATAAAGCAACACGAAAACCGATGCCTGATGCTCTGGTGAACCAGTTGAAGTATGTACCGGAGCTCGTTGAGGGTTTTGGCATAAGGTTCCTCTCTATTCCTTCTCTGGAAGCAGACGACATTATCGCCACAGCTTCAAAGCAGTTTCAAGACAGTTTTGACAGGATAATTGTTGTCTCAGGAGATAAAGATCTGCTACAACTGGTTGATGAGAAAGTCAGGGTGCTGAGATTTGTAACAGGGCTCACAGACCTGGAAGAGTATGACAACAAGAGAGTAAACGAAAAGTACGGACTCCCTACAGAGAAGCTCTTTGATTTCTTCTCTTTGTCTGGGGATTCTTCAGATAATGTTCCCGGGGTTCCTGGTGTGGGACCAAAGACTGCTTATAAGCTGCTCAAACAATATGGGTCGGTTGAAGATGTCTATAAGAACATACGGGATCTTGCTCCGGGGCTTCGCAAAAAACTGATTGATGGCAAGAAGTCCCTTGATATGTCCAGTGATCTTGTGAAGCTGGTAACGGACGCAGATCTTGAATTGGATATTGATGCAACGAAATACAGAGGGGTTCGTAGAGAGTTACTGCGACGACTGTTCATGGAGATGGAATTCTCCTCGCTCATGAAAGAAATGGATCTCTACGAGGACGAAGCAGAGAGTGATTCTGAGTCCTCTCCCCATCATTTGGTGAAATCGAATGCAGACCTGAAACGTCTGTTTCAAAAGCTTAGGAGCACTTCAAAGATATCAGTCGACGTCGAGACTGATTCGTTGGACCCGATTCAGGCCAAAATCGTTGGGATGTCCTTTTGTACCGGCACTGATGAAAGCTTCTATGTACCTTTGAATCATACGACTGCGCAGTGGCAGGCAGATGAGGAGCCGTTCTTGCATGATATAAAGGACATCCTTACAGCCCCAGGAAGCAAGCTGGTCGGTCAGAACCTGAAGTTTGATTATGCTGTGCTCTGGAAACATTGCGTTGTGCCAGTTGTGCCGTATTTTGATACAATGATTGCTGCGTATCTGCTCAATCCTGATTCGAAGAGATTCAGTCTCGACGATCTGGCCGCGAAATTCCTGGCGTACAAGACAACGAGTTTCAAGGAGCTGATGGAGAAGAGTCAGCTCTCAGATGACTTCTCTAAGGTTCCTGTGGATGAAGCTGCAAGATATAGTTGCGAAGACGCAGTAGTTGCTGGGAAGCTCGAGGAGATCCTTTCGAAGAGACTATATGAAGCTGATCTTGAAAGAGTCTTTCATGACATAGAAATGAAGCTGGTACCTGTTCTTGTTTCTGTTGAGCTGAATGGAGTCTACTTTGATGTAGAGAGACTGAAGAAGCTCTCAAGGCAACTGGATAAAGAGCTGGATAGGACACTCGAGGAGTTGTTTGAGAGAGCGAGCGAAAGATTCAACCCGAACTCCCCTGCCCAGGTAGGCAAGGTGCTTTTCGATAAGCTGGGTCTGGAACCACCCAGGAAGACAAAACAGGGGTCGTATTCGACCAGCGCAGAAGTTCTTGAAGATCTGGTAGACAAGCATCCAGCTGTTAAGAAGCTTCTCGAGTACAGAAAGCTCCAGAAACTCAAATCAACTTATATAGAAGCCTTACCAGGCCTGGTCAATCCTGTCAGTGGAAGGATACACACAAGCTATCATCAGACAGGGACAGGTACGGGAAGATTGTCAAGTAGTAATCCCAATATGCAGAATCTTCCGATAAGAGAGAAGGAAGGTCAGGAAATCAGGAAGTGTATCGTTCCTGAAAAGAAGGGTTGGAAGATTCTCAGTGCAGATTACTCGCAGATTGAGTTAAGACTCCTTGCTGACTTCAGTGGCGATGAGCGACTCATAGATGCGTTTGAGAGGAACGAGGATATTCACGCTCTCACCGCCTCTCAGTTGTACGGTATATCAGCGGATAGAGTGAACGATGACCTGCGAAGAGTCGGGAAGATGGTCAATTTCTCTATAGTGTACGGGATATCTGCTTACGGACTTGCCAGAAGACTGAAGGAGAGCACTTCGAATGCTCAGAAGATGATAACAAACTACTTTTCGGCCTATCCCGGCGTTCGTTCTTTTATAATGAATACAATCAAGGAGGCCAAAGATAAGGGATTCGTGAGAACTCTCTTTGGCAGGCGCAGAGATGTTCCTCAGTTTCGAACGGCAAACAGAAACGCGATTCAGGAGGGAGAGCGAATCGCCATAAACACTCCATTACAGGGTACAGCAGCAGACATTATTAAGCTTGCGATGATAAAGATTCATGAGATAATCAAGTCAGAGAAAATGAAATCGATGATGATCATACAGGTTCATGACGAACTCGTCTTTGAAGCTCCAGAAGAAGAGCTCGACAAACTTACCGGTATTGTCAGGGGGGAAATGGAAGGAGTTGCAGAACTGAAGGTCCCTCTGGTGGTGGATGTTTCTATAGACGACTACTGGAGTTAACAATGATACGATCATCTGACGTTAGTATTTATAGAGAGGATAGACTTGAAGGATAGGTGGATTCGTCAGGTTAGTTATCTTGGCCTTGTTCTTCAGTTTGGACTGATAACACTGTCAAATGTCTTTGTTGGCGGTCTTATTGGTTATCTTGTCGTAAAATATACAAGTTTGGGCAAAGGCTGGACTATTCCTTTCCTCATGCTGGGGGTACTTTCCGGACTGTTCAGTGGTGTGAAATACTTGTTAAAGGAAGCGTCAAAAGATGAGAAGCGTGACAAGAACGGCACTTAGGCAGACTTTCCTGGTTATCACATTCGCGATGGTGGAATCGTCATTACTATGGTTTTTGAACTATAGTGTTGCTGTCGGTATTCTTGTTGGTTCAGGAGTATCCTTGCTGTGTTTCTGGCTTCTTGCATTTGATATAGCGGCCTTTTCAGAGAGAAGAGTCAGAGTCGGATATGTTCTCCGTTACCTCATCTATGCAATAGTTCTGGCAACAGCATCGCTTGTTGGCACGGCCTTTTTTGCGGGGTGTGTTATCGGAGTCTTCAACGGCAAACTCACAGTTTTGCTTTTTGGGAGGTGGCTAGGTGAAACTCAATCTGACCCGCAATGAGAAGCTATTCCTCAGTGTTTTCGGGATAGTATATGCCGCTCTCATAGTCTACGTTATTATATCGGGTTATGAATTCGACCTTGAGGGTGTAGGGATCAGGTGGATATATCAGCTGCCTTTTGGAGAAGGGCCTCTTTCCAGAATCAATCCTATGACTGTATTCATGACATGGGGCATTATGGCTCTGATAATCATTGTTGCAATGAGTTTTCGGAGGTTTGAGTTGTTGCCGGGAAAACGGCAGACACTTATGGAGACTCTACTTGGTTACATGCTTGAGCTCACTGAAGATGCTGTGCCAAGAAAGAGATTCATAAAACCAACTTTCGTTATCGCTTGCACACTCTTCATCTTCATACTGATAGCCAACATAATCACCGCTTTTCCTGGATTGAACACAACTGTTACAGAAGACGGAATGAAGCTCACCCTCTTTCAAGATACATGGTATTCACCAACTTCTGATCTCAATACCAATGCAACGTATGCCGTAATGGTGCTGGTCATAAGTCATGTTTTTGCGATTAAGGCCAAGGGCTTCAGTACATGGATCAGGTCGTTCTTTCAGCCTCACTGGCTTATGCTGCCCATGAACGTCATTTCGGAGATAGCAAAGCCGATATCGCATTCTCTGAGGCTTTTTGGGAACATCATGGGAGGCGGTCTGCTTGTTCTGATTATCAGTTATCTGATCAAGTATTTTGTTATGCCGCCGTTCCTCTGGGGATTTTTCGGTCTCTTCATTGGAGCAATACAGGCGCTGGTGTTTTCGATGCTGGCAATTGCCTACATAGGTTCATTACTGGAATGATTGATATAGGGAGGGATAGTAATGGAAATAGCGGATGCTCTTGTGCAAATGGGAAAGTATATTGGGGCAGGCATTGCGATGGGAATAGGCGCTATAGGACCAGGTATCGGTCAAGGTAACATTGGTTCTCGAGCAATGGAAGCAATGGCCAGACAGCCCGAAATGGTAGGAACACTGACAACCAGAATGCTTCTGGCTATGGCAGTTGCGGAGTCGACAGGACTGTACTCTCTTGTTATTGCATTCATGATTCTCTTGGTTGCATGAGCGTTCCCGGGAGGGGAATAGAATGATTGAACTAAACCTGACTTCTCTGATACAGTTAATGAACTTCATCTTTCTCATGTTTGTGTTGAGGAAGATTCTCTACAGCAAGTTCTTCGATATCATTGATGAGAGGAAGAAAGCGGTTGAATCAGAGATTGCTGAGGCAGAAAAGATAAGGATTGACGCGGAAGAGTATAAGAAGAAGCACAAAGAGGAGATTGAAAACGCACGCACTAAGGCCGATCAGATCATTCGTCAAGCTGAAGAAAAGGCAGAGGATATTGTCAGTAAGGCAAGAGAAAACGCTGACTCTCAGGCGAACAGGATTCTGGAAGATGCCCATGCCCAGATTGAACGAGAGAGGCAAGAAGCTGTTAAAGAAATACGGACAGGTGTGGTTGCTTCCGCAGTGGAACTGGTGGCACGTTTTCTTGGGAAGGAGCTTGATGAGCAAGCGCGGAGACAGTACTTCCAGAGGATTTCAAGACAGATGGATGATAAGCTGTGAGTAGCTCTACAGGAAGGCTCGCCTTCAGATATGCAAAAGCGCTTCTTGAATCTCTTGGAGATGTTGGGGTTGAAGAGGCATTTTCAGCTCTGGGGAATGTCAAGAGCTTGCTCGATGACCCCCGTGTAAGGGGTTACCTGCTTGATCCGACGACTTCCAGGGGAGAGGTCGATGAGATCCTTAGTGCACTTCTTGGAGAGCTACCAGATGTTATTAGTGCTTTTCTGAAGCTTCTGGTTTCGAAGAGGCGCTTACATCTGATTGATGATATTGCGAGCTCTCTGAAAGAGCTTGACCAGCTTTCCAAGAACCGGATTGAAGTCTTCATAAGGTCCACCACGGAGCTATCTGAAGAAGATGAGAAGGTGATTAGCGACTTTGTTGCAAAGCATACGAAAAAGACGCCAGAACTCAAGATAGAAATAGATGATTCTCTTATTGCAGGTGCTATTGTTAACTTCGATGATTACACCCTGGATTTGAGTATAAGGGGACGTCTGAAGCGAATTCAGCGAGGCCTTGAAGTGGCAGATGACTCCGCGGAGGTGATCCAGTGAAGATAAGCCCGTCAGAGATAACGAAGGTTATCGAGGCACAACTAAAGAAAACAGACAGAGAAATTGACTATTATGAGTCCGGCAGGGTCATTCAGGTCGGCGATGGAATAGCAAGGGCATACGGAATGAGCGGTGTGATGGCAAACGAGCTGGTTCGCTTTGATAATGACGCTCTTGGTCTTGCACTGAACCTTGAAGAAGACAATGTCGGTATTGTAGTACTTGGAAAATATTCAGACATCAAGGAAGGAGACCAGGTCAGGAGAACCCGCAGGATTATCGAAGTGCCCGTTGGAGAGGAACTCCTGGGAAGGGTTATCAATCCTGTTGGCATACCTCTCGATGGAAAGGGACCTGTCAAGAGCGAAACGAACAGGCCTATTGAAACGAAAGCCCCGGGAGTGGTTCACAGAAGGCCTGTGAATACCCCGCTGCAGACTGGAATAAAGGCTGTTGATGCAATGGTACCGATAGGCAGAGGTCAGAGAGAGCTGATCATCGGTGACCGTCAGACAGGGAAAAGTGCCCTGGCAGTTGATACGATAATTAATCAGAAGGGTAAGGGTGTTTACTGCATATATGTCGCAGTTGGTCAGAAAACAGCTGCTGTTGCACGAGTGATTGACAGACTAGAGGATTCTGAAGCCATGGATTATACAACTATTGTCTTCGCTTCCGCCAGTGATCCCGCTGCCTTGAATTACCTTGCGCCTTATTCAGGGACAGCTCTTGGTGAGTATTTCATGAATGAGGGGAAAGACGCGCTCTTGATCTACGATGATCTGTCAAAGCACGCTGCATCTTATAGAGAACTCTCTTTGCTTCTTAGAAGACCACCTGGTCGAGAGGCTTACCCGGGCGATATTTTCTATCTTCACTCAAGGCTACTGGAACGAGCCGCGAGACTTAATGATAACAGGGGCGGAGGTTCGCTGACCGCACTGCCGGTGATAGAAACTCTTGCAAACGATGTCAGTGCTTATATTCCGACAAATGTGATATCAATCACGGACGGGCAGATCTATCTCGACCCAAACCTCTTCTATGCTGGTAATAGGCCGGCAATAAACGTCGGTCTATCTGTTTCCAGGGTTGGGGGAGCAGCCCAGATCAAAGCAATGAAGAAGGTTGCAGGGAACCTTCGTATTGAACTTGCACAATATCGTGATCTGCTGTCTTTCGCACAGTTTGCAACCGAGCTTGATAAAGCAACTCGTGATCAGTTGACAAGAGGAGAAAAGTTGACTGAGCTTCTTAAGCAGGATCAGTATTCTCCGATGTCTGTGGAAGAACAGGTTGTTGTTCTTTATGCCGGAACCAAGGGCTATCTCGATGGTATTCCTACAGAACGCGTAAGGGAATACGAGTCCTCTCTTCTTTCCAGAGCTAGGAAAGAGCAGGAGGCTCTCCTGAGAGATATCGTCGAGAAGAAAGATCTGACACCTGAGATGGAGGATTTGCTGAAGAAGCTCGTCGAAGAGTTTACAGAGGAATTCAAGGGTTAAAGGTGGTTTCATGAGCAAAGGCAAGCTCAGGCAAATCAAGAAAAGGATAGACTCGACCAGATCAACGATGCAGATCACTCGTGCCATGGAAATGGTGGCGCGAGCAAAGATCAAAAAGATTGAAAGAACTCTTCAGTACGTGAGGATGACAGAAGAGGGTCTAAGAAGGGCCCTGAAAATAGCCGCAAGAGAGGTCAGTGAGCTTCCATACGAGGCCGGAGAAGGGGAAGTCCTGGTTATTATGACGTCGGATATGGGACTGTGTGGTTCCTTCAACAGTGAGATTCTGAAGCACTCCGACAGAATCCTTGAGAAAGAAGACATTCGTTCTATTGTGACGGTGGGAACCAAGGCGGAGGCCCATTACAGACACAGTGACAGAGTGAAAGAAGTTTTCAGTAAATTCTATGATGAACCAGATATAGAAGCTGCCGGAGTTATTGCAGACAGGCTGTTCGATCTGATGAAGAGAGAGAATACTTCTGGTCTCAGACTCGTGTATTCGCGTTTCAAGAGCTCTCTTGCTCAGACTGCAGACACTATGAGAGTCTTTCCTCTGGATCTGAGTGATTCTGACAGTGATGTATATGATTTCGAACCAGAAGTTGGGATTCTGTTTGAGGAGCTCGTTACTTCATGGGTAATTAACTCTGTCTTGCTGGCAATGCATGAAACAAAGGTTGGAGAGCTTCACGCAAGACAGAACGCGATGAGAAACGCGACAGAAAATGCTGAAAAGATGATAGAGAGGCTCACGCTTGGCAAGAATAAATTGCGACAGGCTACAATAACCCAGGAGATTATTGAAGTTGTAAATGGTGCGGAAGCCTTGAGAGGGTAGTAATTGGAGGTGCTGAAGTGGCTGCGAAGACAGAAAAGAGATCACAGAAAAATCCGGTCGGAAATGATAAGGGGAAGATAATAGCGGTCTACGGTCCGGTAGTCGATGTTTCTTTCGAAGGGGTGAAGCTCCCGGATATCCTGAATGCTCTTGTGACGCATAATGATTCGCTGGAAAAAGATGTGATCCTTGAGGTAGCCCAGGTAATAGGCGACGATGCCGTAAGGACTATCGCGCTTGACTCGACGGAAGGTTTTGTTAGAGGCCAGGAAGTTGCGGATACAGGCAGACAGATTTCTGTGCCCGTGGGTGAGAAGATACTTGGCAGGATCTTCAATCTTCTTGGAGAACCAGTCGATGATCTTGGAGAAGTCGAATTTGATGAACGGTGGGATATTCATAGAGAACCCCCAGCCGTGACTGATCAGCAAACAGATATCGAAATCCTGGAGACCGGCATCAAGGTAATTGACCTGCTTGCTCCCTTCAATAAGGGTGGCAAGATTGGTTTCTTTGGAGGGGCCGGTGTTGGCAAGACGGTCCTGGTAATGGAGCTAATAAGGAATATTGCAATAGAACACAAAGGTCTTTCAGTCTTTGCGGGAGTTGGAGAGCGAACAAGAGAGGGGAATGATCTCTGGCTGGAAATGCAGGAATCCGGAGTCATCGGCAATACAGCCCTGGTCTTTGGTCAGATGAACGAACCACCTGGAGCCAGATTCAGAGTGGGGCTCTCAGCGATTACCATGGCTGAGTATTTCCGAGATGTCCAGGGAAAGGATGTTCTTGTCTTCATAGACAATATCTACAGATTTGTTCAGGCTGGGTCGGAAGTTTCTGCTCTTTTGGGAAGGATGC
>Ga0334882_1004499_pt1 | contig 11743 bp, 11 predicted proteins | sample GraSluR1_MG_5_FD_207226 | JGI IMG/M metagenome (GOLD analysis project Ga0334882, IMG submission 207226) | Sludge microbial communities from methane-producing bioreactor in Wageningen University, Netherlands - Granular Sludge_15_04-R1 | ecosystem: Engineered > Bioreactor > Anaerobic >... | reverse complement strand
CCTGATCGGCTGACCAAAGTTCTCCCTGCGATGTGCCGTGATCAGCACCAGACGACGGCCGCCAGTTTTGATGCCAGCCTGCCTGAGCAGGGATTCAGCCTCAGGCGGTGCGGGTTGTTCTGCAATGATGCGCAGGGCATCAATGGCGGGGTTGCCTGTGACAGCAATGTTTTCGTCGGGCACGCCTTCCCGCAGCAGGTTTTGGCGATTGTTTTCCGTTGGCGCAAAATGCAGGTCTGCCAAAACCCCTGCCAACCGCCGGTTAACCTCCTCTGGGAAGGGCTGCCATTTATCATGGGTTCGCAAGCCAGCTTCCACATGCCCAACGTTTATATGATGATAATAGCCCAGCAAGGCAGTCGCCATCACCGTGGTGGTGTCGCCCTGGATCAGCAACCAATCGGGTTGGTATTCTTGCAGTACGGGGTCAAGGTCAGTGAAGATGCGCGCAGTCAGTTCACTCAGGCTTTGATCCGGACGCATCAGGTCAAGATCAATATCCGGCGTGATCTGGAAAGCATCCAGCACCTGGTCCAGCATTTGTCGGTGCTGGGCGGTGATGCATACTGTGGTCTGGATTTCATCGCTGTGAAGTTTCAGCGCTTTGATGACAGGCGCCAATTTCACGGCTTCAGGCCGGGTGCCAAAGACGACCATCACGCGCAGTTGTCTTTTCATGCCGTTATTATACTTTAAGCTGGCATATCAGATAAAAATTGGACTAAAGTTCTCAATTTAGGGTTTATTTTTCCCCTCCTTATGCTATACTTTGAAGTATGCAGAGCACCTATTGGATTGCCTGGAAAGAACAGCTGATCAGGTGGAACATGAGGCCGTTCGTTCGCGCTTTGCTTTTACATGCCAAGCCTTTGATTCCGCTGGTCAGCCAGTTGATGGTCGTAGGGCTGCCGCTGTTCAAAGTTTCACCCATGGGGTCGCAGTATTGGGCATTGGTCAATACGCTGTCTGATGATGCGTCCCTTGAACAGCTAGCTAAATTCTTGAAGGGGAGAGAGGAATGACCTGGACGTTGATGGGTTGGATTGTGATTGGCATGGCCGCTGTGCTGCTCGCCGCATTCTGGATCTTGTTTAGAACACACGATTTCGACGCGATTCGATACAGCGCAGCGATCCAATCTTTGCAGTGCGCGCAAAGCAGCGCAATTGAACGCGGGCGCTCTCGCCAGTTGGTGTTGGGAAATCAATTGAATGGGTGGACTTATCCGGGGTTGGGATTGCATGCGTTAGCCTGTTTACCCGGTTTTCTCTCCCAGGAGAGCGTTGTGGAGGGTGGGCTATCGGTTGCAGCGGGGGATGGTGCGCTGGCCGTCTTTGCCAGGCAAATTACCCGTCAATATTATCAGCAAGGCTTTTCATTGGGCTTACACCAGGCTGGCGTTCAAACGATGCTTCCCGGACCGACCCCCTGGTCACTCACTGCCGGTTTGTTATCTACGCACCCTCAAAAATTTTCTGGATCAATGGCGCTCCTTGGTTATTTTGGCGCAGAAGCGCTTCTGTGGTCCGAAGCCGCACTTGGCAATGGGGGTGATGTATTCTCAGCCGGAGGCACGTTGGCAGGACAGTCTGTGCTGTTCTTAAATGTAAGGGATTTACTGATAGGGGAGCGGGTATTTATGATGCCCGGGAAGCCTGATGCAAATAGGGTATCCCTTGCAGGATGGTTGACCGAGGACGTGTTGCGTCTTTTGTTAATTGTGGGTTTGGTGGTAGGCGCAATCTTGAAGATGGTGGGTGTTTTATGAAAAAGCTACCGGCAATTATTGTTTCCGTAACGATTGGTCTCACTGTTTTGGCTGGCTATTTCTTTCAGGCTGAACTGAGCACAGTCCTTTCATTGATTGTCGATTGGGGAATTCTTTTGGCAGGTGTGGCAGGGCTGATCGGGTTGGGATATCTTGCCCAGTATCATCTCACGAGGTTGATGAAGCGAGAAAAGGGTGCGTTTTTCAGCCTGATCACCTTGCTTGTTTTCCTCTTCATCCTGGTTGCCGGGTTAACGTTGACGACTCAAAACCCCTTCTATCGAAATTTGATCCTGAACGTCCAGGTTTCAGTTGAAGCCAGTTTTCTGGCAGTACTGGCTGTAACGCTGCTGTACGCCAGTTTAAAGTTGATTCGCACACGAGGCTGGACGCCAATGTCAGTAGGTTTTCTTATAAGTGCACTGATTTCACTGGTATTGAATCTCGGGGTTGGCATGACGGAATCCGGTACGGTGTTGGGCGAGCTGGTTGCTTTTTGGCGCCGGCTACCGATTGTTGGTGCACGGGGCATTTTGCTTGGAATGGCAATCGGTGGGCTGATTGTGGGTTTGCGTGTATTGTTGAGCATGCACCGCCCCTATGGTGAGGAATAATGGCTGGATTGATTTGTCCTGAGTGTGGAGCTGAAAATCCTGATGAGGCAAAACGCTGCCAGGAATGCGGCGCGTTGCTGATTGAACAGAGTCAGCGTGCGGATGAACAACCCGCAGGGTTGCCCGAAGACCCCCTGGACTTTTTGGCACAGGCTGATGATGATTTGCCTGGCTTGCTTCATGCGCTCAAACATGAAGACGATCAGTCACCGTTAACAGACCCACCTGGTGGGGAGGAATCGGTTCCCCCTGAGGGCGATGAACACGTAGATTCTTCGGAAGAACCTGATGCAGAGGAAACACTGCCAGAGTGGCTGATCCGAGTCCGCCAGCGGGCTCAGGAGGAGGAAGACTCTGTCGGTGAGGTTACCCAAAAGCTGGTTGTTGCCCAGGATCACTTGAAAGAGGACATCAGCACCAGTCGGCATGAAAATTTCTCATCCTGGATAGAGGGTATTCGAGATGAAGATGGGGCGAAGGAAAGCCAGCCGGCTGAGGAAACAGCGAAAAAGGCAGAAACCGGGGCAGAAGAGGCGCCATCAGAAGACGAGGGTTGGCTGACCAAGATTCGTAAGATGGAAGGCAAATTCATCGAAGAGACAGATTCAGAGATCAAGGATACGGATGGTGACAGCTTGCTGCAGTGGCTGGTTGCCCTTGAGGAGGGCACCGAACAGCCTGAAGTGTTGGATGAAGCGACTGAGTTAGCAGATGGTGCACCTGTTGATGTGCCAGCGGACGATGATGAGAAGCACATTCAGCAGCCTGAATCAGTCCTTGAAGGCGACGAGCTTGAAGTAACGCAGCAAATGATCGTTCCAACACCCACCCTACAGGCGGAGCAACCTGAACCACCCCTGGTGGACGTGACTCGATCCGAGCAGCTGCAGGCAGATCAATTGGCCGCCACCATTGCTGATGAGAAAGCAGCACGCGCTGTGGTAAAGAGTCGTAAAGCAAAATCTACTTGGGCGATTCGATTGATCGTCGCCGTTGTTTTGATTGGCAGTGTGGTATTCTCCTTGTTCTTCCGGGAGCCGGCTGTTCTTCCAGTTGCTCCAATGCCATCGCAGCATGAGGATATGATCTCCTGGATTGAAGAACTACCAGCGGATGCACGTTTGCTGCTGGTCTTTGATTACCAGGCAGCCTATGCGGCAGAAATGGCACTGGTGGCCGAACCCGTTCTTGAGGAGGTCATTCATCCTGGCAGGCAGCTTTCGGTGCTGTATACTTCGCCGATGGGCGGGTTGCTCTCGCAAGCATTACTTTCTGAAATCAGTGCGGATCGCGATGTGCCGATAGATGACCTGGGTTATCATCCTTTTTCAGCTTTTACTGCCTATCAGGCGGGAATTTCCGCGCCAGCGGCGTGGGTCATCCCATCGCTTCCCAAAAGCGGAAGGACGTTTTTGGCTGATGATTACGAAGGCATTATTCTTCTTTCGGATACTTTCGAGGGCGCCAGGGTTTGGATTGACCAGCTCAGCGCATTGATGCCGGGCACCCCGCTCAACCTGATCCTATCAGCTCAGGCAGGACCGATGCTCATGCCTTATTATGATTCGGGACAGGTAAGCGGGATGATCTCAGGAGTCGGGGAAGCACGCAATTTTTCTGCTGCCGAGGGAAGATCAGGTGCAATCCTAATTCGTTGGCGCGCTTATCAAACCGGCATACTCTTGATGGTGACTCTGATTGTCACAGGTGTTCTTTTTTCCTCCGGCCAGGTGAATGATGAGGGGGAGGTGAATGCATGAATGATTTGATCTGGGGCGTGGTGGGCTTATTGTTGACGATCATGATTCTGAGCTATCTGATTGGTGACAATGTCTTCTTCCGTTTTGCTGCGTACATTTTCATTGGACTGACGGCAGGTTTTGTGGCGGTGATGTTGATTAACAAAATTCTGATCCCCTATCTTGTCACGCCAATTGTGACGGGAGGCTGGCAGCAGTGGTTGTGGATGTTGATCCCACTGGGGTTGATCTTGCTGCTGGTGATGGGTCAATGGTCGAAATTTGCCAGTGCAGGCAGCATTCCCCTGGCTTATTTGGCTGGTCTTACCGCTGCGGTGGCAGTTGGCGGTGCGGTGTTTGGCACATTAATTCCCCAGGCAAGGGCTGTGATCGAAGCCTTTGATCCGGCTGGATGGTATGCTGTTCCTGGTCGGTCCTGGCTCAGGGTGATGGATGCGGTGGTGATGCTGGTGGGTGTGATTGGCACCCTCAGTTATTTTCACTTTGGAAAAAGACGATCGACTGACGATGCGGTTGAAACCTCAAATCCTCCCCGGTTGATGCGCGCCCTTGGAAAGGTCGGGCAGGTCTTTATTGGTATCACATTGGGGGCTGTGTTTGCCTCAGTGTTCTCAAGCGCGCTGATTGCCTTAATTGACCGTGTATTATTTGTTGGCGAAATCATATTGAAACTAATCGGGGGTGGTTGATGCCAGGGGAAAAGCCGCTTTCTAATTACCTTGGACTCGATATTGGAAAGATCAACACTCGGGCAGCTTTCTTTGGTGTTTCAGAACGGAAATTCCGGTTGCAGGGCTATGGAATAGCACCCACCAGTCTTGGTTCAGGCATGCATCCAGCTTCTGGTGCAGGACGTGCTGTCCAGGTTTTGCAGGAAAAGACAGGTATTGTGCTGGTAAAACCATCTGAGGGCATTGCCTCAACGATGGACAGCATGCGGCAGAACATTGACCAGGTGGGATTGGTGACCTCAGTTGGACCCCGATTGAAGACGTCAGTATTTGGTCTTTCGGCTCAAGGTTCGCTAAATGTAGGACGAGTTCTGGCGGAATCCTTACCCCTCTGCTTATCAGGATTATTTGGCCTGGCTGATCTGGGGGATGAATCTGGTGTAATTGACGCGCTGATCACAATCCAGCCAGACCTTCTAATAATTGCGGGTGGGGAAGATGGAAGCGCTGAAGCGCACATCATCCGCTGGGTGGAGCTTGCCAGAACTTTGTGCCTTCTCTTGCCTGCGCCATCGAGGCCAATGGTGCTCTATGCAGGGGATTCGGCATATCATGAAATGGTTCATCGACGGCTGGAACCCGTTTGCCAGGTGCTGATTGCTCCAAATCTACAGTCAGAATATGGTGAGATGGATTTGGTGCCCGCACAGGCTGTTTTGGATCCTGAAATACTGAAGCGCTGGTGGCAACAAATGCCCGGATTAGGAGATCTGGCGACTCTGCCTAACAGCAAGGCAGCAACAGTTCCCTTTGCGCTTGGCAGGATCGTTCGTTACCTCAGCCAGGCTAAAGCGACTCATCCTGCCACTGCTTTGAAGAGCGGTGTGCTGGCTGTGGATCTTGGTGGGCACAGCACCATGCTCCTGGCGGGGATGGATGGACGAGCTGGAACGGTTGTGCAGCCCTGTTGGGAAGGTTTTTCTATCTCTCAGGATGAGGCATTGGTTAGCGAGGTGCAAAAATGGACGGCGCAGCCTGTTCCTTTGCCGGCTATTCAAAAATATCTCAGCAATTACGTCGTGCGTCCGGATGTGATACCGGAAAGTCTGGATGATCTTGCCATTTTGCAGGCTTGGGCACGGGTTCGAATGCAGCAATCCTTGAAGCGATTGGCGATGAATTACAACTGGCTCCCATATCAGCCTGGTCAGGGATTGACGGCGCATTTTGAACCAATTATCGCCAGCGGATCGGTGTTGACGCAGGCACCAACACCCGGTCAGGCAATGTTGATGCTCCTGGATGGATTACAGCCGAGGAATGTGACCACAATTGTTCTCGATACCTATCACCTTTTACCCCAGATGGGGCTGGTTGGTGAGATAGCCCCCATCCTGCCCGTTCATGTGCTCGAATCGGATGCCTTTACCAACCTGGGCACCGTGATCGTGGCAGTGAGTGATGTCCCTGCAGGCGAAACGCTTTTGACGGCAAATGTGAAGATGGAAACAGGCAAAGATTATGCCGTCAGTATTCCCCAGGGAACATTGCGCCGATTGGTGGTCCCCAAGGGTGTATCGGTCGTGCTTGAGCTTGAACCACGGCATCACACGGATATTGGCTTTGGCGGTCCGGGATTGGGCGGCAGGCTGAAGGTGCCCAGCGGCGTTTTGGGGGTGGTGATTGATGCCCGCGGCAGACCTTTGCGCTTACCCTCAGACGCTGAAACCAGGGCAGCCCAGCTGACACGCTGGCTTTGGAACCTGGGTGGATAGGCTTGAAACTATGGACGAAAAAATGATGGTGGATGTCTTGAGAAGAGCACGGGATGTGGAGATATCCCGGGAATGCAAGCTCTCTCTACCAGGTGAAGTGCTGGTCAAGATCGGTGATGTTCTCAACCCGGAAGATGTGGTTGCACAAGCGGTCATTCCGTCGGGATTACGCAGCCTGAACCTTGCCAGGGGGTTGGGCGTCGATCCATCTGAGGTGACCTCCTTCCTAGTTCAGGATGCGGATGCTTGTTTGGAACAAGGTGACATCCTTGCGCAGGTGGAAGGGGCGATCACACGATTGGTCAGGATGCCATTTGACGGCAGGTTGATTGCCTGTCAGGATGGCAAGGCACAAATTGCCACAGATAACCTGGTGATTCAGAAACAAGCTGGGTTGATGGGCAAGGTGGAAGATATTATTCCGGATTATGGGGTCGTGATCAGCGTTAGAGGAGATCTTGTGCAGGGCATCTGGGGCAACGGCAGGGTGAACTGCGGCGTTTTACACGCATCACGCGATTATTCTGAGCGGTTGCAAGATGGAACGGGTCTGGATGAAATCGAAAAAGGTCAGGTGGTCGTTTTGCCAAGCTGCCTGAACCTGGAATTGCTGGAACGGTTAGAGCAGAAAGAGGTTGCTGGTCTGATCCTTGGATCGCTTTCGCCTGGTTTGATTCGTCACGCGCAAGATGCCTCCATGCCAGTACTGGTCTTGCAGGGTTATGGGGATTTACCTGCGGATCCGGATACTTTTGAGTTGTTGTCCTTGTCAAACGGGAAGCTGTGCTGCCTGAACGCAGGATCGACGGATGAATTGACGGGTCAGCGTCCTGAGGTGATCATCCCAAATGAAGTTGCCCAGGATGAGCCAGCCCAGGATGTGCGAGCCCAGGATGTGTCAGCCCCGGATGAGCCAGCCCAGGAAGTGTCAGCCCAGGAACCCACAAGGATTGGGTTTAGAGAGAAGTTGAGGGTTGGTCAAAAGGTGCAGATTCATTCAGGGCTTTACCTTGGCAGAACAGGAACCCTGGTGGACCTGCCTTCAACCCCCAAAACCTTTGAAAGCGGTATTTCTTGTCTGACTGCGCAGGTGCAGCTTGGAGATCAAGAGACGGTTACGGTGCCGCGTCAAAATTTGTTTATGATTGCCTGAGCGGGGAATGTTGAAAACCAGGTCAGCCTGACCTGGTAGATAGATATTGTTTATTGGATTAAAGAGAATCGTGCTCTGAGGTTGAAGATTACTCGGCAGTGGGGGTTTGGGTAATTGCCAATGTGCTGTCCATCCAGCCAGTGTCTCCGCGGGAAGTTTCCACAAAGTACCAGGGCCTTGCTCCCTGGGACTCATAAATTCGCAGGATCTTGATCTCTTCGGTGTCATTCACATAGCCAACCACGAGCGAGTCAAAACTGGGCGCTTCGCGCAGAATGCCGCCGTTAAGTGAATTGATGTACGCGATGATGGGGGTAGGTTCGGGTGTGGGCGTGATGGTAGACGTTGGGGCGGAGGTGAAGGTTGCGCTTGGCGTGTTTGCCAGTGTGATTGTATTCGTTGGCACAGGCAGGGTGCTGGTAGGGTCCTCTACCGGTGCTAACGCCGCTTCGGTGAAAACCCGGGTTGGCTGCGCGGTGGGCAGGGGTGCGGGGTTTGCGCTGAAAGCAGGCAGGCTGCCAGATCCAACCAGACTGACGATTAGTGCAGATAGGGCAATCGCCGCTGATCCCAGGTTGATCAGCCAGCCTACAACGCCTTTGGGCACAAAGCCCAGGATATGAAGCGTGAGTGCTGCCACCAGAATGGTGATAAACAAATGGACCAGGCTGACAATCAACGCTCCAGGCCACAGGCGTGCTGCTCCGAGGGGGAAAGCGTACCCTGCCACCGCCAGCGGGACCAGAATTTGATAGGCAAGGATCACACTTACCGGGCGAGGCAGCCTGCCCTGGCGTAAAAAGATCAGGGTGCCTAAGAATGTGCTGACGCATACCACAGCCAGGTCCACCCAATAGGGAGCTGAAAAACGGTAAATGTTCAGAGTGGTGAAATCAAGCGTTTTATGCGTATAGCCGGCAACGGCACCGACGACAAAGCTCAGCAGGAGTAAAATCAGCAGGCTCAGGGTCGATTTCAGTGCGTGGATCCATCTCAGCGTGGTGGGCAGCAGTGCAAGCGCGAAAATTGGGCTGAGAAACGGTAGTGTGACAATTGCTGCCAGCAGAATAACAGGTTCATCAAAGAACAGGGCTGCTCCCAAAATTAACGATCCTACCAGACTGAGGAAGAAAAATTGAACGTTTGGTGCAGTCATCTGATGCATTGACGCGATCAGAATTTGCCGTTCAGCGATCGATGCAGAACGCGGCCGCCTTCGGATATGACGCTGACGGGCGGGTGGCAGTTCATTGATGTTTTCCGGTAAGGGTTCGCTGCTTGGCAGGCTCATCATAGCCTTTCTGAAACGTTCTCTTAATTAGCGAGTTGGGTTGACCTTCTTTCCATTATAATACACGCAAATGTGCCGTGTGGGCAAATTCTGCTTAATGTACGGACATTTGTTGCATAATCGCGTTTGAAGGTACAATAATCAACATGAGAAAAATTGTCGGAAAACCACATGCTTTATGGCTGATCATCCTGGTGATGGTATTATCGATCAGCGCTTGCTCACCGGAACAACCGGTGATGACTGAGACGCCTGTGGTGATGACGGAAGATGAACCAGGCTCAGTGACAACAGAAGAACCACGGACACCAACAGAAACCCCCAGTGCGCCTGATGTCTTGCTGGTCATAAGTCCGATTGCAGAAGGTTCACTTGTTTCCCGGTTAACAGATGCACTGGAAAGTCTTGTTTCAGAGCGTGATCTGGCATTTGAATCAGTGGATGGGCTCAGCCCGGACATACTGACAGATACCGTCCAGATTGTGGTGGCAGTTGGTTCTGATCTTTCAGTTGCTGAAGCGGCGGGTTCGCATCCGGAGATCCAGTTTGTGGCAATAGGCGATCCGCAAACAGCGCCAGCACAAAATTTGAGTGTCATTGCGAGTGGGGCAGATGACCAGGTGGATCGGGCTTTTATGGCTGGCTACCTGGCAGCACTTGTCTCCAATGACCACAAAGTGGCTGCGCTTTTCCCAGAAGATGAAACATCAACGCGGGTAGATGCCTATTTGAACGGTGCCCGGTTTTATTGTGGCATTTGCCGTCCGCTTTACCCCCCTTATAATGTATTCCCCTATGTGCAATATCTTCCAGCGGAAAATGCTTCCGATGGATTTCAGCCAGTGCTTGACGCACTGGGCCTTTATGGCGTTGAAGTCCTTTACCTCCCAGGTTCCTTGGCATCCCCAGAGCTACTTTCCTACCTTGCTGAACTGGGCGTGAAAGTTGTTGGCGATCAGAGCCCGGATATGCCGAGAAATAATTGGGTGGGGACGGTGATGACGGACCCCGTCCCAGCACTGATAAGTCTTTGGGATACGTTATTTACGGAGAACAGCGGCTCTCTTTTCCCCACGCAAATTACAGTCAGTGATACGGAGGCAGGATTGCTTTCAGAGGGACGTAAAAGATTGTTTGACGAAATAGCTGAGGACTTACTGGCGGGTTTGATTTCTGTCGAACCAGTGCCCTAATCTTCAGCGGCGATGGAAGTGCCCTGATCGAGCTCACCATTTCCTTTGAAAGGTTCGGCAGTTGCCTTTCCCGGTTGCGAGATTCCCTCTCGCTGAAGCACCTTTATAATGGTCATACCAAGGATCTGAATATCCAACCAGAAGGACCAGTGATCAACATACCACACATCCAGTTGAAATTTTTCCTGCCAGGAAAGGGTGTTTCGCCCGTGCACCTGTGCCCAACCGGTGATGCCTGGCAAAACATGGTGCCGGCGAGATTGCTCGACACTGTAAAGTGGCAGATAGCTGATCAGCAGCGGTCTTGGACCGACCAGGCTCATTTCGCCCTTTAACACGTTGAATAATTCCGGCAGCTCATCCAGACTGGTGGAACGAAGAAAACGACCCAATTTTGTCAGGCGTTTTTCATCGGGCAGCGGTTTACCTTGCTGGTCAAACGCATTTCGCATGGTTCGGAATTTGTAGATAGTAAAAATTTCGCCAAAAAGCCCTGGACGCTGCTGCCTGAAGAGAATAGGAAAGCCATGCTGGCAAGCAACAAAGATGCTGATGATGAGCAGGACTGGTGAAAGAAAAATCAGCAGGAGGAGAGTCAAAACAATATCCAGTAATCGTTTGACAATTGGAGTGGTTTTAGGCAATAATTTAACAGGCATTATTATTAAGATTCTACCAAACAAAATGACTGTGAAGGGAAAATTCTATCAGATTGTATCATTGGCAGTCAGTGAGAAAGGAAGCAGAATGGACGAGCGAATATTAATCATTGAGGATGATGAAGAGATTGTGCGGGTTTTGGCACGCGTGCTGACCTATGAAGGTTACCTCGTGGACACAGCATTGACGGGGAAGGCAGGGCTGACCCTGGCAAGCGAACAAAAACCTGATCTTGTGATCCTGGATTGGATGCTCCCAAATATGGATGGATTGGATGTTTGCCGGCGCCTGCAAAAATTGGGTCATCAACCGATCCTGATGCTGACAGCCAAGGATACTACCGAGGATAGGGTGAAGGGACTGGATGCTGGCGCAGACGATTATGTGGTTAAGCCCTTTGAAATTGACGAATTGCTGGCAAGGATTCGTGCTTTGCTGCGCCGAACAGCGGCAGAGCGTATCAAAGTGCTTGAATTTCAGGATTTAAAACTGGACAGCAGCACACATAAAGCGATCCGGGGAGAACGCATCATTGATCTGACTGCAAAAGAATATGATCTCTTGGATTTATTCATTCGCCACCCCAGGCAGGTCATGACACGGGAAGTGATCTTCGACAGAGTTTGGGACTATGATTTTGGCGGCGAAAGCAATGTGCTGGATGTTTATATTCGCTATTTACGCCAGAAACTGGAAGAAAACGGTGAACCCCGGTTGATCTACACGGTGCGTGGGGTTGGCTATGTGATGAAAGAGCCCGAAGAGTAAATGGACTGATGTCTCTTCGTTTGCGTCTGACGTTAATCTACACAGGAGTACTGAGCAGTGTTCTTTTGCTGCTCAGTGTTGTTGTATATT
>Ga0334882_1004497_pt1 | contig 11747 bp, 7 predicted proteins | sample GraSluR1_MG_5_FD_207226 | JGI IMG/M metagenome (GOLD analysis project Ga0334882, IMG submission 207226) | Sludge microbial communities from methane-producing bioreactor in Wageningen University, Netherlands - Granular Sludge_15_04-R1 | ecosystem: Engineered > Bioreactor > Anaerobic > Unclassified... | reverse complement strand
CAGGCCCTTGCCGAACTGATGCCGTCTCTCATGACCGTGCTGGCCGAGGCCCCGAACCCTGACCGCGTTTTGGTCAACATGGAACGCTTCCTACAGAGCAGCCCATCCATGAAGGGTCAGTTGATCTGGCTCGCCGACAACCTACGTGCGACCGACATCCTAGTCAGACTCTTCGCCGGCAGTCAGTTCCTCACCGAGATCTTGCTCCGCAATCCCGAGTACGTCAGCCTTCTGGTGGATCACCAGCACCTCCCTTTACCTCGACCGCTCGAGTTCTCCGCTGAGTTGGCCTACCTCGATGGCCTACGACGCTTTCAGCGCAGCGAACTGCTGCGCATCGGGGCCTGCGATCTACTGGATCTGCTGAGTTTGCCCATCATCACCGCACAGCTCTCGACCTTGGCCGACCACTTGATCCAGGCCTGCCTTCTATCCGCCGCGGGCACGGATACCCCACCCCGAGACGGGCGGCCCGCGGGCTTCGTTGTGCTGGCACTGGGGAAGCTTGGCGGCTTTGAGCTCAACTACAGCTCAGACATCGACCTGCTTTTTCTGGCGGAGGACATCACCGATGGCCACCGGCAGCTGGGCGAGCGCCTCATCGAGGGCTTGACGCAGGTGACCGCGGAGGGCTTCCTCTATCGCGTGGATATGCGCTTACGTCCGTGGGGTCGCTCCGGCCCCCTAGTTACATCCGCAGACGGTTACCTGATCTACCTGCGAGAACACGCACGTGTGTGGGAGAAGCAGGCGCTGCTGAAAGCCCGCATCGTCGCCGGCGACACGGCATTAGGTGAGCGCTTTTTGGCAGAGGCCCGCCCCCTCATCTTCGATGTCTCCGACAACACCGCCCGCGAAAGCGTGCGCACGATGAAACGGCTGACGGAGAGCCACCTCCGCCGTCGCGGGCAGACCTGGGGCGAGGTCAAGCTTGGGGAAGGATCGATCCGCGATATCGAGTTCGTCGTCCAGTACCTGCAGCTGGCTCACGGGAAAGAGCATCCGGCGGTCTGCACGTCCAACACCCTCGACGCGCTCAACCGTCTCACAGCCTATGGATATCTGGCTCAACGCGATACCCGCATCCTGACCGACGGCTACATCTTCCTGCGTACCATCGAACACTACCTCCAGATGATGCACTATCGTCAGACTCATGCCCTCCCTGAGGACCTGATGTCGTTGACCCAGTTGGCCCAGCGACTCGGCTTCATGGGCCGCTCCGCCGGTCATCTCTTGATCAACCGTTACGAGGAGCACCGGGCAGCGATCAGAGCCGTCTATCTGAAGTTCCTGGGGGAACCGCCAATGAACGAAGAGCCGACGACGCTACAATCGAACGGGACCAGCAGTGCACACATCGCCCGGATGGATGCCGCCTACACGACGGTCTTCACACCCCAGGAGATCCGGCGCCACGCTCTCCTGGCGGCGCGCCTCGGTGATGCACCGGCGCCCGATGACGGACACCTCATCGAGGTCGAGGCAACAGCTCTCGATGACGAACGCTGGCGCGTGACGATCGTCGGCTTCGACCAACCCGGAGAGCTCTCACTCATCTGTGGTCTGCTCTTCGTCTACGGCTTCTCCATTGAAGAGGGACAGGTCTTTACCTACGAACCAGAGACCGCTGGAGCGACCCAACGTCCCCATCCGGCGCACCGCAAGATCGTTGACGTCTTCACGGTCCACGCCGTGCACGTCGAGGCCGACGGTACAACCTGGAGAACGTATGCCGACGAACTGACCGATCTGCTCCGGCGAGCGCTACACGGACAAGCCCAGGCAGCGCATGGGGCCCTCGCCAATCGAGTCGCCGCCGCGGTCGCTACGACGCTGGAGGGCGAACCGACGCTCTATCCCATCGAGATCCGGATCGACAACGAGACCTCCGATCGATATACCGTGCTGCATATCACCGCCCCGGACACCCTGGGGTTCCTCTATGAGCTCACGAACGCCCTGGCCTACAGCCGCATCTATATCGGGCGGATGAGCGTCGAGTCCTTTGGAGAACGCGCACATGACACCCTCTTTGTGACCGATGCCAACGATCGCAAGATCGTAGCACCAGAGAAGCAGCGCGAGTTGCGTGCTGCTGTGGCGCTGACCAAACACTTCACCCACCTGTTGCCGCGTACACCCGACCCCGAGACGGCGCTCTTGCACTTCCGGGAGTTCATTGATCAGCTTTTCCGTCAACCCGACTGGCCCGGCGAACTGGCATCACTCGAGAATCCCGAAGTGCTCAATAACCTCGCCCATCTCCTGGGCGTCAGCGAGTTCCTTTGGGACGACTTCCTGAGAATGCAGTACGCCAACCTCTTCCCCGTTGTGCGCGACGCCGATGCCCTGGCAACCCAGAAGACCCGGGAGCAACTGCAACGTGAACTCGAAGTTGCTCTCGCCGTGGTTCACGCGGGCCCGCAATCACCAACTCACGAGAGTGCTTGGGCCGACACCCTGAACGATTTCAAGGATCGTGAGATGTTTCGCATTGATATGCGTCACATCCTGGGTCATACGAAGGAGTTCTGGGATTTCTCGGAGGAGCTCACCGCCCTCGCCGAGGTGGTCGTCAACGCTACCTATCATCTGTGTCATGAGGATCTGCGCACACGTTACGGCACACCCTATTTGGAGAGCGGTGAGGTCAGTGAGATGAGCGTGTGCGCCCTAGGCAAGTGCGGAGGCCGTGAGTTGGGCTTCGCGTCCGACATCGAGTTGATGTTCATCTATAGCGGCAACGGCACGACGTCAGGCCCCCACGTCATCACGACGGCGGAGTTCTACGAGAAGCTCGTGCAGATGTTCCTACAGGTCATCAGGGCCAAGCGGGCGGGCATCTTTGAGATCGACCTTCAGCTCCGCCCCTACGGTAAGGCGGGCAGCATGGCGGTCTCCCTGGAGGCCTTTCGGCGCTATTTCGCGCCGGATGGGCCGGCCTGGGCCTATGAGCGCCAAGCCCTGGTGAAGCTCAGACCCATCGCCGGCAACTCGGGGCTGGGGACGACCATCGTCGCGCAGCGCGACGACCATGTCTATCGAGGTGGACCTTTCGACGTTGCCGCTATGCGCGCGATGCGCGAACGACAGATCCGGCACCTGGTGACAGGCGGCACCTTCAACGCCAAGTACAGCCCTGGGGGTCTGGTCGATGTTGAGTACCTCGTTCAAGGCCTGCAGATCAGACACGGCGGCAAGCATCCGTCACTGCGCACGACCAACATTCGTGAGGCGATGCTCGTGCTGGCGCAACGGGAGCTGCTGTCGCAAGAAGCGTATGATCAGCTGCGCCGGGCGCACACCTTTCTGCGCTGGCTAATCGACGGACTGCGCATGGTCCGGGGAGACGCCAAGGATCTCACCGTTCCCCCGGTCGGCACGGAGGCCTTTGCTTTCCTCGCGCGCCGCTTGCGCTACGGTCAGGATGTGAACCGGCTCAGCCAGGACCTGAATCAATTCAGCACCTCGGTTCAGACCCTCAATCGCCGGTTCCTGGGCGCCTAGCCGCGTTGCACCGAGAGATGTGTTGCCTACCCGATAAGGAGTGAGATGGTTGATCCGGATGATGTTCTCCATTACTCAGCCGCGGGCGGCGTCGTGGTCAACGAAACGGGAGACAAGGTCCTCCTCCTCATCCGCCCGAGTCGCGATGAGGTGCGCCTTCCCAAGGGACACATCGAAGGCGAAGAAGCGCCGGTGACGACGGCGCTTCGCGAAGTGCAGGAGGAAGCAGGCTATGGAGATCTGGCGGTGATCGCGGATCTGGGAGAACAGCTGGTCACCTTCCTGCTCGAGGGCCGGAGGATCTGCCGAATCGAGCGGTACTTCCTGATGCAGACACGCAGCCAGCGACGTATTGAGCGCCCCACAGTGGACGCAGAGCAATTCTACACCGTGTGGGTCCCGTGGGCTGAGATCAAAGAGCACCTCACCTTCGAGGTCGAACAGGAATGGGCAGACCGTGCCCGAGAGACATGGGAGGCGAATCCATGAGCCAGGAAGACGACAAGCCCACCTCCGCATTGACCGAAAAAGCGCTCGAGGTCCATCGGCGCCTGATCGAGGCCTATGGGACACCGGCAGCTCCCACCGGCACGGAGCGCGATCCCGTCGCCAGCCTCGTCAACACGATCCTCAGTCAGAACACCAACGACCGCAACCGGGACATCGCCTTCCAGCAGCTCCGCGAGCGCTTCCCTACGTGGGAGGAGGTGCGCGAGGCGCCTACGGAAGAGATCATTGAAGCCGTCACCCCTGCCGGCCTAGCGCCGACCAAGGCGCCCCGCATCCAGCACGCCCTCAGGGCCATCACCCAGAGAGAGGGCAGGATTTCCCTCGGGTTTCTACGTGAACTGCCACTGGAAGAGGCGAAAGCGTGGCTACTCGACTTGGATGGGGTTGGCCCCAAGACCGCGGCGATCGTCCTGCTGTTTGCGATGGATCGCCCCCTATTCCCGGTGGACACCCACGTCCATCGCGTCACCCGCCGTCTGGGTCTGATTCCCGAGGGAACATCCAGAGAGAAGGCACACAGCCTCCTGGAGGCATTGCTGCCCGAGCAACTCTACTACCCCGCCCATCTGAACATCATCACGCATGGGCGTCAGGTCTGCAAGGCACGCAGCCCGCAATGCGAACGCTGTACCCTTCAGGATCTCTGCTGCTACTACCGGCAGGGTGATGACGCCGCGAGATAGCGAGGGCTGCGCACGGCGGGTTGATGCAGTTCGCCGGTACGCGGGTGCGCTTCAGGTTGGCGACTTAGCCCCACAACACAAAATACCCTGCCGGCGCAAATCGAAAGAGGTTATCCACAGAGATACTCACAGCCCAACCGGCACAGCTAGGGGTACGCACCGTCATAAGTGGCACATATAGGTATATATATAGTTGCAATTCACAGCCCTCAGTGCATTGTTAAAGTTTACGACTTTTTAAGGAAAAAGGGGGGAATCTCGGTTGCGTGATCCGGGGCTTTTTGGTAGAATGTGAGTGGTGATTTGGAAGGGATGGGATCCCCGCACTGGAGACAAGCTCTCTCGTTTCGGGTAATGCAAAGGGAGCCCGTCAGGCGCGAACTCGACGTAACTGAAGTTCCACCGAACCATCGTCGAAGCGCGCAGTCGATCAACCATTCACCACCTCTGGGTGCCCGGTAGCTGGGCAACGAACTGAGCAAGACGCTCTCTGTAGTCGTGTGTTGCATCTGCAGCGGGGGTCCTCTGTGTCACATTAATACAAGGATATGTGCGTGAGCGATATTAACCCACAAAGATTGTGGCAGGCCGCGCTGGGCGAACTCGAGCTGAAGATGGCGCGCGCTACCTTTGACACGTGGCTTCGTGATACACATTGCATCGGTGTTGAGAACGGCTGCACACTGGTCATCGGCGTCAAAAACGGCTTTGCGGTAGAGTGGCTGGACAATCGACTCTATCCCGTCGTCAAGCGCACGCTGGCCAGGCTTACAGGCGATGAGACGGAGGCGCGCTTTGTCGTATGGGACGCCAAACAGACGGATAACGGCACACCCGTGATCTTTCAGGAGGAATCCGTCACGCCACAGAACCCACCACGAGATCCCGGCTTGAACGGCGATTACTCCTTTGAGTCCTTTGTGGTCGGACCGAGTAATCGGCTGGCGCAAGCCGCATCCCTCGCCGTCGCGGAATCACCGGCACGAGCCTACAACCCGCTCTTCATCCATGGCGGTGTCGGACTCGGCAAGACCCACCTGCTTCACGCAATCGGCCATCACTGCTATCTCAAGGGCATGCAGGTTCTCTACATCACCTCTGAGACCTTCACCAACGGCCTGATTGAGTCGATCCGTATGCACACGACCGAGCAGTTCAGGGAGAAGTACCGTACTGCAGACGTGCTGTTGGTCGATGACATCCAGTTTATCGCCGGGAAAGAGAGCACTCAAGAGGAGTTTTTCCACACCTTCAACGCCTTGCGCGACAACGGGCGACAGATTGTGCTCAGTAGCGACCGCGTCCCCAAGGCGATGGTGACCTTGGAGGAGCGCCTGCGCTCACGCTTCGAGTGGGGATTGATTGTCGATATCCAGCCCCCAGATTACGAGACCCGGATGGCCATTCTGCAGTCCAAAGCCGAGCGTATTGATGTCGAGGTGCCCAACGATCTGTTGAGCTATATCGCCACCAATATCGAAAGCAACATCCGTGAACTGGAGGGCGCCCTAAATCGCGTCCTGGCGATGAGCCGGCTGACGAATCTTCCGCTCGACAAGCAGGTCGCCGAGAGGGCTCTCGCGGACCTCCTACCCAACCACCCCGAGGTCTCCGCCGAGGACATCGTCAAAGCCGTAGGCGACTTCTTCAGCGTCACACCCGAGGAGCTTAGAAGCTCACGTCGTACGCGCCGCATCGCTCAACCGCGCCAGATTGCGATGTACCTGATGCGCGAGGAGACCGATGCATCGCTCCCCCAGATCGGCGCCGAACTCGGCGGGCGAGATCACACCACGGTGCTCTATGGGTATGAACGGGTGCGTGCACGGCTGGAGCAGGATGATGCATTCAAGCGCGAACTGATGGTGCTCAAGAGCCAGCTCTACGGGCAGAACTAAGCGTCCGGCCTCAGACCACCTCCCTGGTCTCACGAACAAAGAGCAAAAAGCCGGCGCCGAACAGGCGCCGGTTCTTCGTGGGCAACCCTAGCGTTTTGGCTCACCGGGCTTTGTGTTACAATGGCGCCTAGCTACGCAGAAAGCTCACGTCAACCGAACGTCGCCAGGCACGGCAAAGGCAGACCACCATCCGGACGCTATAGGAGACACATCGCTTGGATACCGTATTGGCTGCATTACCCCTGATCATCATCTTGACACTGATGGCAGGCTTCCGTTGGAGCGGAACCAAGGCCGGAGCCGTGGGTTGGCTCTCGGCATTGCTCATCGCGGGCCTGCGATTCGGCGCTAGCACCCAGGTTCTTCTGTGGTCACAGATCGAGGGAGCCTTCCGCGCCGGCTATGTCCTTTACATCATCTGGGGCGCCCTCTTCCTCTTCCGGGTCACGGAGGCGGACGGCACCTTGAGCGCCATGAGCGACATACTGCGGCGCGTCGCGCCCGGGCGCACGCTGCAGTTGATGCTCCTGGCTTGGGGCTTTGGATCGTTTCTTCAGGGCGTGGGGGGCTACGGCGTCCCGGTAGCCGTTGTGGCCCCGATGCTGGTCGGGCTGGGATTCTCGGCGTTGGATGCCGTGGTCATCTCCTCGTTAGGCATCAGCTGGTCGATCTCGTTCGGTTCGCTGGGCGCCTCCTACGAAGCCCTGATCTCCACCATCGACATCAACGGGCCGATCCTGGCCCCCTGGATGGCAGCGCTGCTGGCCGTCGTCTGTTTCCAGTGTGGCTTTGTGGTCCTCTGGATGGGGCGCGATAAAGCCCATCCCTGGCGGGAGGTCGTGCCCGCTCTGTCGATGGCTGTGGGTATGAGCCTGACTCAGTATCTGGCAACACGCATCGGTCTCCCCAATCTCGCGACGATTCTCGGCGCGCTGGCCGGTCTGGGGATCGGCGCCCTCTGGGCCGGCCTGAGACGACGCGCATCCACCGAGGCCGTCCAACCGTTGGTTCCGCTCAAACAGACGCTCGGCCACCTCCTGCCCTATCTGATGCTGATCACGATCATCATGCTGATCAGCTTCGTACCGTTTCTCAACTCCGCACTGAACCGTTGGGTGCTGAGGGTCGACACACCGCAAATGCTGCTCCGCGACGGCTCGATCCTGCCGGCAGGACAGACCCGGGCGATCTCGGTCTTGGGCAGTCCCGGCGCACAGCTCATCTACACCGGCGCAATCACGTTCTGGCTCGCCAACCGGCAGGGCAGGCTGTCAGCCGGGAGTAGAAAGAAGATCCGCTCCGGGGTGCTGAGAAGCGGTCTGCAGTCGACATTCGGCATCCTCGCTTTGATGACGATGGCGACCACAATGCAGATGTCCAACATGGTCTCCCAGCTCGCCACGGCGATGGCCTCCTTCGCGGGCCAGTTCTTCCCGCTGGTGGCTCCTTTCATCGGCGCGCTGGGGGCCTTTATGACCGGCAGCAACACGAACTCCAACGTCCTCTTCGGCGCCTTCCAGCTTGAGGTAGCCCAGACACTCGGCCTCTATGCCCCCTTCGTCCTCGCGATTCATAACGCGGGCGCTGCCGTGGGTTCGGTCTTCTCTCCTGCTAAGATCATGGTCGGCTGCAGCACCGTCGGCCTAAGTGGACGGGAGAGCGACGCGATGCGCCGCACGATCCAGACCGGCGTGGTCATGGTGGCCATCATCGCGGTCGTTGGATGGATCATGGCTCAGATCTTACCGTTTTCCAATATTTAGGCGTTGCCCACGCGTGGCTCAACGCTTGATTCACCCCTTGTATCAGACTATAATCAGGCGTGGATCACAGTTCTAGAAAGAGGATGCGTATGGAACCGCGCCGGATTCTGATCGTTGATGACGACGTTGATGCCCTCAGACTCGTCGGCATGATGCTGGAGCGTGAAGGCTATGAGATCGTTGCTGCCGCCAACGGACAGCAAGCAATTGCGAAAGCTGTCGAGTTGGAGCCGGCCCTCATCATCCTGGATGTGATGATGCCCGACATCGACGGCTACGAGGTCGCAGCACGACTCCGCGGACACCCGGTCACCGAGTCTATTCCCATCCTGATGTTCACCGCGAAGACAGCTGTCAGCGATCGAGTCGCCGGCTTCCAAGCCGGCGTCGACGACTATATCACCAAGCCCGTGCGTCCCAAGGAACTGGTCTCCCGTGTGGCAGTCCTGCTCGAGCGCCGACCCCAGATGGAGGACACCTCGGGCCATGGCGACATCATCGCCTTTCTGCCGACCAAGGGAGGGCTAGGCACCAGTACGCTGACCCTCAACGCCGCCATCGAGCTTGCTCGTATGCATCAGGACAAGCGGTGTGCCGCTGTCGAGCTCCAGGAGGGCAACGGTACACTCGCCATGCAGCTCGGCCGCGACAGCATGCGTGAGACCGGCGTCGGGCTAAGTGCCTTGCTTGAGCGACCGCTTGCCGATCTGACGCGGGAAAGCGTACGGCAGTATATGATCAGCCACCCATCCGGCCTCCATGTGCTGCCTGCAGGCACCCAGCCTGCAGGGTTCGGACCGAGCTTAGACAAGGCCTACGTGCAGACGCTGCTACGCTTTTTGCGCAGTGAGTATGACTACCTCTTACTCGATCTTGCTCCACGCCTCGATGCGTCCTATCGAGAGGTCTTGGCCCTGTGCAACCAGGTCTTTGTCACGCTTGAGCCCAACCGCATCGGCATCGCGCTGACCAAGGCTGTGCTGAAAGCCCTGGAGGACCTCCACGTGGGTCGCCACAAGACAAACATCGTGCTCATCCACCGCGTACCCGCCTCAAGCGCCCTGAGCCGCAGCATGATCGAACAGAGCATTCAGCGCAACATGGTTGCCGGTATTCCGCCGGCGAGCGACCTCGCCTATGAGAGCATCGAGAACGGTAAGCCGATGGTCGAGATGCAGCCACAGGGTCTGGTCGCTCAACAGGTCCGCCGTGTCGTCCAAGCAATTGTGGAGGACTGAGTCTCTGCCCTAACACTGTTTCCGTCCGACTTTACAAAGCGCAAATCGAATGGTATAATGGTCGAACCTGTGAGCCCTGGGGCTCTCGGGTTTTGTTTTTATCATGGCCCGGATCATCGATCCATGGGCCCGGAGGGAAGTCTGTATGAGTAGTCGTGCTGTCGTTTACTTGACCCCGGAAGGACTGAAAGCTGCGCAAGAGGAGCTCGAATACCTCAAGTCGGTTCGCCGTCAAGAGGTAGCCGAGAGGCTACACAACGCACTCAGTGAAGGTGAGCTGATCGAGAATGCAGAGCTCGAGATCGCCCGAAGTGAGCAGGCTTTCGTCGAGGGCAGGATCCTCGATCTTGAGGAGATCCTGCGCAAGGTTCAGGTGATTACCAAGTCTGAAGAGGCCAGCGATATCGTCGGGATCGGCAACACGGTCACCGTCAGAGAGAGCGGTGAGGGTGAGGACGAGGAGTATTTCGTCGTCGGCTCCGCCGAGGCCGATCCGCGCAATGGACGGATCTCCAACGAGTCTCCGCTGGGCAGGGCGCTGATTGGGAAGCGGGTCGGGGACAAAGCCGTGGTACGCGCGCCCGATGGCGATCTGGTCTTTGAGATCGTCGCGATTCTTTAGGAGCCATCGATGGATCTGAACGACCTTGAGCAGCAGCGTGTGGAGAAGGCCGATCGGCTGAAGGCAGCCGGCCTCTCGCCCTATCCGCACCGTTCACATCGCACCCATACCGTCCGGCAAGCGATCACTGCCTTTGAAGCCGCTGAGGTCGAAGAGGCCCCTGCTCCGCAGGTCGTGGTGTCCGGACGCATCGTCAGCTTTCGCGACATGGGTAGGCTGACCTTCGCCCACCTAGAGGATGGCTCAGGGAAGGTGCAACTCTTCATCCGCCGCAATGATCTCGGAGAGGACGCTTACGATCTGTTGAAGAAGGTCATCGATCTGGGCGACTTTGTCGAGGCCACAGGAGTGATGATGCGCACACGGACCGGCGAGATCAGCGTCGGTACCCAGGATCTGCGGATGTTGTCCAAGGCCATCACGCCGCTGCCTATCCCTAAGGAGGTCGAGGACGACGAAGGCCATGTAAGGCGCTTCAGCGCCTTCTCCGATGTCGAGGAGCGCTATCGACAGCGTTATGCCGATCTGGCGGTCAATCCTGAGGTGCGTGAGACCTTCCGCGTCCGCTCGCGCACGATTACGGCACTTCGTGGCTGGCTCGATCGTCACGACTACCTTGAGGTGGAGACGCCCATCCTCCAGCCGATCTATGGCGGCGCAGCGGCGCGCCCCTTCACGACCTACCACAATCAACTCAAGCAGAATCTCTACCTACGCATCTCGTTTGAGCTCTACCTCAAGCGCTTACTGGTCGGGATGTACGAGCGTGTCTACGAGATCGGGCGCGACTTCCGCAACGAGGGGGTCTCCTACAAACACAATCCGGAGTTCACGCAGCTTGAGCTCTACTGTGCGTACACCGATCTGTACGGCATCATGGACACGGTCGAGCAGATGCTCTCCGACACGGCCCAGCAGGTCCTGGGGACCACGCGCCTGACCTATGCAGACCACGAGATCGACCTAACGCCGCCGTGGCGACGCGTGACACTACGTGACGCGATCCGCGAGAAAACGGGCATCGATTACGTCGCCTTCCCTGACGCGGATACGCTGCGCGCGGAGATGCGCGAGCGGGGGTATGATGCCTCCGGCAGCGCAAGCTGGGGGCATCTGGTGGACACGCTGCTCGGCGTGGTGGAGCCGGATCTGATCGCACCCACCTTTGTCCACGACTATCCCGTGGAGATCTCGCCCCTAGCCAAGCAGAAGGCCGATGATCCCACTCATGTGGAACGCTTTGAGCTTTTCGTCGGGGGACTGGAGATGGGCAATGCGTTCACCGAGCTCAACGATCCGTTTGAGCAGGAACAGCGCTTCCTTCAGCAAAGGCGGGCCTCTGAAGCCGGTGATGAGGAGGCCCAACCGATGGATGAGGACTACTTGCGGGCCATGATGTACGGGATGCCGCCCAACGGGGGATTCGGCCTGGGCATCGACCGTCTGGCGATGCTCTTCACGGATCACCACTCGATCCGCGACGTCCTGCTCTATCCACACCTACGTCCACGCGAGTAGCCGAG
>Ga0334882_1004492_pt1 | contig 11759 bp, 8 predicted proteins | sample GraSluR1_MG_5_FD_207226 | JGI IMG/M metagenome (GOLD analysis project Ga0334882, IMG submission 207226) | Sludge microbial communities from methane-producing bioreactor in Wageningen University, Netherlands - Granular Sludge_15_04-R1 | ecosystem: Engineered > Bioreactor > Anaerobic > Unclassified... | reverse complement strand
ATGAATGAACCAATCACTCCCAGAAGAATAAAAGATAATCCGTAGGGCAAAAAAATCAGTAATACCAGGCCTTGGTTCATCGCCTCACCTCTCAGAAACCAGAATACTTCAATCAGGAGCGGGAGTAAACTCGAAGAGCTCTCTCCCCTGTGCGGGTTGTGGATTATTCCATATACAAAAATAATTTTAAAAAGCAGCGATTTGAAATTGGTGCAGCAATAGAGACAAATGTCCTTATTGTTATTTCCAACCAAAACACTCATTATTTAAAAAATTATCTATATCTGAGAGGAATAACAATGAAAAAGACAGGAATTTTGTCAATACTTCTGATGATCGCACTCGTCTCATGCGGAGTAAGATCGGAATCTACTGATAATGCCATCTCCGATTCCCGGGATTACTCAGGAACCTACACAGGTTTCTCCTGGCAAGGTGAAGCCAAGGGGGTAACCCTGGATGAAGCGGGCCAAAAAATCGAGACAGTCCTTACCCTTGATGCTTCGGGGACAATCACCGATGCCTCCATCCGTTTTCTGGTAAAAAACAGCGACGGCACATGGAAAGAACGAAATGATTCCAGCGCCGCTGTTCAGGTTGATTTTTCCGTTACGCCCGTCCGATCGATTCCCGACCCCTACGAACCAGGGAAATCGCAATTCTCCATCAAAACCGCGGATATGATGTCGTTCTATGCGGCGGCAGTAAATTCTGATGGAACGGTGGCCTTCGGGCTTGTCGACCCCATTCACCGTTATCTGTCCGAGGTAAAGCTGGAGACCGGTTTTGATTATTCCCGCAAGGTGACTGATCTGACCATTGGCAGCGGGCTGTTAATTCCCACGATTCGGACCTCCGGCTCGGGCTACTTGAAACCGAAAACCTGGGATGAGTACGGCGATAAGCACCTTTTTGGTTTCTACACATCTCCCTACGTCTACGTGAGCCGGGGAACTTTTGAGGGTCTGGGCGCTAATTCCACGGTTAAAGACCTTTTAGAGAAAGCGGGCATCCGTTTTGAGAATAACACACCCGTTCCCTCGGAGCCGGTTTATGGTTTCTATGCCAACGGAGGTTGGAACGGAAACTATGCTGCCATGAGGCGGTTTCTCTTGGGGAAAAAGGCAACCGAGTTAACGTCGCTGATCGATTGGAGCACTCCCCGTTATGCCGCCAACATCAACGAGGATAAATTCTTTGGCATGGATACGGTTTCCGGAGCCACCAGAACGGTGCAGAATTCCACCGACGGCATTGCCGGGGCCACGGTTCGCATCACCCGTGAAGCCACGTCGTACCAGAGGGCTTTGGTAGCGGCGGGAATCATTGACGAAAGCGATGTCATTAAGGGTCGTTTTTAACGCATTTCGACAGGTTTCATTTGCCTGTATTCTCCTTGAGAGCCGTCCTGTCAGGGCGGCTCTCTTCTTTTAGCCTATCGCGGCTTCAGCGACGGCCATCACTCTGTATAAAGAGGGACAAGACTGACCCCTAAAACTCCACCACCTTCTCAGCCAGATTCACCGGGGGATAGATCTGCTCCGCCACGGGGGGCATGGAGTTGTAGATCCAGTTTACCGAAAGCCGGCCACCCCCGCCCTGCCGATGAAAGGTTCCCCGGACCAGCACGTCCTCCATGGTAAGGGCCATGGCGAAGAGGGCCACCGATGCTCCGTCCGGAATATTCCGAAACTCCCGCCGGTACTCCACCCCGGGAAGATAGATCTCCCGGGAGTTTAAGGAGACCGCGCCCAGTTGGGGGATGATGAAAAGCTTCTTTAATCTCTCAACCTTTATTTTTTCGTTTTTTTATTGTATAATGCCGTTATTCTTTACTCGGTTATGGTTTTTAATGAAGCACAATATTTTCATAATTGATGATAAGGTTAACATATGCATCGGACTCTCGAAAAACCTTGTGAAAAGCGGCTATAAGGCAGAGTATTCAACCTCGGGGGAAACAGCTGTAGAAAGGCTATCAGACTTCAACCCGCACTGTATACTCCTTGATCTAATGCTCGGCGGAGAAAACGGTATAGATGTGTTGAAACAGATAAAGGATACACATCCGAAAGTTCCTGTCCTGATAATTACCGGATTTGCTTCCATAGACACCGCAGTAGAGGCTATGCGATTTGGTGCCTATGATTATATACAAAAACCAATCAACTTCTCCGACCTTTTAAAGACAATAGAGAGTGCCATCCAGAATATCTTCAAAGAGTGGGAACCACAGCCTAGGACCTCAAAATCGAATGTGCCTAAGCTTATAACTGTAAATCCGGAAATGCTGGCTATTATTGATAAAATTATCAAATTAGGCCCTTCTGATCTTCCTGTTTTGATTTTAGGAGAAAACGGCGTCGGAAAGGAGGTCATTGCCGATTTACTTCATCATTATTCCAAACGGCGGGATCAACAAATGTTTAAAGTGAACTGTGCTGCCTTTCAGGAGTCCCTTTTGGATAACGAACTTTTCGGTCATGAAAAAGGTGCCTTCACAGGAGCGGATAATATATACTTCGGCGTCTTCGAGCGCGCTCACAAAGGATCTCTTTTTCTTGATGAAATAGGAGATATGTCTTTGGGAATCCAATCAAAGATACTGAGGGCTCTTCAGAACAACGAGATCCGAAGAATCGGCGGGAATACTATCATCAACATAGATACCAGGTTTATCGCCGCCACTAATATGAATATTGAAGCAATGATCAGGGAAAAAACGTTCCGAAAGGACTTGTTTTTTCGTTTAAACACAGCCACGCTCAACATCCCTCCTTTGAGAGATCGCAGGGAGGACATCCCCTTACTTGTTTCTCATTTTCTTGAAGAGAATGACTGCGCCTCATATGAACTTTCGAATGAAGTCTTAGAGACTCTTTCTGCATACCATTGGCCAGGAAACATTAGAGAATTGAAAAATGCCATCAGATACGCCCTAACTATGTGCACAGGGGAAAAGATACGAATACAAGATTTACCGCACACTCTCCAGAATCGTTTAAAAACAGAGCAACCTGCGACTCCTATGAAAAATGTCGAGTACAAATTAATACTTGAAGCTCTTAAGCGGAATAACTTCAACAAGAAAAGAACTGCCGAAGAAATAGGTATTTCCAGAAAAACACTTTATAACAAAATGGAAAAATACGGTTTTAAATCGATGGTGGATTAGTGGAAAAAGAAAACTGCTTAGAATTATGTGGTGTTTTTGCTTCTATTGACGACAAGGTAGTACTTAAAAACATAAATCTTAATATAAATAAGGGTGAAGTCCATGCGGTTATAGGTGAGTCCGGTTCCGGAAAGACCATTCTTGGTCAAGTTTTAACTGGATACCGTGAAAACAATGGAGGCGGCTTCAAATACCGAAACCATTTTTTTTCAAAAATCAAGAATATTAATCCCAAGCCTGCGTTTAAAATCATCCCACAGAACCTGCAACAAACTCAAAATTTTCTTACCTCAGAGTATCTGTTCTATAACAAATATCGTTCGCATCGGCTGGGTTTTAGCAGCAGGAAACGTTTTATAAAAATGGCCGGGGAGATCTTCAACCGTTTTAACTTATCTATTGACCCCCATCAAGATATTCGAGAAATAGACCAGTCCGATTTTTCAGTGTTGGAGTTTCTTAACAAATCTAATCCTGCCCCCGAACTTCTGCTTCTTGACGAGTTGTTCTCAAAAATAAAATCTTCCCACCTCACCTTGATATATAAAATCATCAAAGACCTTAAAGCTGAAGGTGTTTCAATTATCTTCCTCACCACAAAAATCAGCTATATCTATGACATTGCTGATAGAGTCAGTATAATTAAGAACGGTGAAATCATCTACTCAGATAAAGTTGACAGCATTGATAAGATAAACCTTATCCGTCTGACTTATACCGATCCAATACGAAACATTAACATGGAAGAGCTAAACAAATCCTTTTACCACTTCCTCAAATTCAATGAAGCTATCCTTCAGTCTCTACCAGCTAACATCATTGTTTCAAACAGGGATAATGAAATTGTCATGTTGAATGATTATTGCAAAGATCATTACAAAATTGGAAATAATCAATATATACGAACGCCAATTAAGAAGTTTTTCGAAGAAGAAAACAAAGCTTTCCTTAATATTCTCGATGGCTCCCTGCTTTCAAAAGAGATAAACACATTTTATCATATCCCAATGAAAATCGGCGGACGAAGCACCAGTAACAACTTAAAAATCCTCCCAATAACTGAAGACGAAATAGTCATCGGCAACATTATTATTATTGAAGATGTTTCGGAACTGGTAACACTCCAGGAAAAAATCATCCTCGCCCAGAATCTATCTTCGGTTGGCATTCTCGCTGCCGGTGTCGCACACGAAATAAACAATGCCCTGGAAGCTCTTCACAATTTCTCCAACCTTCTTTTATTCGACAGAACAGAAGATGACGATAAAGAAATATTTGAAGGGATAAGTGAAGAAATATCATATATTGACACAATTATCTCAAATCTAATCTCATTCTCTGACTACACTTCGGCTAAAAATTGCCGAACAAACATAGCGGAATCACTAAATAGAATAGTAAAAATAATTTCATATAATCCCCAGTATATTGATATTAATATTGACATTATTAACAAGTCGAAGCAAAAAATTTTTTCATCAATCAATGAAAATGAAATAAAACAAGTTTTTCTCAATTTAATCAGGAACAGTTATGACGCTACCGAGGGTAAAGGTGATATTGTAATTACTTTAAATAATTTTATTTCATGGGTTGAAATTATATATGAAGATAACGGTCCTGGAATTCCAGATGAAAACATGAGCAACATCTTTCTACCGTTCTTTTCTACAAAAAAAGAAAGGGGAAGTCATCTAGGACTTGGGCTATCTATCGTTCATACAATTGTTACCAAAAATGAAGGCCAAATTACCCTGGGAAATAAAGAAGGAGGAGGTGTAATCACAAGAATTACCCTCCCCCTGACTAAATAACTATTGTTTATTTTACAAGGACACGTATGCGGGAATTCCTTTCTTCTTGAATACTGATACAACTCGCTCGACCTCCTCTTTAGGAAGAGAAGGCTTGTCCTTTAGAAGATACTCTTTCTGCAGCGATTCGTACTTACCCTCTCCTAATCGATGGTATGGCATCATTTCAACTTGAATGGAGTTTTCAGTTAAAGTCTTCTTGGAGAGTTCGATAAGAAGGTCAGCCATACGGTTGACCTCTTTTTCATCTGTGTTGATCTCATCTATGAGGGGGATCCGAACACGGACTTTTTCCGGATATAACGACAGCAAAGTCTTCAGATTGCTTATAACAAGTGAATTGCTGACCTGAGTCCATCTTTGGTGATGCTCAGGATCGGCTACTTTTAAATCATAGAAGACAGTGTCAACCTCAGCAGCAATATCTACCAAAATCTTCTCTTTGCAAAATCCGCAGGTCTCAATTGCGGTGTTATATGAAACTCTTTTAGCAGCTTTAAGCAATTCCAGAGTAAACCGAGGCTGATAGGTCGGTTCTCCTCCCGAAATGGTCAATCCTCCGCCGCTTCGGCGGTAGAAAGTCCGGTCCTTTGAAAGAATATCAAGGATTTCAATCACATTCTTCTTTTCACCTACCACCCGGAGAGCTTTCTGCGGACAAACCACAACGCAGTCCCCGCAGGTGTTGCAGCGGTTTTTATCCACGAGAAAATTCTTATCACTGTCGAGATACAATGCCCCCATTGGGCATGCCGAAATGCAAATTCCACAACCAATACACTTACTTTTATAATGCATCAGTTCCAGCTCAGCATTTTGAGTTTCAGGGTTGGAGCACCAGGCACATCTAAGGGGGCATCCCTTGAGAAAGATACTGGTTCTGATTCCATCTCCATCATGGATGCAGAATCTTTGGATTTCAGTAATTATCCCATTAACGGACGGCATTAATTTTGCCCGATCTCTGAGTATTCTGTTCTCCCGATGATATCATTCTGAATGACATCACTTAACTCAGCAAAGAAGGCACTGTAACCTGCAACCCGGACGAGCAAACCGGGGTACTTTTCTGGACTCTTCTGAGCCGCTATAAGAGTTTCTTTATTCACCACATTGAACTGGATATGCCAGCCACCCATATCAAAGTACCCCTGTATCATATCCGCCAATCTATTGATATTAGCTTCTGATTGTAAATAGGCAGGATTGAATTTTAGATTCAGCAGTGTTCCGTTGGATGCAAGAATGTGATCCAGCTTCGCCGCGGATCTCATTACAGCGGTTGGGCCGTTAAAATCCTGGTAGTGCTCCGGAGAAATGCCGTCTGCCAGGGGGGCTCGGGCTTCCCGGCCTGAAGGAAGAGCTCCGACATCTTCACCCAAGGGTACGTTGGCGGAAACCGGATAGAGCCCCGGTCTATAAATACCACCACGTGGATTTTTGTATTTCTCAACAGCCCTGCAGTAGATCTCTCCCACTCTGACGGCAAATGAATCTACACAGTCATCATCATTGCCATATTTTGCTGCATTGGAAAGCAAGGATCGTATTTTAGGATCCGAATCAAAATTGGAATCAAGTGAGTCGATCAACTCCTTCATGCTGATTTTATGGGAATCGAACACCACCTGTTTAATTGCCACAATAGAATCGGCCACATCTGCAACGCCGACCCCTTGAGGCCCAGTATAATTGTATCGCGCCCCCCCGCAAGCAGCATCCATTCCATTATTAAGGCATCCCTCGAGAGTCAAGGAAGTAAAGGGCACTTGAAGGTAGTCCCGGTGAACCGTTTCGATGCTGTTGATAGCAATCACCATGTGCTTGACATAGGCCTCCACCTGTTGTTCAAACGCTTCAACAACCGCTTCAATCGATGTGAATTTCCCAGGGTCGCCTGTAAATGGTCCCAGCTGCTCACCAGAGAGCCGGCACTTTCCATCGTTTAGTGCCAGCTCCAATGCTTTGGCAAGGTTGGACATTGAGGCGTTGGTGATCCCTAACGTTCCTGGAGGCACAGGTTCAACACAACCTGAGATATCATAGCTACGTGCATCCTCCAATGAGACACCAGTACGGAGCAGGAGAGGGATACCGATGTCATCATTAAAGAACTCAGGTTTCCCTCCCCCTTCACGGCAGACTTTGCATGCTTTGATTAAAAACTCCCTCGGAAGCGTCCTGTGTACCCGGATCGCCACATTAGGTTGGCTCAACCGGGTCTTAAATTCGGCATCCAGACACATGTAGGAAAGGCAGTTGGTGGCATCCTTACCTTCCTTGTTAACGCCTCCCAGGACTAAATTCTCCGATATCGCAAAACCTCCGTAATAACGGGCAGATTTTAAGTCGTAGGCTCTCATGATTTCGGTAAACTTGATCCAGAGAACATCCAGATACTCCTGCGCCTCCTCCAAGGTCAGTACCCCGGCTTCCAAATCCGCCATGAGGTAAGGATACATGAACTGATCGAATCGACCCACCGAAATGGCCAGCCCGTTTTGCTCGATATACAATCCAAGATGAATGAACCAAAAGGATTGAAGAGCCTCATAAAAGCTTCCAGCAGGATTTAAGGGAACGTTTGTACATGTTGTCGAAATCAGTCTCAGTTCTTCTGCTCTTTTTGGATCCTCCTCTTTCAAAGCCATGGCTTTTGCTAATTCTGCATAACGGGACGCAAGCAGAACTATTGCATCACAGCAGATTATTTCAGCTTCATAAAACTGATTCTTCTCAAGATTTTCTGGTTTCGCCAGATCCAGCTTTAATTGTTTCTGCAGAATAGACGCCCTGAGCCCGGAAATTCCGTGTGTCAGAACAGATTTATAGTCGGCTATTGTGTGGGCCAGGCTCCCCCTCATATGAATCTGTGGGGAAAAAATCTGATGCCTGGCATTAATCAACTTCAATGTATCAGCGGGAATCCTTCTGGTAGAAATGACTTCAGTATTCTTTTCAATCCAGTAGGGTATGATTTCTTCCATCACCTCTTTTTTTACCGATGGGCTGATTTTTACCCGGTCATTTTTTCTGACCGGAAACAGATCGATCTCCTCCTTGAAGTACATACTCTCAGTTTCCGGATAGAATGGACAGGCGCGTAATGAACTCGCTTGAGTGCCCGCAAACAGTTCATTAGCGTTTATAAAAAGAGACATTTTTTCCAGGGTTTTATAAAAAGCTTTGGCACGACGAATTATAGAAGGCTCTCCTTCAGTTTCCCTGTAGGATTGTGTAAAATAGCGTGCTCTTTCTACACACAGTTCAGGTGCTGTCCCCAGGAGCCTGTTTCGCAGTATCGTAAAGCGGGCGGAAGGAGTAGAAAACTCCGTTTTTAACCGAAAAAGATCCTTGCTGCTTAATTGACTCTGCATTACTTTCCCCCTTTAAATTTAAAGTTGTGATTCAATGTTTCTTACCCGTGGATGCCAATACAGCAATTAAAATAATTATTCCCTTGAAAACCATCTGAACATAGGCAGAAATATTCAGAAGGTTGAAGATGTTGCTGAGCACGCCTAAAATAAGAGCCCCTATAAAGGTTCCGATTACACTTCCGACTCCACCGGCGAGGGAGGTTCCCCCGATAACGACTGCAGCGATGGCATCCAACTCCCAACCTGTTCCAATGATGGGCTCACCCACAGTTACTCTAGCCACCACCAAGATAGCTGAAAATCCGGAGAGAACACCAGTCAACACATAAGCTAACGCCTTGTACATATCAACCCTGGTCCCGGAGAGTCTGGCTGCCTCCTCATTTCCCCCGATCGCATAATACGCCCTTCCCCAGAAAGTTTTACTCAAAACAACATAAGCGAAACCAACTAATATCAGCATATATAAGGCCGGCATAGGCAGAGGACCAGCATATGTAATGGCTATGTCCCTGAACGAATCAGTGATTCCCATGATGGGGCGTCCTCCAGAGATAATATAGGCTAACCCGCGAACGATGGTCATGGAAGCTAATGTCACAATGAAGGGTTGGAGTTTTCTGTTTACAATTATAAAACCGTTAAACAATCCACAGAACATACCAGCACCAAGGCCAACCATCACGGAAGTGAAAGTGGAAAGGCCATTGGCTTGAGCGAATGCCACCAGCACACTGCATAAAGCCACCACTGAACCTACAGACAGGTCTATTCCACCCGTGAGAATTACAAAGGTCATCCCGATGGAAATGATACAGTTAATTGAAACCTGCCTTAAAACGTTGAAAATATTTGTTGGCTTGAAAAAGGCCGGAGAAAGAATTCCCGCAATAATGACCAATACAATAAAACCAAATGCAATCGGAAACACACCTCTGGTTAAATTCTTTATAATGTAGCCAAGGGTTATTCTATTCTTGTTTAACTCCCTGGTTACTGTAATCTCATCTGACATTCTTGTCATAAAAACCACCTCCCTCTTCCACACAGCTATAGTCTTTATCGTGCACAGCCATAGTCAATATTTTTTCTTCCGACGCTTCATCGATATCCAGTTCACCCGCCAGAGTGCCATGTGCCATCACAAGGATCCGATCGCTCATATTCAAGAGTTCCGGCATTTCCGATGAAATGAAAATTATCGAGGCACCCTCCTGAGTGATCTGTTTCATGATCTCGTAGATCTCTTTTTTAGCGCCCACATCTATACCCCTGGTAGGTTCATCCATGATATAGATCAACGGCTGATTTAGCAGCCATTTAGCGATAACGACTTTTTGCTGATTTCCACCGCTGAGATTATAAGCAAGCTGACCAGGCCCTTCACATTTTATTCGCAGCCGTTTTATCATGTCCCAGACGGCTCTTTCCTCTCTGGTCCGACTGATTAATCCCATTTTAAGGAAGTTCTTTATCGAAGTGAAAGAGGTGTTGGCTTTGATACTCATGCTCAGAACGAGACCTTCTGTTTTACGCTCCTCCGGGAGATAAGCAATCCCTTTCCTGATGGCATCTTTAATTTTTGTAATTTTAACTTGTTTCCCTTCCAGCAGAGTCTCTTCAGATTTTCCACCGTCCAAACCGCATAAAGCGCGGACAAGTTCTGTTCGCCCGGAGCCGGTCAGTCCCCCAATTCCTAAAATTTCACCGCGATATAATTCGAAAGAGGAATTGTTGATTCCACAGTTGCTTACCAAATTTCGAACTGAAAGAACCGGATTATCCTTATCAAAATGCTTTTTCCCCCGGGAGGGGAAATAGTCCGTAACATCCCTTCCCACCATCAATGAAATAATTTGTGCTTTATCAATAGTATCTATCGCCCTTGTTTCGACTACCTGACCATCCTTCAGAATCGTAACGGTATCTGCAATTCTGGGGAGCTCCTCCAACCGATGGGTAATATAGATAATCGAAACGCCCTTACGTTTCAACTCATCGACGATCTTAAGTAAATGGTCCGTTTCTTCCTGGTTTAACGTGGCAGAAGGTTCATCCATAACAATCAATTTCGCATCGATGGTCAAAGCTTTGGCGATTTCAACCATCTGTTTATGAGCCACACTTAATTGACTGACCTTTTCATGGGGGTCTATCCCGCAAATGCCCATATCTTCCAATATTTGGGTAGTTTTCTTGTTATACTCGTCCCAGGGGACGAATTGAAGCGGTTTTTTTTCAGAAGCCTGCCTTAAAAACAAGTTTTCCGCAATCGACAGTTCTTCTACCAGGCTAAACTCCTGATAAATAACACTTACTCCAAGTTCCTGAATAGACAACAAATGGCCAAAGGGAATGTCCTTCCCTTTCAATTTCATTTCACCTCTGTCTGGCAGATGAACTCCGGAAAGAATTTTCATTAAAGTAGATTTACCGGCTCCATTTTCACCAACCAATGCCCTGACCTCTCCTTCTTTCACGCTGAAACTGACGTTGGACAGCACCTGGATTCCCGCAAAAGATTTACATATGTTGCGAATTGAAAAAAAATCATCTACCACAACTCAGCTCCCCTAAATAGAGCCCTAACCCAACTTATGTTGGGTTAGGGCTGGATCAATTAACTAATTTTACTGACGAGTTGATACGTATACTTCACCGTTCGATTCAAGCTGCTGGATATAGGTATCCACATTATTTAAAGTGATGATATCGCCTTCAAGCTTCACAATTTTGGGAACCGTTTCGCCCTTGAGAATCTTTGCCGCCATCTGCATACCCACCAACCCGAAATCGATGGGAGAGTATGTGAAACATGCAGTCATCTCACCTTTTTTAATGGACTGCAGGGCTCGGTCGGAACCACCGTTTCCGGTAATAATGACCCCTTCGAGTCTCCTCGCTTCTTTAAGGGCATCGATGGCGCCAAATGCGATCTCATCTTCGTGCGTATAAACAGCGTCAATCAGTTTCTGACCCTGAATGATATTCTCCATAACCGTCAGGGCATTAGCTCTGGTGTAGTCAGTCGGCTGGGCAGCGACAATTTCCAGCAGCCACCTGTTCATGGAATCCTATCCGCCGGTGTTCGGCAGGAATATTACCGGGAACTCCCTGGAGTTCAACAATTTTGCCTCTTGGTTCACCATATTTCTTGATCATCTGCTCTGCAATCCAATCTGCCGCTTTTCTCCCGATGTCCAAGTTGCTCTGCTCAATATAGCAGGCATAGTCGTCACCAACGATTGCCCTGTCCACAGGAACCAGGGGAAGGCCCGCCTTTTTCATCATCTCAACTGCCGGCTTGAAGGGCTCTCCTGCCACGGTGCAGACCAGAAGCAGATCTATTCCTCTGGCAAGCATGTCCTCAACATTGTTGACCTGCCTAAC
>Ga0334882_1004491_pt1 | contig 11762 bp, 10 predicted proteins | sample GraSluR1_MG_5_FD_207226 | JGI IMG/M metagenome (GOLD analysis project Ga0334882, IMG submission 207226) | Sludge microbial communities from methane-producing bioreactor in Wageningen University, Netherlands - Granular Sludge_15_04-R1 | ecosystem: Engineered > Bioreactor > Anaerobic >... | reverse complement strand
ACCCACCGGATCGTGGCCAGGTCGGCCAGGCCGGCGACGACCAGGACCAGGCCGAAGAGGACGTGGGCGGTCAGCCATCCGGTGCCGTGGGGAACGGCCCAGCCGATCACCTGGACGACCCCGGCGAAGTACTCGTGGGCGTCGATCCCGGGGTGCTGTGGGGGGATGGTCACGAACAGGTCGGTGACCATGCCGAGCAGGAACTGCCCGTGGAGGGCGAGGCACAGGATGAGATTGATCAGCAGTGCCCGGGGATCGAGCCCGGCCGCCCGCGGCCGCGGGCCGGCGGTGGTCATCGTGGTCATGGCGTCCCCCTGAGGGCCGTTGTCCGAAGGACACGAGGACGGCCGGCGCCGCCCCGGATCCGTCGCGCCGGCGCCGCTCCGCCGCCGTGCACAGCTACCAGCGTGCGCGTGCCGAGCTGCAGATTCAACTCCGCAGGTCGGGAGGCACCGCCGCGTTGCGTACGGATCGCGAACGCAGCCGCCGCAGCATCCGGGCATCGCCGAAGCCCACGGTGACCGCTGCCGTCTCCACCGTTGCTCCGGCGCCGATCAGCAGCTCGGCCTGCTCCAGTCGGAGCTGCTGCTGGTAACGCAACGGGGTCATCCCGACGACGCGGGTGAAGGCGCGACTCACCGTCCGCTCGCTGGCGTCCACCCGGGCGGCGAGCCGGCTCAGCGGCAGTGGCTCGCGGAAGTGCTCGTCGAGGACGTCCTGGACGCGGTGCACCAGGTCGTCGACGTGGTCGCGGTGACGCAGCATGACGCTGTCCTGCGGATCGTTGCCGTTGCGGCGCGCATAGACGACCATCGCCCGCGCGACGCGGGAGGCGACCCGCGGTCCGAGACGGCCGGCGATCACCTGCAGCGCCAGGTCGGTGCCGCTGGCGATCCCCGCCGAGGTGTGGATCCGTCCCTCGTGGACGTAGAGGATGTCGCGCGCCACCCGGACCCGCGGGTGACGTCGGGCGAGTTCGTCCTGCAGCTCGTGGTGGGTGGTGGCCCGTCGCCCGTCCAGCAGCCCAGCCTCGGCCAGCGCGAACGCCCCTGCGCACACGCTCATCACCTCTCCGCCCCGACGGTAATGCCGGACGATGCGCTGCACGGTCTCCTCGCGGAACGGCTGACGTCGGGCGGCACCGCCGGTCCGCCACCCCGGCACCACCACCAGATCATCCTCATCGAGGTCCGGCCAACTGGTCTCCGCCCCCAGTGGCATTCCCTGCCAGGAGATGACGGTGGCGGTCTCCGCCACGTACGCCAAACGCCACGGAGTGCCGGTGACGTCGCCGACTGTGCCGAAGGCCTGCGCCGGGCCGGCAAGATCCAGCAGGTGGACGTCCGGGGCCAGCAGGAACACGACCTTCACCACGCGCCCAGCCTGCCACCGACCGGCCTCACCGACGCTCCGTGGCCCCTGCGAACGCGGTGTCGAGGGTCGCGATCCGGGCGAAACGTCCTGCGAGGGCGAACTCTGTGCGCGCGATCACCTCTTCGGTCTCCAGTCGCTCTCCCGTGTCCGGGCGCAGGATCGGGAAGGTGGCGGTCGCCTCCGTCACGAACGTCACCCGGTAGCCGAGGTCGGCGGCGAGGCGCGCGGTGGTCTCGCAGCACTGCTCGGTCTGGATGCCGGCGATCACCAGGTCGGTGGCCCCGACCCTGGTGAGGTGCTGGCCGAGATTGGTCGTGGTGAAGGCGTTGCGCGAGGTCTTCGTCACCATCGTCTCCCCCGGCGCCGCCGCGAGGCCGTCGAGGAGCCGTACGCACCCGCTGGCCGGGTCGAAGGTGGTGCCGCTGCCAGGCTCGGCGTGCAGCACCCAGACCACCTCGTGGCCCGTGGCCCGGGCCGAGTCGACCAACTGGTTCACCGAGGCGACGATCGACGGATTCGACACCTCCGACCAACGGGACTGCCGACGGAAGGACTCCTGGACATCGATCACGATCAGGACTGTGCTCATACAAGAATCCTCGCTCCGGTGAACGCGAGGTATAAGGCATCATCGAGTCGACCACCGGAACGATCCGGTCGGCGTCCAGGACCTGCCTCCTAACGTGATGACTGCTTCGCCCCAGCGACCGGACCGTGGCTGCCCCGGCGGGCGAGCATCCGGTCGCGAAGGCTGTCGTAGATGGGTGGCGCGTTCAGCAGCGCGGCGACGAACAGGGCGCCGGCTGTGGCGATGAACATCTCGGTGATGAGCGTGGTGGTTGCGGTCATCTCGACGATGAGGACGATGCCGGTCAGCGGAGCGCGCACGGTGGCGGTGAAGAAGGCGACCATGCCGACGAGGGCGAACGGGACGGGGCTGGCACCGAGCAGGGCCACCGCGGCGGGGCCGCCGATCGCCACGAGCATGTCGTGGAACACCGCGCCCCACAGGGCACCGATGGCGAGCAGTGGGGCGAACAGTCCACCGGGCGCCCCGGTGGCATAGGACAGCGGGCCGAGCAGGAAGCGTACGGCGAGCAGCGCGAGCAGGGTCAGTAGCGCGAACGGATGGCCCGCGAGCTGGAGCTGGGTGAGGCTCTCGCCGCCGCCGACCATGAGTGGGTCGAACCACAGGACGGCGCCGATGATCGCGCCGATGAGGGTGGCCCGGATCGTGGCGCGGACGTGCATCCGGTCGGTGTGGCGCAGCAGGCCCATCGTGAGGGCGTTGTAGGCGACGCCGAGCGGGGCGGTGAGCAGTCCGAACAGCAGGTAGGGCCAGAGCCCGACGAAGCCGGGCGTGGCGATCGGCGGGACGGTGAAGATGGCGCCGCCGGGCACGAGGTAGCGCGAGACTCCGACAGCGACCGACGTTGTCACCAGGGTGATCAGCACCACCCGGACGCGGAACGACCGGGTGACCTCCTCGATGGTGAACAGTGCCCCGCCGATGGGTGCGTTGAACGCGACCGCGAGCCCGGCGCCTCCGACGGTGGTGTAGAGGAGTTTGCGTTCGTAGTCGCTGAGCCGGAACCAGCGTCCGATGTCGGCACCGATCGTGGCGCCGAGGTGGACGGTGGGGCCCTCGCGGCCCATCACCATGCCGGAACCGATCGCGATCACACCGCCGAGGAAGCGGGCCGGGAGCACCGCCGGCCCGGGCAGCTCCTCCTCTTCGTGCCAGACGGCCTCGACGTCCTGGATGCCGCTGCCGGAGGCGCGTGGGGTGATGCGGGCGAAGATCCGTCCGATCAGCGCACAGGCCGCGACGAAGCTGACAGGAACGATCGCGCCGGCGGGCCCCAGGGTGTGGGCCCAGACCAGCAGCTCCCCGCGCAATTCGCCGGCCCGTTCCAGGCACCACCGGAAGGCGCCACCCACCAGGCCGATACCCACTGCGGCGACGCCGGCGGCGAGGGTGAAGACGATCATCGTACGACGCGAGCCGAACGGGTCGGTCCTGGCGCCGAACTTCATGGTCGTCACGGTACGCCGCCGGCCGGGGGCCGGCCGTCCCGGTCCGGTCTCGGGAGTCACTGAGGGATGCCCCGGCGGTGGAAGCCCCACAGCCCGAAGGCGAGGAGCAGAACGGCGATGGCTGTGATGGCGATCTGGGTGACCGTCGAGGGGTTGCCGGCGGGGAGCTGGATGCTGGTGAAGGGAAGGTGGTCGAGGATGCGTCGGGGGATCCTGAGGGCGTCGCCGACCATGGCGATGATCCAGGCGAGGGCGACGACCGTCCAGGTGAGGGTGGTAGCGAGCCGCGGTAACCATCCGTAGCCGGCGATGGCGACCCCGGCGATGACGGCGAGAGAGGGAAGGTACGCGATGCTGGCGACGGTGAGTTTCCCGACCCATTCCGGGGCGGAGACGGAGGTCCCGTAGACGATCCCCATCGCGGCTCCGGCGACGGCGAGGGCGATCAGGGTGAGGATGCCGGTGTAGAGCAGCCGGGTGCCGACGAGTCGGAGCCGGGAGATCGCGGCGGCGAGCCGGGGCTCGACGAGGTTGTGTTCCTCGTCGCTGCGCAGGGTGAGCAGGTGGCGGGCGACGAGGGCCGCGACGACCAGGGCGGTGAGCCGCACCCACAGGGCGATGATCGCGTCGAGGCCGGTGCCCCCGCTGAGCGGGGCGAGTTGGGCGGCGAGGTCTTTCATGTCGGTGAGGGTGGAGCCGAGCAGGACGCCCCACAGCGCCATGCCGGCGACCCAGGCGATGGCGGCGCCGAGGTTGAGGCGGATGGTGAGGCCGAACTCGGTGGTGTCGAATCCGGCGGAGCCGACCGGCCCGGGTCGGGATCGGACCAGGCCGGCACCGTAGTCGCGGCGGGGCTGGAAGCCGATCGCGAGGGTGATGCACACCATCCACAGGGCGACGATGAGCACAAGTGGCCACCAGCGGTCATCGCCCCACGGGTCCATCCGTTCGCCCCAGCCGATGGGCGACAGCCAGGTGAGCGCGTTGCCTTTGAGGTCACCGATCGTACGGAGCAGGTAGAACACGGCCAGGATGCCGAGCGCCAGCCCGTTCGCGTCCCGGCTGGTCACGGTGAGCTGGTTGGCGAGCGCAGCCACGGCGACCCCGGTCAGGCCGACACCGCCCAGCGAGGCACCCATGATCCACGAACCCGTCCACTCCAGGCCGTACGCACCGCAGACGACGGCGGCGCCGGCGGCCGCCACCACGCACAGGAGTGTCAGCCAGGCGACGGAGGCGACCAGCCCGGAGGTCGTGGCGATGGGACGGGCCAGCAGCAGTTCGGTGCGTCCGTGTTCTTCGTCGGCGCGATTGGTGCGCGTGAGGAGGAAGATCAGGCCGATCGCCAGCATGACGGCGGTGAACATCCACATCTCGGACCACACCCCGCCGCCGAGACCGGTCGGGGTGATGTGCCCGAAGATGGCTTTCATCCCGGCGCTGTTGCTCAGCACGGCACGCTCGGCCAGCGCCTCGGGTGTGTCGAACTCGCTCTTGTAGTACGCCACGACCACTGCGGTCATCCCCACCACCACAGCCGGCCAGACCAGCAGGCGTGCCCAGGTGCGGCGCAGGAGGAAGCGGAGCATCAGGCCCGTCCCGGTCAGCCGGAAGCCGGCGCTGCGGGGACGCGCGCCGGCGGCTGTCGCGCTCATCGCTGTGCCACCGTCACTGACCGGCCGGGCTGTTCGGTGTAGTGGCTGAGGAACAGCTCTTCCAGGGATGGGGGGCTGGCGGTCAGGTCGCGCGGGTCGAGCTCGCCGAGGGTGGTCAGGATCGCCCCGAGTGCCTGCCGATCGGCGGTGAAACTGAGCCGCCCCCGATCGGCGTGGAAGTCGTGCACCCCCGCGAGCCCGGCCAAGGCAGCCGTGTCACCGTCGACGGTCGCGGCGACATGGATACGCGTCAGGTGTCGCATCCGGGCGAGGCTGCCCTGCTCGACGGTACGGCCGGCGCGGATGATGCACACCTGGTCGGCGAGCTTCTCCACCTCGGAGAAGATGTGGCTGGACAGCAGCACCGAGCGGCCCTCGTCCCTGGCCTGCCGGATGGCCTGGGTGAACCGGGCCTCCATGATCGGATCCAGCCCGGACGTCGGCTCGTCGAGGATCAGCAATTCGGCGCGGGACGCCAGCGCAGCCACGAGCGCGACCTTCTGCCGGTTGCCCTTGGAGTACGCGCGGGCCCTCGTGGACGGATCCAGCTCGAAACGGTCGAGCATCTCCGCCCGGCGCGCCTTCTCGAGGCCGCCCGTGGCCCGCCCGAGCAGGTCGATGATCTGGCCCCCGGTCAGGTTCGGCCACAATGCGACATCACCCGGCACATAGCCGAGCCGGCGATGCAGCGCGACGCCCTGCCGCCACGGATCGCCACCGAGCAGCCGGACAACGCCGCTGTCCGCCCGTAACAGGCCGAGCAGGATCCGGATCGTGGTCGTCTTGCCCGCGCCGTTCGGGCCGAGGAAGCCGAGCACCTGCCCGGTCGGCAACATCAGGTCCAGGCCGGCGAGGGCCCTCGTCGCTCCATAGGACTTCACCAGGCCGTGGATCTCGACCGCCAGGCCGGATGATTGTGGGACCGACATCACTTGGACACCTTTCTCGCGAGCCTTGTCAGCTGCGGACATCAGCGAGCCTGCTTCGGAGCGGTCCCGGGCAGGGCGGTCATCGTCGGGTCGCCTCGCCGACCTCGGCGATCCGTGGATCGGCGAGGAGGCTGTCGATCACCAGGTCGAGGAAGCGCTGCTGGGCCGCCACCGGGAAACCCACCCGAGCCAGCCGGCGCACCGTGGCCCACAGCGCAACGCCGGCGAGACCTCGTGGCAGGTCGACAGCAAGGCGAGCAATGGCGTCGGCGTGTCGATCGATGAGGAGCTGCGAAGTGGCCAGCAGGCGCTGGAGGATGTCGTCGGCCTCAAGCCCTGACGCGTCGGCAAGCGCAGCGAAACCGTTGAAGAGGTCGACGGTGTCGGCGTCGTCCTCGGCGTCCAGGTCAGCGACCAGGTCGTCCAGGGTGGGCGGCAGCACCCCGTGCACCGCGAGGAAGACCATCATCGAGCGCTCGGCCTCGACTGCCCTGCGGGCGGCGTCGCTCGACACCAGCGCGGCCACCCGGTCGTAGAGACCGGCGACCCGTGCGGACAACGGGGTCAAGCGCCGACCCATCTCTGCGGACTCCAGCAGGCCGACCAGTTCCTGGCGTTGCCCGCGGAGCTGAGCGATGCGGGCGTCCACCGACAGCAACGCCTGGCGGAGTTCCTCGGCCGCGTTGTCCGGCGCCGGGGTGCCTGGTTCGGACAGCACCTCACCGATCGCCGCCAACGGCAGCCCGGACTCGGCCAACCAGCGGATCCGCAACAGCCTGGCCAAGTGGTAGAGGTCGTACTCCCGGACACCGGCGCGCGCCGGTGGCACCGGAAGCAGGCCCACATGGTGGTAGTACCGGACCGTCCGGACCGTCGTCTCGGCCAGATCGGCCAGCTCCTTGACGTGCACGGTTCCAGAGCAGCATGTGACGTTACGTCACTGTCAAGGGTCCGCTGCGTGCGAGCCCCACCCGCCGCAGCTGGTCGAGGACATGGCGGACCGCGCGACGCTCCGCCTTGTCCGGCCGCAGGATAGCCGAGACGTAGCGGGTCGCCGGCACCCCTTCGAGTTCGCGCAGCACGAGCCCGTCCCCGGTCGGCGTGGTGAACCGCGGCAGGATGGCCAGGCTGTCGCTCGACGCGACCAGGGTCTCGATCAGCCGATTGTCCCGCAGCCGCTGCCAGATCCGCAGCCGCGTCCCGGTGACGCTCTCGATCGCCAGCCGTACGGTGTCGAACGGATAACCGACCGGGACGCCGATCCAGTCGCTGTCGACGACGTCGTCGGGCCGGATCCGAGTGTGTCCGGCGAGTGGGTGGCGTACGCCCATCGCGACATCGAGCGGCTCCCGGGCCAGAGCCGAGACCAGCAACCCATCGGTGCCGGCCGGCCGTTGCCCGGTCAGGCTGTGCCCGATCACGATGTCGACGTCCGCGGACAGGTGGGCAAACTCGGCCTCGGCGACATCCTGGTCGTCCAGGGCGAGCTCGATCCCCGTACCGGCCAGGGTCTGCAGGACGGGGCCGACCAGGAAGGTAGCGGCGGACGGCAGGGCGGCGATGGACACGGTGCCGGTCAGGTCACCGCGGAAGGCGTCCCAGCTGGCCCGGACCCGCTCGAGGGCCGCCGCGACGTCGGTGCCGCCGGCAGCGAGGATCCGGCCGGCCTCGGTCAACCGGATCCCCCGGCCGTCGGGCTCGACGAGCGCCGCCCCGAGGTCGCGCTGGGCGGTCTTCAGTTGCTGGGACACCGCCGACGGCGTACGGAACGTCGCCCGGGCGACCGCCGTCACGCTGCCGTAGTGCGCCAGATCCCGCAACAGCTCCAGATGACGCAATTCCATGTAGGAAGCCTACATTTTCTCTTCATAAACTGTCAGTTGTGCTACATGGTTGGGATGACAAGGATGACGCCATGCCCATCCGCCACAAACTGCTGGCCGTCCTCGTCGCCCTGATCTGGGGCATCAACTTCGTCGCGATCCATGCCTCGCTCGGCCAGTTCCCGCCCTTCCTGCTCGCCGCGATCCGGTTCACCCTGATCGCCGTTCCCACGATCGTCCTCGTCCCTCGTCCCCGGGTGCCGCTCAGGTGGCTGCTGGGCTACGGCCTCGGCTTCGGCACCCTGCAGTTCCTCTTCCTGTACTGGGGGATGGCCGCCGGGATGCCTGCCGGGCTCGCCTCCCTCGTGCTGCAGGCCTCCGCCCCGTTCACGGTGATCCTCGGCGCCGCTCTGCTCCGGGAGCGGGTGGGCCGCCGGGCGGTCATCGGCACCCTGGTGGCGATGGCGGGTCTGGTGGTCGTCGGCTGGGAGCGTGCCGGCGGCGCGGCGCTGATCCCTTTCCTGCTCACCCTCGCCGGCGCCCTGGGCTGGGCGATCGGCAACATCTGCAGCCGCCGGGCCGGGGCCAGCGAGCCCCTGCACTTCACGCTGTGGATGTCGGTGGTGCCGCCGCTGCCGATGTTCGCGCTGTCGCTGGTCACCGAGGGGCCGGACCGGATCGTACGATCCCTGGCCGGCGCACTGTCGATGGACGCGATCGGGGCCCTCGCCGGCCTCGCCTACACGGTGATCCTCGCCACCGTCGTCGGCTCGGGGATCTGGACCTGGCTGCTGGCGCGGCATCCGGCCGGGGTCGTCTCGCCGTTCTCGATGCTCGTGCCCGGCTTCGGCATCGTCGCCTCCTGGATCGTCCTCGGCGAGCGCGTCACCGCCGCCGAGTTGGTCGGCGCCGCCTTCGTGGTCGCCGGGGTGGTGTTCGGGTCGGCCCGGTCAGTCCGGCACGGCCGATGCCGTCGTGTCGGACTGACCCGGCTGCGGAACGGGCGCGTACCCGTGGATCAACTCCGAGATGGGCGCCATGGCGCGATGGAGAAGCGGAAGCATGACAGCGACGGTCGCGATCCCGGCCACCACCGCCCAGCCGATCTCCGGGTACCCGTAGTGAAGGAGACCGACGGCGGTCACGATCGCCCACACGCTCGGGACGAGGAGCAGCACAGACGTGACAACGCCTGGAACGTAGTGTCTGAATCTGATGCACAGCGGAACATGGATGAGGACGAAATGCAGGGTGATCCCCAGAAACATCGCCAGCCAGAGGAGGTACCAGCCGAGTACCGCGGAGACCACGCAGATGAGTGTGAAGAACACGAACTCGATGGCGACCCCGGCTGCGAGAGTCGGGACGGCGTCATGTCTGATGCTGCCGAGCCCGAACGGCTTGTGTCGGGGCCAGGCCCGGTCGATCTCGGTCCGATATTTGCGGCTCCACGGCCCCGACATGATGATTTCTTCGAAATCATGGATCATGAACAGCGTCGGCGGTAACCACAGAATGAACCCAAGGCTGAGCATGCTCGCCCTTTCACTGACCAAGCGGATCATGACGGTGTCCACGCTAGCCAGCAAGGTCGTCATGAGCGACTATGAGCACTGAATCGCGCCAGATCCGGCCACCGTGTGACGATCGCGAGGTGACGAAGTCAGCGAAGAACAAGGGGAACCGCAAGGCGTGGGACTCCAAGCAACGAATCGAGGGCGCGCTGCTGCACCTCATGGCCGAGAAGCCGTTCCGCGACATCACCGTTCAGGAACTCGTGATGGTCGCCGGTGTGTCCAGGAGAACGTTCCACCGAAATTATTCCGCCAAAGAGGAAGTGATAGAGCAGCTTTTCCTCCGGGCATGGGACGCGTACCGGGAGGCCGTCGCACGGTCCACCGACCTGTCGCTGCCCGCCCTCGCCCAGCTCCTCTTCACCGCCATGGCTGCTGACGCCGAGTTCCTGTCGCTGGTTGCCCGGCAGCGGCTGGTCCACCTGTGCACCTGGGAGGTCGAGGCGCGGTTGCCGTACCTGTTCGAACAACGGAGGGGCACCGACCCGGCCACGGAGTCGAACAACGTCGCCTACGCGCTGACCTTCTCCACCGGTGGTTTCGTGTGGGTCCTTGCACGCTGGCTGGCCGAAGGCGCCAGTAGGTCCCCGGCCGACGTGGCCGCGGCCGTACGCTACTTCGTCACGCTCGCCACTGGGGCGACGGACCCCGCCCGCGAGGTGATGCACCAGCTGCCGGCGGTGCCACGGAGGCAGGGTGGCAGGATGACGGAGTGACAGGTCCCGACTCCCGCGCTACAACAGCGGCCCCGGACGCACGGCGCTGGCAAGCCTTCGCGGTCGTTCTGGCCGGCGGGTTCATGACATTGCTCGACGTCTCGATCGTCAATGTCGCCCTGCCTTCGATCCAGGCTGCGCTCGGCGCCACCGCCTCGCAGATCCAATGGATCGTGGCCGGGTACTCGCTCACCTTCGGTCTGATGCTGGTGCCGGCCGGGCGATTCGGTGACATCCTGGGCCGCCGGCAGATGTTCCTGCTCGGTCTGGCGGGCTTCACGCTCAGCTCGCTGGCCTGCGGTTTTGCCCCCTCGGCGCTCGTCCTCACCGTGCTGCGGCTGATCCAGGGCGTCTTCGCCGGCATCATGAACCCGCAGATCTCGGCGTTGATCCAGGAACTGTTCCGCGGCGGCGAGCGCGCCCGCGCCTTCGGCGTGTTCGGGATGACCGTCGGCGTCTCCACGGCCATCGGCCCCCTGCTGGGCGGCATCCTGGTCACCGTGATCGGGCCGGAGCACGGGTGGCGATCGGTCTTCCTGATCAACGTGCCCATCGGTCTGGCGCTGATTCCGCTGGCAGCCCGCTTCCTGCCCAGCCGGCGGCCCGGCCCGCGACCCTCCGGCGCGCCGGCGGCGGGTGCCGGGCCGGCCCCGGCCGGCTCGGGACGACTCGGTCTCGACCTTCCCGGCCTGACCCTCATCGCGCTGATCGTCGTGGCGCTGATGTGGCCGTTCGTGACCGCGTCCTCGCATCCCGACGGGCTGGCGGGCGCCCCGTGGTGGCTGCTCGCGCTGGCGGCCGCCCTGGGCGGAGTCCTGGTGGTCTGGGAGCGGCGCCAGGACGGACACGGCCGGCCGGCGGTGCTGCCCGGGGCGCTGGTGCGCAACACCGGTTTCGTCCTGGGCTCCACCCTCGCCGCCGCCTACTTCGCCGGCTTCACCAGCATCTTCATCGTGATCACACTCTTCTACCAGGACGGGCTGCATCACTCCGCCCTGATCGCCGGCCTGGCCCAGATGCCGTTCGCCCTCACCTCCGCGGTGGCGGCGCGGTGGTCCGGCAGACACGTGATGTCCCAGGGTCGGCGACTCGTCATCCGCGGACTGGTCATCATGTCCGTGGCGCTGGCGTGCATCGTCGTCCTGGCGGAGGTCGCGCCGGTCGGCATCGTCCAGTGGGTGACCCCGGTGCTGCTGGCGGTCGCGGGCTGGGGCAGCGGGTCGGTCATCTCCCCCAACCAGACGCTGACCCTTGCCGAGATGCCCACCTCGCTGGCTGGCACCGCAGCCGGTCTCCTGCAGACCTTCCAGCGTCTGGGCGGATCCGTCGGCCTGGCCCTGCTGACCACCGTCTACTTCGCTCGCGTGGCGTCCGACCGGAACGGACCGGCGACGTACGCCCACGCCCTGGCACTGTCGTTGGCGCTGACAGTGGTGATCCTGCTGATCGCCCTGGGCATCGCCATCGCCGACGCCCGGCGGCGCGGGTCCGCATCGCCGGCCTCCTGAGACACCAGTGGGTCACCCTGCGCACCAATGCGAGATCGGCACTGACCGTTGTCCGATGCTCGCAGATGGTCGGCTCGCGCTCACAGCTCGAGGATGACCTTGCCGTGGATGTGTCGTCCGGCCTGGAGCGCGACGGCGTCGCGGAT
>Ga0334882_1004489_pt1 | contig 11766 bp, 8 predicted proteins | sample GraSluR1_MG_5_FD_207226 | JGI IMG/M metagenome (GOLD analysis project Ga0334882, IMG submission 207226) | Sludge microbial communities from methane-producing bioreactor in Wageningen University, Netherlands - Granular Sludge_15_04-R1 | ecosystem: Engineered > Bioreactor > Anaerobic > Unclassified... | reverse complement strand
TCCGATACTCGCGAAAGAACGTAATAAACCGTTCGGTCCATACGGGGTCGAACTGGCTCCCTGCGCACCTGTGAAGCTCTTTCAGCGCTTCTTCCGGGGAGAGCGGCGTTCTGTAGATCTTGTCTCCTGTCATGGCTTCATAGGCATCGACGATCCCCATAAGGCGGCTTTCGAGCGGGATCGTTTCTCCTCCGTCTCCCGAGGGGTACCCTTTTCCGTTCCACCAGCGGTGGTGGAGGCGGATGGGTTCCGCCAGATCCGCCAGTTCCGGAAAGAGCGAAGCGATACGCGCTCCTGTCTCCGGATGGCGCTGGACGAGGAGGTATTCTTCGTCCGTCAACGGCCCCGGCTTATCCGTAATCTCCGACGGAATCTCTGTAAAGCCGATGTCGTGATGTTTCGCCAGGAGAACGAGAAACTCTTTTTTCTCGGGAGCAATATCCGGTTGCGCACCGACGAACGCTTCCATGATCGCGGCGCATGCCGACATGTGCCTCTTTCTGTCGTGAGACGCCTTCCGGAGGTCCCGCATCCTGGAAGAAAGAAAATCCAGGACCTCGCGCTTCGAGTGCGGTTTTTCCAGCTGTTTGGATGCGTACATCCGCTTGTCGGCCTCACTGAAAAGAGCCTCGATATTCTGTATCCGGCCCGAGGTGGTTGCAGCCCCGCACGCTATGTTCAGGGGAAGCGGGTCTCCGCCGCGCTTGTATTCGGCGATTTCCGAGCGAATACGCCGGAGCACCTCTTCCGCAGTTTCATCGGTGGATTCGGGAAGGAGCATCGCGAACTCGTCCCCTCCGATTCGGGCGACGATATCCGTTTTTCTGCCGGCTTTCGCCACCGCGTTCGCCGCGGCGATGATAAGGTCGTCCCCGGCCTTGTGCCCGAGAGTGTCGTTGATCATTTTCAGGCCGTTCACGTCGCAGACCACAACGGTTACAGGGTTGAAGCGGCCGGAGTCGAAACGGCGCATCGCGTCCTCGAAGTAGGCGCGATTATACAGGCCGGTCAATTCATCGTGAAACGAGCGGAATTCCAATTCAGCCGTCTTGTTTCGCACCGTCTCCGCCATCGAGCTGAAGGCGATTCCGAGTTCGCGCAGTTCGAAAGGCGCCTCCTCCAGCAGTTCAGGGTTAAGCGAGTTGTACTCTCCCTGCTCGGTTTTGAATACTCCTTCGAAAAGCAGGTTGAGCGATCTGTCGACTCTGTTGTACAACTTGCGCGAGATAAAGAGCATGAAAAAAAAGAGCACTGCCGAAACCGTAAGGAAATAGAGCATATCGGCGATGAAGGGAGCCAGGAATTCTCCGTAGTCCATACGAGCCACTAAGTAAAATTGTGTTTTTTCAAGCTGCCTCCCCTTTACGAGGTATCTGTTGCCCGATGCGTCCCGATAGTTTATGGAATGCCTATCGGAAGAGCAAAGAGCGGCAAAGGTCTCATCTGGAAAACGGTTGTCCCCCGATCCTGTTTCCTGCATTGCCTTTCCCTTGGAATTCAGAAGGAAAAAACGTCCCGACGCTCCAAACCGTGTCGACAATATGGTATTCAAGAGTGTGTCGAAACGTATGGAGCCGAAAACAAGTCCTTGGAAACCGTCGTCTTCCATGAGTGGAATTGAGAAGATGACGACGGGCAAACCCGATGTTCGGCCTATGAGTACGTCGGAAATATGATGCTTCCCATCGATGGCGTCCAGATAATAATCGCGGTCGGAAACATTGGTGTCGGGACGTGGGGTGAAGCCGGAAGTGCTGTTGACAACGGCCATTCCTTCCGCGTTGACATAGACGATGGAGTCAAAGTTCATATTTGCGCGAACAAAACTTTGAAAATCCGCGAACATATCGTCGTATGCTTTCGTCCGGACGGACGGAAGACTTGCGATGGAGGCGATGTTGTTCTGGTGTATGGCGAACCATCTTTTGAGCGCTACGGACTGCATTTCCAGCGCGTAGGAAATATCCCGCTCGACGGTTCGCGACGCCTTGTCGAGATCGTACACTCCTATGAGTACCGGAAAGACGATCATCGCCGCTGTAAGAAGAAGCGTATAAAAGTGAAGCACGCCGCGAATACTGCGTAAATTTGCGGGCACTTGCATGTACCTCCCGTCTTCTTTTTTCTAGTCAAATAATACCATAGCGTTCTGTATATCGTAGCTTTGGATGTTTCGTTGAAAAGAATGATAAGAAATATGGACAGAAAACTCTTGAAGGGTACACTAAAAACAAGGACGTAAAAACGTTCATTCTATTTTTGAAGGAGGATGTGCAATGAAAAAAATATTCCTTTGCGCACTGGCGACGCTTCTTTTCCTTTCCGGAGGGGGAATGCTTCCGGCTATGGTTTCTTCCGCGGCCGCTTCAGAGGTCGTACTCACCTCTGTAGGACAGAGTCCGGACGCGACAATGATTCGCGTGGTGCTCCGGAAGATGAAGATCAACGCGGAGAACCAGCCTCTGCTCAGGCCCGATGGCTTGGGAGGCGAGAAGATTCTCGTGGCGGTCGTCGGAGGCAGTTCCAAGGGGCTCGGCGCCGCCGGCATCGACAAGGACCAGGAAATCGAGCGAGTGACGGGGCTCTTCCAGGCGGCGAAACAGAAAGGAATGAAGCTCCTCGTCATGCACATCGGCGGCGAAGGCAGACGAGGCACGCTCTCCGACGCCTTTATCGAGGCTGCGGCTCCTCATGCCGACAGACTGATAATCGTCGACGGCGGAAACAACGACAAAATTTTCGACCGTTTGGTCGAGGGAAAGAATGTCAAAATCCTCACCGCCCCCAATGTGAACGGTACGGCGGAACCTCTCAAGGCGACCCTTTCGGAGTGGGGGGTATCCGCCCAATAGGCGGGAGGCCCTGTCATGGAGTGGTTCTGGCCTGAAGGATTCTATACGACGACCGTATGCGGGAAAACCGTACATACGCTTGGACGAGAGAGAAGATGAACGTCGTATGGTCGTCAGGCCGTTCCATAGCTGCAAACCTGAAAGGTGGGCGTCGGAAGCGCTTGACCTAAACGATGTATGTATTCTCTCTATTCCACTCATAAGAGAAATAGTAAGACCGGCGTTCCGGAGAGAAGTCTCCTTGCCGAAAAAATGAAAAGAAATAGAGACAAAAAGCTTCTAAAGGTTATGCTCATATTTGGAAATAATAACATCCAATATTCTAGTAGGGAGGCTTCGCCATGAAAAAAATCGTTCTTTCTGTAATGGTTCTCGCACTGCTTATGTGCGGGGGCATTTTCCTGCCGGGGGGCGCTGTTGCCGCTTCGGCCTCGGAACTCGTGTTGACTTCCGTAGGACAGAGCCCCGACGCGACTATGGTCCGGGTGGTGCTTCGCAGAATGAAGATAAATGCGGAGAATAAGGCGCTTCTTCGGGCAAACGAACTGGGTGGTGAAAAAGTTCTTGTGGCCGTAGTGGGCGGCAGCTCGAAGGGGCTCGGCGCCGCCGGTATCGACAAGGATCAGGAGATCGAACGAGTGCTCGCGCTCTTCGAGGTTGCAAAGCAGAAGGGAATGAAGTTGCTCGTGATGCACATCGGCGGCGAGGGGCGCAGAGGAACGCTCTCCGACGCATTTATCGAAGCGGCGGCGCCTCATGCCGACAGGCTGATCGTTGTGGACGGCGGGAACAACGACAAGTTTTTTGATCGTCTTGTCGAAGGGAAAAATGTGAAGATACTGACCGCTCTCAATGTGAACGGAACAGCGGATCCCCTCAAGGAGACTCTATCCGAGTGGGGGGTATCCGCCCAGTAGGCGGGAGGCCCATTCATGGACTGGTTCTGGCCTGAAGGATTTTACACAGTCGTCATGGTGGGAAGTTTTGTGCTTGGAGCGTTCGCTCTGAAGCTTCCCATCGCTATCGCGCTCTCGGGCGCCGCAATCGTCGGCGCCATCCTCGGCGGTGAATTATTCCCCCTGCGTCATCTTGTGGAGGGAACGTTCGGCTATCTCGATACCATTCTCATCATCGCCTCTGCGATGATCTTCATGAAGAGCGTCCAGCGCACGGGATTACTGGAGAGCCTGGCGGCTTGGGTTATCCGTAAGTTTCGCAGCAGGCCGCTGTTTCTCAGCGTGGGGCTGATGTTCATTATCATGGTTCCGGGTATGATCACGGGATCGTCGACAGCGGCGGTCCTGACGACGGGCGCTCTTGTGGCTCCTGTTCTTATCAAACTTGGCGTTCCTGCGGTCAAGACAGCCGCTGTCATCGCCATGGGGGCGATCTACGGTATGATCGCTCCTCCCATCAACGTTCCCGCCATGATCATCGGCGGAGGCATCGACATGCCCTACGTCGGTTTCGCGCTGCCGCTTCTCGTCTGCACCGTGCCTCTTGCGATCTTCTCCGCGTTCCTTCTCGTCTATCCCCATCTGCGATCGCGAACGGACGATGCGGAAGAACTTGAGAGCGAGCTTCGACGTATGGAGGAGACCGCTCTCTCTGTACGTCTGCTTATGCCGGTGATCCTGCTCGCGGTGCTGATGGCCGGCGAGCAGATGCTCCCCTCTGTCTGGCCTCCTCTGGGGCTGCCGGTCGACTTCCTGCTGGCTTCTCTCGCGGCTCTTGCGACGGGGAGGAGCTTCAACTTTTTGGAGGCATCTGCCGAGGCCGTGGACGATGCTCTTCCTGTTCTCGGTATTTTGATGGGCGTCGGCATGTTCATTCAGATCATGACGCTTGTCGGTGTGCAGGGCTTCCTTGTTGTCTCCGTGCTGGCGCTTCCCGCGTGGCTGATGTATCTCGGAATGGCCACGTCGATTCCGCTCTTCGGCGCGGTATCGGCCTTCGGTGCGGCGTCGGTGCTCGGAGTGCCGTTTCTGCTCGCACTGCTTGGACGAAACGAGATCATGGTCGGGTCGGCGCTCAGTCTGCTTGCGGGACTCGGCGACCTCATGCCTCCCACCGCGCTCGCAGGGATTTTCGCGGCGCAGGTTGTAGGCGAGAAGAACTACTTTAAAGTTCTTCGTCACTGTTTGATACCGGCTCTTGTTACCGCGGTGTGGGCGGTCGTAGTCATCGTCAACTCGAACGTGATCATGAGCTGGCTGTCATAGAGAGGGGAAAAGAATATGACTCTGATCTATCGTGCGATCGTTCTTTTTGTCCTCCTCCTGACGGTGCGTTGCCAGTTTAGGGAAAAGGACTTCTGGAAGCAGGCGACGGCGGCTCTTGTCGTCATCCCTCTAGTGTTGCGTCTGTTAATGATCAAATAAAGGAGGGGAGAAGATGAAATTTAAGGGAACACGCTTTTCAGCGACTCTCCTTCTGCTTGTGGCGCTTGTAATCTCGGCGCTCGCCGGAATGGACTTCATGGGCATGTGGGCCGACGACTCCTTCGTTCCCGCGCCGGGCTTCGAAAAGAAAATGCTCTCTCAATGGCACTCCGGTTTGGCCGGAACTCCTGCGGATACTCCTGTTTATATCCAATCGGGAGAGGAGACGGGGGGGACGGTCCTTATACTGGGCGGAACGCATCCTACGGAACCGGCTTCGCTGATGACCTCCGTTCTCTTTCTCGAAAGAGCGCATGTGACAAAAGGGCGTCTCATAGTAATTACTCAGGCAAATCTCTTGGGATTTACCCACAACTCTCCCCAGGAGGCGCATCCGCAGAGCATTTCGTTCACGACCGCCGACGGCGGGACAAGGACATTCCGTTTCGGTTCGCGTCTGACCAATCCCATCTATGAATGGCCCGCGCCGGATATCTACATTCACCCGGCATCGGGGCAGCAGCTTCCCGGAAAGGAGCGGGGTAACCTCAACCGCTGCTACCCCGGAGTTCCTGACGGCTCCATCACCGAACAGGTGGCCTACGCGCTCACCGAGCTTGTCCGCGGGGAGAACGTCGATCTGGCGTTTGATCTTCATGAGGCGTCACCCGAATACCCAGTGGTGAACGCCATCGTAGCGCACGAGCGAAGCATGGAACTTGCGGCCATGACCGTCATGGATCTGGAGGCCGCCGGGATTGCGATGCGCCTTGAACCATCGCCGACGAACCTTCGTGGGCTGACGCATCGTGAGTGGGGAAACTATACGGAGACAATGCCCATTCTTATGGAGACGGGCAATCCGGTGCAGGGACGGCTTCGCGGCCGCACGGACGAACGCCTCGCGATCACGGGGGAGGACAAGGCGTACATGAAGGCCGCGCCCTTGGGGCGTCTCTATATTCCGTACGACGGCGACCAGCGGATGGAGTATCGCGTCGGGCGTCATACTGCGGCGATTATGTCTTTCCTCGACAATCTCGAAATGGCTTACGAGGAACAAGGCGTTTTGGTGGAGAACATCCCGACGTTCGAAGAAATTCAGGAGAAGGGGGTGGGTTTTTTTCTGGCTCCGTTAAAAAAGAGTGGGCTCTGAAAAACGAGCGCGTCTCTTGCCCGATCGGAGCTGGGATATACCTCGTGAAGACGTACTTGAGTATGATTTTGAACTCCGGCTGCTCTTCTCTTTCGGATACACAAGGAAGCGAAACGTTCGTCGGAACGTGGAACACCTATTTTTTTCAGGAGGTGTTTTATTTTGAGAAAGAATATTTTTGCGCCGGTTCTTTTCGCCTTGGCCCTTGCGGCTGGAGGGGCGTTCGCCGCTGACTTCGAAGTTCACGAGGTCTATGCGGAGAAAGGCATGGTCTCGTCCGCTCACGAGCTTGCTTCCCGGGCCGGAGTCGAGATTATGGAGAAGGGTGGCAACGCCATCGACGCGGCGGTAGCCACCATGCTGGCCCTGAACGTAGTGGAGCCCAATGCGTCCGGCATCGGCGGCGGTGGATTCATGACCATCCGTTTCGCCGAGACCGGAGAGGTTGTCGCTCTCGACTACCGCGAAACGGCGCCCGCCTCCGCAACGAAGGATATGTACGCTTCGGACTATTCGCGTCAGACGAGAGACTCGCTGACTGGTGGAAAATCGGTCGGGGTCCCGGGAATTGTACTTGGTATCTTTACCGCCCTTGAGCAGTACGGTACGATGTCCTTCGCAGAAGTGGCGGAGCCAGCGATTCGCCTCGCCGAAGAGGGATTCGAGGTCCATCGGATGCAGGCCGGCATCATTACGGATAACTATGAGAAGCTGTCCAGGTACAATCTCGAAACGCGCTTCATGCCCGAGGGGCTTCCCGCCGAGACCGGAACAATCCTCAAGCAGCCCGAGCTTGCCAAAGCATTTCGTATGATCGCCAAGGACGGCGCGGACGCCTTCTACAAGGGCCCCGTCGGAGAGGCCGTGGTTGTCGCCGTCAACAGAACCGGTGGAAACATGACCATGGAGGATCTGAGCGGATACGAAGTTCTCATCCACGAGCCGATCAAGGGAACATACCGCGGCTATTCGATCTACTCCACGCCTCCGGCGTCCAGCGGCGGCACGCACATCGTCCAGTTGCTGAACATCATGGAGCGCTACCCCGTCTACGAGTGGAGACACAATTCCGCCGAATATCTTCATCATCTCGCCGAGGCGATGAAGTTGATTTTTGCTGATCGTCAAAAGTATATGGCGGATACCGCTTTCGTTAAAGTCCCACTTGTTGGTCTCGTCAGCAAGGAGTACGCCAAGCTTTTGACCTCGAAGATCAAGCCCGACGCTGTTATGACGGAGGTTCCGTACGATGATCCGTGGCTCTTCGACATCGGCGAGAAGAGCGCCTATCTTGGTGGCGGAGACAATACGCACAACTCCACCAGCTCCTTCTCCGTTGTTGATGCGGCGGGCAACGTCGTCGCCTCGACGAACACCGTCAATTTCTTCTTCGGCTCCGGCGTGGTTGTTCCCGAATACGGTATCGTGCTGAACAACGAGATGGACGACTTCGCGAAAGACCCAGCGAGCGTCAACGCTCCCGAGCCGGGCAAGCGTCCTCTTTCCTCGATGTCGCCGACGATCGTCCTGAACCCCGAAGGCAAGCCCTTCATGACTCTGGGTGCTGCGGGCGCGACGCGTATTATCGCGACGATTGCTCAGATTATCATGAATGTGGTCGATTTTGGCATGCCCATGGATGAGGCGGTAGAACAGGCAAGAGTTTTTAATTTCGCAAGTGGCGGTCAAGCGGGGCAATTTCTCATGGAAGGAGGGGTTGCGGACGAGGTTGTGCAGGCGTTGAGGGCCATGGGACACGATATTCAGGTGCGCCCGCGCGGCATAGGGACGGCTCAGGGTATTCTGATCGACCATGATCTCGGACGAATGAACGGCGGCGCAGACAGCAGGCGCCTCGGCGTTCCTGTCGGTTTTTAACTTCTAAAAACGAGAAACGGAAGCCTCTGTTTATTTGTTTTTATATTGTAGAAACCAGGACGATCCGAGGCAGGGAGATTGCGAATACATTCGGAAAAGGGTTTTTTATTTTTTGAATGATGCGTGATCAAAGTGTGCTTTTCTTCAGCGTTTTGCTTGTAGGAACAAAGTGTTACCGTTTATCGCGATGTACAAGATCGATTAATATTTTTCAGGGAGGGATTCTTGTGAAGAGGTTTCGTGGTTTTATTCTCGCGCTTTTTCTGTGTTCCGTTTCCGTACCCGCACTTGCCGTTGAAGTAGCTCCGCTCCTTCGCTCGAAGGAGGGCATGGTGGCTGCGGCTCATCCTCTCGCCGCCGGAGTCGGCGCCGAGATCCTGGAGAAGGGCGGCAACGCCATCGATGCCGCCATCGCTGTAAGCTTCGCGCTGGGGGTTGTCGAACCCTACGCATCCGGCATCGGCGGAGAGGGATTCCTCGTGGCGTCGCTTGCCGACGGTCGCAAGGTCGCTCTTGATTTCCGCAGTACGGCTCCGGCGATGGCCACCTACGAGAATCTTGCCGCCACCGGCTTGAAGCTCAGCGACATCGCCACGACTCCGAAGGGCTTATGTGTTCCTGGAACTCTTGCGGCGGTTCGGATGCTGCATGAGATGGGGGCTTCTCTTCCCTTGACGGAGCTGATCGCTCCATCGATCAGAATAGCCGAGGAAGGGTTCGAGGTGAATGAGACCTTCTCCAAAATAGTGAAGGATAATTATGATAAGTTGGCGAAGAACGCACCTGACTTCCTAAACGACGAGATGCCGTGGGAGCAAGGAGAGCACTTTAAGAATCCGGCGCTTGCGAAGACGCTCGCCCTGATCGCGGAGAAGGGCGTCGACGTCTACTACAAGGGAGAACTTGGAGATAATCTCGAAAGATACATGATCGAAAAGGATGGGTGGACTCGGAAATCGGACTTGGAGTCCTACAGGGCGATCCTTCGGGAAGTACTCCACGGGCAGTACAGAGGATACGATGTATTCGTTGCCGGCAACCCGGTCGGAGGCGCACGCCTTTTGGCTACTCTGAATATCCTTGAGAATTTCAACCTCGGGCTGATGGGGTGGGACGATCCTCTTGCCCTGCACATCATGCAGGAGGCTTTTGTCCTCACGGCGCTTGATCAGAGATACTTCGTCGGTGATCCTGCTTTTCTCCAGATGCCGGAGAAAGGGGTCATCAGCAAGGAGTATGCCCGCGAACGAATGATGGGTATCGATCTTTCGAAGGCTTCGGATCCCGCGACGTGGGCGTATCGTTCAGGCGACCCGGTTCCGTACGACGGCGGTGAAAAGACTTATGTCGAAGTTATGCTGGAAGGGCTCAAGGAAGCTCCGAAGCCGGTCGCTTCGAGAATTCTTGAGGATTCCGTTGAATCTCCGTCGACGACGCACTTCTCGGTGATCGACAAGCACGGGAACGCCATTGCATGGACACAGACCATATCCGCGTTCTTCGGAACCGGAGACTGGGTTGACGGCTACTTCTTGAACAACGAGATCGGCAACTTCAAGTCGGAGTTCGTCGAAGGGGATCCCCAAAATATGGAACCGGGAAAACGCCCTCGAACAACCATCGCCCCCACCATCGTCGAAAAGGACGGCGCGGTTCGTTGGATAATCGGTTCTCCGGGAGCGGCGCGGATTGTCTCCACTGTCGTCGAGATGATAGTGGGGCTCGTCGATTTCGACTGGAGCATAGAAGAGGCGGTAAAGGCACCAAAGTTCATCGGATCCAATACCTACAAAGAGATCCGGATGGAGGAGGGGTATCCTGAGAAGACTGTCGTTTTCCTTGAGAAAATCCTTGGACACAAGGTTATGAAGTATTCCTACCCGGATCTCTTCTTCGGCGGCCCTAACGTAATTTCCGTCGAAGAAGACGGAGTATTCGTCGGGATGGGATCGATCCGGAGGAACGGCGCAGCAGCCGCACCGACATCCGGGAAATAAGGAATACAAGAGAAGCTGGAGGCGTGTGTGGATTTTTTCCGCACGCCTCCTCGAAAGGAGATTATTATGAGAAAACATCTGTTCGCATTGATCTTTTCAATCGTTGTGCTCAACTTCACGTCGTCGCTCTCCGAGGGGGCCTTCTTCCGTCCGGATATCCGTCCGGGGTACGGTGTAACAAAGCAAGCGTGGCTCTCCGATTACTTCGCTCCCCTGCGGGGGACGAACATGGACGCCCCGGTCTTTATACTCGACAGCGGAAAGCCTGGAATCACCGGACTTGCCATAGGGGGAACCCACCCCCGCGAACTTGCAGGGTATACCGCTGCAACGATTCTGGTCGAGAACGTCACGATGGCGCGGGGGCGTCTTGTCGTCATTCCGTACGCGAACAGCAGCGCCTTTTCCATACGGGATCAGGAGAGCCGAATCCCTCGTTTCCACCCGATCGAGTCGCGATCAGGAACCAGACTTCTCCCTTATGGAGATCGCAGAACCGATATTCGCGACCAGGGAGTTCCCGATCCTACGGAATACACTCACCCCTCGGGACAGGTTATCAAGGATGGACGGGAGTCACGGAATCTGAATCGAGTCTACCCCGGCAGACCCGACGGAACGCCTACGGAGCAGCTTGCTCATGCGATTATTGAGCTGATTCGGGCCGAGAAAGTGGATTTCTCGGTGGACTTTCACGAGGCCAACACCCCAGAGTACTATATCAACAAAAAAGGGGAGATAGAAAAAGGGGGCAGGTTGGCGTACATGCTGGTCTGCAATCCTAAGGGCGTTGATGTAGGAGCTACGGCAGTACTCGAGATGAGCGAGGAGACGGGGATCTCCATGAAACTGGAGCAGTCCGATGCGGCATTCAGAGGACTCAGCCATCTTGAAATCGGCAACGCGACGGATTGCGTCTCCTTCCTGACCGAAAGTCCCAATCCAGGGCAGGATATGTGGAGAGAGAACCCGGACGTGATGAACGACATCAAGTATAGCCTTGAACACAGGGTTGCGCTGAACCTCTCCATATTCAGGATTATCGCGGACTCCTTTGCTCTTTTTCACGAAATAGAGTTTGAAATGGAGCGCTATCCAGCGTTTTCTGATATAATTGGAAAAGGAGTCGGAGCATTTCTGAATTAACACGGCCAGAAGAGAAGATGTGCATTTTGGTGTCTCCGGTTCCGTTTTTTAGTCCCGTGTTTTGTGTTCGGAGCGCAATTTTCGGAGCGCGGAAGCATATTTTCTTTCAGGAGGTGTTGTGTTTTGAAAAAAAGTATTGGAGCGCTGGTTCTTGTTGTGTTTGTCCTTGCCGCAGCTGTGGCTTTCGCGGCCGACTTCGAAGTGCAGGAGGTTCTTGCCGGGGAGGGAATGGTCTCCTCCGCGCATGAGCTCGCTTCGCGGGCCGGAGTGGAGATTCTGCAGAAGGGCGGGAACGCCATCGACGCCGCTGTGGCGACGATGCTTGCCTTGAACGTGGTCGAGCCCAATGCTTCCGG
>Ga0334882_1004485_pt1 | contig 11778 bp, 8 predicted proteins | sample GraSluR1_MG_5_FD_207226 | JGI IMG/M metagenome (GOLD analysis project Ga0334882, IMG submission 207226) | Sludge microbial communities from methane-producing bioreactor in Wageningen University, Netherlands - Granular Sludge_15_04-R1 | ecosystem: Engineered > Bioreactor > Anaerobic > Unclassified... | reverse complement strand
AATTCAAGGGGCTGAGCGCCGTGATACGTGATTCGGTAATAAGGATAAGCGAAATAACCGCAAGCCAGGAAAACAGGGGGGATAAGATGGCAATGCTTTACGATTACCTGATAAGCCCGGAATTCAAATCACAGATTGAAGCTATTGTTGAAGGATTCACACAGATGAAAAATGACCTGGAATCAGAAAAAAGAGCCATGGTCAAAATATGGAGCGCCCGTGAAAAGCAGATAGAAAAGGTCATAACCAGCACCACATCCATGTATGGCTCCATTAAGGGGATAGGAGGAAAGGCTATTGGAGATGTCAGGGCCCTCGAGCTGGGCGAAAACCTTGATACAGACAGCAGAAGTTCAGATTAGTTTGTAATGAGTCGTTGAAAAGATTCGAAAGCTGATAATCGACATACATGGAAGCGCTCAGCTTTCAGAGTGAGGGTACAGGAAAATAATGGATCTGTAAATCAATATTTTGATCAGGCCTTATGGTTCCAACAATGCAATAATTACTATATTTATTGCATACTGATCTAAAATACAAGTAAATATATCAGAAATATTTCAGGGTACAATAAATTTGCTATTAATTTCTGCAACTATTTGATTTATAACTCCTGATTTAAAAGATCCTGGATTGACGAAGCATAATGGTGCCAGAAAGTCATACTGATTCTGAAAATTTGAATTTGTTAATCTGGAGATCAGTAAAAATCAATAGACGGCCCGGGTAATAATCTTTGGGATTCTTTTTACAGTGTTATAATGTGGTAATATTTATGTAATGAAATTAAATCCGGGTTTTTCAGGCGGAGAAATGGCAGTAATTGTTAAAAAAGGATCACAACAGGAAATATATTAGTAAATTGGATCCGAAGCTGGATAAATAGGGACTGCAAAAAAATCAATGAAGAAATCAATAATATAAATGTCAGATATATAATAGATTAAATAAAGGGTACAATTCGGGTACAAATATGAATGACACATTGAAAATATACCCCTGGCTGAGGCATTACAGGAGTAAGAAAGGCCATCAGGTGTTTCTCAGGATCAAGATCAGGAATATAATAAACAACGAAGTGCCTTTATATGACTACTTTAATGGGAAGAGGTACATAATAAGTGTTGAAAAGCAATACTGGGACAAGGGAATTGTTACCGGAGGCAGCTATCACAGACCTGTAAGTGAGATAAATAACTTAATTGCAGACGCTGAAAGAAACCTGAATAATGTTGTCAGAGATTTGTCGGACCGGAAGTTTCAATTAACCCGTCATAATATAATAAGGGCAATGTACTCTGAAAGTGAAAAATCATTAACGAACAGGGGTTTTTTAGAATCAAAAAAACCAACCGGAAAAAGCACCAACACAGGTTCTTTAACAAGGGTAAGGTTTTTTCCGGAAACCGGCGAAAATATCAGGCAGAAATCAGCTCATGAAGGGCAGTACAAAAGAGAAGAGAAGGAATCAATAATGGTTTATTGGGATGATTTTGTAAGGGATTGCGGAAATATTTCCTGCAGGGCAACAGGGAATTCATTGAATGAATATATACTGGAAACAGGAGATGATTGCAACGTGTCTGATTTTTCAGACCTGTGGCTTAACAGATATTTTAACTACCGGATCAGGAACGGATATTCGCTTCACAAGGATGGATCGAACAGGAAGTATTACACAATTCCAACGATATTGAAATATCTGAAACACATGAGGTCATTCGGCAATTATTTATTCTATGATCGTAAGTTACTCAATAACCAGCATTACATGCGGTTCAGTTTACGGCAAAAGGATTCAGGGCAAACACTTATGACATACAGCCACGAACCGTTTGTAAATGTCAACGCCCTCTCAAAGAAGGAATTTGACTGGTTTTTTTGTTTCAGGTTTGCTGACATGCAAAAAGAACTTGCCAGGGATATGTTTGTACTTCAGACCTGGCTGGGAGGGTTAAGACTGTCAGAGTTTTATTCTGTCAGGATGATTACACTGCAAAAGGATTCAGATGACATATATTCTGTCAGGTTTGGGTCCGGGAAATCAGCCAGGGTATCCCTGAGTGAAATTAACCAGGGTTACATATTGCCTGTCATGCAAAAATATCCGGAAGGATTCAGGATATTCATTAAAACTCACCGCTATAACATGCTGTTAAAAAGTGCTTTAAAAGCTGCAGGCCTGGACAGGAAGATAAAATTCGCCAGGGAGTTGATCAATGATGAAAAGCCATTGATAAGGGAATACCCCCTCTATGAAAAGATATCTGGGAAATGGGCCAGGTATTGTGCTGTATCCATAATGTCAGAAGCAGGTTTTTCGGAGGATAAGATCAAAGCATTCACGGGCAGCAGGGATCCGGGTCTTATAAGGCATTTCAGGCAATTTTTTCCTGATAGTGAAGATACATCAAAGAAAAGCCTTACCCCTGAAATAATTACCGGGCCGAAGCCCAGGGATTTTTTCCATATTTTCAGAATAAAAGGATAAAACAACAGGCGCTGAAGTTTCCTGAAAGAAAGTAGCGTGTCATTAATCCAGTCTTAAGAAAGTGCCCGGAGCGGCAAAATGTCGTGCAAGTTCATACTCATCCCTTAGTATCCGGATACAGTTCATCATTGCACGGCTGTTGTGATAGCCGGTTTTCCAGATCGAACCTTTCGGGGCATTCTTTGCCTCAGGATTATAATATAATCCTTTGATATACCATTCACCGTGTTCTTTGTCAATAAGATAAGCATCGATATGTTTCCATATTTCAAGAAACGCCTTCATGTATCTGGGTTCGTCAGGAAAAACAGCTGACATAAGCAGCAGGGAGTTCATGGCTTCTGACTGTACCCACCAGTCAGCGCTTTCATTCAGTATGGTAACGGTATCGTTACCAGGGAAATAATATCCTGCATCAAAAAGACCTCCGGACTTCTTGTCGAAGCCATTCTCCAGAGTATGATCGACCAGCTTTTTAGCAATCCTCAGTGTAGTGGTGTCATTTTCTATTCCAAGGGCATGGGATGCTTCAAGCAGAAGAAAGGCGGTCTCAATGTCGTGGCCGAATGAGATATGATCCATACCGCTTCTCTGTCTTATCACCAGGTTACCGGAATCCCTGTTTGATACAGGTGTCCAGTCTTCAGTAAAAAACAGTGTCAGGTATCCTTTTGGAGTCGTGAATGTATCGCGCACAAGGTGCATCATTTCATTCAGACGCTCCCTGACAAGCTCATCGGGCCATGCAATGTAAAGTTCGGTAAAAGCTTCGAGGAGATGTATTGAAGAGTTGAAATCCTTCCATGCAACGCGCGACGTTCTCCGGTTTTGCCCCATGCCTGCACCGGTACGGGAGAGCCACGTTCCCATGCGGTTCATTCTGTCTATATAACCTCCGTTCTCCTTGTCGCGACTGTGTTCATCAAGCCACCTGAATGCTTTTCTGGCATAGTTCAGGGCAATCGTATCACCGGTAAGGTTATAATATGATGACAGTCCGTAGATCGCAAATGCATTCCCGTAGGCCCTTTTATCATCAGCCGACGGCCCTCCCGGTGAACCTCCGGATTTGGTCCTGAGATTGTAAAATCCCCCGTACTCTTTATCCCACATGTGTTCAATAAGGAATTTTACGCCATGGCCTGCATATCCTTCATACGCCGGATCATTAAGAAAGGCTGCAGCCTGTGATGCTGTCCATACATGCCGTCCCTGGGAAACGATCATCTTTGGCTGGTTTTCAGCTACCTTCATATCGGATGTCAGATTGCTGAAATAGCCACCGTCAGCAGAGTCAATAACCAGCGGAAACCATGCCCCGAAAATGTGCTTTTTCAACGACTCTTCCAGAACTGTTGCCAGGGAGTCGGCATTTACACTTACCTCCGGCTGTCCGGGTCCGGAGCTGCAGGATAGGACTATAGATATTAATGACGAAAAAATCGCAACCGGATTAAAGATACTTTTACTCATATCCTGGATTATTGATTCTTTTGAAGAAGAATTATAAGAAATTCGTAAGAAACATAAAAATATTCGTCTGATAAAGTTATAAAATTATTGCTTTTTCGGATTTTGCTTTGCAATATTACGGACATGAAACCGGGCTATTGAAATTTTCGGGGAGAGATGAATAGTGCTTTATTTTTCAATATTAACCCGGGAATGTTATCCGGTAATATCAAAAAATCCACAAAATTAACCGTTCCTTAAGAAAGGGCAAAAGGATTGCAAAGTAGCCATTTCATATAATTTTGCTAATCAGACAACACAACAGATAACGATAACGGATTTTCTGTTCTGTTTTTACATTTTCTTTAAAAAGAAGGGATTCAAAAAAAAAGAGACCAGCACTCTGATTTTTGGACACTACTGAATTAAGTAATATTGAAAAAAATGATTGGCCGGAGTGCTGGTCGGATATGGATAACGTGATTTTCTGCAGGATATTTTTTAAGTGGGCCGGAAGAGAGAACAGGACAGGGATTATTTTTTCCTGTATTTCATATAAGACCTCTTACAGAAAGGTACTCTGAACCGTTGAGGCAGAAAACCGGAAATCTGCATTGCAGCTGTCACGGTATCCTTTCACCCGGGCTCTATAATAAAGAGTGTTCGCATTCGCCTGCACTCTCTGTTATTCTCACTCTAATTCTTTTATGTAACCTCATCAGGATAATTTTTCTGGCAATCACTTTTACATCATTATCCTGGTGATAATAGCAGTCCTTTCATTACCCGATTTGAAAACCTGTCAGATGTACAAGCCGCTGCACTTATATTGATCATATGTCAGATTTTTTGAAATGCATCGGGGGTGGCATTATATAATCCATTTTCTTTTGATAAAAAATAAACTTGAATAGAATAAAATAAAGCAAAACATTATCACCAGTGTTAAATCCAGGACAATGGATAATGCATTATCCCCTGTTATTGAATACTTTAGAATATCAACTCCGTATGTAACAGGTAATAAATAAGAAAAAGGTTGAATCAAAACGGGTAATGCAGCGACAGGAATAAATAATCCACATAAAAAGATCATCGGGAAACGAAAGAAATTAGAGTAGGTCTGTGCTTCAAATACTTCTTTGGCAGATACGGATATGAACAATCCAAGCAGTGTTGAAATAATTGATAATAATATAATCCCGGTAACAAGCAATGTCCAGTTAGTGACAACAGCCTTAAAATACAGTACAGAAAATAACACCGGAATGATGCTATTGAAAATTCCAAACAGTATTGCTCCTGTAATTTTAGCCAGTATTAGCAACTCAATCCTGAGAGGTGCTAATAACAGTCGCTCAAAAGAGCGTGATTTCCTTTCAAATGTTATGGTAACAGACAGCATTGAAGTTGTGCCAAACAAAATGGACATTGCAACAATCCCGCTAAAAACTTCTTCTATATGGAATGCTGATTTTGTTTTAACAAACATCATAAGCATCCATGCAAACGGGAATATGATACCCCAACTGATATTCGGGGGTTTCAAATAATAATTTCTCATATCCTTTAAAAGGATATTTCCAAAAGCGATAGTCTGTTTCATTTCTTTTCTTTTTCCTTCTTCATCATATCTATTTCAATACCTGTTAATTTCACAAATGCATCTTCCAAAGAAGGTCTGTGCAATCTTGCTTCAATAATGAAAATATTCTCTGACGATAAGAAATGCACTATGGGCGATATATCAATAGGTTTAATACTGATAATTCTTATGGTATTATCATTTATGAAACTGCACGTTATGTAGGTGAATTTCTTATTTAATTTTTCTGATAACTGCACCCTGTCACAGATATTTTCATCTAAAACAACTTCTAATATGTTTTCATCTTTTGATTCGTTAATTAAATTACTAACGGAATCAAGTTTAATGATTTTACCCTTGTTTAGAAAAGCAATCCTGTCGCAAAGCCGTTCAGCCTCTTCGATATAATGAGTAGTCAGAAAAACGGTAGTTTCTTTTTCATTTAATTTTTTAATCAAATCCCTTATTTGTCTGGCACTTGCAACATCAATTCCAGAAGTGGGTTCATCTAAGAATAAAATCTGTGGATTATGAATCAGAGCAGCAGCAATGGTCAGTTTTCGCTTCATCCCTTTCGAATAAGCCTTGAATTTTTTATTTGCCGCCTCATTTAACCTGAATGTAATGAGCAAATCTTTTGCTCTGTTCTCTCTGTCGCTTTTTGAAAGGCCATACAGTGAACCACAGAAACATAGGTTATCATATCCGCTCATTTCGTCATACAGATTACTTTCATCCGCAACCACGCCAATGATTTCCTGTGCTTTTTTTATGGTTTTGGTTAAATCAACGCCATTATAATATACTTTCCCCGCAGAAATCTTTGCCATCCCGATAAGCATATTGATGGTAGTAGTTTTGCCTGCACCATTGGGACCTAAAAGTCCAAATACTTCCCCTTTGTCTACCCAGAATGATATATCATCAACTGCCGTGAAGTCTCCATAATTCTTTGTCAGGTTCTTTGCTTCTATTATTTTTTCTTTCATTTATTGAATATTTATCATATTCAGGAATAAAAGTAATGAATGTATGAACATTATTTCAGGCACTCATGTTTTAATTTAAACTTAGCGGAATGGGAATATTCATTATTTGTCTTTTGGCTTTTCTTACAGCCGTCTTAACATTTTTTTCTGGATTTGGTCTCGGAACAATCTTAATGCCTGTCTTTGCGATATTTTTTCCAATAGAAATTGCAATTGCGTTAACAGGAGTGGTTCATTTTTTCAATAACCTGTTTAAAATGTCACTCGTAGGGAAAAGGGCAGATAGGGAGGTTCTTTTAAAGTTTGGCATTCCAGCAATTCTGGCATCATTTACTGGTGCATGGTTGTTACTCAGAATAACCAAAATGCCTTCGCTTCTTGAATATCATTTATGGGACAAGAATTTTGAAATTACTCCCGTAAAACTTATTATAGCCATACTATTAATTATCTTTTCTTTGCCTGATATTCTGCCGGCAGTGCAAAAAGTTCAATTCAGCAGGAATAAACTCGCTCTGGGCGGGGTTCTCAGTGGATTTTTTGGTGGTCTGACTGGAATTCAGGGAGCTATACGCAGCGCATTTCTCATTAAAAGCGGTCTGTCCAAAGAGGCATATATTGCAACAGGCGTTGTTATTGCATCCTTGGTTGATTTCACAAGACTTTCAGTCTATGCATCACGGTTTAAAAAAGCCAATTTGGATGACCATATGATACTAATTATCTCGGCAACATTGGCAGCCATAATAGGAGCATTTATAGGGAACAAACTGTTAAGGAAAGTAACATTAAGGTTCGTTCAGGTATTAGTGGCAATTATGTTATTTTTGATTGCAATTGCCCTGGGAGCGGGAATTCTATAAAATCAGCAGACCATGAACAAAATTCAAAGCATTGTTTTTAAAGCGTTTAACGACTACCATTCAGCAGATCAAGAAATACACACAGGAATTATTGCGGGTAGCATTGAAAGGGGCATTAGAACCTGATTTAGGTGAATAGTGATTTTTTTATTGATACTTACATTCTCCAATTCAAGAAATGAGTACAATTCAGGTGTACAAAAAAATAAAAACCCCTCATTCACAATTGAATAAGGGATATTTTCAGTAGCCCCACCAGAAATACGACATAATGCCGTAACGAATTGAATGTCTGTTTATTAAACTCTTAATTAAAAAATATCTTTTCTTAATTAAAGAAAGTTTATTGAAACTATTGTTAATCAATTTATTAAAAAATATTTTTTGTGCAAAAATGTTCAAAAAAAGTTCAAAAAAGTTCAAAATCATTTCATAAGTTTGTGCAAAACACATTCTTATGAAAGTTCCTGTCATAAAACTTAATAAATCAGGCAAATACACATACGTCTGTGTGTACTACAAACACAGAAACAACAGGATTCTGGTTAATACTAACATAGAGTATGACCCGAATACAATGGATAAAGGATTAACCTTCGAAGAGCAGTATGGAAATCCAACTTACAGAAGGTGGCTGAATACAGTTTCTGATTATTTGACTACGTGTCGTTTACGGGGTAAAGAACCAAATCAGAAAGAATGTTTGGAATATATACAGCATAATTCCGATTTACAAGTCAGGTTGCCTGAAAGCGGAAAACCTGAAAAAACGGTCATGAATTACTTCCAAGACTTTATTAATGAGAAAGAAAAGGAGTTAGGAAGTCATTACAACAGCCAGCGTGTATATAATAGTCTGCATACAAATCTGAATGAGTTCGACAAGACCTACAAACTGACTTTTGAGAAACTGAATAACATTAATTTTTTCTATGAATTCAGGGATTTTTCATATAAGAAACTGGGGCATATTGACAATACGGTAAGTAAAAACATAAGCATATTAAAAGCATTTCTTCGTTACCTTCAAGACAATGAAGTTACAATATTCAAAAGCAAACTGTTCAAATTCAGCATACCCAAACACAGGTCTCAGGTTGTTACTTTAACACCAGATGAAATACAGGAAATCTACTATTGTGATAAGTACGACAAATTTGAAAGACCCGTGATTGATGTTTTTGTTTTCCTGATAATGACAGCAATGCGTTATGGAGATTATGAAGAAATACATAATGCAAGTATTGAAAATAATATCTTGAGTAAAATAAATAATAAAACCAAGACTGAAATTAGCGTACCATTAAACCAAACGGCTCTTGAAATATTAGAGAGGTATAACAATAAATTGCCGCAATATGCGAACGCTTACTTGAACAGAGAATTAAAAAGCATTTTCAGGAAATATGATTTGCTCAAAAGTGATTACAAAAAGATATCTATTAAAAACGGTAAACCGATAAAGAAAGAAGGTAAAAAACGTGATTTTATTACCGTGCACAAATCCCGAAGCACGTTTATAACACTTCTAATAAATCAGAATACCCCTTTGAGTGAAATTATGCCAATGACGGGGCATAAACTGGTAAGTACACTGAACACCTATGCCGACAAGAAATTAAATCCAGATGTAACTGATAAAATAAAGATTTGAAGAAACAATATCAGATATTATCATCATGTTCTCGACAGATTAAAACACTATGCCGTTATAAATCAATACCATTGGGGGGTTAAATTCTGTTCGTGATTTTTTCTCGTATCATTTCTTTCAGACTATAATTGAAATCATCGATTTCGGTTCCAATCTGATTTAAGACATTACGAATTTGCTTGACAATAGATATAATACCATTATCAAGATTAATCATGATAAATGGGGTTATCTCTTCCCCAACGTTAGCGTGTGTATGGACTGTAATTTCAATGTTTTTTTCTGTAAATAGTATGTTTTCCCCTAAAGACCAATACAATTTCTTTTCGGGTTTGTATTTGAAATAATCCCCATCTCCTATGTAGCCAAGGTAATAGATTACATTTAGACGGTTATCAATACCATTTTCTACTCGCTTTTCATTAAGGTCAACAGTAATTGTCGGCAGCGTGTATTTAATGCGGTATTGGTCAGTTAGTTTAGAGACAATATCGGAGTTAGCACCAACATAACCAGCAACATTTTTTGGTAACTTGCTAATTGCTTTGTCAATAAGAATTGTTTGTGCATCAAATTTTGTCTTTAGGGTGGTGTTAAATGCTTGGTTCATATTTATAATTTTTTATTGGTTACAAATCCGTTTTTTCAATTATACGAAAAAAACGCAAAAATGTTACAAATGCCTGACATACATATATTTACAAACATAAAGGCTGACAATTTTGTCAGCCTCAATGGAGCAATGAAAATAATTTATAATTTACAAACCAATTAGTATATAATCCAGTAATTCACTCTTCTACAGCATTATACGATAAATATCGAAAATTGTTACAAAATTGCCCATAATGATTAATTGCAATATCTTTATTAATCCAAAAATCATCCATCATGGAACGCCTTATCGCTGAAAGCAAAACATATAAGTATTACGAGTATACCAATGAAGCAGAATTTGAGAAAACAATTGTAGAACACTCAATACAGATATTTGGGAAGAATACCGTATACATCGACATTAAGAAGAAAATTGGTGATAATATCGTCACAATCCCTGATGGATACCTGATTGATTTTTCCTTTGCAGAGAAGCCTCGATTGTACATCATCGAGAATGAAATTTCTACTCATGACCCTTACAGACATATCGGTTCACAGTTACTCAGATTTGGCATCAGTTACAAAGCCAGTGGCAGGAACATAAAGAAGTTCATTCTGGACTTTTTAATGACAAACAAGGAATACTATGATTTTGTCGAGAAACGCTCTAAAACGGCAGGATACCGCAATATAGACGCATTTTTGGATGCTATTATCTTTGACATTCCTGTTGCTGCAATTGTAATTATAGATAAATCATCCACCGAACTTGAAAATGTATTGGGGCAATTGACAATGGATACTGACATCATTGAGTTTCAGACCTTTGTTGGCAATGATGAACGTATCCATAAATTCATCCCATTCAATGAGGAAATTCGTGATATTGAAGAGGGAGAGAAAGTTGGTGTACGTGTTGAGGAACTTGACACGATTGTTGTTCCTGCTCAGGCAGAAGGATTTCAAGCAGAATTTATTGATAATAATTGCTGGTTTTCAATAAGGATTTCATCTTCAATGCTTAACCGCATCAAATACATTGCTGCATATCAGGTTGCACCAATATCTGCTATAACTCATCTGGCTGAGGTATCCAAAATCGAAAAGTATAAGGACACCAATAAGTATATCGTTTATTTTAAAGAACCTGCGAAGGAAATAAATCCTGTGAAACTTGATACAAAGAAAAAGGGAACTGCACCACAAGCACCGAGATATACTACTTATGAGAAATTGATGAAGGGGAAGGTATTGTCGGATGTTTTCTAAAAAGATAAGCGAGTTTAGAATTCATCAACATCGGTTACTAATTCGTTTCCCATTCTATATTTAATATCATAGTTAATAATTAAATCCAATTCTTCATTGGTAAGTCCTAAATGAGTTGCTAATATTTGGTCAATTTCATCAATAATATGTTTGGATTTCTTAACGAAATATTCTCTATATATTATTGTACCAGTTGATTTATAATTTGCTGTTTTTTCAGCCGAATTAGTCTCCAAATCTATTTGATATCTTCTGAAAGTATCTGTCAACTTATTATCAATATATTCATCTAATGGGAAATTGTATATTATATGCTTCGTAAAATTATGAGCATCACTTGTGACAACATAATACCAATAAAATAGAGATGAGGATAATGCACTTCCGATTAATGGGATTAATTCACTATTAATTATGTTAAGGTCTTTCTCTCCTGTTGATTTTTTTGCTGATTCAGCCTTGAAAAATGTAGGTTTATCCAAAACTTTTGCCCAATATCTGAATCCATAGGAATAAAATAATTTATTCTTTTTAGGATTTTCTGAAACATAGTAAGATATATTTCTTTTGGAAGAAAATAATTTATTGTAGATGCTTAACTCTAAAGGGTTAGAAATCTTTGGAATTAAGTTGTAATTGTGTTTAATTTGACTCAAATCCGAATAGCATAAGTTTTCAAATAAAATGCTTCTTTCAGATGTAGCGAATTTTATTAATCTGGTTGAAAAGAAGTGATGTTTTGACTCTTGTTTCGGAATTAATATAGCAATTGTGAGCCTAATATCCGCTCCTTCAAAAAGTTTTGCAGGGCGACATTCAAAACTTGAGAAATATGCATCACATTTCTTTTTCAGTAGAGATATTGCACTTTC
>Ga0334882_1004481_pt1 | contig 11785 bp, 14 predicted proteins | sample GraSluR1_MG_5_FD_207226 | JGI IMG/M metagenome (GOLD analysis project Ga0334882, IMG submission 207226) | Sludge microbial communities from methane-producing bioreactor in Wageningen University, Netherlands - Granular Sludge_15_04-R1 | ecosystem: Engineered > Bioreactor > Anaerobic >... | reverse complement strand
CGCCACCAGGCCTTTATAACGGCTTTTAAAGGAGTTCATAGGTGGCGGCGGTAACCGGTGCCCGGAGGGTGTCCAGGGTCCGCTCCAGCAGGACCCCTTCCCGGAGGGGGAACCGGTGGCCGAAGCTGGCCCGGATGGTGATGGAGACATACTGAACCGCCCGGTCCATGGCTATGGGAAGGCTGTCGCCCTGGAGGAGGCTTCCGGTAATGACACTGGTGAAAATATCCCCGGTACCGGGGAAAAAGGCGGGAACGTAGCTGCACCGGACCATCCAGTATCGTCCGTCCTCCCTGTCCAGGGCCAGGGTGCCGGTGGTGTTAGGGTGTTCCTTCAGGGGTACGCTGGTTATGATCACCACCCGGGGGCCCCGGTCCGAGAGTTCCCGGGCCCAGGCTTTGGCCTCCTCCAGGGATATCTCTGAAGGCAGTTTTCTATCCAGGAGAAACGCCGCTTCGGTCAGGTTCGGGGTGATGATATCGGCCCGTTTGATCAGCTCCTTCATGCCCTGGATCATTTCCGGACCGATGGGGCCGTAGGTGACACCGTCGTCTCCCATGACGGGGTCCACCACGATCAGGGGTTTCTCATTCCCTTCGGGTTTTCCGAAATGGGTGATAAAATCCGAAACAATACGTATCTGTTCCGGAGATCCCAGGAAACCGCTGTAGACGGCGTCAAACCTGAGGTTCAGCTCCTTCCAGTGGCGGATGATTCCCTTCATATCCCGGGTCAGGTCGGTGATGTGATAGTCGGTAAAATCACTGGTGTGGGTGGAAAGCAACGCCGTCGGAAGGGGACAGACCTGGGTTCCCATGGTGGAGAGGATCGGAATCACCACGGTCAAGGAGGCTCTGCCGAAACCCGAAAGGTCATGAATGGCGGCTACGCGGGGTACGGGATTTATCATGTTGCCATTATAGCCAATTCCAAAGTATCTTAAAAGGGCGAAGTTTTTCGAACACCGGGAAGAAAAGGGGTTCATGGAACCTTCCCTGGACACCGGAGGGCCGATATATAATAATAAAGCCTGTATACCCTTCGGGCAGGCGAATAAGGAACTGAAAAAGTGCTTAAAAGACGGTTAAATCAGAAGGATGTGGAAGAGCGGCTCAAGGAGATCCGAAGTGCCTATTCCTCCTTCAGCAGCAAGTACAACAAAAACAGAAACCTCGTTGCCTCATTTGACGAACGATATTTTGAAGCCCTCAGAACAAGGATGGATCTGGACCGGTTTTTCCAGGCCGAAAAAGAAGCCCTCAAATCAATGGAGGAACAAGAGCTGGCGGGCCTCCGTAAGATGCAGAACCAGAAAACCGAGGAGCGTCTTTCCCAGCGTCAAAAAAAAGATACCGCCCAGCGGGTCTGGGAAGAGCATCAACGCAGGATTGAAAAATATCCCTCCTACGGGCTGCATTCCGAAGCTTCGGCGGAACTGGACAAGCTGATCGGCGCCATGGCGGCCTATGAAGAGGAACACTGGTCCAAGATGGAAAGGACCTTCCGGGCCTTTTCTCCGGGCCGTGATATGGATACCCGGGTCGCCCTGGAAATGCGGTGGCGTGAGTTCTGCGTTCCCGGGACCGATGGGGCCCCTCCCCGGATGGGAAAGTATCGTACCCTTCTCTCCCGGTTCCCCCGGGACCAGAAGGCGGTGGAGTGGGAGGAGCGTCAGATACTCTACGATGCGGCCCGGTTCATGGGGGTTTTAAGAAACACCATGGGAGAATTTCTGAATGACCAGAAGCTGCCCGCGGCGGAGAAAAAAAATATTGAGCAGGGCCAGGCGGTATTGGAGGAGATCCTGATCGATTTCCGTCTTACCGATTTAATCCGTCTTTCCTGATGATTTTTCCGGAATAACCTTGATTTCCCGGAGCAAATGAATAGAATAGGCGAGAGTGCTTTAAGTGAAGTTATCTCCCGGGCAATTCAGCACTTCCCGGGAATTGCGGCGGCAGCCGCTTATCTGGAGGATTGCATGAGTGAAGTCGTCGTGGATGACAAGAATTTTGAAGCGGAAGTTATCAATTCCGATATTCCCGTACTGGTTGATTTCTGGGCCCCGTGGTGTATGCCCTGCAAAATGATCGCCCCCATTCTTGAGGAGATCGCCGGAGCCTACGCCGGAAGGCTGAAGGTGGCGAAACTTGACGTGGATTCGGCTCCCCAGCTGGCCCAGCAGTACCGGGTTATCAGTATTCCCACCCTGAAGGTTTTTAAGAAAGGCGAAGTGGTTAATGAATTCGTCGGGGCCGGTTCCCGGGATAATATCGAAGCCCTTTTTCTTCCCCACCTGGACTGACAGCCCGCTTCAGGGGGTGTAAATTTCTTCGCTGTTGATCTCACCAAAGCTGTAGCCTCCGGTGGGGACCACATGCCAGTCAGCTTTCGTGTCGCTGTCCCGGTTGTCCGGGTGGCGGCAGAGAGACCGGGTGGCTGTGGTGGGGTCGGGATTGACCCCGTCTTCGGGGGCGATCCCTTCTCCCGCCGCCCGCCATCCTCCTTCCTCGTGCAGTTGATCCGCCATCAGCATGACCGCCAGGGTGCCAAAGCCCCGATAATTCACATCGGAACTGCTGGTGCGGTTGCTGTAGAGGAGTCCGTCCATCAAGGGCCCTCCGGGAAACGCATAGAGAGCCACCACGCCGTTGTTTCCTCCCAGCCCGGTACCCCCGGGTACCCAGAAGTCCCGGGCCTCCGGGTGGGCATCCAGCCCTCCTGAGGCATCCACGGGGCCTGTCTCATCCACTTCTTCAGGGAGCCCCTGGGGTTTGCAGTGGATAATGATGAACTCTCCCGGTTCCACCGGACAGGGAGGGAAAATAAGCCGGCTCTTCCAGGTATCGGTGGTGCCTTCGGTGAAACAGAGGCCCGCCAGATCGCCTTCGGAGAGAACCTGAAGTTCCACCATGTCCGGGTGGGTGGCACTCCCTTTGGTTGTTATTTCTGTTATCAGAAGTTCCGGCGGAGAAGGATTGTACCCATAGAAGGGGTAAAGGAAGGTCATGGTGTTACCCCGGGCATCCCTTACCGTGCCGGTGAGGGTGTATTCCCTGCCCGGCTCCATGGGCTCACGGCATCGGAGGATCACCCGGTTTCCGTCTATTTCCGGGGCGTCCTGCTCCAGGGGCGGAACAACTCTGGCTCCCGACAAATCTTCGGGGGTTTCATCAAAAACCGCCGTCACCGTATAGGCGTCGGCGGGGTAGAGCTTAATCAGGGCCGGCGGTTTCAGGTCCGCATCGGCGTAGCTTCGGTAGTCCGGGAGCTGGCCGCATCCGGGCAACAGAAGCAGCGATGATACTGACAGTATCATAATCTGTTTTTTCATTTTTATTATCCTCCCTTCCCATTTACCCTTGCCGGGACTCCCTGCTTTATCCCGCCGAAAAAGGGCGGAGAAAATTGATTATCCGGGGTGAAACCGGGTATAATACCATCAGGAGTATTTCATGGCTGACAATGTTCTCTTTGATAAATACGGCAACACCGTGGACGCCAACAAGGTCATCTTCCGCGAAGGCGAGGTGGGAGACAAGATGTACATCATCCAGGAGGGGAGTGTCCGGATATCCAAAAAAATCGGCGGGAAAGAGCACATCCTGGCAGTTCTCGGCAAGGGAGACTTCTTTGGGGAAATGGCTCTTGTGAATCAGGAACCCCGGACCGCCACCGCCACCGCCGCCTCCACCGTGAGGATGCTTTCTTTCAACAGGGACGGATTCCTCGGGATGATCGAAAAGAACGGTAAGATCGCCCTGAACATCATCGACAAGCTGTGCCGCCGTTTGAACAATGCCAATCAGCAGATTCAGCATCTGGTAAAGCGGAACGAAAAGTGGCTGGTAGCCCTGAACCTGAACTACGCCTTCATCGAAAACGGCATGGAAAATGCCAGGCTTGATGCGGTAAAACTCAGCCGGGAACTCTCCTTGAATCTGGAAATCCCCGCCGAACAGGTCACAAAGGTGATGAATGAGCTGAAGGAGGCCCGGATTATCGAGATAGAGGAGAACCGGATCTCTCTAAGAGATAAGGCCGCCCTGGCGGCGCTGGTGGAGACTTCGGGGCAGTTAAGAGCCTAGAACCGTTAATACCAAAACACTAAAACCAAAACCAGCGAGTCAATTTCTAAATCGGTTATTGGTAAATTGACTCCCGCAAGGAAAAAACAGCATGTGCGGAATTGTAGGATACTGCGGGCCCCGGCCCACAGCCCCCATCCTTTTAGAGGGACTGAAAAGACTGGAGTACCGGGGATACGACTCGGCGGGTATCTGCGTCGGCAACGGGGGAAACCTCGATATTGTAAAGAAAACCGGCAAGATTAAGGATTTGCGGGGAATCGTTCCCCCCGGGCTGGGGGGCAGCTTCGGTATAGGACATACCCGCTGGGCCACCCACGGCGAAGTAAACGACGTCAACGCTCACCCCCACCGGGACGCTTCGGGGCGCCTGGCGGTGGTACACAACGGCATCATAGAAAACTATATTCCCCTGAAAGAGAAACTCATCGAGGGGGGGACGGTGTTCCTTTCCGATACCGATTCGGAGGTGATCGCCCACCTCATTGCGGCCCGGTACGATGGAGATCTGGAAAAAGCGGTGAAGGAGACGGTGCCTTTGTTGAAGGGGACCTACGGCATGGTCTGTATGCACGCCGATGAACCGGGCCTTCTGGTGGGCGCCCGCAACGGCTCTCCCCTGGTGCTGGGCATCGGGGACGGCGAGATGTTCCTTGCCTCCGATGTGACCGCCATGATCGCCTACACCAAACAGGTGGTCTTCTTCGAAGACGGAGAAGTGGTGACCGTCACCCCCCGGGAATTCCGCACCACCGACCTGAGGGACCAGGAGATCAGAAAATCGGTGGACGAAGTCTCATGGGACGCCGATGAGGCGGAGAAGGCCGGGTATCCCACCTTCATGGAAAAGGAAATCAGTGAGCAGGCCGAATCGATCCTCCGGGCCATGCGGGGGCGGATCTCTCACGATCAGGCCACCGCCATCCTCTCGGGCCTCAACCTCTCCACCAAAGAACTTCGGGAGATCCGCCGGATACGGATCCTGTCGGCGGGCACCTCTTATTATGCCGCCATGACCGCCGCTTACATGATTGAATATGTGGTGCGCATCCCCTGCCAGGCCGAGTTTGCCTCGGAGGTGCGCTACTCCAACCCCCTGGTGGAACCGGGAACCCTCTTCTTTGTAATCTCCCAGTCCGGGGAGACCGCCGACACCCTCTACGCCATGAAGGAGCTTCAGCGCAAGGGGGCCACCGTCCTGGGGGTCTGTAATGTGGTCGGATCCACCATCGCCCGGATCTCCGACGGCGGGGTCTACATCCACGCGGGACCGGAAATCGCCGTGGCCTCCACCAAGGCCTTCACCTCCACCCTCACCGTCTTTGCCCTCTTCACTCTGCTGATGGGCCGAATCCGGGATCTTTCGGTGGAGGCGGGGCAGGACCTCATCGCGGGGCTCGAAAAGATCCCCGACCAGGTTCAGGCCATCCTGGCGAAAAAGGAAAAGATCCAGGCCCTGGCCCACAAGTACAAATGGGCCTCCAACTTCCTCTACCTGGGGAGGGGGATCAACTATCCCATCGCCCTGGAGGGGGCCCTCAAGCTGAAGGAGATCTCCTACGTCCATGCCGAGGGCACCAGTTCCGCCGAGATGAAGCACGGCCCCATCGCCCTGATCGGGGAAGATTTTCCCACGGTGATGATCATCCCCAACGACCGGCTCCGGGAGAAGAACATCTCCAACCTGAAAGAGCTCAAAGCCCGGAAAGGGCCGGTGATTGTGGTGGCCACCGAAGGCGACCGGGAGCTGGAGGAAATCGCCGACGACGTGATCACCATCCCCCGGACCCACGAACTCCTGAACCCCCTGCTGGCGGTGGTGCCCCTGCAGCTCTTCGCCTACTATACCGCCCTGGCCCTGGGCCGCAACGTAGACCAGCCCCGCAACCTGGCCAAGAGTGTGACGGTGGAGTGAGCGAGAGCCATGCGGAAGCCCGCATCCGCATGGCCGAGCGAACGAACACCGCCCCGGCGAAGCCGGGACAGGCGAGTGAGAGCCATGCGGAAGCCCGCTTCCGCATGGCCGAGCGAACGAACACCGCCCCGGCGAAGCCGGGACAGGCGAGTGAGGGGCGTGCGGAAGCCCGATTCCGCATGGCCGAGCGAACGAACACCGCCCCGGCGAAGCCGGGACAGGTGGAGTGAGGGGCGTGCGGAAGCCCGCATCCGCATGGCCGAGCGAACGAACACCTTCCTGTTTACCCCTTCTTTCCCGAATAATTTGCCATGATAATTCCAGAAATAATGAGGACCGCACTTATCAGGTGTATGACAGTCACTGATTCTTTCAGAACAAAATAGGCGAGAACTCCGGAAAAAAGAGGAAGGGTATAGTAAACCATGCCGGATTTTGTCGGACCGATTTTGACTATAGCCTTGTTCCACAAAATAAAAGCAATGAGCGAGGCGAAAATACCCACGTAGAGAATGGAAAGGATTGTCCTGGTTTCGAAGGACGAGTGCGGCATTGACAGGGTCTTCCCGATGAAGAAGGGGGAGAGAAAAATCAGACCTGTAATGAAAGTAGCCATCTGGAGAGATCGTACGCTCAAGCCTTCCGGTTTTCGCCTCAGCTGGATACTGTATAAGGCGAACGTGAATGAGGCAATCAGCATCCATAGGTCTCCGATGGAGAATGAAATACCGGTCAACTTCGAGACATCTCCTCCGGTGACGAGAAATACGATCCCCGCGATCACCAGGATAATTCCCATCAGTCTATGGACGGTTATCTTTTCCCCGAAGAGAATCCGGGAAAGAATGATAATAAAGATTGGAAAGGTGATGGAGATGAGAGAGAGGTTCAAGGCCGTTGTCGTCCGGCCGGCAAAATAGATGAGTGTATTAAATATGGTGATCCCGAGAACCGATGTGAGAAAAAGATAAGGGATGTTTTTTTTGAGAATTTTCCATTCTGCCATAAGTGGTTTCAGTCCGAAGGGAAGGAAGGCCAGTACGGCTACCACCCATCTCCAGAAGGCGAGTTCCACGGGATGAATCGTGTCATTGAGCCCCCGGGCAATAATGAAATTACCCGACCAGATGGCCGTTGATCCCAAGACAAAGAGATATCCCGTTGCTTTGCTGTTTTTCTTCATTTCCGATGAACCTCCATTCTTCCGGCAGATCGATGGGTTCAAGTTATAACAAAATCCGCTTTTTATGAAGAGAAGAATAGTATTAAACATCTATAGGAGAAAACATTACCCCCATAGCCTTGAATTTACAATTTATGAGTAATATATTGCAACTTAGAGGTGTCCATGGACTATAACGTCATGACCGACGAGGCAGTTATCCGCGACCTGGCAGAAAAGGTGGAAAAACTCCGTATTATTCACCGGATCAAGGAATCCGAGATGGAAGAAGCGGCGGGGATATCCCGAAAAACCCTCTATAACTTTCGCCAGGGAAGGGGGCTCAGTACGAAAAACCTGATCCGTCTGCTCAGGGCCATGGGCGAAGCCGACCGGCTGCAGGGGATGTTTCCGGAAACCGATTCTTACAGCCCCCTGGATGGGGAGGGGGGTGATCTTCCCAAACGGGTCCGGGCCAAGCAAAAATCTGGTCGAAATTTTCAAAGGAGTGATGAAACATGTGTTTGAGATCCTCCGTCCCCATGGTTCTTCTGTTCTGTCTCTTAATCCCGTTTGTCCCCTCCGCCCAGACCGGCAGCGCAGGCCGGGAACTGGGACCGGTTGCCCCCGCCATCCTGGCCCGGGGCCCCCTGGAGCAGCGGGGGCTTCCCCTGGGCTACGCCAATGCGGTGCCCTGCCGGTACGGCCTGTACCGCTGGGGGGAAGAAGAGATCAGGGTATACTTTTCCGATGTGGAACTGGAACTGAAGGAGCCCTGGGCCGACTTTGCCTGCGGTTCCCTGCCGCTGCAGGCCCGGGATCTTGACGGGGGGCGGGCGGTCTACTTCCGTAGCCCCCGGGGATGGGGCGTGTTCATCGTTCACGGCGGGGGGATCGAAGACGATGCCTGCGCCTTCATCACCGCTTTTTCCGAACGGCTGACCTATTTTCTGTCCATCTCCGATGTTTTTTCCTTTCCCGCGGTTCTGGAGATTGCCAGGGGAGGCTGATTGACGCTGTAGAGGGGCGCCCGGCCCTGGAGAACCTCGGCGATGTTCAGGGCTGCCTTGGTCTTCAGTTCCCTCAGCGACTCTTCGCTGTACCAGCCCGCGTGGTCCGAAAGGATCACCCGGTCCAGGTGGAGCAGGGGATTGTCGGGGTTGATCGGTTCATGCTCAAACACATCCAGTCCCGCTCCGGCGATTTCCCCTTCCCGAAGAGCCTCCGCCAGGGCCGCCTCGTCCACCACACCGCCCCGGGCGGTGTTGATCAGGATGGCCCGGTTCTTCATCATTCTGAACTGGGCCCTCCCCAGGAGGTGCCGGGTGTCGGGGCGCAGGGGCACGTGAAGGCTCACGTAGTCGGATCGGGAGAGCAGGGTTTCCAGGTCCACCTTGACCGCCCCCTGATCCTGGATAAAGTCGGGGTCTTCGGTGGGGTCGCAGACCAGAATCTCCGACAGCGACAGACCCCGGATCTTCCGGTGGAGCGCCTGCCCCACGCCGCCGTATCCCACGATACCGAAGGTTTTTCCCGTGATCCGGTGGTTCGGCTGCTCTTTGTGGAGGTTCCACCGGCCCCGGCGGATTTCCCTGTCTTTGAAAGAAATTTTGCGGACGCATCCGAGAAAAAGGGCCAGGGCCTGGTCGGAGGTGTCCTCCGAGGCATAGTCGGGAACCCGGGCGACCCAGATGCCCCTGTTCGTGGCCGCTTCCACCGCCACATTATCGTATCCTACCCCATACCGGGAGATGACCCGGCAGTTGTCCAGGGTTTCGATGATTTCGCCGGTCAGGGGAAAGAGGTTGCAGAGGATGCCGTCAGCCCCTTTCAGTCCTTCTACCGCCTCCAGGGGGGACTGAAAATTCCGTATATCCAGGTGAATGTTGAGGTCTTTGAATACCTCCTCCTCTTCCTTGTAACTGCCGTATCTGTCATCGGTTACAACAACGCGGTAATCTTTCAAATCGTCACTCCTCATCATCGTCTCCGCTACTTACCGGCGGGACTTCCTTATATTATCGCATTTTGCCCCTCAGGTCTTTAAGATTTTGCCGATAATTAAAGTGTTATGAAACGGACTTCAGCTCTGGTTCTATCCCTTCTGACCTGCTCCCTTATGATGGTTGCTCCCGCCTGGGCTCAGCCTCTCACCCTCGCTCCGGAGGACCTGATAATCACCCAGAGCCTGGAAGGGGGGTACGACCTGTACGTCAGAAAGACCGCCGGAATCGAATCGGTCCTGCTCACCGAATCTTCGGCGGATCCGGAAAAGCGGGCCGATTCCTTCGCCCTGCGGAATCCTGAATACCACCGGGTCAACGGAGATGAAAAAAGAATTCTCAACGGTGAATTCCTTGATCCTTCCCGGGGGCTTTACTCCCTCATCGACTCCACCCCGGAAATCCATCCTGACCTGGGGGAAGTTTTCCACATTTTCATCCCCTACATCGTGGTCTACGGATACCCCTGGAGCCGGAGCGGGGAAATCATGGTTCTCGACGGCACCTGGCTGAGTGTCAGGGCCTTTGGTGCTCCCTATGCCGATTACGAGGGGGGATTCAAGGATAATCCCTTCATTCTTCGAGTGGTGCAGAAGCCCAGAGAAGGTCCTCCAGAGGGAAATTACATGGATGCCACGGTGGAAACCTACCGGGAAATAGCCGAAGCAGGGAAGGGGGATGCAGTCTTCTCCACCGGGGAAGAGGGCCTTCTGGACAGCATCAGGGATCTCCTTCGGGGAACCCGGGGCCGCTCCCTGGACCTGGTTCTTGCCCTGGATACTACCGAGAGCATGACCAATGACATGCCCGCCCTTCGGCGCGACCTGGTGTCTCTCTTGGAGGAGGAAACCGCGGGGTTTGAGCGGTTCCGGTTCGGTATGGTTTTCTACAAGGATTATTTCGAGGAGTATCTCACCCGGGCCGTTCCCTTCCAGCAGGGGCTGGGGCACGTTCAGACCAGCTTGAACCGGGTGAAAACCTTCGGAGGCCGGGATATCCCCGAGGCGGTCTATGAAGCTCTCTATGCGGCCATCCATGAGTTTCCCTGGCAGGCCGAGGTCCGTAAGGTCATTTTAATCGGAGATGCCCCCCCCCATCCCCGTCCCCGCGGTGACATCACCAAAGAAATGGTTTATGCCGATGCAGAGAGGCGGGGGATAGAGCTTAATACGATTATTCTTCCTCAGTAGAAGCTTCTTTCAACTCCTCTTCGATCATTCCCAGGAGTTTGGCTGAGAGAACCCGGGGCCAGGCGGGGAGCACCTCGGCTCCCGGGGCGGCGTACTTTTGTAGAATCGCCGTGAAGAGTCCCCGGGCTTTTTCTGCGTCCCCGGATCTGTAAATAATAAAGGCGATTTCATATTCCGCTTCCACCACCTTCTGGGTCATATCGGGATATCTTTCGATGAAGGTCCGGTAGTAGAGCAGGGCTGTCTCACCGTAACCCCGGCCGAAGGCCTCTTGTCCCTTCTGAAAATATTCATTGGGAGCCAGGTCGGGAGAAATCGATTCCGGTACGGTGTGGCAGGATCCGAGGATCCCTGAAAAAATCACAAACAGAAAAGCCAATAAGGTGTTAACTCGTTTCATGGGGATTATTTTACAGGAAAACCGTACTAAAGGGTAGCTGAGGATCTTTAAAATCTGTTATTTTTCAGCGCTTCCGGTTCTGCAGACCGTGGGCCATGAGAAATGCTGCCAAAGGCTTCTCATCTCCGGTTCCCCAGGACCCGTCCCGGTTTTGTTTTTTCATAAGGGGTTTTTCAAGGTTTCTTAAAAGATCCAGAGCCCGGTAGATTTCCGGGCTGCCTTCCCGGACGGTAAGGGGGAGAAAAAAAGCTCCCGGGTCAGAGAAGCGGGGGGGCTGTCCGCTCCGATGTACTCCCCCCGGAAGACGGGACTGTTTTTATCTGCCCAGCCCCTGGCCCGGGCCTGCCAGGCGGGGTCATCCCGGCTGCCGAACCAGCGTCCAGCCGCATAAATCCCGCAGGGGCTGTCCTTTTCCCAGGGGTAATTTACCGGATCCATGATTTTCATGAGATAATTATAAGCCAAGGAAGGCTGAAGGGCGGTCTTTTCTTACAGTGTGTAGACTTCGTCCTTGATGGGGAGGTTCTTTTTCAGATCTCGTATGAATTCCCGGGCGTCCCCCATGGGTTCGTAGGAATCGCAATGATCGAGGCTTCGACGGGCCACGGTAAAGTACTTGTAGATTTTTTCCTCGCCTAGTTTTTTAACCCATTTACCGGCGGTACACCGTACCCTCAGGTAATAGGCTCCCCCGCTTCCGGTGGGACTGGTGATGATTTTGCAGTGTTCGCAGTTGGCGCAGTAGATCTTTCCCGTCTGATCGTCTTCCAGCTGATTATCCGTTAAGAAATCCGTTTCGGGATTGGCTCCCATAATGTCCCCCTGTTTTAGATAACTCTATAGTATCATCATCGACTTTTTGCGGTCAAGGGTTAAGTGGCCGGGTGCTCCTTTCGTGTAAATTCACCATCATCTGGCCAATAAAGTAGCGGACGTTGTCATTGTAGAGCCCTTTGGGAAGAAAAGTTCTGATCAGGGGAGGCAGTTTGGTCCTGATCATGTAGTCCATCCGGGTTGTACCGCCGCC
>Ga0334882_1004479_pt1 | contig 11786 bp, 10 predicted proteins | sample GraSluR1_MG_5_FD_207226 | JGI IMG/M metagenome (GOLD analysis project Ga0334882, IMG submission 207226) | Sludge microbial communities from methane-producing bioreactor in Wageningen University, Netherlands - Granular Sludge_15_04-R1 | ecosystem: Engineered > Bioreactor > Anaerobic >... | reverse complement strand
AAGGAAAGCGCAACGCCGTCATCAGGTAAAATCGCTACTGATCGGTGCGACGGTTCTCGCCGTCGTGGTCGTGGTGTATGTGCTCCTCCTCGCGCCTGACAAGACCGTATCGCAAACTATCCGGCTGCAACGAACGGCGGAACAACTCGCGCAAGTGGGGGATTATACCGCCGCCCTGAACACGGTGAACGAAGCCCTGGCTTTATCGCCCGGTGACGCGAGCCTGCTGGCACTCAAGGGTGTCGTGCAAACCCAGCTCGGCTTTGAGGCGGAAGCTGCGACCACATTTGCCGATGCCGAAGTCGCGGCCGGCAACCGCGAGCAGTTCCTCCTCACCCGCGCCCAAATCTACCTGATGCTGGGGCAACCTGAGGCAGTTTTGGTCGATGCCGGGGCTGTCATCGCCGCCAATCCGCAATCGGCGCGTGGTTATTTGTACCTGGCGCAGGCGAATACCGACCTGGGTAACTTTCTGGAAGCGGATATGCACTATGATGAGGCCGGGCGGTTAGCCGATGCAGCGGGAGACCCCGAGATCGCGGCTATCGCCCGCGTGCAGAAGGCGTACCTCTACCAACAACTCTTCCTCCCCACCCCAACAGCCCCGTAGCAAACAAAAATCCCCCTCAGTGAGGGGGATTGCCGGATGGCCCCAAGGGAATTCGAATCCCTGTTTCCGGCTTGAGAGGCCAGCGTCCTAGGCCACTAGACGATGGGGCCAAGCGACCAGGATTGTAGCAGAAACAAGGCTTTTGTCAACCACCGTTTGCGCGCAGCTTGCTTTCGGTTACAATCCCACGAGTCGAGTTATGAGAGTGGTTGGTTGGATGTAAATGTAAAGTTTTCGCACGCCGCACCATACGCCCCCCTTATTGTTGAAAATGGAGGTAACGATGTACAGGTCAGTTCGATACATTATTGCGGTTGTCAGTGTGATGGTATTAACGGCTCCCACAGTTGCCGCGCCGCCAACTCCGCAATTTGGGACAGCAGTCGTGGTGGAAGGCGGTGAGGTCACACCATGTTTTACAGGATGCGGGGGAGTCTTTGGCGTCCCTTCCAGTAATCTCGGCTACGAGCAAACGGTCGTGGAGCTGGTCAACGCGGAGCGGGCTAAATCCGCTTTGCCACCGCTCAAGCGCGTTGCTACTCTGACAGATGCCGCGCGCTACCATGCAACAGACCTGGCGGTGGACAACTACTTCAGCCATGACTCGCAGGATCGCGTGGGCGGCGCTTTGCAGTATGTGTGCAACTTTTCACAGCGCGTTTTGACCTACTACAATTATCCTACCTGGAGCACGCTGAGCGAGAACATCGCTGCCGGCTATTCCACGCCGGCCTTAGTGATGGCTGCGTGGATGGCCAGCGATGGTCACCGCGCCAATATCCTGCGGGCAGCGTCCTGTGAAATCGGCGTGGGGTATTACGAGGGCGGTGGCACCTATTATCGTTATTGGGTACAGGACTTCGGATGTCGCAGCGATGTCTACCCTACCGTCATCAACCGGGAGGCTGCCACGACTGACGATTACCGCGTCAATCTCTACATCTACGGCAGCGGCAAATGGACCGAAATGCGCCTGCGCAACAACAGCGACGCCTGGAGTAACTGGCGCCCGTTCCAGTCGCAACTGCCCTGGGAGTTACCCAAGGCGCCCGGTGAGCATACCGTGTCGGTGGAGATGCGTAATGCCACCCAGACCGCGACCAGCAGCGACAGCATCTATTCGACGTGGGCGCCGCCACCGATTACCCTCAATGTCACCCCAACCCACGTCACGTTCGTGTATGATGGCGTGACCGGCAATGTGATCCCGCCAGCGCAAGTCGTCAACCTGACCAACAGCACCACAGCGGACGTGATCGCCTGGAGTCTGGCAACCCAAGGCAACTGGTTCACCGCCACCCCGGCAAGCGGGACGACACCGGGTACGTTCACCATTGCGCCGACGACGTTCATGACGCAATCCAGCGCACTCTATACCGGCGCGGTCACGGTGACGGCTACCGCGCCGCCGGAAACGGTCAACGCCGTGCAGCGTGTCAACGTGACGCTGGACGTCCAGGTACCGGCGTTGGGAGGCTTGCCCGATGCGATCACCTTTACGTACAGCATCCCTTCGGCACAACTGCTCCCGTCTGCCTGGATATTGACGCCGCGCAACGTGGGCAGCCCTCATTCCTTGCAGTGGAGCGTGACCGGCGATGCACTCTGGGCGCAGATTGCCCCACAGAGCGGTACGACGCCGCAGAGCTTCAGCATCACACCAACGGGCTTTACTACATCGACCATCTTCCTGTACACCGGTATGTTGACCATCACCGTGAACAGTCCTACCGGTGTCGCCGGATCGCCGCATCAGGTCCGCCTGGCATTGAAAGTGGTGGATGAACCACTCAGCTACGTCTACCTGCCCTTGGTCAGTCGCAATTTCTAAAACGAGATTTCTACCACGCATCCTCACGAATCGACACTAGTTTTCCCATTCGTGAGAATTTGTGGAAATTCGTGGTTGAGTTCTGAGGAGGATTATGGATCCTATTGCATTGGTTGCTGCCGTCGCCGCCGACCTGGCGCTGGCCTTGCCGCGCGTCGAGTCCGCCGTCCGCTTGCTGGATGACGGCAATACTGTCCCCTTCATCGCCCGCTATCGCAAGGAGATGACCGGCTCGCTCGATGAGGAGCAACTGCGGCAGGTGGCCGAACGGTTAGGCTATCGTCGTAACATGGAGGATCGCCGCGAGACGATTCTGCGCAGCCTGGAAGAGCAGGGCGTGCTCACGCCGGAGTTGCAGGCCGATGTAGCGTCCGCCGACACGCTGCAACGCCTGGAAGACCTCTATCGCCCGTACAAGCCCAAGCGCCGCACGCGCGCAACGATCGCTCGCGAGCGAGGGCTGCAGCCGCTGGCCGATCTTGTGCTGGCGCAGACGCTCGAAGGCGACCGCGACGCGCTGGCGCAGCCCTTCCTCACGGACGACGTCCCCACCGTGGACGACGCCTATGCGGGCGCGCGGGACATCGTCGCCGAGGCCATCGCCGACGCGCCGGAAGTGCGCGCCGACATGCGCCGCCTGGTGCAGCGGCACGGCACGTTGAGTGTCGCCGTTGCCGATCAAGGCAAGGACCCCAAGGGCGTCTACCAGATGTACTACAGCTTCTTCGTGGATTTCCGCGCGCTGCGCCCGCACCAAACGCTCGCCATCAACCGCGGCGAGCGCGAAAGTGTGCTCAAGGTCACGCTGGAAGTGCCGGAGCCGGAAGCGATGGGCATCCTGGCACAGCGGTATCCGAGCGACGCGGGCAGCCCGCTGATGGATGACCTCGTCGAGGCGCGCAAGGACAGCTACAGCCGCCTGCTCTTCCCCGCCGTCGAGCGCGAGATGCGCCGCGAGTTGAGCGACATGGCCGACGAGCACGCGATCGGTGTGTTCGCCGCCAATCTCAAGGCGCTGTTGTTGCAGCCGCCGCTGCGCGGACAGACGGTGCTGGGCATCGATCCCGGCTATCGCACCGGCTGCAAGGTCGCGGTGGTCAGCCCGACCGGCAAGGTGCTGGACACGCGCACGATCTATCCCGACCGCGACAAGGAACAGGCCAAGGCGACGTTGCGCCGTCTGGTGCAGCAACACGACGTCACGGTGATCGACATCGGCAACGGGACTGCCAGCCGCGAGACGGAGACATTGGTGGCGGAACTGCTGAGCGAGGCCAACCTTAAGGTGAAGTACACGATCGTCAACGAGGCCGGGGCGTCGGTATACTCGGCGTCGAAGCTGGCGCGTCAGGAGATGCCCGACCTGGACGTGTCGCTGCGCGGGGCGGTTTCCATCGCGCGGCGCTTGCAGGACCCGCTGGCCGAACTGGTGAAGATCGACCCGCAGGCCATCGGCGTAGGGCTGTACCAGCACGACGTCAACCAGAAGGCGCTCGCGGAGTCGCTGGACACGGTCGTCGAGTCGGTGGTGAACACGGTGGGCGCGGACCTCAACACGGCGTCACCCGCGCTGCTACGCTACATTTCGGGCATCGGCCCCAAGCTGGCGGAGACGATTGTGGCGCACCGCGACGCGCAGGGCGCATTCGACGCCCGCGAGGCGCTGCGCCGCGTCCCCGGTCTCGGCCCGAAGACGTTCGAGCAGGCCGCCGGCTTCCTGCGCGTGCCGGAAGGGGGCGATCCACTGGACAAGACGCCCATTCACCCGGAGAGCTATCCGGTGGCCCGCGCCGTGCTGGACTTACTCGGCTGCCCACTCGGCGATCCCCGGCTGGCGGGCGAGATCGCCAATCTACGACGGCAAATGAATCTCGATGAACTCGCCGTCGACCTGGGAACGGGCCGCCCCACCCTGGAAGACATCCTGGAGGCGCTGGCCCGCCCTGGACGCGATCCCCGCGACGGGCTGGAAGGCCCGATCCTGCGCAGCGACGTGTTGAGCCTTGAGGATCTGCGCGAGGGGATGCAGCTCAAGGGTACGGTGCGCAACGTCGTGGACTTCGGCGCGTTCGTCGATATCGGCGTCAAGCGCGACGGGCTGGTGCATATCAGCCGTATGGGAACGGGCTACGTCCGCAACCCGCACGAGAAAGTCTCCGTGGGGGACGTGATCGATGTGGAAGTAATCGAAGTGGATCAGCAGCGCGGGCGCATCAGCCTGGCGTTGGTGGAGTAAGTTTGTCAACGGATTCAACGGATTTTTTCAATCCGTTTCATCCGTTGAATCCGTTGACATTTTTGAGAGGGGGGGACAGGTATGCCGATTGGGAGTCTGGTTAACGCATTAACGGTGATTGTGGGCAGCACGGTGGGGTTGGTGCTGCGGAAGAAGTTCCCGGAGAACATCAAGGGCATTATCTTCGAGGGGGTGGGCCTGGGGACGCTGGTGTTAGGGATGAAGATGGCGTTCGCGGTGGAGGATTTTCTCATCTTTATCTTTAGCCTGATTTTCGGCGGCATTATTGGCGAGTTGCTCCACCTGGAGACCTGGATGGAGGGGATGGGCGACCGTCTCAAGGCGCGGCTAAAAAGCCAGGATGGGCGCTTCACCGAGGGGTTGATCACGGCGTTCCTTATCTTCTGCGTCGGCTCGATGACGTTCGTGGGCGCGATCAACGAGGGGCTCAACGGCGACCGCACGCTCATCCTCACCAAAGCGATCCTGGACGGTTTCACCTCGATCGCGCTGGCATCGGTCTATGGCTTGGGCGTGTTGCTCTCGGCGCTGCCCCTGTTCATCATCCAGGCGAGTATCACTCTGCTGGCGGGGCAGTTCCAGAGCTTTTTCTCCGATCTCATCATCAATCAGATGACGGCCGTCGGCGGCGCACTCATCCTGGGGATTGGGCTGAACCTGCTTGGCATCAAGCGGATCAAGACGAGTAATCTGCTGCCGGGATTGGTAGTGGTGGTGGTGCTGACGTTGATTTTTGGGTAAGCGATGGGCGCTTATGGTATAATGGCTGTAGGGGATATGAGAATGTCTAAACTTTTTCGTGAACTTATAGGACAACTATCACCGAAACGGCGCAAGAGCATTGAAGCGCGTGCGCAGACCATATTACGTGATACGGCTAGACATTGCTCCAAGTCTGATGCGCTTGCTGGCTTGTCTGAACAAGAAATCGATGAAATCGTTGTGGCTGAAGCCAACGATCATGAGGCTTGGGAAGAACCGATCTTGGTCACAGAACCAAGCCAATTTTGTCAACTACCTGAGTGAGTGAATTTTGTATCTGCAAAAGGCTGATAATCATTCAGATGAACATAGAAGACATTATTGACGCCATACGGCACAATCGAATCAGAATCACAGATCACGCTGACGAAGAAGCACAAGCCGATCATCTCTCATTCGATGAGGTTTTCATCAGCGTTTTCCAGGGCGAGGTCATTGAAGATTATCCAACAGACAAGCCCTATCCGAGTTGTTTGATTTATGGTCAAACATTTCGCAAAGAACCGGTACATAGTGTGTGGGCTTATAACTCGGCTAACCAGTGGGTGGTTTTGATTACAGTGTATCGCCCAGATCCCAACCGCTGGATTGAATGGAAGAAGAGGAGACCCAAAAATGTTACCCTTTGAACGTTGCCCAGTATGCGGACATGAAATGGTGAGCAAAGAGGTCGAGAAACTGCTGCGCGGCGGAAAACATACAGCGGTCGTGACCGTTATGGCCGAGGTATGCTTGCACTGCGGCGAAAGACTGTATTCCAAAGAAGTTATCAGTCAATTCGGGCGGATTCGCCTGCAATTGAGTCGCCAAGAAACGACACAGTTTCAACCGCTAGGACAGACTTTTCAAGTGGTGTTGGGCCACGCATAACAAGCGCAGCAGTGAATTTTACAAACAGGAGTCGAAAATCATGGGTTTAGGCGATATTTTGAATGCGATCACCGAATGGGCGTTGGAAATTATCAGGACGTTGGGCTATCCGGGACTGGGGTTCATTATGTTCCTGGAAAACGTTTTCCCGCCCATTCCTTCGGAGGCGGTATTGCCGCTGGCCGGGTGGCTCACTGCTGTCGAGAACGCGCCCTTTACGATGCTCGGCGTGACCCTCGTGGGCGCGATTGGCTCCGTGGCCGGGGCGTTCTTCTTCTACGGGATCGGGCGCTGGTTCGATGAGAGCCGCGTGCGCTACCTGTTGCAGCGCTTCGGCAAGTGGTTTATGCTGTCGGAGAACGATCTGGACACCGCGCTGGCCTGGTTCAAGAAATACGGCGAATACGTGATTTTCTTCGGGCGGATGGTGCCCATCGTGCGCAGTCTGATCTCCGTTCCGGCGGGGCTGGCGAAGATGAACATCCCACGCTTTACGTTCTACACCGCGCTTGGCACGGCGTTATGGAGCTTCCTGCTGGCGCTCGCCGGGCGGTTGTTTGGTGAGAGCTGGCCGTTGGTTTCGGAATACGTCAATCAGTACGAGCACGTTGTGTACGCGCTTTGCGCGATTGCGGTCGTCGGCTTTTTCGGCTACCGGTTCTGGCAGCAGCGGAAGAAAACGGTCAGTGGTCAGCAACCAGTAATTGGTAATAAGTAATCAGGGATTGGGGATTGGGGGAATAAGGATTAGGATACTCCTGATTACGAATCCCTAGTTACCAATCCCTAATCCCCAGTTACCAATCCCCAGGAAAGGAGAAAGTCTCATGCCCCCAGTTATTCGCGTTGAACACATCGGCGATTATGAAGGTCAGGAAGTGACCATCCGTGGGTGGGTCTACAACCGCACGCACAAGGGGAAGCTCGTGTTCCTGCTGGTGCGGGATGGCTACGGCTTCGTGCAGTGCGTGGCGTTCAAGAACGACGTGCCCGCCGAACTCTTCGACGCGATGACGCACATCCCACAGGAGTCTTCGGTCGTCATCACGGGAGTAGTGCGTGCCGACCCGCGCGCGCCGGGCATTCCCGGCGGCTACGAAGTCGGCATCACTGGCTTCGAGGTGGTGCAGGCGGTGGAGGGTGAATACCCCATCGCGCTGAAGGAGCACGGCGTCGAATTCTTGCTCGACAACCGCCACCTGTGGATTCGCACGCCGAGCCAGTGGGCGGTGCTGCGCGTCCGCGCCGTCGTCATCGCCGCGATTCACGAGTGGCTAAGTGACAACGGTTTCATCCACATGGACACGCCGATCCTCACGCCGGCAGCCTGTGAGGGGACAACGACGCTTTTCGGCACCGAGTACTTCGACGAGGGCGTGGCCTACCTTGCGCAGAGCGGGCAGCTCTACAACGAGGCCAACATTTTCGCCTTCAATCGCGTCTACTGCTTTGGGCCGACCTTCCGCGCGGAGAAGTCCAAGACGCGCCGCCACCTCACCGAGTTCTGGATGGTGGAACCGGAAGTCGCGTTTTGCGACCTCGACGGGGTGATGGAGATCGAGGAGCAGTTCGTCTCGCACATTGTGCAGACTGCGCTAAAAAAGTGCGCAGCGGAATTGAAGGCGCTGGGCCGCGACGTAAGCGCGTTGGAGCGCGTCACGCCGCCCTTCCCGCGCATCTCCTACGACGACGCGCTGGCGATGCTCGCCGAGATCCGCGAGCAGACGGAAGACCCGGAGGCGAAGGCACTACTCGAAATCGAATGGGGCAGCGACTTCGGCTCCCCGCACGAGACCGCACTGACCAAGAAATTCGACAAGCCGGTGTTCGTCTACGGGTATCCCACCGTCGTCAAAGCCTTTTACATGGAGCCGTGGCCTGGCCGCCCGGAGGTCTGCAAGAGCGTGGACCTGCTCGCGCCGGAGGGCTACGGCGAGATCATCGGCGGCAGCGAGCGCATCTCCGACCCCGATCTGCTGCTGCAACACATCCACGAGCACAACCTGCCGGAAGAGGCGTTCAAGTGGTACATCGATTTGCGGCATTACGGCAGCGTGCCCCACAGCGGCTTCGGCCTGGGCGTGGAGCGCACCGTGACGTGGATTTGCGGCATCGATCACCTGCGCGAGGCGATTGCCTTCCCCCGGATGATCAACCGGGTGTATCCGTAAAATTTCATTCGACAGGATTTACAGGATTGACAGGATGAAAAGGGCGACTAAGCCGGTTGCCCCTATCCTGAAAATCCTGTGAATCCTGTCCAAAAAACTCCTCACCGCCGCATGACCAGTGGCATGTAGAGCCGTTGCACCGGCCACAGCCCCGCCATGCCCAGCGATTCGGTAATGACCTCATCACTCAACGGCCAGTTGAACGATAAAATGCGGATGTAATCGGTTGTTGTGGTGGCGGCGGTCATGTTCAGGCGGTAGGTCTCCCCAGGCCAAACCGTTGTAGTGAATTCCCATGTATCGGCGATGACGGGACTGACGGCATCGCGCCCCAGGCTATCCAAAAAACGTAGTGAGACCCCGGTCAGCATCACCTCACCGGTTTGCGTGCCCGGAATATCCCAGATGTCATTGCGATTCTCGTCGGCGAAGAACGGCCCGACGGTAAGGTGTAGCGTGCTCAACAGTCTGATCGTGGTCCAGGCTTGCGGCGCAGTCGGCCATGCCGCGCGGTTGCCCACGCGGTCGGTGGCGCGGACGCGGAAGTAGTAGGTATTGCCGTCTGTTCCGGTGAAAACGGCAGAGGTGGCAGTGGTCGCGGATTTCCACAGCACCCACGCGCCATCTTCGCCGGTGCGCACCTGCACATCGTAGAACCAGATGCCTGATTCGTTATCCTGTCCCTCCCAGGTGACGGTGAAAGCCGGTGTAAATGTGACCGGCGGCAGTGGCCCGACGATCGAGATGGGCGGCAGGTTGACCGCCTCCGACTCGATCACGATCAGCGGGTCGCCGCCAATGATATAGTCGTTGGGATTGGAGATCAGGTTGGCGGTCGCTCCTGGCAGTGTGAAGGTGTAGCTGCCGGCTATAGCCGTGAGGGTTTGCGTGGCCCCCCAACGATTCACCACCGTAGCCTTTGGGATCGTCGCCGGAAGGGTGAAGACGGAGGTCACAGGGCTGGTGTTCCACAGCACACTGACCTTGCCGCGCGGCGTGCCCCATAGCGTGACGCGCATGTTGGTCCCGGTGGGCACGCGGGTGGTGAAACTCGGCGAGATCAGATAGGTTGCAGCGACCTGAAACGCACTGTAAGCGGGGCGCACGGAACGGTCGTTACGGATCAGGCCGAAGTACTCGCCCATGTCGGCGTCATTGGTACGGAAGAAAAGGTAACGCTCGACGCCAGAAGCCAGTGCATTGGCGTAGGACTGGATCAGGTAAGTGGCAGCTTCCTCTTGCGTGGCCGCGTAATCGTACTTGTCAGTGTACGCCTTAGGATCGCCCCACACAGGGACGCCCGTTTCGGTAAGCCAGATCGGATGGTCGGAGACGTACACCTTCATCCGATTGCGGATGTGATTCACCAGATCGTAAGTGTGGGCAGAACTGCTATAGGAGTGCAGCGACATCACGTCGAAGAAATAGTTATTGGCGGGCGCGGATGGGTCGTCGTTGAGGATGTCAAGCACGCGCTCGAAGTACGTCTTGTCGGCCCAATAGTGGATGCCGGCATAGAGCACGGTGCACTCAGCACACGCGGCTTTGGTCGCCCGGTATCCTACCTTGAGCAGTTGGGCATAGTCTTGCTCGCTCCCACACCACAGCAGGTCCCACTCAACCTCGTTCCACATCTCCCAGTGTTTAACTTGATTTTTGTAATGGGAGACGACCGTGTACACGAACTCGGCCCACTGGTTGCCGTTGAAATTCCCCACCGTCCAAGGACGGTACAGGCCGGCGGGCGGCGTCCGCGACCACACATCATTCCAGGTACTTTGCGGCGTCAGTGTAGACGGTGCCACCTCTGCTAACGGTGCGAGGAACGGGCGAGGAGCTGGTGGATACCAGCCGCCGGTTAGCCGGGGTGGAGCCGTGATTGGCTCCGTCACGCACGCGGTTGCGGCCCATTCGGGCGTCATTTCGAGGATGCCGATGATGTTCCCGATGCCCGCGTTGAGCAGGTTATTCACCAGGGTGTCGTAAGCGCCGAAGCTCCAGGCGTTGTCTGCCGGCTCCAGGCGCGGCCAATTGAAGTCGAAGCGATCCCAGCGAGATCCGGCCTGCACGGCCAACGGCAGGTAGTAGCGCTCCTGCCCCGCCGGGCCGGGGTAGAACGAGTAACTGACGCCTGCACGGCCGTCTGTGTTCGTCACCGGCGGCAAGATTGTGTCTGCCACCGGTTGTGCAACGACAGACGTGGTCATCGTCAACAGCAGCCACAGCCCTGATGTAAAAGCCAACGCCGATAAGATACCCGAAGTTCGTTTCATTAGCCACCTCCGACGATACAGTGTAACAGAGATGAGGAAAGGGGCAAGGAAAACGGAGCGCAAATATCGTCAAGAAGTGCACGTTTAGGCCCGCACGCGCGGCGGAGAAGCGCAAGGGTCGTCAAGAAGAATGACTCGTCCCAGGATATACTCATAAGCGGTTAGCCAACAGCGGTTAGTCTCCCGAAAAGCTGTCCGAGCAGGGGCAAGTTCTACAACTACCCACAAAGCTGAAGGCTGAAAGCTGATCACCAAAATCAAAACAAAGGGAGGTTATCATGGATACAGCAACTTTCACAGTCAACGCCATTGGGCACATTCGGGCAGGGGAAGATGGGTTTTACCTGGAGATCGCGCCAGAGTACCGGCCGGCGCTCAACGGCCTGGACGGCTTCGGCCACATCAACATCCTGTGGTGGCTGCACCTCTACGCCGAGTACCGCGAGATCGTGGAATGCGATCAGCCCTACAAACACGCGCCCGCTAAGTTGGGCATCTTCGCCACGCGCGCCCCGGTGCGCCCCAACCCCATCGCGCTGACGACAGTGGCCGTGACGCGCATCGACCACGAACAGGGCCGCATCTACATCCCCTACATCGACGCGGAAGACGGTTCGCCCGTCCTGGACATCAAACCGTATCACCCATGTGAGGATCGCGTGCGGGACGTGAACCTGCCATCGTGGTGCGCGCACTGGCCGCAATGGTATGAGGACGCCGAGGATTTCGATTGGGCGGCGGAGTTCGTCAACGCGCAGTAACGGCCTCAAGTCACAAATCATGCTGGCTCACTGCCCCCGTGGACGGGGGCAGTGAGCCAGCATGATAAAAGTCGGGATTCGTCCTTGCGCTGTTTTTATTTTGGAGTAGTGTAAGGCTGATAGTGTAAGGGTTCATAAAAAAATAACTTCGCGCATCGCTCAAGATGGTGCTGCGGCTGAAGCTGAACGAGGATAGATAGTGTAGTTCCACTGCGGGCAGACATCATGGGCTTTGATATTGAGCGCATCTA
>Ga0334882_1004473_pt1 | contig 11794 bp, 10 predicted proteins | sample GraSluR1_MG_5_FD_207226 | JGI IMG/M metagenome (GOLD analysis project Ga0334882, IMG submission 207226) | Sludge microbial communities from methane-producing bioreactor in Wageningen University, Netherlands - Granular Sludge_15_04-R1 | ecosystem: Engineered > Bioreactor > Anaerobic >... | reverse complement strand
AGGATAGGGGCCGGTTCTTCATCGATTCGCATGAGGAGGTGTATGCAGGACAGGTAATCGGAGAGAACAGTAGAGCGGGTGATATGGTGGTTAATGTAACCAAATCGAAAAAGCTTACCAATATGCGTTCATCAGGGGCCGATGAAAAAGCATTTCTGGCACCTCCCGTAAAGTTTAGCCTGGAAGAGGCCCTGGAATACATTCAGAGAGATGAGTATGTTGAGATTACACCCAAGTCCATGCGCATAAGGAAAATCCTCCTCAACGAGCACGATAGAAAGAAGCTAAGTAAACAGTAGCGATTAGACCAACTTTTGTATAACAGATTTTGTGTTTTGATATTATTAATTACCTTTGCGGGATGTTTTTTTGGAAGAGGTGAGCAAAGTTTTAAATAGATATTTACTTCAGTTCAAGGGACTTGCAGTAGGTCAACATGTGTTTAGTTTTGATGTTGATAAGGCGTTTTTTGACGAATTTGAGGGTAGCGAGATAACCAATGGTCAGCTTGGCGTTGAGGTTATACTCAATCGCTTGAGCAATTTGCTTGAGCTAGACTTTTTTATCGAAGGCGATGTTGAGGTTAAGTGCGACCGCTGCTTAGAGCCATTTATTATACCAACCGAGTTCGAGGGTAAGCTAGTGGTTCGTATTTCCGATTCCATCGATGAGGTAGAGGTGAGCGACGACATATGGTATGTTAACAGCAATGAGCACGAGCTTTTACTTGCCCAGTATATATACGAGAGCATATGCCTTAGCCTACCCATCCAGCGCTACCATGGTATCCTGGGAACCGATGCAGAAGATTGCGATAGCGAAATGCTTGACCGTATACAAAAGCTTTCGCTGACAGATAATAATAACACAGGAGAGGAGGGCTCAACCGATTCTCGATGGGATAAGCTTAAAGATCTTATGAATAATCAGAATTAAAACTTTTTACGTAACAATAAATAATTACCAAAATGGCACATCCAAAGAGTAGAATTTCGAAGCAAAGGAAAAACAAGCGTAGGACTCACTACAAAGCAGAGGCTCCAACCCTATCTACATGCTCAAATTGCGGATCAACCACACAGTATCACAGGGTATGTCCAGAGTGCGGATATTACCGTGGCAAGCTAGCAATTGAGAAAACAGTAACTGCATAGCAGTAGCTGGTTTTCCCCATTCCTACAAATTCAAAAATCAACTTTTATGAAGATTGGTGTAGATGCAATGGGTGGAGACTATGCACCTGATGCCATTGTTAAAGGTGCAATAGAAGCCCAAAAACAACTTTTACCCGAAGAGCAAATTGTTCTTTTTGGCGACAAGGAGAAAATTCTGCAAATTCTCAGTAATGAGGGTGTGGACGAATCGAATTTCGAAATCGTTCATTGCTCCGAAGTGATTGGGATGGGGGAAAACCCGGCAAAAGCAGTTGGCAAAAAGACAGACTCGAGCATAACCGTTGGTTTTTCATGGCTTGCCCAAAAGAAAATTGATGGATTTGCCAGTGCAGGTAATACCGGCGCAATGCTGGTTGGTACTATGTACACCATAAAATCTGTACCCGGAATTATTCGTCCGGCTATTGCCAGCTATATACCTGTTGCCGAGGGTAAATTTAATTTGCTGCTCGATGTTGGTATTAATCCCGACTGCAGACCAGACGTGTTGTACCAGTATGGAATACTTGGGAATATTTATGCCAAGCTAATTTTTGGTGTTGATAACCCAAGGATTGCACTGCTTAATATTGGTATGGAGGATGAGAAGGGCAACCTGGTAATCAAAAGCACCTACGAGCTGATGAAGGATAATTCCGATTTCAACTTTGTGGGCAATATTGAGGGGCACGATATTTTCTCCAATGCGAAGGCCGATGTAGTTGTGTGCGATGGATTCGTTGGGAATGTGGTGTTGAAAGAGGCCGAAGCCTTTTATCATCTAATTAAAAAGCGCAAAATTTCAGACCCATTTTTCGAGATGTTTAATTTCGAGAACTATGGGGGAACTCCAATACTTGGTGTTAACGCACCCGTGATAATTGGTCATGGTGTTTCCAACGCAAAAGCCATTATGAATATGATTTTGCAAACCAAATCAGTTATCAGTTCAAACCTATGTGGTAAAATTAAAGAAGCATTCAACTAATGGGAAAAATTACAGCAGCCATTACCGGGATAGCCGGTTACGTTCCCGATTATATCCTCACGAATCAGGAGCTTAGTCAGATGGTCGATACCACCGACGAGTGGATTATGACCCGTATAGGAATAAAGGAACGTAGAATACTTAAAGGCGAGGGCCTTGGTACAAGCCATATGGCGACGTATGCAGTGAACGATTTGTTGCGTAAGACCAATACCCACCCCGATGAGGTTGATATGCTGATATGTGGAGTGGTAACTCCAGATATGCAATTCCCCGCCACGGCCAATATCATTAGCGATAAGTGTGGTATAAAGAATGCCTTTGGATACGATTTGAATGCCGGTTGTTCAAGCTTCCTTTATGCGCTGGTTACTGCATCTAAATTTGTTGAGTCTGGTTCCCACAAAAAGGTTGTGGTTGTTGGCGCCGACAAGATGTCGTCAATTACTGACTATACCGATAGGCAAACATGCCCAATTTTTGGCGATGGTGCAGGTGCTGTTCTACTGGAGCCCACCGAGGATGGTTTTGGTGTGGTTGATTCAATTATGCACGTAGATGGTTCTGGTCGCAAGCATTTACATCAGGTTGCCGGTGGTTCATGCTATCCAGCTTCTGCCGAAACCGTAGCCAAGCGTCAGCACTTTATTTACCAGGAAGGGCAAGCCGTATTTAAAGCAGCCGTATCCAATATGGCCGATACCGCTGTTGAGATAATGAAGCGAAACAACATTGAGCCAGAGCAGCTTGCTTGGCTAGTTCCTCATCAGGCCAATATGCGCATTATTGAGGCTACCGCTAAGCGTATGGGAATACAGAAGGAACAGGTTATGATTAATATTCAGCGTTACGGAAATACCACAAGTGCAACTATACCCCTTTGCCTTTGGGAGTGGGAACCACAGCTACGTAAAGGCGACAACATAATTATCGCCACTTTTGGAGCTGGGTTTACTTGGGGTGCAACATACCTTAAGTGGGCCTACGATGGAAGCGCTGTTAAGTAATGATAGTAGTATACAATATGCTGAAAGCCTGGCAATTGCCAGGCTTTCTTGTTGTAAGTATATTATTGCCTCGAAATTATTAGTTTAACCGATTCTCGATACGTAGGCGTTTTAACCAGCAGCAGGTAAATTCCGTCCGAAAGATCGCTTGTGGGTATACGTATCGATTGGGTGTGCAACCCTTTGTTAAATCGCTTCATTTCGGCTCCCATGGCAGAGTAAATTATTACCTCGCCCTCGCCCATATACAATCCCGTTAAGTTAATAAAATCATTAGCTGGGTTTGGGTATACACTAAACGGATTTTCACCTTCAATATGGTCTGATGTACTTTCATCACCCCAAATACGCACAGCAAACTCCGGATGGTCGATGAATGGATTTCGGTTGTGTTGATATTTTTCGAAAATAACATTGTTCCGGTCAATCTCCTTTTCGCTTACGGGATCGTTTTGGTGCCACTCTAGCAAAAGATCAACAACCCACTCCTCAAAAGCAGGGTGTTGAGTTCCATTGGTAACCTCATTCGACCAAGTGTGCATTTGGTCGAAGTACCGAGTGGCCATATAAAAGTACGTGCGGGCAAAATCGCCTTTGTACTCATCGATGGGCTCGAAAACAGTGCCGCTGTAACCAGCAAACGATGAGCTTCCCAATTTGCTTCCGTTTGATGAGGTGTAGCTTGCTGTACCAACCTCCCCAAATGGGTAATCGCTTCTCACTGCATTCACCTTTTTATCCGTTGGGTAAATATGGAAAAGATCAGTATTCATAGGATCAATGGCTCCTCCAAACCAGCTGCGAGGAAATGAGTGCTCTCTATTATAAACATCACACTCCACGGTTCCTCCAGAGCCGCTATCCTGATCGTCACCAAATGTATAGGAGCACGAAGAGTACATATCCCACACCTTTCCATCTGTTCTCATATCGGTTTCGTAAAAAGCATCCCAGAGATCAGGGGTGTAGCTAAGCACTGTGTGATTATTAATAATGTTGTGAAGGGCCTCCATAAGCTGTTTCCCTTGTTTATTCTGAGCCGATGAGTAATAATCGTCGGGTGCCTGAGCAAATGCTACTGAAGCAAAAAAGTAAATTAGGGTAACCAGAAATAATTTTCTCATAAAATTCTATTTTGGGTAAATAACTCGATCCATTGGAATGTCAAAATCATTTGTTGGTACAACATCTACCATCTGGAAGCTAAAGGCAACACCAACCTTAAATATGTTTTGGCCCGTTAGAAGCTTGTCGTAGTAACCCTTTCCTCGCCCCATCCTATTCCCGTGGATATCGAAAGCTACGCCAGGTATTATGGCAAAGTCAATTGCCTGGTGGTTGTAAATTTTACCCTCATGGGGTTCCATAATACCAAATGAGGAGCCTACCCTCATACAATCCATACCGCTAAATTCGCGCAGTTCAAGCATGTCGCCTACCACGAGGGGTAAAAATATCTGTTTATGCTTGTACCATTTCATAATAAAGTCGTGGGTAAAAACCTCATCGGGCATCGACCAGTACGCAAGCACAACCTTGGCTCTTTTAAAGGCTTCCAATTTTTCAACCTCTTCGAATATTTGTGCCGACTCCCTCATCATTGCCGACCCGTTAGCCTCCTTTTTCCTCTGCTTAATCTCTCTTCGGAGATTTCTTTTTAGTTCAGCTATGTAAGTATTGTTCGACATAGTATTGATAGTATGTATTTTAATAATTTTTACTTTAATCAGAAGTTTATGGTTGCATTGTGTAAATTAGGTAGATATCCCATTAATGACTCTAACGACATTGAGAAAATTATACCGTGAAAAAAATCACCTTCATTCACCCTGTATCCGCCCCTGTATCCTATGTTCAAAGGGTAGGTTGTGCGAAATATATGAAAATCGGCAGTAAGATCAATGCCCAATGAATGTATTTTTTCTTTTTGGGGAGTGAGGCCCTGATCGGTCTGCATATACCTGTTTTCGATGGCATTATCAAAGAATATATTACCTACCAACCGCTTTAAATACAAAACAGGGCCAATGGCTATGTCGGGATATGCAGCGGGAAAAGTGTAATCGATACTGGCGGTGATCACAGATTCTGATAAGGAGCGTTCGTATCCTCTGGCTGGGGTGTATCGAAGGGATCTAAGGTATTGCTTCGGATCTTGTTTTTCTCCTTGCCCCGTTAGTAGCAGGCTGTGGTTTGTAGTAATTCCAGGAAGGTAAAGCCAAGCCTTAACGTAAGAGGCACTACCCATCACCCTGCTGGTTGGCGAGTTAAGGGTGGCTGCATAGAATTGTACACCGTACCTGGGCCGAATATCCCTATGAGCCATTCGTGTGATGGAGTAGAACGACAGGTATGGCTCGGCAGCATTTGACCATTTTTGGTAAACCTCGTTACGGTAGTCCCACGTCCAATTGTTTGTGTAGATAAACGAAACCCCAAGATTAGCTGAGGTAACTATACGCCCCGAGGTAAACGTGTGGGGTAACCGAACCCGTATACGGGCCGTCATGCTAGGATTACCGGAATAGGCTAAAAAGTTTGGAGCCAAGGGGCCGTGTTGTACCATTGCAAACTCGTTCCCGTAGTTGAAGCTAGCCATAAACTTGGGATACCAGCCCGTGTATTCAATGTGTGCATGCGCCCCATGAGTTTTATTGTATGAGTACCCTAGGCTTGATGTTAAGCTACTCGTTAAATTCTGCGAAATGAGGGTTATGCCTGGATAGAATGTAGCGTTTCCATCAGTTAGATCCATAGGGTTAAAATAGATGGGGGCCCAGCTATGAAAGTTGAATAGGTTTTTTGCCCTTACATATTTGTATGATTCTAGCCGATGGTTAATACTACCTACCTCTATATGCCTTTCGGCCGACATTTCGGCTGTAGGAAAGAACGGCTCTTCCTCATCGCCCCAATGATATATTTGCGTTGAGTCGGGTTTTACAGCTACAGGATATGAGCCATTTGCGGTGAACTTTGAGGCTACAAGCATATTGTTGTAGCTTATATCACTTAAACCAAAGGTTGATTCGGCTATTTTATATTTACTGTTAGATAATATGTTAATAGCAAATATGTTTTCTCTATAATTATGGGTTTTGGTAAAGTATAACGTACCGTTGTTATATGCTAGGTTGGAAATATCGTTGTGTATAGGACCAATTAACGTGTCGGGATAACTTTCAATATCGTTATACCTGATTACAACCATTCCGTTTGGAGATGCACAACGGGCAAAAATCTCAGAATCATCGCCTTTACATATTTCCTTAAGCTCTAATGTGGGTTGCAAGCGAATCCTGTGTACGACATTACCCTTTACATCAAGAATGGCAATATAGCTTTCACCATCCACCCATTTCTCTATGGCTGCAATAGTACCATTGGTAAAAGCAACTGGATTAAAAAAACGAGTTTTATGAGTAATCCTGCTTGCCTTTTGCCGCACAATATCATACATCCATATCTCCGAGTAATTAACGTAATCCCAACGTGGATGAGCGCTATACTGGCTCCACAATGCCGTGTTGTTTGAATATGAAACACGGCTTGTTGTAATTCCTGGGGTATGTAATTCTTTTTGTGAGCCGCTGTTCAAATCAATGGCAACTAATTTTGGCCTATGCGACATTGATTTAACAAGCGAAATCAATGTACTATCGTTAAGCAGATGGGGGTACGTGTATTCTACGTAATTGGTATTCTTACTGTCTTTGTTTAATAACCACTTAAAATTGGTTGATTCATCTATAGGTTTAAATCTTTCCCATAGCGAATCGTGGTATGATACAACCCCATCAAAAGCTCTTTTTATGGTTTGGTTTGTGCTCTTTTTAAAAGAACGGTGAAAGGGAAAAGTGAAGAATAGCTTTTTAGAAACCGAAGTTAACGCATCGCTCCATACCTCCGAACCATACCTGTAGTTAGTGTAGCCAACCAGCTGATAGCCGAAGCTGTAGTGGTTTGGAATAAAGTCTTTATACGAGCCCAGCAACCATTTGTCATAGCTAAATTTCGACCCATTATTTTCTGCAAAGTGAGCCAGGTAGTGCCTGTAGAAAGAAGCCTGCCTTCCGCGCCCTGCCTTTGAGTAAGCTGTTTCAACAAAAACCGCATCACCCTCTAAAAACCAGAGTGGGGTTAGTAAGAGTTTAAACCCTATGGCTTGCTGTCCGAGGGTTATATTACCAAATCGCCAAGTACTACCATACATTTTATCGAGCTGCACAATGTGTCGGGTTTCATGCAGCGCAAGGTGGTTGAGCCAGAGCTCCGATGATGCATCTAACGAACTTGTGGCAATAATCTCCATTCGTTTTGGGGCCCACGAAACAAATCCGTTGGACATAACGCTATTGCCATGAATAACAACCGGAAATTTTCGTGGTGTATGGTTAAGCGTGGCAAAAACCTTTTGTAACGAGTAGTCGAGGTATTTGTTAAAAACGAGTGCAAGGGAATCGGTTCCTTCATGAAAAACGATATGGTAATTATCGCTCTGAATCTGTTGCCACTTAAGTTTGAACGGTTCCTGGCCACTATTGTAGTACTGACCCGAAACCTGACCAGAAGTAAAGACAATGACGAAGATTAGTAGAGCATTACGCATTGGCCAATCATTGTTTAATGATTTTTGAGAGGTGTGTAAAACTGCTGCTTTTGGTGGATAAAAAATAAATTCCCGAGGGAAGTCCCGCGGTGCTTACACTGAGCTTCTCGCTGGGGTATATTGTTAATGTTTTTCTTAATACAATACTGCCTAACTGATTAAACAACAGCAATTCTATTTCTTCTGCTCGATCATATTCGCTCCAGAGAGAGAGGTTGGTGCCAAATGGGTTTTGAACCCTAATACCACCCCAAGGACTCACGTTAATCCCTGAACTCAACAATGGATTTGCATCTACATATAGCTTAAGCGTAACTGGCAAGTGATCGGACATGCTGTAAAGGGCATTTATCACATGGCTCGGAAGTGAGGTGTTGGTTGGGCTTATAAGCGATTGATTAAAGCGTTTACCATCCTGCCCAAACGCCCAGTACGTGTCTTCAACATACCTTAATCCGGTGTTACCCTCAATAATCGACTCCGATGCTAGAATAAAATCAAACCTGTCGTCCATTCCGCCCCCCGAATGGCAATCGCCCGAGGTGTGTGTAGACTGCGTGTGGTGCTTAGCATAGTATGAGTTGTTGTTCCAGCTGCCAATTGCATCTGCAGGGTCGTACAGCTGAAATCCTGAGGATGTAGGTGATATAAATGTTTGAAATGCATCTTCACTTGAGGTGTACACGTTTAAATCGCCCATAAACAGAATGTTGTCATCAATATTATACCTATCGATATGGTTCATTATTTGTAAGGCCGATTGGGCGCGAGTGTCTGCATCGCTCGATGTATTCCCGGCCTTCAGATGCGTTACTATGCAGGTGATAAAAATGGTGTCGCCATGTATTAAATCGTCCGATTTATAATACAATCGGTACACATCGGTGAGCCTGGGTGATGTTAAAACGTGGGTTTGCGACTTTAATGCCAGCTTGTTGGTATTGTAGTAAAGCATGTTTACCAGATAGCTGCCTGTGTAGTTGGCCCGTTGGTAGTTGGTTGATCCGTCGACATTAAAGACATTGTCGATAATTCTGTTTACGCTGCTAACGCTTCCGTTCATCTCGTTTACCGTAAATATATCGGGCTTGTAGTATGATGTTATGGTTCGCAAGTAAGCATCTTTCTGGTTTACGTTGTTGTTCACGCTGGTGCACCATGATGTATTCATATCGTAGTAAAGAAGGTTGTACTGCATAACCCTAAGCGTATCGCCTGCAGATGCATACAAAGCAGTGTGAAGCAGAAGGAGTAAAAGGAAGAAATGTTGTTTGATCATAAGTAAGTATATACAATGGTTAATTTGGTATAGAAGTGAACTAGCCCGGTCTATCCCCCTGCTTTCTTAACGTTCTTATAACCAGCATCAAGCAGTATCGATATAATTCGCTCGCGAAAATCACCTTGGATCATAATCTCACCATCCTTTACGCTTCCACCTACACCACACCGGGTTTTCAAAATTTTTGCCAGTTCTTTAAGGTCAGCGTTGGAGCCAACGAAACCCGAAACAATTGAAACTACTTTCCCTCCACGATGTTTCTTCTCGATCCACACCCTAAGCGATTGCTTGCTAGGATCAAGCGCCTCTACCTGTTCTTCCTGTTCCTCGGGTTTATAGTCGGGGTTGGTTGAGTACGCAAACTTAAGCTTGTCTTTCCAATCGTCCATAAATTTTTCGAAATGGGTTAAGAGGGCAAATGTACGAAAAATTAGGATTTTATGAATACCAAAAAGCCACGTGTAAACGTGGCTAAAAAACTCATTAGGGATAGCTAGATCTATTCAAACAGAAAGTCTAAATCGTCGCCGGGATTAAATTCTTTGGGGTTTTCTCCATGTTTGAATATTCTTGCGGGCTTTGTCCCCACCAAGCTAATATTACCATCCTCAACCCTTAGCATGCTTCCTTCCCTAAGTCCAACAACATATGAAAATGGATCCATGGTGATAAACTCAACAATGCGTTCTTCTCGGGTTTCCCCAGCGTGCCCATCGGGATTAGCATCAAGGTAGTGAGGGTTTATTTGGAAGCGTACCAGGTTAAAAGCGCTAAAGTTGTCGGGTTCAACAATGGGCATATCGTTGGTTGTACAAATTGTTGGGCAGGCTACGTTTGAGCCAGCGCTCCAACCAACGTAAGGGATTCCGTCGAGCACTCTATACCTCAGCGTTTCGATAATGTCAAGCTGCTGTATTATTTTAAGAAGCCTAAAGGTATTACCCCCACCAACAACAAAGGCTTCTGCATTTCGAACTGCCTCCTTGGCGTTCCGATGATGGTGCAGAGAATCCACCTCAATACCTAGCTCATCAAATTTCTCTTGTACCATTTTTTGGTAATCGTTAAAGCTAAAGGTAACGGCTGCATAGGGAAGGAACAGAACCTTTTTTATGCCGCCAAGGAATGATGAAATTTCACCCATTGGGTGCTGGAGGTAGGCTTCGCCAGCATTGGTAGAATTGCTAATGAGCAGTAATCTCATAGTGTTTAGTTTGTTAAAATGAGGGCTACTTTCTTTTTTATAATAGACAAGATAATGTCTTTTTAACAATTTATGAAGCGAATGTTAAAATATAATTGCTCGTAATACCCAAGCGTTTTGTATAAAGCAGAGAATCAAATAATACTATGATTCGAAGAATATGCTTAGCGGTTGATTACAACCAACACGAAGCGCTAGCAGCTGCATCTGGTTTGATGTTGTTTCGGAAAGATTCCACGATACAATGGCGTTGCTTAGCACCTCGAGCCTACTGTTCACGTTGTTGCTTGAAATTGTATTGGCAATTTTTGCAAGGTATTCTCCAAATTCAAGCAACCGAAGGTTATCGTATGTTGTAATGGGGAAGAGTAAGATATCGTTTTCGTTGACGTTTTCTTGTTTTACCGTGTCTTTATTGCACAGCATTAGCTTTCCATTCCATGGGTGTATCCATAGCACTTGTTGATTGGATTGGAAGTTTATACGGCAGGTCTTCTCATCAACTACTAAAATTGATGTTGAAATATCTTCTTCCTTGTCAAGGTCAAATAAATCTATAGTATATAGCAATTTATGACGTATTAATTCTACTATATCTTCATTAGAAATTTCGCTAGGCTCCCTTAATCTTTTCTGCAGTTCATTCAGCAGGAATGATTTTATTGCAACCAGCGGAACATCACTGGTTTTGGTGGAAAGTGAAATTACAATATGATTGGTGCCATGGCTATATGAAGCCACCGCGATTCCCCGTTCGTTCTCGGCTGATTTAGGCAATGTGGAAAGCTGAAGGGTTGAACGGGTGCGGTTGGGCACGTCCTGTGACTGGTTTGCTAGCGAGTGTTCCAGTGTTTTTACAAGAAAAGCCTTTCGTTTCAACGTCTGGTCGATGAGTTTACGCTTCCGGTTATTGTCGTGAGCTAGGGCAATTATTATGGCAATAAAGATTAGAATAATGGAACCCGAAACAACCCTAAGCACCTTTAGCTGTTCAATCCTATGCTGAAAGTACTTGAGCTCGCGCTCCTTTTTCTCTGCTTCGAACTGAAGCTCCATCGTGGCAATATTCTGATTGGTTTCCAAATTGAAAAGTGAATCCTTGAGAGCGGTCATTAGCTTATAGTAGTGCAAAGCCTTCTCTGGTTGCTTTTTTGCCTCGTAAACGTTACTCAGGTTAAAGTATATTTCTTTTTCTGTTTCCTTTTGTTGATAAAGTGAAGCGATATCAATCGCTTCAAGTAAATATTTATTTGAGTTATCGTAATCGCCTAACATAAAGTATGCAACACCAATATTTTTTAGCGTGTACGATAGGCGCGATTGGCTATTTATCGATTTAAAAAGTTCGAGGGCCTTAAAATGATAATCGAGGGCCTCTGGGTAAGATTTCATGTTGGTATGCAACATTCCAATATTATCGCTCAGAATGGCAACACCAATGGCAACGCCAAGCGAATCGTAAATATTTAAGGCCTTGCTATAGTGGTGAAGCGCTAAATCGTAATTATTAAGCTCAACATATGCAGCAGCAATATTATTGGACGCTCCTG
>Ga0334882_1004466_pt1 | contig 11813 bp, 10 predicted proteins | sample GraSluR1_MG_5_FD_207226 | JGI IMG/M metagenome (GOLD analysis project Ga0334882, IMG submission 207226) | Sludge microbial communities from methane-producing bioreactor in Wageningen University, Netherlands - Granular Sludge_15_04-R1 | ecosystem: Engineered > Bioreactor > Anaerobic >... | reverse complement strand
AAACAATTAGTCAGTATCTTACGAATCACCAAACAAATGAGTATATTTGTTCGTCAACCCCAATTTATGATACGAGAATAGCTCAACCAGTTTGACTTTTTTGTCCAAGTAATAGGGGTCTGGTACACTTCCTGTTACACGCCGTGAGCAACTCTCTCATCGCTGTATTCAGATCCTGTTGCGTTATCACTTGCCCCGGCACCAGATTAAGAAGGACATTCATTACTCTTTGCATCGCCGGCAAGTCCCGAAATGCGTTCGCAATGTCGTTCGCGGCCACGAATCTACTACCAAACATTCTGCAAGCTATTTCCTGCGCGAGACCTGCGGGGGTGATGGTGGGGGTGAACATATAATCAAATCAAAGCTTTTGGTTCAACTTTATGCATTGGCTTATCGTTTAGCACAGTATGAATCCAAATCCCAACTTCTGTTGGCCCACAATACTTGTCGCCTAAATCCACTACACCATCAGATGACAGTTCCACCTGAGGGTTTTGATATAAACCACTCCCGATAAAAGGTTCGCATTCCTCCTCTTTAATATGGTAAAAATGCTCCTCAGACATGTTCAAGAAGGCTTGCACATCCATTACAGAAAGAGAGGAAAGAATCTTCTCAGCTCTCATAAATAGTCTTGGATTATTGCTAATCAAAACCATCTGATAAAACAACTTTGAGAGCCATGTGGCTTTAACTGTATCATCACATCGCTCAATCATCCCCAAAAGAGTATCTCCAACCTTTCCTCGATAGTTCTGATCCGTCTCCCAAAGATTCAAAGCTTCGGTTCGTTGACCAGGTGGGACATCCTTTATGGGATAAAGAAATGCAATAAGTTTCTTGGCAAATCGTATGTCGTAAACATTCTTGATACACTTTCCGACTCCAACTAAAGCTCCAAGAATAGGAATATCTTTTAAAACACCGTCATCAAGTACAGTATCCAATAGCACCTCCCCAATGTCCCCAACAAACGAAAGATTTCCATACTCGATTGTTAGCTCCATAGATGCTGCAAGGCTCCTGTTCTCTTCCATACTTCGGAAAATCTACTTTACTACGTTAGGAATTCCGTTGAGCTCGTTTTGAATATATTCAAGTGATGCTATCTTTGCCTTGGTTTCTTCCAGATTGAGTCTTCTCGTGTTGTCAGAATTGAACTCATCAATGGTAGCTCGCTTGGTGTCGCCATCCTTGAAGTATTTGTCGTAGTTAAGGTCACGATTGTCTGCCGGCACAGCGTAGAAGTTGCCCATATCAATGGCTTTGGCGGCTTCTTCTTTGGTGAGCAATGTCTCATACATCTTCTCACCGTGACGGATGCCGATAACCTTAATCTCTTCCTTCTTGCCACCAAAGAGCTCACAAACAGCCTCTGCCTGAGTCTGAATGGTGCAAGCGGGGGCTTTTTGAACTAGAATGTCACCATTCTTGCCGTTCTCAAAGGCGAAGAGGACAAGATCAACAGCCTCTTCAAGGCTCATGATGAAACGGGTCATCTTAGGTTCGGTGAGGGTGATGGGATTTCCTTTTCGGATCTGATCGATCCACAGCGGGATCACAGAGCCACGGGAGCACATAACGTTGCCATAACGAGTGCAGCAAATCTTGGTGTTTCCGCTGAGTCTTGACTTCGCCACAGCGATCTTCTCTTCAATAGCTTTGGTAATACCCATGGCGTTGATGGGATAAGCAGCCTTGTCGGTGGAGAGGCAGATGACACATTCTACACCGGCATCAATAGCTGCATCAAGGGTGTTATCTGTACCTATCACGTTGGTCTTGACAGCCTCCATGGGAAAAAACTCGCAGGAGGGCACCTGCTTTAGGGCGGCCGCATGAAACACGAAATTTACACCTTTCATGGCATACTTGAGGGTGCTTTTGTTGCGCACATCACCAATGTAGAACTTAATCTTGTTGGCCACTTCCGGCATCCTTGCCTGGAAGTCGTGACGCATGTCGTCCTGCTTTTTTTCATCTCGCGAGAAGATGCGAATTTCGCCAATATCGGTACGGAGGAAGCGGTTTAAAACGGCATTTCCGAAACTTCCAGTGCCTCCTGTGATGAGGAGCGTCTTGTCTTTAAAAACTGACATAATGTATTGTAATTTAACTATTTAGCAAGTAAACTTTTAGCGTATTCTTTTTCGTATCCATCAATCCCTATTGTTCCGCTACCGCCATAATATGTTTCACGGGAGAGGCGGACAGAGATGAATGCATCTATTCCTGGATATGGGGCGTCGGAAATCTCATCCTCTCGGTAAACGAGATCTGGAGTGTTGACCCTATCGTCAATGTATAGAATTCCGAGTTCTCTTTTGTATTCCGGATGAATAAGTTTCACGAGGTCAAGACCTCAAAAAATTAAACCGCCTTCTGCAAAGCAGGAGGATTAGTAAGCCTTATTCAAGGGCAACGAAGTTAGTCGAGGAACTTGGGCAAGCTAATAAGTTTTACATCATCAATAGTCATAGCTTATCTATTGTCATACATATCAGAGTAGTATCTGAGGTAGTCGCCGCTGGTGATGTTATCCAGCCATTCCTGATGTTCAAGATACCACTTGACAGTCTTCGCAATGCCTTCCTCAAACTGTAATGATGGCTTCCAGCCCATTTCGTTTTGTATCTTTGTTGCATCAATAGCATAGCGTAGATCATGTCCTGCACGGTCAGTCACAAAGGTGATCAAGTGGTCAGATGTTCCTTCAGATTTACCTAACAATTTGTCTACTGTTTTGATTAAAACCCTTATCAAATCGATATTTGTCCATTCGTTGAAACCGCCGATGTTATAGGTACCTCCCAATTTTCCTTTATGATAAATCAAGTCTATGGCATGGGCATGGTCTTCCACATAGAGCCAGTCACGTACATTCTCACCTTTCCCATAAACCGGAAGTGGTTTATTGTTACGAATATTGTTAATAAACAGAGGGATCAGTTTCTCCGGAAATTGATAAGGTCCGTAATTGTTGGAACAATTGGATATCACAATGGGCAGTCCATAAGTATCATGATATGCCCTTACAAAATGATCACTGGCTGCTTTCGATGCCGAATAGGGACTGTGTGGGTCGTATTTGGTTTCTTCTGTAAACAACGTTTCATCAAATCCAAGTGCACCGTATACCTCATCGGTAGAAACATGGTAGAAGAGTTTTCCTTCAAAATTTTCTATCCACTGCTCTTTTGCAGCCTGCAATAGAGAAAGTGTGCCCATCACATTGGTTCTGGCAAAAGTAAAAGGATCGGTAATGCTGCGGTCAACATGGCTTTCAGCAGCCAAGTGGATCACTCCATCTATATTATAATTGTTGAATACCCGCCGCATCTTGTCAAGATCGCAAATATCCTCCTTAACGAAGATATAGTTGGGCTTTCCTTCCACATCACGCAGGTTGTTGAGATTACCTGCATAGGTCAGTTTATCCAGGTTGATAATCCTGTATTCGGGATATTTATTGACGAACAGCCGCACAACGTGAGAGCCAATAAAACCGGCTCCACCGGTGATTAAAATATTTCTTATGTAATTCATTTTATCAGGTTTAGGAGGTATTGTCCGTACTGATTTTTTTTCATCGGATCTGCCAAGTGAATTATATCTTTGCTGTTTATCCATCCCTTTTTATAGGCAATTTCTTCCAGGCAGGCAATTTTCAATCCCTGTCTCTTTTCAATGACCTCTACAAATGTAGAGGCTTCGGATAAAGATTCATGGGTCCCGGTATCGAGCCATGCGAAACCCCTTCCCAATTGCTTAATTTTGAGCGACTTATTCTTCAAATACTCCTGGTTAACCGTTGTAATTTCAAGTTCTCCACGGGCAGAAGGTTTGATATTCTTAGCAATACGGACCACACTGTTAGGATAAAAATAGAGACCTGCCACTGCGTAGTTCGATTTTGGATTGGAAGGCTTCTCCTCAATACTTAGCACATTGCCCTTGTTATCAAACTCTGCCACACCATAACGTTCCGGATCATTTACGTAATAGCCGAATACAGTGGCTTTCTGGTTTTCTTCGGCTTCTTTGACCGCCTTTTCAAGCATAGGTCTGAATCCCTGTCCATAAAAAATATTGTCACCCAACACCAGGCAAGCGCAATCATCTCCAATAAACTGATCTCCAATTATAAAAGCCTGTGCCAGTCCGTCGGGACTGGGCTGCTCGGCATACTGGAATCTGACACCATAATTACTTCCGTCACCCAGCAAACGTTCAAACCCAGGTAAATCCTGTGGTGTAGAGATAATCAGAATATCCCTGATTCCTGCAAGCATCAAAACAGAAATTGGATAGTACACCATAGGTTTGTCATAGATGGGTAACAACTGTTTACTTACCCCTTTGGTAATAGGGAATAAACGTGTGCCGGATCCCCCTGCAAGGACTATTCCTTTCATTGATATACTTTTTTACATTATCAGTTTTGTTTTCGTATCCTATTGAAAGTATCCTTCACATAAGGCACCCCTAGCACCCACCCTACTCCAACAATAAGTCCTAGAAAGGTATAGATGATCAGCATCTGAGCACGTGAGGGACCTGATTTTTCCACAGGTACTACTACCGGTTCAATAACCGTTAAGATGGGAGTTGTTTCGGTGACAGCGATTTTGGCTTGTTCTTGTTGTTTGGCTAGTTCTGTATAGACTCCCAATAAGAGGGTATATTCGGATTGGAGTTTTTCTTCCCGGGTGCGTGCCATGGCGGAGGTCAGGTTGACGTTGGCATCGCGAAAGCGGGCTAGTTCTTCCTGTTTGGCTTCAAAGTTTTGTCGGGCTTCTTGGAAGTTGGCTTCCACATATTGCAGGTTGGCACGTACTTTTTGCAATTTGAACTCTGTCAGATATTGTTGCAGTAATTGTTGTGCTTTTAAGGTGATTTGGGCGGCAAGGTAGGGGTCCCGCAACGTTGTGGACAATTGTACATACCCTTTTTTTTCGTTCATTTCTAGTAAAAAGACTTCATACAAATCTTCCAGAACCTTCTGTTCTTTGTACGTTAATCTTGGGATACTGTCAGCCGCAGTGCCAGTTCCGGGAGTGTCTTCCGGCTCTCCTCTAATAGCACCAAGTATCACTCCCGGCAACCCGATGGTGTATTTCTTGATGGCAGCAAGCAGGTTGAATTTCCGGTATTGTTTATCGGTGGCGTAATCGTAATACGTGATGGGATCGGGAACATCGGGAAACGTATACCGGGCATGGAGCAATTCCTTCTGGAACGATACGTTTTTGATGATGTTGGGATAGACATTGGGGGAAAGCACCTCGCCCGAGGTCATGTTTCCCAGGCTGATTCCCGCCATGGCGGCCAGGCCGCTCAGGCTACCGCCGGTCCTGCGTTCTCCTGTCTGGGGCACCAGCGTACAGCTGGCGGTGTATTGGTTGGGGGTGAGCAATGCCACCACCAATCCCAGGGCCATGGCCACACCCGTTACAATGAGTATGAATTTCCTTTTGGCCCAGAGTTTCTGCAAGATCTCCACCAGGTCAATGGTATCTTCTTCTACAGGTTGTAGGTTTTGTTTGTTTTCTTCCATGCCTGTTTAATTACTGGGGTTTATACGCGAAACATTCAACAAGGTAGCCACGGTCAGGGAAATGACCGACAACACGGAAGTGGTCACTCCTATCACATCGCTCCATGAAGTTCCGGAACTCTCGGGTTTAACCGGGACTATAATTTCACACCCCGGTTCTATGCGGGAACCACGTCCTTTGGAAACAGTATTGTTCATATAGACCACATAAACCTTGCTCCTGCGGGCTCCTTTAACATAACCGCCGGCATTGTCAATATAGTCTCCCAAAGTCATATTATCCCGATACGCCACAGCGTTGGGATACATGACCCCTCCCGAAATCTTGACTACGTTGTTCATGATGGGAATATCCAGCACATCTCCTTCTCTTAAGACGATATCTCCGTTCCGGCCGGGACTCTCCATGATTTTTTCAAGGTCTATCCCCACATAATACCCTTCTTTTATCCGGTCCACACTGTCCACCACAATGGAATCCCTGGATTGCTGGATACTCAGTCGCAAGGCCGCATCGGTCATGGTCTGTTCTCTTTCATCCATTTGACGCAACAGGGTGGCTCCTTTGGAATAGGCACTCGGAGTCAATCCTCCGGCTCTTTTTATGAATGAAGAAATGCGTTCGTTGTTGTGTTGCTTGGAATAACTGCCCGGGAAAACCACTTCTCCCTGCATGGTGACCCGTTCCTGTTCTTTATAACCGGGAGAACGCCTTACCGACACAATATCAAAAGGCTTCAAGACAAAGTCCTTGTCCCCGGATATCACCAATCCGTTCTCTATGGAGAAAGAGTATATTTCACTTATATCTATAGTTTCTTCCCTTGCCAGGGCATTGCGGGTACGACGAGCCACGTCAATTTTGATGTGTGAGGCCGATTCCCTCAAACCGCCCCCGGTGATGATCAGGTCCTCTATGCTCATATTATCGGCATATGGATAATCTCCCGGGTTCATGACTTCTCCTTCCAGGGTTACGGTATATTCCTGCCGCAGGGAGTCTTCGGACATGACATAAAACCGATCGTTTTTCTTCAACGGTATGTCAGCAAACTCTCCGGAAAGCAACTTGCCCAGGTCCACCGATTCTACGGTTCTGGACAGATCGGGGTTCTGACGGTTCAGGATGGCTCGGCCCAGGAAGGCGTCTTCCGTGGGCCCCTCGGCAATGATTACCAGGTCTTTCAGTGTCCTTACCCTTTCATCCAGCGCATAGGCTCCGGGGCGGAACACCGCTCCCGATATTTCCACGCGGTTCTCGTACCGGTCCAGGATGCTGCCCACACTTACCACATCTCCGTCGTGAAGGGCAAAACTTTCGTATTGGATCATTTCCACGGTATAGACTTTGCGCTCGGTAGTGCCCAGACGTGTCAGTTGCACGTTCTTTTTGTAGGCATCGCTTGTAAAGCCGCCGGCATATTCTATAAGCCGGGACATGGGTTCGTTTTCCAGCATTTCATAGATCATGGGGCGTTTTACCTGCCCGGTGATCTGCACCCGTTTGGTGTAGGGTTCCACTTTTACGATGTCGTTTTCCTTCAATATGATATCCCCGCTGCTATCACCGCTCAACAGGTAATCGTACACATCCACTTGTTTTTCCAGTTGGCCCTTGCGGAATACCTTCACGTTGCGCAAACTCCCTATGTCGTTGATTCCACCGGCCGAATACAATGCATGAAAGACCGAGGCAAAGGAGCTGAGCGTGTAGGTGCCCGGCAAGGCAACCTCGCCCATGATGTTGACCTTGATGCTGCGAACGTTCCCTACGGAAGTCTTGATGAAGGTGCGCGGGTGTGCGGAGCGCAGATCGGAATAGATCCGGCCGAAGGCCGTTTTGATCTTGGCCGAGGCTTCCTTGATGTCCATTCCCTGCAGGTAGATGGGGCCGATGTTGGTTACGTTGATGTACCCGTCCGGGCTGACCTCCTGGCGTACGGTCAGTTCGCTGTTTCCCCAGATGTCGATGACCAGCTCATCTCCTGCTCCCAATTCGTAATTCTCGGGAGTGGGCATATTCAAAGTAGGCTGGAAAGTCAGGTTCTTAGAGGAGAACAAATCGCGCCCGAATACCGATCCGGGCCGGCGTACGGGCGTTTCGTGGATTACCACCACTTCGTCGGGACCTTCGTAAGAGGCATCCCGGGTGCGGCTTTCCGTGCTCATTACCGTTCCGGTTTGCGCTGCGCCCTGTGCCTGGTAATCGGCATAGATCCGCTCGGCCTGTTCCCGGGTAACGCCTTTGGCGGCCAGTTCGGTCAGGATCTGTTGTTGCGAGGCTCCGGTAGCCTGCAACCGCTTGACTTCGCTAATGACCTGCTGGTCGCTCAGTTGCCCGTATGCCACCACAGCCACCAATAGAAACACTGCAGTGCTTAAAATGGTTCTTAAAATTCTCATATGAAAACGTTTGTATAAATCTTTTAAATATCTTGTAAATGTAGGCAATTTTTCTTCCGACATAAACTTATAATTATTTCTTTTACCTCAGTAAGAGAAACTACATCTATTCCCTGTTTCATGGGCCATCCTTTTTCAATGGGCAAAACAACAAACGTATGTATTGGCGAAACATCTTCTATAGCATTATAATTGCCCTTTGAAAGCGTTGGTGAAAGACCCGATTTACACTCTATAGCAAATACAGAGTCATATATTTTCATTACAAAATCAATTTCAGCTCCGTTTGCCGTTCTGTAAAAATAAAATTCCGCTTCCGGAAATACCCCTTTCAAATTTGACATTACAATTTGTTCCCAGATAGTACCAAATGACGGATGGGCAGAGAGGGCATCAAAATTATATAGACCAAGCAGCGCAGCGGTAATTCCCGAGTCAGAAATATACACTTTTGGTGCTTTCACTAAACGTTTACCCATATTTGAAATATACGGAGCCACAATCTCCACCATAAATGTGCTTTCCAATAAATCTATATAATTTTTTACTGTAACAGATGATACATTTAATGATTTCGCAAAAGTTGAATAGTCTGCTGTTTTCCCATTATTGTGCGCCAACATTTGCCACAACCGTCGCATGGTCGCAGGAGCAAATCCTTTCCATTGCAATAAGTCCCTTTCCAAGAAAGTAGAAATAAAATCCTGTCGCCATTGAAAAGATGATTTTTCGTCTTCCGCCAAAATGCTACGGGGAAAACCTCCCTTAGCAAAGTAATCATATAGCGTGTATTTGTTTTCAATTTCTTCCAGCAAAAAAGGGGTCAATTTTTTGTAGTGTATCCTGCCTGCAAGCGACTCTGAAGACTGCATAAGCATATCACGCGAAGCCGATCCCAAAACCAAAAAGATTCCATTAACACTCCATTGATCTGCCAAAAATCGTATGAGAGGAAACAACTCCGGTTTGCGTTGAATCTCATCAATACATATCAACTTGCCTTTTTGCATAGATAAATACCATTCGGCATCTTCCAGTTTTGAGAGATCGGAAGGACGTTCAAGATCTAGATAAACTGTGTTTGCATTCTCTGGAAACATGTTTTTCACCAATGTAGATTTTCCACATTGACGAGGCCCAATAATAGCAACAACAGGAGTCCTGCTCAAAGATTGTATGATACTTTTCTCTATGGTTCTTTGAATGTACATTCAATAAATTACATTATTTTACCATGCAAATATAAAACTATATTTTAAATTTACCTGCATTACCACTTACCCACGGCCACCAGTATCTTCACCACTTCTTTGATCACCGTTTCAATGGCATCCAGCGCTTTGGGGACTTTGTTCATACGGGTGACCCGGGTGCGGATACGTTTGGACAATTGGTTCAACCGGGCTGTCACCTGCTCCATGTCTTTGTACACCTCTTTTTCCAGTTTCTTGAGTAGTAAACGATTCCCTGCTCCCTTGATAAGGGAAACCTCGCGCCCGCGGAGGGAAGGACCCATTGGCTTTGCCAATGGGAGGCGTTTCCCGTTCAACCCTCCTCACTCCTCACATCTCACTCCTAACTCCTCAGTACATCATTCCGAATAGCCAAAGTGGTATTTTGTTTTTGTGTCCTATTTCGAGATCATCGGAAACTACAAAACTGTTTGGAATATCCTTTATCTGGTCAAAAGCTTTTCGTTTGCCTCCTACTTCAAAAGTATATTTATCCACAATAAAATCGCCCTGGTTTGCCAGTGACAGGTTAGAAACAGCTTTCAACTGATTCACAAAAAAAGTTTCTCTTGCACTACCGATATTTGGGTTTTCACCAAAAATAAACGATAAATTTGTATTGTTGAGCAACACTTTATCGGGTTTTGTCAAATCTCCTATAGTTTTACTCTTAAAAGAAACAAGATTTAGCAATTTTGCATTAGCCAGCAACGATAGATATTTGACAGTAAGATTTCTATTCGTATCTATCGCATCACTTAACTCTTTGATGTTTGGCGTGTAGGGCACTAATGTGGAAAGAACCGCCAGCAACTTTTTCAATTTATACCGTGAACCAAATTCAATATTCTCGACAGCCGGAATATCAACGTTAATTACATTGTTTATAGCTTCTTGCAGTTTGGTTTCGTATTTTTTCACGCCTTCTTTGTAAAACAAATAATAGCCGTTTCTTAGATATTTTTTGAATAACGGCATTATTTTTATACCCTCAGTAATCTGCATGGCTATATTTTGATGATTTTCAATAATTTCTTCTAATGACAAAACAGGAAAATCACCGATATTTTCAAACTTCAAAAATTCTCTAAACGAGAGGCCTTCGAGCGTTTCATAAACAACCCTTCGTGACAAATCTGCCATTGAATTATATATTTGTAAAAGCGACGAACCAGTAAATACAATTTTTAGTTTTGGAAAGCTATCGTAAATGTTTTTGATTTCTTTTGCCCAATTGGGATAGTGGTGAATTTCATCTAAAAATAAATGCGTTCCGCCATTCATATAGAACTCATCGGCCAAATCAAAAATAGTATGATTGGCAAACCAAGTATTGTCCAGACTCGCAAAAAGGGCCTCGTCCTTATTGGCGAATGTTGTTTTAATATGTTGAAGCAACATCGTGGTCTTCCCAACTCCCTTCGCCCCAATAATTGCTATACAATGCTCGTCCCAATCAATATTCCGATAGAGGTATCGATACATTTTTGCATTAGTTTCCTGCAACAATCTCAGATAAATTTTCACTAAACTTTCCATATCGGTAAAGATGCAAAAATGTTTTTTATAAATAGCATTTTATACGAATAATTGCTCTTTATAAGTAGCACTCCTCACTCCGCATTATCAAAACTACCTGTTCCACCGGTTATCATTAGGCTCTTTAACTGTCATACCAGCCATTGGGCGGCAGGAACTACTTTGATTTGTTTATTGCCGCAGTATCGACCAGATAGCTCTTGCAACTTGTCTGACGTGTCTTGCTCTTGAAAGAGTACTTGTATATCAACCTAATCAGGTAGGCCTCCGCAAGATATGACACATAGTTTTTAACTGTATGTGTTGACCCTACTGCACAAATTCACGAAAAAACATCCTTTCTACTGCATAAATTAAAACTACCACTTCCCTACCGCCACCAGGATTTTTACCACCTCTTTAATCACGGTTTCAATGGCATCCAGGGCTTTGGGGACTTTGTTCATGCGGGTGACCCGGGTGCGGATACGTTTGGAAAGGTCATTCAGCCGGGCCGTGATCTGTTCCATGTCTTTGTACACCTCTTTCTGCAGCCGGGCAATGGCCAGGCGTTCGGCATCCCGCATGGCCAGCGCCGACAACTCCAGCAGCCCCCGCTCCCTCACCCCCAGCGACAAATCCATCCGCTCCCGGTCCACCCGCTCAATCGCCTCCTGAATCTGGGCTAAAGTCAGTTCTTCTGTTTTTTCAATCATATTTTACTATTATTTCAAGCTTTTTTGCAGGGCGTTCAGTTGCACAGCCAGGGTGTTGAGTTCTGTCAATTCTTCATACCAGTAGTCCCAACGTTCCCGTTTGTCCAATTGGGTAAGGAGTTTGTGGTGGGCCCGTTTGAGGCTCTGCAGCCATTTTACAGAAGCCATTTCCAAACAGAGACAGTCTCAATTTTTTCGTAATCAGGAATAAAGGATGCTTCTATACTGTTGGTTATCAATATTCCCTGTGGTATCCCATAGGTTTTCATGGCTTCCTGTAGACCCCGGTATTCGCGTTCGTAATTGGTTTTGTCTAAGTGATCGACCACCTGTATGGCTTTAACGATATTCAGTCCTTTTTTGATCAGAAAATCACATTCGTTA
>Ga0334882_1004460_pt1 | contig 11830 bp, 7 predicted proteins | sample GraSluR1_MG_5_FD_207226 | JGI IMG/M metagenome (GOLD analysis project Ga0334882, IMG submission 207226) | Sludge microbial communities from methane-producing bioreactor in Wageningen University, Netherlands - Granular Sludge_15_04-R1 | ecosystem: Engineered > Bioreactor > Anaerobic > Unclassified... | reverse complement strand
CTCGTCTTCAATCAAGCGCCGGAGTGGCGCGCCAAGGTTCCCGGCCTCTTCCTGGGGGCCACGTTGACGGAAGGCATCGAGACGCTAGAGCGCATCTTGCGGCGCACGACCCTGCTGGCCGATTAGCTCTCTCGAGATCGATCGGGCTAGAGCAACGTCCGGCGATCCGGAAGCTGTCCCGGCTCGAGTAGATACAGAACCTCTTCAAAGCCCTCCGCCGACAAGGCGGTGGGCTTGACTCGCCGCAGCCTCTGAAGGGCTAGGCCCGGCTCCTCACCACGGTAGGTAATCAAGTATCCCGCTAGAATGGCGCCCGTCCTATCCTGCCCGGCGTGACAGTGGACGAGCGTGGGCCTTCGCTCGTTAAGTTGTTCGTCGATGTAGGCCCAGATCGGCAGGGCCTGATAGATGAAAGCCTTACGCATACTCTGAGAGAACAGCGTTACCGGCGGCAAACTCGCTCGATAGTGGGTCAGCCCGTAACTTGTCAGATCCTCGATGGTCTCCTCAGCTGCCAAGGAGATCACCGTCCTCAGCCCTCCCGCGTAAAGCTCTGCCGGATTCCATGGCCGAAGGACGGGGCCCGGTCTCCCGGCAAGCAACCCGTTGATGACCCAGTAGACGTGGTCCATAGACGCCATTCTAGCCGTCGGGCGTAGGATGTCAAAGCTTAAGCACGAGAACTCGCAGGACGAGTTTTGCGAATTTGGCAAACTTATCTATTCAAGTACTTGACAAGATATGAACATACCGCTATAATATGGACAAATGATGAACCTGGTGCTCAGGAAGTGAGCCAAGAGAAGTGGGAACCATCAGATTGCGTAACCCAATATCTATAGTTGGAGGTTTGAGATGAAACGCTTGCTGTCGTTGGCTTCGGTTCTGGTGCTGGCATTGGCGATGGTCGTTCCGGTGATGGCGGAGGGTGGCCCGCGTGTTCGCGCCGTTCACGCCTCTCCCGATGCGCCCGCAGTGGATGTGTGGGTGGATGGCGCACCTGCATTCACAAATGCACCCTTCAAGGGGGTCACGGCCTACGCCGAGCTCGCTCAGGGGATGCACAATTTTCAGATTGTCCCGGCGGGCGCGACTGAGCCCGTCGTGATCGAGGCGGATCTCGATCTACAGAACAATACGGATTACACGATTGTCGCTCTGAACGAGTTGGCCTCTATCGAGCCCCTCGTGTTGGTCGATAACAACTCGCTGCCTGCCGCCGGCAAGGCACACGTCCGCTTCGTGCACGCGTCTCCTGATGCCCCGGCCGTGGACATCGCTGTAACGGGTGGCCCGGTGCTCTTCGGTGGCGTATCCTTCAAGGGCGTTGGTGACTATCTGCCCGTAGATGCCGGTACCTATGACCTTGAGGCGCGCATCGCGGGCACCGAGACAGTAGCCCTGAGTCTGCCCGGCATCACCCTGCGCGAGGGGACTGTCTACACGGTCTATGCGATGGGCTTCGCTGGTGGAGAGCCGGCGCTGACCGCGGTGATCAGTGTCGACGCGCAAATGCAGCCGACGGTCCTGCCCGCGACGGGTGACGGCAACGTGACCTTGCTGATCGGTCTTGGGATCTCGCTTCTCGGCCTGCTGGGTCTGACCACCGGTTATCGGAAGTTGGCTCCGCGGCGCATCGCGAAGTAAGCGCAGTCGGATTACATCGTCGTACTAGCTAGGCGCGTGGCGAAGGTGTCCCCCCTCACCTTCGCCACGCGCTGTTGAATTGAGAGGCGTCATCATGCGAACAACCCTCTGGTGGATACGCAGGGACCTGCGCTTGGCGGACAATCAGGCGCTTGCCTCTGCACTTCGGGGTGCAGATCAGGTGATTCCGGTCTTCGTCCTGGATCCGGTGCTGCTTGCCTCGCCATATGTTGGGGAGAAGCGGCTCGCCTTTCTCTTTGAGGGTCTGCGCATCTTGGATGCCGACCTTCGCGTGCACGGTAGCTATCTTGTCGTGCGTCGCGGTGACCCGGTCACGATGCTGGAGGAGCTGGTCGAGGAGACCGGCGCCGCGATGGTGTATGCCGAGAGGGACGTGTCCCCCTACGCCACACGCCGCGACGCAGCCGTAGGGCGGCGGGTGCCACTGCGCCTGAGCCATGGATTGACCGTTCACCCGCCCGAAGCTGTATGCAAGGCCGATGGCGATCCCTACGTCGTCTACACGCCCTATAGCCGTACCTGGAAGACATTGCCGTTACCTTCGCGGGGGGAACTGCTCCCCGCCCCTGACGCGATCCCCACGCCGAGACACCTGGCCTCGGAGCGGATCCCAGAGTCACCTCGGCTGGAGTTGCCCTTCGCACCAGGAGAGTCCGCGGCCCAACGGCGGCTGATGGCCTTTGCGGAGGCCCAGATGCACGCATATGACAGGTTAAGGGACTGCGTGGATCTCGATGCAACGTCTGGCCTCTCTCCGTATCTGCGTTTCGGCATGATCTCGGCGCGGCGTGTAGCGGTGACGGCTCTGGACGCTATGGAGGAAGCTGTGGGGGCAGCCCGACAGGGGGCCGTGACCTGGCTGAACGAGCTCATCTGGCGCGAGTTTTATATCAGCATCCTGATGCACTTCCCTGAGGTCAGGCGGCGGAGTTTCCGTGAGGTCTACCGGCATCTGCTATGGGATAATGATCGCGAGGCGTTTCTCGCTTGGCAGGAGGGGCGCACCGGCTATCCCATTGTGGATGCGGCGATGCGCCAGCTACTGGCGACGGGTTGGATGCATAATCGCGCGCGGATGATCGTCGCTTCCTTCCTGACCAAGGATCTGCTCGTTGACTGGCGTTGGGGTGAGCGCCACTTCATGCAACACCTCATCGACGGGGATCCCGCCGCCAACAATGGCGGGTGGCAGTGGACCGCCGGTACCGGAACGGATGCGGCTCCTTACTTCCGCGTCTTCAATCCCGTCCTGCAGAGCAATCGCTATGATCCGGAGGGTGCGTATATCCGTCGTTGGGTGCCCGAGTTGGCGGACGTTCCGGATGAGGTCATCCATCATCCCTGGACGATGTCGCGAGCGCAGCAGGAGAGGAGCGGGTGCATTGTCGGACTGGATTATCCGGCGCCAATCGTCGAGCACAAGGTCGCCCGTGAGCGAGCGATTGCGGCGTATGACCGGGCACGGGCGCAGCCATCAACACCTATCGGTGGCGTGGATGATGGAGGAGGCTATGAGAACAAGGGTAGCTAGGGTCGGCTCGATTCTGTTGGTGGTGGTCGCACTGGCGCTTGTTGCTTTTGCCCTGTGGGCAAACACGCCACTTTCCCCGTCCGGGGAAGCCCTGGCGGCGCTAACATCGGATGCCGGCGTGGTTGTGATGGAAGGCCCGTGGATCACCTTCCTCCCAGGAGCGGTGCAGAGCTCGACGGGGCTGGTTCTCTATCCCGGGGGACGCGTCGATCCGCGAGCCTATGCACCGCCGGCGCGGGCCCTTGCCGAGCGCGGGTTCGCTGTCGTGATCGTGCCGATGCCGCTGAACCTAGCGGTCCTTGCGCCGGGTCGTGCTGAAGCGGTGATTGCGGCCTATCCCGACATCGAGACCTGGGCCATCGGCGGCCATTCGTTGGGCGGGGCGATGGCAGCGAACTTCGTCAGCCGCCGGCAGGGAATGGTTGACGGTCTGGTTCTCTGGGCCGCCTATCCCGCCGCGGGTGATGATCTGTCAGCGCGAGAGGATGTGGCTGTACTCTCCGTCTATGCGACACGCGATGGATTGATGACGGAGGAGGAGAGGATCGAATCTGTGTCACGGCTGCCGGCGGAGGCATGTTGGGCTGCAATCGAGGGTGGAAATCACGCTCAGTTCGGCGCCTATGGCGCACAACGTGGGGACAACCCCGCAGAGCTGACGGCAGTGGCGCAGTGGGCGCAGATCGTGGAAGCCACAGCGGCTTTTCTCCAGGGGCTGGGGGATTCCGTCTCCGGAACATCCTTCACATGCTTCGAAGGTGAGTCATGATGCGACGTGGTGTCAAGATTCTGCTGGGTAGCGTGGCTGTGCTGATGGTGCTGTTGCTGCTGGGCCCCTTCCTGGTCCCTGTACCGCCTCTCGAGGGAACCGTGGCGCCCGAGGTGTTGGCCGATCCGGATAGCCGCTTCATCGAGGTTGATGGCCTTCGTGTTCACTATAAGCAGATGGGTGAGGGACGTCCTGCATTGTTGTTGCTGCACGGCTTCGGCGCCAGCGCCTTCTCGTGGCGCGAGGTGATGGTGCCTCTCGCCGAGGCAGGGACTGTGATCGCCTTTGACCGTCCCGCCTTCGGCTTGACCGAGCGCCCGATGCGTGATAGTGCCGACTGGCCCGGTTACAATCCCTATAGCTACGAGGCGCAGCCGCGGCTTGTCGTGGGTTTGATGGATGCGCTGGGTGTGGAATCGGCGATTCTTGTGGGTAACTCCGCCGGTGGGACGGTCGCTGCCCTCACCGCCTTGGCTCATCCGGAACGGGTCGACGCTCTGATCCTGGTGGATGCGGCGATCTACACGGGCGGTGGCACGCCGGCCTTCGTGCTTCCTCTGCTCCGGACACCCCAGATGGATCGCCTAGGGCCGCTCATCGCGCGCCGGATCCGGGATTGGGGGCTCGATTTCGGACGCTCGGCCTGGCATGATCCCGATCGCATCCCGGAGGACTTCTGGGAGGGTTACCAGAGGCCGCTGAACGCGCATGATTGGGATCGTGCGCTCTGGGAGCTGACCCGTGCGTCACGCCGCCCCGATCTTCCGGAACGCCTCGCGGAGTTGACGCTTCCCACGCTGGTGATCACGGGCGATGATGACCGGATCGTGCCTACGGAGCAGAGCATCCGTCTTGCCGGTGACCTACCTAACGCGACGCTGGTCCTTCTCGAAGCCTGTGGCCATGTACCCCAAGAGGAGTGTCCGGGCCCGTGGCTGGATGCTGTTAGGGTCTTCTTAAGCGGAGACTGATGCTCGACTTGCCTGCTTCTCAGCTGCCCAGTGCTGTCTTGTCTTTCTGCATCATCTCGGCATACTGGGATGCGACAGGGAGGTGCCATGCAGCCTAAGATCCTAAGCCAAGCTACCGAGGAGATACTCAAGGATGAGCGCCGTTGGCTCACCCGACTTCAGATTGCGTTGGCGCAGTTTCCCGCGACCGACGAGGACCGTACCGTGCTGGGTCGCGCAGTTCAACAGCTCGATGAGCTCTTCCTGCTGGTCGTCGTGGGAGAGTTCAATGCCGGAAAGAGTGCCCTGATCAATGCCCTCTTCGGGGAATCTCTCCTTGAGACAGGTGCGACGCCGACCACGACCCGGATTCATCTGCTCCGGTACGGAGCGTCCTTGGAGCGCACTGCGGGCGACGCCGACGTCGATGTCTACTTGGTGCCGGCGCCGATGCTTAGGCAGATCACCATCGTCGACACGCCCGGGACGAACGCGATCTACCGTGAGCACGAGGCGATGACGCGTGACTATGTCCCACGCTCCGACCTGGTCCTCTTTGTCACTTCGGTGGATCGCCCCTTCACCCAAAGCGAGCGGGCCTTCCTCGAACTCATACGTGAATGGGGCAAGAAGGTCGTGGTGGTCTTGAACAAGATCGACATCCTCGATGCCCCAGAGGACCTCGTGGCGGTCGAAAGCTTCGTCAAGGAGCATATCCAGACGTTACTCGGCTTTGTCCCCGACGTGTTTCCTGTCTCGGCGCGCGGGGCGCTCCGCGCCAAACTGGCGGAGGATGCCGCAGGCCTTGCCGTCAGCCGCCTTGAGGCGCTGGAGGCCTATATCGTCGAGCGACTCGACGAGAAGGAGCGGGTGCGGCTGAAGCTGCTGAACCCGCTCGGCGTTGGCCTGCATCTGGCAGGTAAGTACCTTCAGGTAATCGATGGGCGGAGGGCGCTGTTGGAGGAGGATGTTGTCGTGATGAATAACATCACGCAGCAACTCACGGTCTACCGAGAGGATATGGCCCGTGAGTTCCGTCTGCGGCTCTCCGATGTCGACCGACAGCTTCAGATCCTGGAGAACCGTGGGGTGGCCTTCTTCGATGAGACGCTGCGCCTGGTCCATTTCTTTGACCTTCTGGACCGCCCTAGGTTGGAGGCGCAGTTCCGTGAGCAGGTGGTGAGCGATGTACCTGAGGCCATCGATGAGCGCGTGGAGGAGATCACCGAATGGCTTGTCGCGCGCAATCAGACGCAGTGGCAGTTGGTGATGGAGCACGTCCGCCGGCGTAGGCAGGTCCACGCAGAGCAGCTTCTGGGGGAGATCCCCGGCACCTTTGAGGTCGACCGTAGGAAGTTGATCGAAAGTGTAGGGCTGGCTGCCCAGGAAGCCTTGCAGACCTACGATCACGAAGGTGAGGCGTATCGGATCGCCCAGTTGCTCAAGAATGCCGTGGCGAACACAGCCTTAGTCGAGGTGGGCGCCGTGGGCCTGGGGACCCTGATCGCCGTGATTGCCTCCAGCAGCGCGCTGGATGTGACCGGGGTGCTTGCTGCGGGGGCGATGGCGGTGTTGGGACTCTTTGTGATCCCCAGTCGTCGCCGGCGACTCAAGGACGAACTGCGCGAGAAGATCGCCGAAGTGCGGCGAAACCTGATGGAGATCCTGACAGCTCAGTACGACGCCGAGGTCTCACGCAGTGTGAAAGAGATCGAGACCGCGATCTCTCCCTACAGCCGCTTCGTGCGCTCGCAACAGCAGCACTGGCATGCGATGGACGAAGAAATGGCTACGATTGAGGGGTGGCTCAAGCGCCAGGCCTCGGAGGTCCGCGCTCTGTAGCCGCCCAACCCACTACCAACCCCGGCAACCCAAGCCAACCACAACCGACACTTATCCCAACCGTTTTCGAGCCTCCTCCGCGCTAGAGTTAACCTGCCTGTCTGTCGGTGATGCCGTGCCGTCAGCCCGCCGGTGTCTTGCGCAGTCTGGAGGTAAACATATGTTGGGTGATCATCGTCATATTCTGGTGCCTTTGGATGGCTCCGCCCTGGCGGAGTGTGTCCTCCCGCACGCTGTAGCCGTATCGCGCGCCTTTGCTGCGCCGATCACACTGCTGCGCGTGCTGGAGCGTGAGCAGGATTGCGGTGAGGACCTCGCCGCCGATCCGCTGAGTTGGCAGATCCATAGGGCTGAGGCCGAAGCGTACCTGATCGACGTCGCGGCCAGACTGCGCGCGCTGGACCTGGACGTGGTCATCAGAATCGCGGAGGGCCTACCCGCCGAGCAGATCATTGATTTCGTGGATAGATCACGCGCCGGTGAGCACGTGATCGGTATGATTGTTCTCAGCAGTCATGGCAGCAGTGGCCTGAGTGAGTGGAACATCAGCGGTGTGGTCCAGAAGGTGATCCTCCGGGCCTACGTGCCCGTGCTGATCGTGCGGGCCTATCAGCCGCCCGCGTCCGGGCTTGATGACCTGCGTTATCGCAGTCTGATGATGCCGTTGGACGGTTCACAGCGCGCCGAGTGCGTGTTACCGTTGGCCCTCACGATTGCGCAGCATCATGGAGCTCAGATCCTGGCGACGCATGTGGTGGCACGTCCCGAGGTGCCGCGGCGTGTACCGCTTACGGTCGACGAGCGTGAGCTGATCGAGCGTCTCGTCGCGCTCAACCGCGAGGAGGCAGCGCGTTATCTTGAGGCATTGAGCGGGCGACTGCCCTGTCCGGTTGAGACACGGCTGCTTGTGGACGATAGCCCTGCCGCTGCGCTGCAACGGCTCTCCACGGAGGCGCCCGTTGATCTCGTGCTGCTCAGTGCTCACGGCTATTCGGGAAGCGCCCAATGGCCCTATGGGAGTGTGGCGCTCAACTTCATTGCCTATGGCACGACACCGTTATTGATGGTTCAGGATCTGGCGGAGCTTGATGCCCGCCGATCCGAAGCTGGGGTGGCTGCCGGCGAGTCCAAGGGGCACTAGACATGCCCTTGCGTCAGGAAGGCCTTACCGGGCGCTACCTCGCATCGCGGCGATCGGACCTGAAGGCATCACCCTTGGCGGTTCTTCAGGAGCGCGCCTCCCTACTTCAGGAAGCCTACGAATACTTCAGGCGCCAATCGGCAGAGGAAGCGTTACTCTCGCCGGCAGCCGAATGGCTGTTGGACAACTTCCACCTGGTCCGGGAGACGCTGCGGCAGATCCGGGAGGATATGCCGACCGACTACTACCTTGAGCTGCCCAAGCTCGATGCCACGCAACTCGAGGGGTATCCTCGTGTCTATGCCCTGATGCGCGAGGCGGTTGCCAAGGCCGATGCGTTGCTCAATATAGTGGAGGTACAGCGCTTCATCCATGACTACCAGGGAGCGGATGTAACCTCTGCGATGGAAGTGCTCACAATCGGTGAGCTCTGGGCGATTCCCACGATGTTGCGCGTGGTCTTATTGGACCTTCTCGTGGCTACCGTCGCGAAGATCTCTCACCTCCCGCTTGCGGAGGCCCCGCTCCCATTGCGAGCGATTGGTCTCGACACCGATCTCTCCGATGATCTCATCGTTGCTCATTGTATCCGCAGCTTGCGCGTGTTGGCGAACCAGGACTGGGAGACCTTCTTCGAGCAAGTGAGCCCCGTCGATGCTGTGCTGCGCGAGGACCCCGCCGGCGCTTACCGTGAGATGACCTTCAAGTCCCGCGATCAGTACCGGGGGATCGTGGAGCGGCTGGCTCGCCGCTCCGGTCATAGCGAGGTGCAGGTGGCGCAGGCCGTGGTCAGGCTCGCCGAAGCAGCCGCTGACCCTGACTCAGAGACAGCCCATGTGGGCTACTATCTGCTCGGGCCGGGCGTGTCGCGGCTTGAAGAGGCGTTAGCCTATCGTCCTGCGGCGGTTGAGCGTCTGGGGCGTTGGGCTATGCATCATGCAACCCCACTCTATCTCGCTGCCATTGCGCTCATCACGTTGTTCGTGGCTGTAGGGCTGACCGCCTATGCAGCGGCAATGGGAGGAGCCGGTTGGGCCATCGGCTTAACGCTGCTGCTGGCGTTGGTCCCGGCCTCGATGATCGCTGTGAACCTGGTCCAGGCTGCGGTCACGTCTATGGTACCTCCGCGCCTGTTGCCCCGGTTGGAGCTTGATGACGGTGTGCCCGAGGTCTACAAGAGCTTGGTTGTGATCCCGGCCCTGCTCAGCGCACCGGATGAAGTCGATTTCCTGATCGGGCAGCTTGAGCAGCACTACCTGAGTCATGTCAGGGGCGCATCACTCCACCTGCGCTTTGCCTTGCTCACGGATTTCGCCGATGCTCCCCAGGCTGAGATGGATGAAGATGAGGCGTTATTGGCGCGAGCTCGGGACGGTATCGAGGCGTTGAATGATAGATATCGTCATGAGGGCGCAGCGCCGTTCCTCCTGCTTCACCGCCCGCGCGAGTGGAACCCCAAGGAAGGAGTATGGATGGGGTGGGAACGTAAGCGCGGTAAGTTGATGGAGCTCAATCGGCTGCTGCTGGGGGGCGATGCAACAGCCTCCGGGTATACGACGCAGGTTGGTGATGTAGCTGCGTTGGTCGGTACGCGTTACGTTATCACGCTCGATGCCGATACGGTGATGCCGCATGGAAGTGCTGCACGTCTGATCGGTACACTGGCCCATCCGCTCAACCGCGCGCGGTTCGATCCTGAGACGGGACGCGTGGTCGCCGGCTATACTGTGCTCCAGCCTCGGACTGAGGTCCAGCCAACCAGTGTCGTCGCGACGCCCTTCACCCGCATCTTTGCCGGGGATGTGGGCTTGGATCTCTACACACTTGCCGTTTCCGATGTCTATCAGGACCTCTTTGGCGAGGGTATCTACGTCGGCAAGGGCGTCTACGACGTGGCGGCTTTTCACCAAAGCCTTGAGGGGCGTGTGCCCGAGAACGCACTGCTCAGCCACGACCTCTTTGAGGGTATCCATGGGCGTGCGGCCCTGGTGACCGATATTGTGCTCTATGAGGACTATCCTCCCGGCTATCTCACGTATGCACACCGGCAGCATCGATGGGTCAGAGGTGATTGGCAGCTTCTGCCGTGGCTGTTGTCCCGTGTCCCGGTGGAGGTCGAGGGCGAGACGGCGCCCAATCGGCTCTCCGCGCCGGATCGTTGGAAGATCTTCGATAACCTGCGGCGCAGCCTGCGTACACCTGCGCTCCTGGCGCTCTTCGTCGCGGGATGGCTGCTGCTGCCCGGATCGACCTGGGTGTGGACCTTCCTGGCGTTGGTGGTCTCGGTCACGCCCGTGCTCGTGGGCCTTTTGACCGCGCTCACCCGCGTGCAACGTCAGTCGGATTCGGGTGGAACCTTGTCCGTGCTCAAGTCGCAGTGGGCATCATTGCGGATGGGGATCGCGCGCTGGGGTTTGTCGCTCGTGTTCCTGCCCTATGAAGCGGTTTTGATGGTAGATGGCATTGTCACGACACTCGTGCGTCTCCTCATCAGCCATAAGCGGATGCTGCAGTGGACGACGTCAGCGCATACGGTGCGCATTTTCGGGCGGCGGCGTAAGGTGGGCTTGGTATGGCGACAGATGATGGTGGCGCCGCTGCTCTCGTTGGTGTTGGCCGGGCTGGCCATCCTTGCCGTGTCCCTCGGTGTCGCAGAGCCAGGGACGCTGAGGGTCGCGTCCCCACTGCTCCTGCTTTGGTTCGTCTCGCCCCAGATCGCAGTCTGGATCAGCTGCCCTGCGCGCCACGATGCCTCAGAGCTGACGGTCGCTCAGCGCAACATGCTGCGCCGACTGGCGCGGCGGACGTGGTACTATTTTGAGCGCTATGTGGGACCGGATGATCATTGGTTGCCGCCGGATCATTTTCAGGAGGATCCTCGCGGCCTGGTGGCGCATCGCACCTCCCCCACCAATATCGGGCTGATGCTGCTCTCCACGCTGGCGGCTTACGATCTGGGATATCTCGGTTCTCTGACCCTCTTGGTGCGACTTCGCTCCGCCTTCGACAGCATGCAGAGCCTTGAGCGCTACCGTGGTCACTTCCTGAACTGGTACGAGACGCAGGGGCTGAGCACGCTTGATCCGCGCTATGTCTCCACGGTCGACAGCGGCAATCTCGCCGCGATGTTGCTGACCCTCAAGGAGGGCCTGAGAGAACTCCTGCAGATGCCGATCCTGCGCGCGGAGCGCTGGGAGGGCCTACGCGACACGTTGGGCGTGCTTAGTGAGGTGCTTGCCGATGCCTTCATCGATCCTGGGTCGGCTGTGGTCGAGGAAGAGCTCTCCGCCGGGCAGGTGGGTCGGATCGAGGCAGCGATAGCAGCGCTCCAGGCGCACCTTGCGCAGATCCGCCGGCAGGTCCGGTCCGTGCGCCGCGCGCCGGAGGAGGCGCCCGCGATGCTCAATGAACTCAGCACCGAGGGCGTGCAGACATTGCATCGGCTGATCACGGAACTGCTCGAGGTCGGTGTCGATGCACTGCCCCTTGAGTTGTTGCAGGACTTGCGACTGTGGGTGGGGAGGCTGCACTATCATCTTGAGAACATGCGCGAAGAGGTGGACCTCCTGGCAGCATGGTTGCTGCCGCTGCAGTCGCCGCCTGCGCTCCTGGAAGGGTCGGACCAGGACACGCCGATCGGGGAGGCTTGGCGGTCGCTTCGTAGCTTGTTGCCTGCCGCGCCACAGTTGCAGGAGGTCCCTGCTGTGTGCGATGAGGCGCGCTTGGCCCTGGAGCGGTTGCTGGCAGTTCTGCCCGCAGACGACGCCGAACCGCAGATTGCCGAGGCACGCCAGTGGTCTCGCGATCTGCTGGAACAGTTGGGCGTGTCGCGCCAGCGTGCTATGAGCCTGCTGATCGGCATACGTGGCCTGGTGGCTCAAGCCGAGTCGTTCGTCGATGAGATGGAGTTCGGCTTCCTCTACGATGCA
>Ga0334882_1004458_pt1 | contig 11832 bp, 7 predicted proteins | sample GraSluR1_MG_5_FD_207226 | JGI IMG/M metagenome (GOLD analysis project Ga0334882, IMG submission 207226) | Sludge microbial communities from methane-producing bioreactor in Wageningen University, Netherlands - Granular Sludge_15_04-R1 | ecosystem: Engineered > Bioreactor > Anaerobic > Unclassified... | reverse complement strand
GGCGGCCCGGACTGAAGTCCGGGCCTGAGAGACGCCGCTGCGCGGCGCCACGCGGTCCTTCGGACCTGACGACGACGGCCAACGGTCCCGCCCTGCGGGATCGCCTCACCCCCGCCCCATCTCGGCGTCTCTGCGAGCCGCTTGCGAGGTACGGCCGCTCGGGCCAGGGGTGCACGGCCAACGGCCAAGGACACGGGGCGCCAAACACGTGCAAGGGCCCACCGAGGCGGCTGGGAACTCACACTATGCAGGTTATTGGCGGACGCCGACGCACGTCGCCTCACCCCCCCAGCCCCCCTCTCCCTTACGCCCGCAAACACCCGCGGGCGACGGGAGGAGGGGGAGAACGACAGTACTCCGACCGTTCCGGACGTGGGAATGGCGGAGTATGGCTCCAGTGCGTTCATGCATAGTGTTAGTGGAGAGCCCGATCCCGCCCTGCGGGACGGCTGTGAACGGCTTTCGGCCGGACCTCTACACCAGCAGCTCATCCACCGCCTGCGGCTCCGGGAAGGGGCTGGTCTGGGCGTACTGTATGGCCTGCTCGATCTCCTGCTGTACGCCGGCACGGATGCTCTCCAGCTCCTGCTCGCTTGTAATGCCCTCGGCCACCAGACGCCGCTGGAAGAGCGCGATCGGGTCGCGCTCTTTCCACTGCGCGCACTCCTCCTGGTTCTGGTGGCTTGCGTGGCCACAATGCCCCTCGAAACGATAGGTCTTGGCCTCGATGAATGTGGGCCCCTCCCCGGCGCGGGCACGGTCGGCGGCGAGGCTCGCCACCGCGTGCACCGCCAACACGTCCTGCCCGTCCACGATGTGCCCCGGCATGCCAAACCCTTCGGCCCTGGGCGCCAAGTCCGCGGCGGGCACGGAGATTCCGATGGGTGTCGAGTTGGCGTACAGATTGTTCTCACACACCAGCAGCAGCGGGAGCTTCCAGGTGGCGGCGAGGTTCATCGTCTCATACAGCACGCCCTGATTGACGGCGCCGTCGCCGAAGAAGGCCACCGAGATGTCCCGGGTGCCGCGGTACCTGGCGGCGAAGGCCGGGCCGAGGGCGATGGGGATCTGCCCGCCGACGATGCCATTGCCACCCAGGAAGGTCAGCTCCGGGCTGAACAGGTGCATGGAGCCCCCGCAGCCGCGGCTGCAGCCCGTGACGCGGCCCATGAGCTCGGCCAGGGCGGCCTTGGGGCTGATGCCCTTGGCAATCGCGTGCCCGTGCCCGCGATGGGAGCCGACCACGCTGTCTTGCTCGGTGAGCACAGCGCACACTCCGGCCTCGGTGGCCTCCTGCCCGATGGACAGATGCACCGCCCCGCCGATCATCCCCACGCTCTGGAAGTCGTACCCATCGGTCATCACCAGCTCATCGGCGGCCCCTGTGCCGCCGGGCTGGGGCCTGAGATCGGCATAGCCCCGATAATCATAGAACTGGCGCAGTGTCTGCTCGAAGAGACGGATACGAACCATGGTCTGGTACAGCCCGGTACACAGCGCTTTGTGGGGCATCAGTAGGCTCCTCGGAGGAGAGTCGGCGCTTCGCGGTCGCGAGTCGGCGAGTCACGAGTCACGAGTCAACGGCGACGGCAGTCAACGGCGACGGCGGGTACGGCGACGGCGGCAGGGGCGGCGAAGGGGGCCCTGGCGCCGGAAGTCAACGAGTGAGCATCAGGTAGTCCGTGCCGGGCGGCAGTCTCAGCCGCGCTTTGCCGGATGCCGCGAGCTTGGCCTCGGTTAGCGGCCTGTCCTCGCGGTCGAAGGCCTGGAGCCTCGTGCCCGGGGCAAGCCCCAATGCCAGCTCGTCGGTGGGCCCGAGGACCAGCAGACGGTCTGCCAAATCGCCCTGACGGTGCAGGACCACCGTGCCGTCGGTGGCGATCGGGCCGAAGTCGTGCCACTTGCCGCCGGCGTCGGCGAACAGGTAGGCCGGGCAGTCCACGTACCCGAGCCGCCGGCCCTCGCTCACGGTGCAGAACTCGTCGAGACCCAGGCCGCTTGCGGCCCACGAGAAACCATTGAGAGTCGTCTCCCCGGCATCGAGGCGCACCACCCAGGGCCGGTCGGCATTGTAGTTGGCCGCCACCTGCAACCCGTTTTGGTACCGGACCAGCACCTGGTTGCTGCCCAGCGCATCGTCGCGGATGGCCTGGCTCGCGTCGCGCAGCCGGCCCGCCTGATGGTACAGCACCTCGGCCACCGGCTCCATGGTGTAGCGCGATTGAAGCTGCTGGATCAGGTAGTAGTAGCGCGCGGCCTCGGTGACGTCTCCGAAGGGCAGAAAGCCGATGTGCCCGTAGGCGATGGTGGCGGCGAGACCGCTCCAGATGCCGTCCGGCCCCCACCCGCAACCGGGGGTCATCGAGATATCGGCCTGAAGAGGGTGTATCTTGCGCAGGTCGAAGTCCAGCAGAAGCCGGGTCTCGCCGCTGTAGATACCCGTCTGGGCGTAGTTGCCGTCCACCAGGCCGGCGAAGAACCAGTGGTGGCCTCCCTCGCTGTAGATCGGCCCACCGTAGGCTTTGTGCCCATCCATCAGCAGGGCGCCCCAGGCCCGGAAGTTGGTGGAGAACTTGCCGGCGCCCGGCGTCCCGGCCTGGAAGTCCACCTGCCCCCACGGCGGGTAGGCGGTGGCGCAGTCGCGGTAGGCGGTGTTGGTGCCGAACTTCGCCGCCACTCTCCGCGGGTAGTCCAGGGCCATGTCCAGCGCTTTGGGCGGGCGCAGAGCGTACGTCGGCGGCCAGACTCGCACCATCTCGCCGTGCGAATCCCGACCACAGTTGCGCTCGTCCCAGGACTTGCCCAGCGGGTTGTAATCGGTGAAGTTCTCGTACAGGCCAATGCTGTAGCCCATGGCACGCATGGCGCCGCAGTAGGCGATGAGCTTGTCATCACCCACCTCGGGCGCGGCCTCGGTGCACATGGTGTACTCCTGTCCCCCCTGCCCCACGTCCGCGCCATTGGTCCAGGCATCTTCGTGGTGCGAGACTCTGACCTGCCGGATGCCCTTGCGGTGGAACTCACGCCAGGTGGTGAGATAGCCATCGAAGCGGTCCGGAGCAGTCCCTCCGATATGGCAGTAGAGCCGACTGCGGCTCACCGCTTTCTGGGTGGAGGGCGGGTTGGGGATGTTGGGCAGCACTTCGTCAAACCGGGAGGAAACGCTGATGAAAAGCCGCTCTCCCATCGGGTTTCGGCCGCCGTCGGTGAGAGGCGTGTAGAGCGCCCCCCCGTTCAGGAAGGCCTTGCCGCTCTCGACCTCCGCCCGATGGCAGTAGAAACTGGAGCTTTCGGTGTTGTACCAGTCCAGGAGGACGCTGCAGAAGGTGCCCTGATCCAGCAGGATGCCGGGGCCGGAGTTGTGGATATTGAGGTAAGGCACCCGGACCACCCGCGGCTGCAGGAGCCTGTCGGCCTTGCCCAGGGCGAGTGCGGCCACTTTCCCCAGGTCGGACCGCCAGTCCACCACCAGGGACTTGCCCCGCGCCCGCAGGGAGATGGTGTACTCGACACTATCGCCCTCGACGGAGGCGCGCCAGCGGGTGGTGACCTCGTCGCCATCTAGGTGTTGGGCAAGCAGCGTGCGGGTAACCGCCGGGTCCTGCGGCCCGCGCTCGCGGCCGGCCAGGACCACCACGACGCCGGCCTCCGCGCACGGGCGGAATGCGCTCCCCCCGGCCACCGCTACCGTCAGATCGGACAGAGTACCGGTCTGCGGCCGGTAGCGCCAGCGCACCTGCTCGTCACCCGAGGCGGTGAAGACGAAGCTCTTGCCCAGAGCGGCCAGGCGCACCGTCGCGGGCTGCGCCAGGGTGGGCAGGATGGTGTCCGGAGTGGTGGGGAACGGCAGATTCTCCAGGCGTTCCGGATGGAACTGAGGTAGGGGCATGTCGTCTTGGTGGAGCGCCACGGACTCGAGGTAGATCGTGCGCCAGTCCGGCTGGGTCCCGCCGCGGATCTCAATGGCCTCCAGCGTGGCCGGTGGGTGTATCCGCCCGTCCACCGGTCCGCCATAGCACAGATGGCGCGGGTCGCCTCCGGGCGTGTCCCATAGCCGCTTGGTCAGGAGCCCGTAGAACTTGAAGTTCACGACACCCAGGTCGAGCCGGTGAGTCTGTCCGGCGGCGTCCCTGAGCCGCAGCCACACATTCACCGGCGGGGTGCCGGGGTCAGGCACCCAGGACCAGTTGTTCCCGTAGACCCAGGCGCGGGCGGCGTTGAAGGAGGGGGGAGCCGGGATGGGCCGTGGCGGGACGAGCTCCACATGGCCCGACCCGTCGGAGGAGCGGTAGCTGATCTTGGCCTGGTACTTGAGGTCCTCGTGGCACGGCTCCTCCTCGGAGCGCACGACGGTGGCCTCCGCGCCTCCGTGCATGCCCACCGACCAGCCGGTTACGTCAGAGAACTGCACCAGGGCCGGGTGAGCCCGGTGGCGGCCCACAAAGCCGCGCCAGATCGGGGTCACGTGAGCGGGTGCGGGCTCCACCGTGGCGTCGGCATAGCGCACCGGCAGGGGCTGCACGTTGCTCACCTCCACGTCGTCAACGGCTACTGTGTACGGCACGTGCTGTTCGCCGGCGCCGTCCTGCTGGGCCACGAACAGGATTCGCACGATGCGTTCCGTGTCGAGACGACCGTTGGTATCCGGGGCCCACTCGGCGTTCTCGGCGGTGCTCAGGGGCCCGAGCGTCACCTGATGCCACTGAGTGTCTGAGTAGCTCTCGCCGGGGATGGAGAGAATCCAGTGCGAGTTCCCTCCGCCCTGACGGCCATTGCTCTCCTCGAGAATGACGCCACCGTGCGGGCTTTTGGCCAGGGCGTTGCCGCGGAGCCAGAAGCGGAGGCGACTGTCGTGGCTCCAGCGCAGGTCGCTGACATCCGTCCCCCAGGTCTGACGCACCATGGGCCGGTCGCCCTGCGGCAGTAGCTCCACGGAGAGACCGCGCTGGCCCGAATAGGCCGCATCGGCTGTGACCCGCACGCCGCTGTTGGGCCCGCCGTCCGGGATCCACAGGCGGCCGGTGGTGTCGAGGTCGGAGAGCATCGTCCAGCTCTCCGCGGCACTTGCGGCGACGCCGGCGGCCAGCAGAAAACCGGCCAGGACCAGCGCGCGAACGGCAAGAAGGCATCTCGCCTGTGGAGTGCAGCTCATGCTCGGGGTTTGCTCCCATCGGTGGCTGGGCGGCGGGCAGTTGGCGCGATAGTCGCAGGCCGCAGCCGCGGTACGCACCGCAGCCTGCCGCCTGCCGGTTCCCGTGGCTGTCGGTGCCGACCTCCCCCGCGTGGTTTTCGCGGAGCGCACGAACGGCCAGACGGGGGGAGATTGGGCTTTGATTCGGGCTCGCGACCGTGGCTACCCTTGTCTCGCCGCTGTGGGGCTGTGTGGCAACGGCACAGCGCCCGATCCCAATATCAGGCTCTCCGCCGCACCGGCCGCCGTAGCCGTTGGCGCCGTTGGCCGTTGGCGCCGTTGGCCGTTGACCCGCGACTCGCGACTCGCCGTCCTAGTACGCCCCGATCTCGAAGGCCCGGTCGTACATAGCGACGATGTTCTCGGCCGGGCCCACGGCCTGGAGATTGTGGCAGGGGCCGAGAATGTAGCCGCCGCCGGCGCCGAGGATGCGGATGTTGTCATCCACCTCCTGCTTCACCTCCGCCACCGTGCCGAAGGGCAGCGTGTGCTGGTTGTCCATGGCCGCGTGGAACACCAGCCGGTCACCGTAATCGCGCTTGAGCGCCTCGCGGTCCATGCCATGTGCGCGCCACTGCACGGGGTCCAGCACGTCGATGCCGGATTTTAGCATATTGGGAATGTTGTCGCGCACCGCCCCGTCGCTGTGATGGAACGAGAAGGCGCCCGCCGAATGGACCAGATCGTTCATCCGCGTGAAGTGTGGCAGGAAGAACTCCCGGATCTGGGCAAGGGAGATGAGCAGGCCCTGCTGAGAGCCCACGTCCTCGGCCACCCAGGTCCAGATGACCTTGCCGGGAATGGCTTCGTAGACGCGGCGCGTGGTCTCGTAGCACAGGTCATACAGCCTGCCCAGGCAGTAGTGCACCATCTCGGGGTTGTCGATGAGGTCGATGTAGCCCTGCTCGGTGCCGCGGAGGAACTTGTAGGTGGCGAAGGGCTCCGAGCCGCCGCCGCGCACCACCCAATCGTCCTTGCCCTCCACCTGCGCCGGGATGTCCGAGTAGTCCCACCAGTCGTGCTGCGGCCACCGGTACTCGGCCTCGATCTGCTCGATGGAGGTGAACCCGGCCAGGGGGTGGACCACCGCGTCGCTGTATGAGCCGGTGCCGTAGTCGGTGGTCTGGTACTTGATGCCGAACACATCCTGCCCGGCGGGGATGGGAGGCCCGACGTAGCGTGGGCCGACATCCACCAACGGGTCCACATGCAGGCGCTCCATGAGCGCCTGGAAGTCATGGATATTCAGATGGTCCATGAGCTTGCGGGTGGTCTCCGGGGTGGCCCGGTAGTCTACCGGAACCCGGTCGGGGACTTGGTGGTTGAGCACAGCCAGCCAGCGTTCGCGCGGAGTCATGGCGGGAGGCCCCCCATGTGTAGTAGGTGGCGAGGGATGCTTCGCCGCCGGCGGGAGGAGTCCTCTTCCTGCGGTAACCTGGGCCCGCGCAGACAGAACCTTCTCTTGGCCTCAGGCAACATGGATGTCAGGAGGTGACCCCATGACCCACGACGACGACGCCGACCGCTCACCGGTCTTCGGGGCGCGGCCGGGTGATATCGAGGCCTTCGGCCGTCTGTGCGAGGAGCACCGGGCCAGGCTGCTGCAGATCGCGCTCGCCGAGGCCGGTGGGGCCGAGGACCCCCGGGACATCGTGCAGGAGAGCTTCGCGGCGGCGCTCGCCGCCATCGGCGCCCTCCGCGAGCCCGCGCGCGTCGGGCACTGGCTGGCGGGGATCGTGCGCAATCAGGCGCGGATGCGGCGGCGGGCGGCGGCCCGGAGGGCGACGGTCGGGCTGGACGAGGCGCTTCCCCCGCAGGCCGCGGAGTACTGGGAGCGGTGCTCGGCTCTGGAGCTGGCTCAGGGCCTGCAGCAGGCCATCTCGCTTCTGCCTGAGCCGCGGGGCACGGCGCTGCGCCGCCACTACTGGGACGGCCGGGGGCTGGCCCAGATCGCGGCGGAACTCGGCGTGGCCGAGGGGACGGTGAAGCGCTGGCTTCACGAGAGCCGGCGCGCCATCAGACAGGAGATGATCCGGATGGGTACCGCACCGGAGGGCATCGAGCACAGCCGACTGGCCGCCCTGTTCTCACGCTCGGCGGACTGGGAACACCTCGCAGGCGTGAGAGAGGCTCTGGTGAGAGCCGACTGCGACCTGGTTGTGAACCCTGACCCGATCCCCGATGAGGTCGCCTTCGCCGTGGTGGACTACGGGATCGAGGGTGCCAAGGGCGTCGAGTGGCTGGTGTACCTGCTGGCGACGAAAGCAGCTCGCCCGGTGGCGCTGCTGGGCCCGGCCGATCAGCGGGTGGTGTATGCCGCCTGGGCGGCCGGAGCCGAGATTTAGCTGACGGTCCCCTTCAGCGTCGACGAGTTGGCCCACTTCGCCAACGTGGTGCTGGACTCGAAGGCGAAGGAGGCGTGAGCCGCAGAGGGCCGCCCTGACCGCCGGGCCGTGCCCCTTGAGCCATTGAGGTCCTGCGGGGGCATGGCGTATACTGGGAGGTGGTGCCGCCACCGTGCCGGCGGGTCCCTGACCGGCACGCGGCTTTCTTCCAAGCGGCGCGCAGGCTGCCGCAGGCGCCACGCCGCCCCCCGGCACGACCGGCCTTGTCTTGACGCGATGTACAAGCACACGGAGGGAACGCAATGGAGCACAAGCGTGTGATGGTTCTGGGCGCAGCGGGCAAGATGGGAAAGCACCTGGTGCCCAAGCTGGTCCAGAGCGGCAATGAAGTCGACGTGCTCGCCCGGTTCAGCAACCGCGAGATCCAGACGGAGTTCGAGAAGCTGGGCTGCGGCATCTACCAGGCCGACCTGTCGGCGGAAGATGCCCTGCGCAACGTCCCCAACGACTATGACTACGTGTACAACATGGCCGGCATCAAGTTCGGTGCCGGGACGGACCCGCAGTACACGGTGGAAGTGCAGGTCATGGCGGTGGCACGAATCATGGAGCACTTCGCCGACTGCGGAGGCATCATGTACGCCTCCAGCGGCAATATCTACCCGGATACCGTGGACGGCTGCTCGGAAAAGGACGCTCCGCAGCCGCCCAGCTTCTACGGGATGACCCGTGTCGGCGCCGAGTGGATGACGGAGTATTTCTGCCGCCGCAACAGCACCCCGGCCATGGTGCAGCGGATCTTCTACGCCTATCACGAGGAGTTTGGCGTCCCCACGGACATCGCCCGGCAGATCCGGGACGGCGAGGCAGTCGATATTACCACCGAGTTCGTCAACTGCATCTGGCTGGACGACATTCTGGACCTGATGATGGCGGCGGCGGAGCACTGCGACATCCCGTGCGTGTACCTGAACATGACGGGGCTCGAGAAGGTCTCGGTGGTGGAGATCGCCACCAGGCTGGGTGAGTACATGGGCAAGGAGCCCCGGTTCAAGGGCACCCCGAAGGGCACCAGTCTCCTGGGCAAGTCAGAGAAGATGGCCGAGCTGCTGTGGGCACCGCCGACCTCTTTGGACGAGGGCCTCCGGCGCGTGGCGGAGTCGGTGATGAAAAGCGAGTTCCCCCTGGACCACCCGACGGAGTGGGAGAAGCGGGACAAGTTCGGGGAGCAGCACGAGAACGGCTGACCGGGAAGACGCAGAGGCGCGGGGAACGACCGACCACAGAGACGCAGAGGCACGGAGAACGGCGGAGTACGGCGAGAGACGGCACAGGACGACGGGGAAGTGTCGGCTCGAGACGAGTGAAGTCGGCGCATGGCATGAGGGTGGGCCGGCCGGCCCACCCTTCTCACGTTCTCTGGCCCTGTCGCGCGCTTCGCGGCAGGAGTATCGGGAGGCAATCGCAGTGGAGATCAGTGGCACAGACCGTTTCGAGCGCGCAGCGGCCGGGTGGGAGGAGAAGCCCCGGCGGATCGACAGAACCCGCGATGTGGCGGAAGCGATTCGTGAAGCGGTGGCGCTGTCACCCGAGATGACGGCCCTGGAGATCGGCTGCGGTAGCGGGCTGGTCACGATGGCGCTGTGCGACTACCTCGGCACTATCGTGGCGCTGGACACCTCCGAGGAGGCGCTCAAGGCGCTGCAGGCGAAGATCGAGGACATGGGAGCGAGCAACGTTACCCCCCTGCGGCTGGACCTGAGTGTCGACCCCCTCCCCGATCTGGCGGTGGACCTGATCTTCAGCAGCATGGCTTTGCACCACGTGGCCGACCCGGCCCGCATGATTGAGAGGGCGGGACGGCTGCTGCGTCTCGGAGGGTTCATGTGCATCGCCGACCTGGACGCGGAGGACGGCAGCTATCACGGCGACAACGGGGAGAGGGTGCACCACGGCTTCAGCTCGGAGCAGATGGCGGAGCTCTTCAGCGCCGCAGGGCTCGAGCCGGTGGGGAGCGGGGTCGCCCACACTATCGAGCGGCCGAGGGCCGACGGCGGAACCGACGCCTACCCGGTGCTGCTGTCGCTGGGGAAGAAGGCGTAGGCCGGGCAGTACAAGAACGCGGCCGAATAGGCCACATTCGCGCGGGGGTGTCATTCTGAGAGCGTCCGCTCCCGGAAAGAGCAGCTCGAAGAGTCTCCCGGGAGGCAGCGAGATCCTTCGCTATCTCGCTGCGCGAGGTAGCGAAGGATGAGATCTTCACGGCAGCCCGACCTTCTCGGCCGGACACTCTAGGCGAGGGCGTGTGACAGCGTCACCTGCGCGCGCTCGCCCTGGATGTCGTGACCTCTGAGGGTGAGTGTGCAGGTCATCTCGTCGGCGGCGTAGCCGATGGATTCGAATCTGACCCGCGGCGTGGAGCTCATCACACTCGCGGGTGGGCGACGGAGGCGGACGGCGATCTCCTGCCGGCCGAAGACCTCGAGGTCGATCACCGTCTCGGTGAGGCTATCGGTGAGGTTCAGGATGGTGCAGGTTCCCCGCGCGGTGACAAGGGCCTGCGGCGGGCTCTGACCGGCCGCGAGCTCCACCCGACTGAGCTTCCCGGCGGCACCTTTGAGCGCAATCAGGGCGTCGCGATCGCCGCGGCAGTAGGCCACGGGGACGAGGCGGTCGCCCTCGATCCGGCTCACCTCTTCCCCCTCCCCGAGGGCCACCTTCACCCACAGCGGCCCGCGCTCGGCGGTGGCGAGCACCTCATCGGGCATGGCCGTAGCATCGATGGTGAGGGTGCGGCCGTCCCAGTGTGTGTGTGTGAAGCTGCAATAGGCCCACTGGGTGAAGCACTCGTTGGCATTGGCCGCCAGCATGGCGTCTGGCCGTCCGGAGACCCGGCGTAGGTAGTCCACCCAGCGGGCGACGGAGAGGGCGTTGTCCTGCGGGTCGGGGCGGAGCAGGTTCGGCCAGTGGATGCCGCAGATGCTATTGGGGGTCGGCTGAGCGGGGACGGTATCGAAGACGTCGTAGGGCACTCCATTGCCGCCGCGGTCGAGTACAGGGAGGCCGTGGTCATAGCCGCCATCGGCGGCGAGCAGGGCACTGCGCCGCGCAAAGCCCCCCCCGAAGGGTGTGGAGACCTGCCGCACTCCGGCCTGCGCGAACAGCGCCCCGGTCGACTCGGGATCGGCGTCGTCGAAGCAGTAGATGAAGGCACAGGGCACCGCGCTGACGGGGAAGCGGTGGCCTGCGGCGGGTCCCAGGTCGTGCTGGTCGAGCAGGGCGGTGAAGGTCTGCAGATGCCGCAGGAGATCGGCCCACGGCCACTTGGCGCCATTGGGCGCCCCGAACCACTCGGCGCGGGTGCGAGCCCCCTGCTCCCAGTGCTCATGGCCCACGCCGTGCAATGCCAACTCGATGTGGGCGGCCGAGCCGGCGAAGACCTCGCGGGCCCCGCCGAGCCACGGCCCGACACGGGCGGAGTTGTCCCACGCCGTCCCGGCATGGGTGCTCGTCGGGCAGCAGGCGCAGACGTTCTCCGTATCCCACTGGCAAAGGACACAGGCGGCCTGCGGCCGGATGCTCAGGCTCTGCCCGATGTGCGCGATGGCCAGGTAGTCCTCGGGCTCCATGAACCGGTCCACCCCGGCACGCCAGGGCCCTCCCTCGTCCGCCAGGCTCCAGCCCTCGCGCCAGGCGACGTCGTCGATGACCAACTGGATGGCGCGCGGGATGCAGGGCGGGCTGGAGATGGGCATGGCCGGATGGAGCCTCCGAGGGCATGGATACGGTTCAGGGCCGCGGCAAGAGGACGCGGAGTGCGGCGGATGGGAGATGGGCAAGATGCACCGCCGCAAAGCCCGCCTGCGCCGAGAGTGTCATTCTGAGAGCGTCCGCTCCCGGAGGGACCAGATCGAACAGTCTCCTGGCATACGGCGAGATCCTTCGCCCAGGCGGCACAAGCTCGAGCTTGCGCCGCCCGGACTTGTGACGCAGGCGCTCCAGAACGACATCGTAACAGCATCCCCGGCTCTTCGGCCGCACCTATGGATGCCTGCACAGGCATAGAGCGAAGGTTCGCCTCAAGCCGACGAGCACGCGCGGAGATTCGCCTCGGGGCGGCGCAACGGCCGGACGGCGATCCCGCACGGCGGGACGCCGAGTCGGGCTGGAGACTCACATTATGCATGAACACCCTGGGGCCGCATTTGGCCATTCCCGCGTCGGGAACGGTCGAAGTACTGCCGTTCTCCCCCCTCCTCCCGTCTCCGCCGGCCGTTTGGCGGAGTAAGGGAGAGG
>Ga0334882_1004456_pt1 | contig 11839 bp, 12 predicted proteins | sample GraSluR1_MG_5_FD_207226 | JGI IMG/M metagenome (GOLD analysis project Ga0334882, IMG submission 207226) | Sludge microbial communities from methane-producing bioreactor in Wageningen University, Netherlands - Granular Sludge_15_04-R1 | ecosystem: Engineered > Bioreactor > Anaerobic >... | reverse complement strand
GAAGAATATACACGCATATACGAAGCGTTCTGTTTATAAACATGTATATCTGAATGTACTTTTAATAGGCATCATGATTAGCAAAGGTTATAAGAAAATTGAAGAAATTTCCAACCTCGTAGAATTCGCTTAAATCGGACACCTTGTAAATGAATTATTAAATTTAAAAAAGAGAGGAATAATCAAAAATATTGGGGTTTCATTGTATGAACCGGCTGAATTAGAATATTTATTATTAAATCATAATAATGATATTGATATTGTTCAAATCCCATTTAATTTGTTAGACTCTAGGTGGGTTGAAAATAATTTATTAAGAAGAACTAAAGAAAAAAAAATAAAAATATTTGCTAGAAGTGTTTTTTTACAAGGTTTAATTTTCATTGAAAATAAAAATGAGATGGATAAAATTGATTATTCTCTAAAAAGTTATATTTCTAAAATTAATAATATTGCATCAAATAAAAAAATTTCTATAGGTCAACTAGCTATGGATTATGTTAAATTATTCAATGAAATTAATGGTATTTTAGTTGGATGTGAAACTATTAATCAATTAAAAGAAAATATTTTTTTATTTAATAAAAAAACATCTTTAGATAAAAATTTTCAAAAACAGATAAATGCAATTACTAATAATATTTCTACTAAAATTATTGATCCGAGAGAATGGTAATAATGCCGAATTATAAAATTAGTATAATAATTCCCATATACAATGCAGAAACTTTTTTAAAAACAACTTTAGAATCTGTAATTAACCAAACAATTGGATTTAATAACATAGAATTGATTTTAATTGATGACTGTTCTACAGATAATTCTAAAAATATTATTAAAGAATATTCTGATATGTATAATAATATAATTCCTATTTTTTTAGAAAAAAATTCTAAAACACCAAGTATCCCACGTAATATAGCTATTGAAAAAGCTACAGGTAAATATTTGATGTTTTTAGATTCTGATGATGAATATATGCCTGATATTTGTGAAAGGTTATATTATGAAATTATTAAATCTAAATCAGACTTAGTTACAGCTAATGCTATTACTAAAATTGAAGATAGGGAAATCATAGATATTAATTATTCTGAACCTTTTTATGAAATTACTCCTAATAAAGATTTAAGTTTATTTAAAACTTTTCGTATATGGGGGACTATTTATAATAAATCTTTTATAAAAAAGAATAATATCCGGTTTATAATAGTCAGTATTAATGAAGATACTTATTTTAACTACAAATGTTTTTTAAGAGCAAATAAAATAATATATTTAAATGATTATTATGGAGTAATTCATTATGAAAATTATCATAATAATCATACTTCATTAACTAATTCTTTTAATAAGTTTAATGTAAATTCTACTATTGATGCATTTATAAAGATTAAAGATTTAATAGCTACGGAAAACCCAAATAATGATTTTAAATATGATCCATTTATAAAAAATATTTTTGTTCGATTTGAAAATGAATGGGATATGTCTAAGAAGGATAAAATTGATATTTTAGAAAGAATTTATCAATATGAAAAAAACAGTAAATATGTAATTCAATTACCTATACATCATAGAATTATGAACTTTTTTTTGATGAAAAAAATGTTTTATTTAACTTTATTTTTAAAAAAGACATATTCTATTATTCTAAATTCTAATTTATTTAGAAAATATATTATTCCTAAAAAGAAAAGATTCCCTGTTAGTTAAATTATTAACAGGAAATCTATTAATTAAATTTTATAACCTAATTTTATTTGTATGCATGTATAATTCCTAAATCTTCAAAATCAGAATTGAAAACATCATGAGTTTTAATTTTGAATCCTTGTATTTTAAGCTTTTTTATTAAATATATTATTTTTTTCCCAACCATATTTGAATGATGTTCTAATATTATGTCATTAAACATGGATAAGTCTGAATGTTCGATTATATCAAATTCACAGCCTTCACAATCAATTTTTAAAATATCAGGAATTGTATCATATTTCTTTAAAATTTCTTTGATTGTTATAACTTCAACTTCATAGCTATCTTGTTTATCAATATAATTTTTTGTAGAATCCATACTAATATTTAGTTTTCCTTTTTTACAATATACTCCTTTATTAACTAAATTGATTTTATTTTTATATTTTGGATTAATCTCAATGTTTTTAACACTCATTTCGTATAATTCTTTTACTGGTTCAAAACCTAAAATTTCTTTTGCACCATTCATTGCAAAAAATAAACTAGTGTCTCCTACATTTGCACCTATATCTATGATAGTTCTATTTTTAACATTTATATCCCAATATCCTATCATGAAATATTCTAAAAATATTCTATTTAAAATGTTATTTATTATATTAAGGTCTTTTAATTTTAAAATCTTTTTATTTACATCTATTTGCATTATATAATCTTTAAATTCATTAAATTTATCATTATCCAAATAAGGTAATGCGTGCATCAATGAATTTATAGTATTATTATTATTTAAAGTAAACACTTCATTTCTTTTTTTTATACTTGCTGTATATTTCTTTGGAATATTAAACTTAAATAATAGTGCTTGAATGGGATTATTTAAATATTTAAAATAATCTTTTAAATTTTTTAATTTGTTTGTCATTTTATTTCACATTTACTAATATTTTTGTCGTTTTTTTTTATTTTTTAAAAAATAAGTTTTATTAAAAATAATTATATAGTTTGTTTTATAAATAAAATATATAATTATATTTTTATAATAGGAATAATTAATAATTTTATGTTTATAAACTTTTTAAAAATTGAGGAAAACAATGTGTGGAATTGTTGGTTGTATATTAAAAAATAACGAAAAAGTAGCTCCAATTTTATTAGATTCTATTTCTAAATTAGAATATAGAGGTTATGATTCTATTGGAATAGCTACTGTTGATGATAATAAAATTAATATTAAAAAAGATGATGGCAATATTAAAGAAGTTAATAATAAATTAGATTTAGCTGATATGGATGGTAATTATGGGATTGCTCATGTTAGATGGGCTACTCATGGTGATCCAAGTAAAATAAACTCTCACCCTCACACTGATGAAAATGAAAAAATTGCAGTAGTTCATAATGGAATTATTGAAAATTATTTAGAAATTAAAGAACAGCTATTAAATGAAGGTCATGTTTTTAAATCTGAAACTGATACTGAAGTTATTCCTCACTTAATTGGTAAATATATGGATAAAGGATTAGATTTAGAATCTGCTATTAGGGAAACAATAAACATTATTGAAGGTTCTTATGCAATAGCTGCAATTTGTAAAGAGGAAGAGAAGATAGTTGCAACTAGAAAAAATAGTCCTTTAATTGCAGGCATTGGTGAAAAGGGTTTTTTTGTTGCAAGTGATTCCCCAGCTATTTTAAAATATGCAAAAGATATATTATATCCTGAAGAAAGAGAAATTGTCATATTAACTGAAGATGGAATTAAAATTAAAGATGAATATGATAATTATATAGATTCTGAAATTATTGAAAGTAAAATCGAAACTATTGATTGGACTCCTGAAATGGCTGAAAAGGAAGGTTATGATTATTTCATGCTGAAAGAAATTAATGAACAATCAACAGCTGTTAAAAACACTTTAACAGGTAAAGAAGAAATTAAAAACATTGTTAATGAATTAAAAGATGAAATTAATCGTATTTGTTTTGTAGCATGTGGAACTTCTTATCATGCATCTTTAACTGGAAAATATTTAATCGAATCATTAGCAGGAATACCAACTGAGGTAATAATCGCATCAGAATTTGAATATTTTACTAATGCTTTAGATGATAAAACATTAATCATATTTATATCTCAATCAGGTGAAACTGCAGATACATTACTTGCTATTGATGCAGCTAATAAAACATCAAAAACATTAGCTATTGTAAATGTAGTTGGTACTGCAGCTACAAGAAAAGCTGATTATGTAATTTATACTCAAGCAGGTCCTGAAATCGGTGTTGCTGCTACAAAAACTTATTTAAGTCAATTAGCTGCAATTTATATGTTTTCATTTATTCTATCAGATAAAGAATACATGATTAAAGAACTTGAAAAAGTTCCAGAATATATTGATGAAGTTTTAAAGGATACAAGCTCTATTGAAGAGATTTCTAAAAAATTCAAATATGCTGATGACTTTTTCTTCATTGGAAGAGGATATTCTTATCCAATAGCTCTTGAAGGAGCATTAAAACTTAAAGAGATTACATATATTCATGGTGAAGGATATGCTGCAGGAGAACTTAAACATGGCCCTTTAGCATTAATTGATCAAAATATTCCTGTTGTAGTGATTTCACCTCCTGGTGAAAATCATAAAAAAACTATGAGTAATTTAGCAGAAGTTCAATCTCGTGGTGCTGATGTATTTGCTATAGGTTCTTGTGATGATGATTTTTTAATTTCTAAATCCGATGATGTTTTTTGTATAAGTCCTGAAGTTGATGAACTCATAGCTCCACTAATTTATATTGTTCCATTACAATTATTATCTTATTATGTAGCTATTGAAAGAAAATTAGATCCTGATAAACCTAGAAACTTAGCAAAATGTGTTACAGTTGAATAACTTTTTCAAATTTTCAATATGAGTCTAAACATACTTCAATAGGTAATATGAGTCAAGTTAGAAAATCTTTTTTTAATATGAGTTGGTTAATGATTTCCCAACTTATTACTAGTGTATGTGCTTTTGTTTGGACAATATTAGTTGCTAGATATTTGGGAGTTTCAGGAAATGGAATTTTAGCATTTGCAATTTCTGTTACTGGTATTTTTACAATAGCTACAGATCTTGGAATAAGTACTCATATAGTTAGAAAGATTGCAACGGATTATGATATAGCATCGAAATATTTAGGAAATGCTATTCCTTTAAAATCAATCTTCTCAGCATTTGCTTTTTTTGGCCTATTTATTATATTGATTTTTCTAAATGTGGATAAGTTAACAATTTTAGTTACATTGTTGTTTGCTATAGAAATGGTTTTTAAGTCTATGTGTGGACTTTTTAATGGATTATTTCAAGCTGTTGAAAAAGGTAAATATCAGGCTATTGGTAATATTTTATTAAGTGTTATTCTTTTAGTTTTTATATTAATTTCTATTTTCTCTGATTTTGGTATAATAGGGATTTCTATTTCATATATTATTTCAAATATTATTATATTCTTTTATTTATATTATTCATTAAAAAAACAGGTTGCTATCCCTAAATATGAATTAGATAAAGATTTTTGTATTAAGTTAACAAAAGTTTCACTTCCTTTTGCATTATATGCACTATTTCATACAATATATTACTCTATTGATATTACTATGTTGACTATTTTGGTAGGTGATTATGCTTCAGGTCTTTATAATGCAAGTTATAAGTTAATAAATGTTTTAACATTGTTTTACTCAATATATACAGCGGTTATTTTCCCAGTAATGAGTAAGCTTTATAAAAATAATGAAGGATTACTAAATATGAGTTTTGAAAAATCAGTTAAATATCTGCTTTTTATAACAATTCCAATAGCTACTTTTACTTCAATTTTTGCTCAAGATATTATTGTTTTATTTTATGGTCACCCATATGTATTAGCTAGTTCTATTTTAACTATATTAATCTGGACTGTTTCATTATTATTTATTAATGGTGCATGTTCAATTCTATTAAATGCATCTTATAAAGAGGTTTCAGTTACTAAAATTTATGGTGCTGCAGCAGTATTTAATGTTATTTTAAACTTTATTTTAATCCCTCATTTTTCTTATGATGGTGCGGCTTTTGCAACTGTTTTAAGTGATGTTTTAATTTTAATTTTAGCATTATATGTTTTAAGAAAAGTAGGTTATTCTCCTAGAAGATCATTACTTAGAGATATATCTAAAATAATTTTAGCTTCTGTTATTTTAGCTATTGTATTATATTATCTCAATTTATCATTATTTGTTGGTTTAGCTATTGGTGTTATTGTTTATTTAATAGTTCTTTTCCTTTTAAGAATAGTTGATGATGATGATAAATATATTGCAAATCAAATTTTAGGTAGAAATAAATAGCTATTTCTTTTTATTTTTCTATAGTGTGTTACCAAACTTTTTCATATAAATGCATGTTTTATTTATATATATAGGGTCCTAGAAAATTTATAATTTTTGGTGACTACTCCATTCTTATTTTTCTATTTTGGACATCATATAATGCTTCTTTTTCTAAGGTACTCCTAAATTACCATTATAAATAAAAAAGGGTCTTTTAAAACCATACAATTTAAATACTATGGGTAACAAATAATAATTTAGTGAAAAACATGTTACCTAGTTTAAATGTAAGTATAAAAGACCCTAAATATCAGTTGTTGTCCAAAATATTTAAATATATCGATTCTAAAAATTCAATAAGAATATATGCTCGAAACGGTATAAAAAACATTAAAATGATGATTAAATCTATAAAAATCATCTTTACAGGATTATATTTTAATTATCCCCTCAGTAAAGTTATTGATGAGTTAAATAGAAACGATCAATTGAGAAAATTATTAACTATTGATAGTGAAATTCCAACATCATCCCAAGTCTTCGAATATGTCACAAGATATTCCGGCATTCAATTCTGTAATATCGTAAATAGCTTGTTAAAATACATTAATAAACCTAATAGAAAAGTAAAAAACACTTATATTGTTGATGCAACACCAGTTGAGTGTGATATCAATCATATAAAGCAATATATCACTACTGAAAAATTAGAAGAATTGAATCTAAAATGGGGTTATTCAACCACTAAAGGTAATTTTATAGGATTTAAAGTGACAGTTGTACTAGATGAAGAAACATTATGTCCGGTTTCAATTTTAATCCATTCAGGAGCACCACACGATTCAAAACTTTTTGAACCCATTTTAAAAGAACTAAAAAGAAGAAGAATAATTAAAAACAGAGATATAATATTATTTGACAGGGGATATTGTGCGACAAGATAGGGTCTCTGTTCTTCAAATATGTTAGTGAGATAATAGAACCGATTATCTTAATCCTAGTTATGTGGGATTTTTCCAACTGAAACTTTATATTTGGTAACTGATATAGAGGTTGCATGATGTGATGCCTAATTTAATTCAAAGTATCTGTGAATTAAAGGGCTAGGGAAAAGATGACAAGATTAACGAACAGTGAACAGTGTTAAGCTTCGTAACTGTCACCAGTAAGTGAGATACAATTATCAATTTTTATTGATTATTACTGTATGTAGATAGGTAATAGATACTAATATCATATCTATTGATTCATAACCCAGATATCTACCGGAGTATATGCTGAATCTAAATCATCTGTAGTCTAAATAGAGATCAACTTGGTAAACCCAATGAAGTCCTTAAATAAATATTTTTTTTTTAAGGTAAGCTGATTGTAAATGAAGCCTAATTCTTCAGTGGGTAGAGGAATGATAAAGAAGCAAATGCCGTCAATCGTCGAAAGACAGCAGGAAAAAAAAATATGAAGAAGTAATAACTGTGACGGATACCGCTCATATGAGTGGAATGGAAACATTGCAGACTTTTAAATGGTGCATATAACTTGAATCATAAAACGAAACGTAAATTATCGAAAGGATGTGAGAATATATGATGAAAACTCTAGATAATAAGTCTACTGAGTCCATGCTTGCAGACACTACTAATTGGACCAATATTAATTGGTACAAAGTTGAAAAGTATATAGATAAGTTACAAAAACGGATATATCAAGCCCAAAAGCTTGAAAATTTTCACAAAGTTAGAGATTTGCAAAGAATGCTAGTACATAGCAATGCTGCATTACTTTTAGCTATAAAGAGAGTTACTAAAGAAAATAAGGGTAAACGAACTCCAGGTATTGATGGATTTCGTGCCCTTAATGACAATAAACGTGCTGAATTATTTGATGAAATGAAAAATTTGAATATTAAAATGCATAAACCTAAACCTGTGAACCGCATGTATATTAAAAAAAAGAACGGTAAACTCCGTTCTTTAGGTATACCTACTATAAAAGATAGGGTTTATCAGGATATTATTCGTATGGCATTGGAACCACAATTCGAGGTGGATTTCGAACCTATTAGTTATGGTTTTCGACCAAGTCGTGGTTGTCATGATGCTGCAAGTAGAATAATGTATAATATAAGGTCAGGAAAGTGGTCTTGGATTTTTGAAGGTGATTTTCGTTCTTGTTTTGATAATTTAAATCATGATTTTATATTAAAACAGATAAAAAACTTTCCATTACATGATTTAATTGATAATTTTCTTAAAGCAGGATATTTGAATAAAAATGTATTTTATGAATCTGATGAAGGTACTCCTCAAGGAGGTATACTTTCACCATTACTTGCAAACATTGCTCTTAATGGAATGGAAAAAATACTAGGAATATCTTATACGAAAATAAAACACAAAAATGGTAATTATTCATATAAAACGAAAGGTAAATATCGAATGGTGAGATATGCTGATGATTTTATCATATTTGCTAAATCAAAGCAAGATATAGAAACAATATATGACATTTTAACTCCTTATCTTGATGAGAGAGGTTTAGAATTAGCCGAAGAGAAAACTAAAATTACCCATATAACTGAAGGATTTGAATTTCTAGGCTTTAATTTTAGGCGATATGTAAACCAAAATGGTTTTATACATTTAAGTAAACCATCAAAAAGTAGTGTACAATCCTTTAAGATAAAAGTCAATACAATATTCAAACAAATGCATGGTCATAATGTGGATGAATTAATAAGTAAACTTAATTCACTAATACAAGGTACTGCTAATTACTGGAAACCTACAGTTGCAAAGAAAATTTTTACTAATATGGATAATTATATTTGGAAAAAAACATATAAATTTCTCAGAAGGCTCCATCCTAATAAAAGTTGGAAATGGATAAAGAAAACCTATTTCCCCAGATATTCTGATGGAAAATATAAAGGTAATTGGATTTTGACAGGGCCTAATGAGAAAAAAACCCTGATAAAAATGCATTGGACACCTATACGAAGACATGTAATGATACAATATAATGCTAGCCCATATGATAAAGAAAAAACTCAATACTTTAACGATAGAAAATATTCTTGCTAAAAAAAAAAGCGGGATTAAAAATGTGCTCAAGCCGCTTGTCTTGAAAGGGACACGAGCGGTTTCTAGGAGAGTGAGGGAAGGTAACTTCCTAATCTTATCCGACACTCCTATGAAAACTATTTAATAAGGAATTAACCAGTATAAAATCATTCCTATGATATTTCCCAAAAGCAACTTCCAAAAGAAAAAATTAGACAATTTAATATCATACCCATTGGAAATATTTAAGAAAACAAAGAACTCAAATAAACCAAAACAACAATTTAAGAACTTAAAAAATAAATTATTCCATATGCTTACCAATTGGAAAGATTATAAACCCATACGTGGAAAAATAGAAGATTTCTTCAAAGTAAGCAAAAGAGCATTCGGATTATAAAAATTACACAAATATACACCATCATCCAACCACAAAACAATATATTTATCCATATTACTAACAACAATAGCTATACAATCAGGTTACAATACAAAAACAGCGATGCAACAGCTTGCAGAAGGAAATTTAAATCAACAACCAAGAAAAAAATATAAAAAGAAAAAACAAGAAGTAAAAACAGAAATTACTGAAAAAGAAAATGTACCCTACAAATCACAACAAGAATTACCTATCAAAAACACGAAAAAAGAACAGACCACACTCAAAAATTTCCTCAAAATCTAGCACCCTATTATATATAGATATTAAATTAATTAAAAAATATTAGATAATCAACTATAAAATGAAATTAATTTTCAGAAATAATCTTTCGTTGATTTTTAGATTTTTTAAACTTTTATTATAAAAAAGGAGTGTTTGAAAGTATATAGAAATTTTATTATGAGAATAAAAAAATTTTGAAAAATTGATTAAATACAACTTTGTTTAGATTATTGGGAGGTCGAATAATATTATTCTATGTGTTTTAATTCTTGTTTAGATTATTTCAATATTTCTTATACTTCAAACTCAATTAATATTTATTTTTTTTCAAGTATATAAAGGTTATTTTTTAAAACTTTAAACATTTATAATTATATTAAAAAGATTAAAATTATCTCATTCTATCAATTTTATTTCTACAAATAAAAAAAGATTTTAATAGCTAATAATTTAAATAATACAGATGAAATAAACCTTTAAATTAAGTTAAATTAAATATAATATGTATAAATCAATTTTTATTTTATAATAATAATATTTTTAGAAATTTACACGAAGGCCATAATATCAAGATTATAGTTTTAAATGGCCTAAATAATGTAAAATAGCTAAATATTTTTATAATAGCTATTTAATTATTTATTACTCTTTATTTTCACTAATAATTCAACAAATTTTAAATATTCTAAAAACTAATATAAATATAGGATTAAAACAAATAATCCAGTGAAAATTTTGGAGTTTTAAACATGAAACAAGTAGTAAATTATAGTGGAAGTGAAAACATCAAAGAAACAAGAATTAAAAACTTAGAAAACAAATGTGCCACTATGACCATAGAACTAGAAATAGCTAAAAGAAAAATCAAAAAACTAGAAGATGAAAACTACCAATTAAAAAACAATCAAATAATAGTAACTGATAAAAAAGACAAATCAGCTATTTTAGGATTTAAATCAAAACAATGGATCAATGAAGCTATAATGACCTTAAAAGAAAGAAATGAATATATAACAAAGAGAAGTTTATTAAAAGAAATTAGTCCTAGTATAAATAAAGACAAAGATCATGATACAGAGCTATTTCTTAAAATTAATAAGTTCTTTAAAGAAGCTGAAGAAGAAATAGCTATTGAGGATTTGTTTTATTAAATTTTTTTATTTTAGTTTATTTATAACTGATTTTATATATTCTATTGCTGTTTTGATCTTCATAGATTTTAGTAAATGTTAAATTGTTATTTGAAAGATGTTCTATTTCGTTCGGTGTTAAAATATAGCTTATATTTAATTTTTCTAAATCTTCTGTGTTTAAAGTTAATATAAAAATTTCGTTATGATCATCCACTAATTTAAAATTAGTAGGTTCAGTATTTTGTAATATTATTGGAATATGCGCATATCTATTATAAACTTCATATGATTCATTTTGAGGATCTAATAAAGACCATGTTTCCATATTTGGGTAAGTATTTACAGAATTTAGGGTTCGTGCTCCTACAGGCAATATCTCATCTATAAATATATTTCCCTCTATTACCCATATCCCATTTGGGTCATTTTCTACTATTTTTTGTGTTTCTTGAATAACTGGTTGATCAAAATAAAAATCTAGCCCAGATTCTACAGGATTAACAAGTGCTCCAGTACTAAATGAAATTATAATAGTACCTATTAAAAATGCAGTTTGGAATTTTTTACTATTTCCACTATTTAAAATAACAAAAAACATTATTCCAAAGGTTATCAAACATATTAGTAACATGCTCCAAGTATAGTATCTTTCTCCTCTAAAATCAAATCCTATAAATAATATTATTCCAGATATTAAAAAGCTCAATATAAGTAAAACAAATTTATAATTAGAACCTATTTTACTAGCAAATTTAATAAATATTTTTTTATAATTAATTTTTTTCATTATAGGAGTCTTGGCCAAATATGTATATTATTTTTTGAAAGTTGCAGTAGAAGGCTGCATTTGGGATTTAGAATTTTGTCTAATCTTTGAAAATAATGGTCAATGAAACTGGCCATAAATCATTGAAAATTA
>Ga0334882_1004449_pt1 | contig 11859 bp, 9 predicted proteins | sample GraSluR1_MG_5_FD_207226 | JGI IMG/M metagenome (GOLD analysis project Ga0334882, IMG submission 207226) | Sludge microbial communities from methane-producing bioreactor in Wageningen University, Netherlands - Granular Sludge_15_04-R1 | ecosystem: Engineered > Bioreactor > Anaerobic > Unclassified... | reverse complement strand
ATGAAACATTAAAATTAACCCGACACTTGAATGCCTTGATGCGCACCACTCGAAAACTATTTGAGCAGTGTGTGGATATGAATGACAGTCTGCCAGAAGAAGCCTACCTTTTTTCGATGAATATCAACGAGCCGGGTTGGCTTGCAGATATGGTTGCCACATCTCTGTCGCTGCCTAATGATGTTCGTAAAACACTTGTGCTGCTCTCTCATCCTGTGGATCGGTTGAAGAAAATCAACCAAATTCTGGCTGAGGAACTGGATGTTTTAGAGATTGAAGACGAAATCCAGTCGCAGGTTCAAATTGAGGTTGACCGATCACACCGAGAGTTTTATCTCCGCGAGCAGCTGCGGGCAATTCAAAACGAATTAGGGGAAGGCGATATCTGGGCACAAGAGATCATTGAGCTGAGTGAAAAAATTGAAGAGCGTGAAATGCCTGATGAAGTCAAATTGCAGGCAACGCGTGAGCTGAATCGGCTGCAGCAAATGCCCTCCATGGCACCGGAGGTTGGGATTATTCGCACCTATCTCGATTGGCTGCTGGATTTGCCATGGAATGAGGTCACTGAAGATAATTTGGATGTTATTCACGCCAAAACGGTTCTCAATCAGGATCATTATGGGTTGAAAAAGGCGAAGGATCGCGTTATCGAATATATTGCAATCCGCAGTTTGCAGCCCAAAAAACTACGTCAGCCAATCCTGTGCTTTGTTGGACCACCAGGCACCGGTAAGACTTCCCTGGGTCGATCAATTGCAAATGCGCTCGGTCGGCAATTCGTGCGGTTATCACTGGGCGGCGTTCGTGACGAAGCTGAGATCAGAGGTCATCGCCGCACCTATATTGGCGCGATGCCAGGCAGGATCATTCAAGCCATGCGCCGTGCTGGCACTCAAAACCCACTGTTCATGCTGGATGAAATTGATAAGCTTGGGGCTGACTTCCGCGGAGATCCTTCATCTGCGCTGCTTGAGGTGCTGGACCCGGAACAGAACAAAGCCTTTTCAGATCATTACCTGGAGGTCGATTACGATCTTTCAAATGTCATCTTCATCACCACAGCCAATTCACTTGGAACCATCCCTCCTGCGCTGTTGGACCGGATGGAGGTGATTGAGTTTTCTGGCTATATCGAGGATGAGAAGCTGGAAATCGCCAAACGATTTCTTGTACCGCGTCAACTGGAAGAAGCCGGACTGCAGGATGAGGGGATCACCTTCCAGGAGACAGCCTTGATGAAGATCATACGGGAATACACCTATGAGGCTGGCGTGCGGAATTTTGAACGAGAAATTGGTAGTGTTTTACGCAAATTGGCACGATTGAAGACTGAGCAAAAAGAGTATCCCTCGAGGGTAACGCCACAGGCTGTCCGAAAATTCTTGGGCCCTCAGCAATTCTTTGAAACCGAGGCTGAAGGTGAAGATGAGGTTGGTGTTGCAACTGCTCTGGCTTGGACAGAAAATGGTGGAGAAATTATGCCTGTTGAGGTATTGATCCTTGAGGGAAAAGGCAATTTACAGATCACGGGACAGATTGGCGAAGTGATGCAAGAATCGGCACAGGCAGCGCTTTCGTACATCAAGTCTCGAGCGGATCTGCTCAATATTGACAGTGACCTGTTTGAAAATGTGGATGTCCATTTGCATGTTCCTGAAGGTGCCATTCCGAAGGATGGACCGAGCGCTGGGATCACAATTGCCACTGCGATGATCTCGGCTTTTACCAGTCGTCCCAGTTACCATTTGGTTGGGATGACCGGGGAAATAACGCTACGGGGCAGGGTATTGCCTGTGGGAGGCATTCGCGAAAAAATACTGGCTTCGCATCGGGCTGGTCTAAAGACGATTATCTTTCCAAAAAGAAATGAAAAAGACCTGGAAGAAGTGCCGAAAAGCGTCTTGAAGGAGATTGAGCTGCTGCCGGTGAGACATATGGACGAGGTTTTACCGGTGGCTTTGCATGAGCGAAAGCAACCAGATCGGACACGCAGGTGAGCGTCAAATAAGAAAACAGCATCTGATGAAACAGATGCTGAAGAATAACGGATGGGAAAACGCTGGCTTGTTACTGCCTTAAAAGATTTCGAAAATTTTGTCCTTAGCGGGTTGGATCGTTTTCCGAAGAAAAGCTATCCGCTCGCAGTGTTGTGATTCCATTGCGAACCTGTGATAGGATGCGATCCATTTGCATTTCCAGGTTGGTCAATGTATCCAGAACATACTTATCAGCCTCGTGCTGAGTGTTGACAGCCTCTTTTTGTGCTTCCTGGATAATTTGTTCAGCGCGCGTTTTTGCTGATTGGATCAATTCGTCATCTTCCAGGCTTTTTTCAGCTTTGTCGCGGGCAATTGCAAGGGTTCGGTTGGCTTCTTCCTTGGCTTGTGCCAGAATTCTGTCTCTCTGTGTGATGATTTGCTGTGCTTTCTTGATTTCTTCAGGTATAGCAACCCGCATCTGGTCAATCAAATCCAGCATGCGGTCCTCATCAACAATGACGCTGTGGGTTAACCAGATAGGACGGCTTTCATTAAAGAGTTCTTCAAGCCGATCAACCAAATGTAAGATATCCATGACGTCCTCCGCTTATATCCATATCTTAAAACGTTGCAATCCTTATACCAATCTTAACCGATAAAGCAAAATCTGGTTAATTAATCCCTCAAGGAAGTAAGGGGGACCACGTCCTGGTCATCTCCGAGCAAATGGAACCGCTTTTTGAGCGCTAACTCAACATGTTTGGGCACCATGCTGGAGACATCCCCACCCAGAGCGGCAATTTCACGCACGGTGGTAGAGGATAGAAATGTGTGTTTTTCACTGGTGATCAATGCGATGACATCAATGTCGGGGTCCAGGCGGTTGTTTGCCAGTGCCATGCGAAATTCATATTCAAAATCTGAGAAAACTCGCAATCCCCGCACAATGGATTGTGCACCTACTTTTTTGGCAAATTTGACGGTCAGCCCAGTATAGGCGGTTACACTGATATTATTTGTGTCATGAAACGATTCTTCAACAAGTGCCAGCCGTTCTTGTGGTGGAAAGAGGATATTATCCTGCTCTCTAGCATAGACTGCAACAATTACCTGGTCAAAAAGCTCTGCGGCACGTTTGGCGATGTTGATATGCCCGTAGTGGATGGGGTCAAAGGTGCCAGGAAATAAAACAGTTGTCATTTCAGCTCACATCTCCTTCTGCAGAAGGCCAAAAATGTTCAAGCGCATCCAGCATCAATTGGTGTTCAGGAGCTGATAGGCTTGGATCATTTTCGAGGACCTGCCGCGCGTAAACTTGTGCTTTTTCAATGAGTTGGATATCGGTAATGCTTGCCAATCTTAAGTTAGTGTAACCGGACTGTCTGGTGCCAAGGAATTCTCCTGGGCCTCTCTGGCGAAGATCGTACTCTGCCAGTTCAAAGCCGTCGTTCGTCTTTTCCATGGCTAATAGGCGTTCGTTCTCTGCCTGGTCACTTGTTTCTGGAATTAAGATGCAATAGGATTGGGCGGCTCCACGCCCCACACGTCCCCTGAACTGGTGCAGCTGGGCTAAACCAAATCGGTTTGCGCCTTCGACAACCATCACAGTTGCATTAGGGATATCTACGCCGACCTCCACGACAGATGTGGAAACCAGGATATCAAATTCGCGGTCCCTGAATTTCCGCATCACGGATTCTTTTTCATCAGGTCGCAGGCGTCCATGCAGCAGCCCAACGTGCAGGTTTGGAAAGATCTCGGACTGCAAGCGTTGCTGTTCCTCGACAGCTGCCATGGTCTCATCCCCGTTAGGTTCACCATTACCAACAATACCATCAGTGTCAGACTCGCCTTGCTCTACCAGGGGATAAATGATGAAGGCCTGATGCCCTTTTCTTACCTGGGATTTGATCAAATTGTAAATGCGCTCTCGTTCTGTGGGATAAACGATATGCGTGCTCACAAGTTGCCTTCCAGGAGGCATTTCGTTCATGACGGTGACATCCAGATCACCATAGATGGTAAGTGCTAATGAGCGTGGAATGGGTGTGGCAGTCATGACCATCAAGTGGGGATTGTTGCCCTTGTCTCTCAGCGCAGATCTTTGTGCCACACCAAAGCGATGCTGTTCATCAACGATGGCGACCTGAAGATCTTTGAACTGTACAGGATCTTCGATCAGGGCGTGTGTGCCGATGACCAGCTTGACAGAACCCTCTGCCAAACCTGCCAAGATGGCTTCACGTTCTTTGGAAGGTGTATCGCCGATCAGTAAGCGAATTTCATCTTCCTGCAAGGGGGCGTTTTCATACGCCTCATTTGCCAGCAACTGCTTTAGGCTGGCGTAGTGCTGCTCGGCAAGGATACTGGTGGGCGCCATGAAAGCTGCCTGTGCCCCATTCTTGACCACGATGCTGATGCCCAGGACAGCGATGACCGTTTTGCCAGAGCCGACATCGCCCTGCAGAAGTCTGTTCATGGGGCGTCCTGAAGCCAGATCTTGCCGGAGATCTTGCAGCGCAAGCTGCTGCGCATGTGTCAGCTCGAATGGAAGATGCACAAGTTGATCGAGCAGCCATGCATCTTCAACTTCAAAAATCCGCCCGGTCAGTTGTTCATATTCAAGTTTCTGTTTAAGAACACCAAGCTGAAGCAGGAAAATCTCATCAAAGGCAAGGCGGGATCGGGCTTTTTTGAGTGAGGCAGCGGTCTCGGGAAAGTGGATCTCCTTCAAAGCTGTTGAAAGATCCATTAAGTCGGCATCTTCAAGGATGTACTCCGTCATAAATTCGGGAATTTTTGGTGCCCACTGGTTGACAATTTGGTACATCATGCGGCGCAGCCAGCGTTGGTTTAGCCGAGCTGTGAGGGAATAGACCGGGACAATGCGCTTTGTGTTCAGCTGTTCCTGTTCAACCTGTTCATATTCCGGGTGATACATCACCAATCGCCCCATATATTGTTCTATTTTTCCTGAAATGGAAAGGAACATATTTTTGCGTAAATACCGGAGTTGATAATCCTGGTTGAACCACAGCAGTTGAATGTTACCCGTGTCATCTGATACGACTGCTTGAATGATTTTTCGATTCTTGTTGCGACTTGTGAAGGATGAAATACTCTTTATATAAGCAAGAATGGTGACTTCCTCGCCAAATTTCAGGTCTTTGATCAAGCGCAATTCTGAATAGTCATCATAGCGCCGCGGAAAATAGTAGATCATATCCTCGATGGTATAGAGGTTTAATTTTTCGAGCAATACAGATTGTTTTGGGCCAATTCCGCGCACGATCGTGGTTGGGGCATTCAGGTCCTCGTGCGCAGCGCTTGCTGGGATGGGCGCTGCGGCCGATGCTTGACTGCGGGTTGTTCCACGTCCTTTTGGTGTGCTGTGATTTTGTTCTGTGTTTATGTTCTTGACGGCTGGCTCCGTGTCTGGCTGTTTTTCCTCAGGTGGTCCTGCCAGATGTTTGATGCCCGGCACTTCCAGAATTTGGCCGATATTTTGCAGCGCATAGACTCGCTGTTTGATAGCCAGGTCAGAATACTGGTGAAGGAGCGCGGTTACTTTTTGGATTTTTTCTTCAGATATGCCATCTGCCCGTGCTTCGCCCACCCAAGTATCCGTCAGTTTTTCCAATCCACCTACAACGGCTTTATTTGTATATCCAAATTCAGATTCCAGTTTGAAGATCTTGTATAGTTTTTCGGTTGATCGTTGCATTGTTGAATCGGGCCTTTTACTGCTAAATTAATAATATTTTTTATAGACTCTTGCTTAATCATAACGCATTCATCAAGAATTGTCACAGTTATGATCTTGGAGTCTGACTTTAGAATCTTACACCAAGTTCAAGAAAAAAACCCCGTGCACCGGGGTTTTTAAGTTTTAGGACGGAATATTAAGAATTATTCAATGGCAATGATAAGCTGGTAATGGGGTTGTCCGCCTTCATGTACCTCAATTTCATGGTCCGGGTAAATGGAACGAATTTTGTCAACCAGATTGTTCATCTGGCTCTGTTTCATATCCTCCCCGTAGAACAATGTGATCCGTTCGTAATCGCTGGTTTCTGCTGCAATGAGGAGCTCTTCACATGCCGTTTCGATGCTGGTAGTGGAGGTGACTAATTTCCCGTTGTGCAGAGCAATCACCTGGCCTTTTTCAACCTGAACATCGTCAATTTCGACCGTGCGAGTGGCCACAGTGATTTCTCCCGTTTCCACATCGTGAATTGCTTCGTTCATCAATTCGACATTTTCCTCAAACTCTGCATCCGGTATCAGCCGGAACATGGCTGATAATCCCTGCGGAACGCTTATGGTCGGGATGACCGCCACCTGCTTGACCGTCATCGAAGCCGCTTCTTTGGCTGCCATGATGATGTTTTTGTTGTTGGGAAGGATAATGACCTTATCGGTGGGAAGATTCTCGAATGCTGCCAATATCTCTTTGATGCTGGGATTCATCGTCTGACCGCCCTGAACGATTGCAGCAACACCAAGACTGGCAAAGATCCTCGAAAGCCCAGCACCCGGTGAAACTGCCACGACAGCTGTCTCGCCCGGCTGTACCTGTGCCAGATTGAGCTTTGGGTTTTTGTTGTTCTTGCGCTCATCCATCTGTGCAACGAGATTCTCCATCATCACTTTTTGAATGGTGCCAAGTTTCATCGTGTGATCGATTGGATCATATCGGTTTTCAAGCGGGACATGGATGTGCATGCGGTAGATGCCATCACCTTCACCCACCTGGATGGATGACCCGATTTTCGAAAGGTCGTCGTAATAATCTTCGAGTTTGAAGGTTTGATGCGGTGTGAAATCGATCACTACCTCATAATCCTGGCCGGGTTCAACCGTTTCCATTGCGTCTTCAAGGTCCATTTCCGAAAGCGGCAATGCTTCGGTCACTGCTTTGTCCAAAGCATCACCGTTGAGGAAGCGCAGCATGCCTTCAAAGATAAAGAGGAGACCCTTGCCGCCAGAATCCACAACGCCGGCTTGTTTCAGGATTGGAAGCAGATCAGGGGTTCTTTCAACTGAGGCTTCTGCGGCCTGAACAATGTCTGCCAAAACATCTGTAAACACTGTGGTTCTTTGGGCAGAGACTTCAGCCTGGGTTGCAATATCCTTGATCACCGTTAAAATGGTACCCTCTACAGGCTTGACCACGCCTTTATAGGCTGTTTCCTTTGCCTCTGTGAGTGCCTTTGATAAGAGCACGACATCCATTACCGGTTCGTCATCCAATGCACGGGCAAAACCTCGCCAAATTTGGGATAGGATCACACCTGAATTGCCACGAGCGCCCATCAATGCGCCTCTGGCGACCGCATGTGCCATGTTGCCAATGTTTTCCATGCCCGAGGTTTCAATTTCGTCAAAAGCTGCCTGCATGGTGAGGACCATGTTGGTGCCAGTGTCTCCATCTGGAACCGGGAAGACATTTAATCGGTTGACAGTTTGCTGGTTAGTTTTTAACCAGATCATGCCTGCTTCGAGCAGGGTTTTCAAGCCTTGGCCATTGACTGGCAATGAGACCAGTTTATGCCGCTCTTCAGGATTAAGCTTTGATAATTCCACTGCGCTCATAATACTCCAAAGATAAATTGACGCGATGATATCATGTTTGTCCAGGCAAAAAGCCTGTCAGTCCATGTTGCTGATCCGCAACCCACGGACATGCACATTGATTCGCCGAACGGGCAATCCGACCGTTCTTTCGACGTTGTATTTTACGCTATTGATAATACTATTGGTAATTGATTTAATTCTTGTTCCGTATTCGACCATAATGTATAAATCAATCAATAATCCATCATGATCAAAATCAATGTCCACGCCGTATTTAGCATCCTTTTTGAATAGCTGGCGAATGTTTTCAATAAGGTTTTTGGGGGCTAAACCGACAACGCCATAGGATTGAAGCGTGGATTGCCGGGCAACGGAAGCGATGGCATCCTTTTGGATCAGGATACTGCCCAATTCATTGTGCTTTTTTTCTGTTTCAGACATATTATCTCACCTAATTTGCTTGTCGCTTTTGTTTGTGTATGGTAAAATAAACCTTTGTTTGGAAAAAGAATTCCAGACCCAGTAATTATAACTTATGTTTTGAAAGGACGATACATGGCTATCTGTGAACATTGTGGAAAGAAGACCACCTTCGGTCAGAATCGAAGTCACTCAATGCACGCAACCAAACGACAATTCAAACCGAATTTGCAGAAGGTTTCTGTTTATGAGAACGGACGAATGGTTCGCAAAACACTGTGCACCCGATGCATCCGAACTTTGGTAAAGTCCACTAAATAGGTACAACACTATTTCAAAGCAATCGTCGCGGTGAATACCGCGATTTTTGCATTTAAATCAGGAGATTTTGACAGCATCACGCAGAGCCTGGATGCCAGCAGCGATTCCCTGGGGGTGGCGAAAGATGAAGGAGCCGGCAATGAAATTCGTGGCACCCGCATCATAACACGGTTTGATCGTCTCACTGGTAATGCCGCCGTCCACCTGGATGGCGGCAGAAGCATTTGTTGCTTCGAGCAAATTTTTGGTGCGGGTAATTTTTTCGGTCATTGATTCGATAAAAGCCTGGCCACCAAAACCGGGGTTAACTGTCATTATCAATACTTTTTCAAAGTCATGTGTCAGTTCTCGCAAGGTTTCGACCGGCGTTCCGGGGTTGATAACAATCCCAGGTGCCATTCCCATCTCTCTGATGCTTTGTAACGTTCGGTGAATGTGGGGACAGGTCTCATAATGCACTGTGAGATGGTCGGTGCCCGCATCGGCAAATGCCTGCAAATGCTTTTCTGGTTCAACAATCATCAGGTGAACATCGATTGGCAGCGTTGTAATTCGACGAATAGCTTTTACGATCATCGGACCAAAGGTGATGTTGGGGACAAATCGCCCATCCATCACGTCTACATGGATCCAATCTGCGCCGGACTTTTCTGCCTGCACCACCTGTTCAGCAAGGTGGTTCATGTCAGCAGCTAATATTGATGGTGCAATTATGATTGACATACCTAACCTCAACGCATCGTTTTAGAACGGTTATGGATTAATTGAAAAATAAATATACAACCAGAACGGAATTAACCCAAGGATCGCGGTGAAGGCAAGCAATCCGAGCAGCCAGGTCACCCAATCGATGGGGCCGTCTTCTTCATCCTCGATGGTTTCAGAATCGGGTTCTGTTGTGATTTCCTGGATGAAGGCGTTAGGCAATGCGTTGGCTGGTGGTTTGGTAAAGGTGTTACTGGTTTGTGCTGGGCTGCTTACCTGGGGCAGCACAATTGGTCCGGTCTTTTCCCGGTTGATCTCGCCAAAAGAGAGGAGCACACGCCCGAGCTGATCGGCAGTTCGATAGCGGGCAGAAGGCTCTTTGGACAGTACTTTGAGGGTGATTTCTTCGAGTGTTTCGGGAATCGCCGGGTTTATTTGGCGAGGTGGGCGGGGTGTCTCTAAGCGGTGCATTCGTGCCAGTTCAGTCGCTTCACTGGCTTCAAAAGGCAGTTTGCCAGTCAGCATTTCGTATAGAATAATACCCAGGGAGTACACATCTGAAGCAGGGGAGGGTGCGCCGCCGGCTGCCTGTTCGGGCGAAAAATAGTGAGGAGAACCCCAGACAACATCGCTTTTTTCGTCCGGGTGGATGGTTGCAAGCGCACGGGCAATACCAAAGTCGGTGACCTTCAAACGAAAGTCGTTGGATACAAGCATGTTGTGAGGCTTGATATCGCAGTGTACCAGACCGGCGCGGTGGGCGTAGCCCACACCAGCGCAGGCTTGTGCCATCAGCCCAACTGCATCCTGTACGCTGAACTTTCCGGTTTTTCTAATCAGGGATTTCAGATCGGTTCCATCGATATATTCGATAACGATGAAAACCTGCTCCTCATCAAGCCCAAAATCGTGCACTGTTACGATATTGGGATGCGAAAGGTTTGCTGCTGCTTTCGCTTCCTGTTGAAAACGTATCCGAAAGTCGCGGTCTGTGGCGTAATCTTCGCGCAAGATCTTAATGGCCACAATTCGTTCCAGCATTTGATCAACCGCTTTATAAACCACTGCCATCCCACCAGAACCGAGCGGCTCTAATAACTTATAGCGGTTGTTCAAAAGGGTCATTTCTTCCATGGTTACGGGTGCTTTCATCGTTGAATTATAACATAACCGGTCTCTTGGGTCTTCAACGTGAATTCATTCTACCCGCATCGGTGAAAAAATTTTAGTTTTAAGGCAGGATGGGCTATAATTATTGCGTGTGCGGTTGATGAAGACTGTTAGGGATGGATTAGATGGTTGAAAAGAAGGAAAAGTTCACACTCAAAGCTTTTCTTAATCCTCTCACTTTGGTGACTGGGGTCATTCTTCTGATTGGACTGATCCTGATCAGTTTAGCCATTCTATTCCTCGGCAGGAATCCTGCACCCGCCTCGATTGCCACACCAGTGATGACGCGGATTGCCGCACCAACACTCACGCCCAAACCGATCCAATCGACTGCGGTTCCCTCACCAACACCAACCTCCATTTTCTTTTTACCCGAAGGAGTCATCGGAGTGGGTGGCTATGTGCAGGTGGTTGGCACTGCAGGAGCGGGTCTGCGAATGCGATCAGAGCCAGGCTTGAGTGGGTCGATTAACTTCACCGCCATGGATGCTGAAGTGTTTTTGGTCATCGATGGTCCGATTGAGGCGGATGGCTATGCCTGGTGGAAGCTGGAAGCCCCCTATGACCAGACGCGAACAGGCTGGTCGGCAGGTGATTTTCTCTCAATAATTTCAGAGGAAAGTGATTAGTATAGCTCGCAGATCATGAAAATATCGATTGGATTAATGAAAATTCCGATGGTTGATCGGTGGGCTTTACCTTGATGGAGAATATATATTGTTAGCGTTGATCAAACAATTGATTGCGAAAAGAACTCCGAACGGATTTCTAAATAAATCAGCAAAGCAGAGTGGAAGCGAGAAGGAAAACCTTTTTACGAATGAATCCTTGTTTCGCCAACAACTGAATGTTTTCAGCTGCCAGTCTCCGGGTAAGGAACGGTTTCATAACGAGGATTCCCTTTTTGTCTTGAATACCACACTCAGCGGGGTTGAGGGAGCAATTTCGTTTGGCATTTTCCTGGTTGCAGATGGAATGGGTGGGCATCAGAATGGGGAAGTCGCCAGTTTTCTTGCTGCACAGGCTGCCAGCAAATATCTATTTGATCATGTTTTTGAGCGGGTTGTCTTTCAAAAAAAGCCGATCATAGAACTGGAACCTGAGAAATTGGTTCGGCAAGCCGTTGCTGAAGCTCAGAAGCTGATCTACCAGCGTGTGCCAGGTGGAGGGACAACATTAACACTGGTTTTGGCGATTGGTGAACATTTATTCTCAGCCCATGTGGGCGATAGCCGCTTATATTTGCTGAGCCCAGACGGTAAAATGACATTAAATACCCGGGATCATTCACTGGTGAAACGTCTTGTTGATCTGGGTGAAATAAGCGAGCAGGAAGCCGGTTTCCATCCCCAGCGAAACGTGCTCTATCGAGCACTTGGGCAGACAGATCCTTTTGAACCTGATGTCGATGCCTTTGACCTGGATTTAGGTGAGAAGTTATTGATTTGCTCGGATGGGTTATGGAGTGTGCTTGAGGTTCAACAGATACAAAATATCATTGAAGGAACGTCGGACCTGGAGGGAGCAGCTTGTGAGCTTGTTCAGGCAGCCAATGATGCCGGAGGACCGGATAATATCAGTGTGGTCCTGGTAGAACGGGTGAGTTAGAATAATTCTTATTTTGAGGAGCAGATATGTTGGATACGACATCACGCAAATATCGCATTTTGGTAGTGGATGATGA
>Ga0334882_1004448_pt1 | contig 11863 bp, 7 predicted proteins | sample GraSluR1_MG_5_FD_207226 | JGI IMG/M metagenome (GOLD analysis project Ga0334882, IMG submission 207226) | Sludge microbial communities from methane-producing bioreactor in Wageningen University, Netherlands - Granular Sludge_15_04-R1 | ecosystem: Engineered > Bioreactor > Anaerobic > Unclassified... | reverse complement strand
GGTCCTGAATCACGGAACCCGGCTGGGACATCAACTGGCGATGGATCCTCAGCCGCCGCATCAGAAAATAGACCTGGGAATGGAACGCCCAGGATTGCATGTCCTCATAGAAATCGGCCAGGTAGGGGTTCTCGGTAACGGGCTCATAAAAGGGTGACCATTGTAATTCCCTGCTGAGCAACCGGACCAGCGTGGACTTCCCCACACCGATATTCCCTGCGACTGCGATAAATTTTTCCATGAAAACGGCTTCTCCCTTTGAAGTGATTTGATTTATAAACTACAGATGAACGAAGAACCAGACTGGGTTTGCTAACCATTATACGCGTTATCCGGGCCGGGTTCAATTAAACCCGTCCCGGATCCTAAGTATCAATAGCTGTAGGGGGAAAAATAGCAGGGCCGGAAGTGTTCCGGCCCTGTCTGGCGTTGTTTGGATTTTAATTAACCGCGTCGGCTTAGCTGCCAGCCTGCGCAGCACGTTCCTTCCGAAGCTGTTTTTGTTTGAAATATTTCGTAGCCTCCGCCGCAATGGACGGGATCAGGATGAGTGGCAGGATCTCCAGCCAGTGGGACAGGCCCATCGGCGCCGTATTGAAGATCGGCTGCAGGAAGGGAACATAAACCACCACGATGACCAGCACCAGCGACCCCAGCACTGCCCAATTCATCAGCTTGTTTTTGAAGAAACCAATTTTCGCCAGAGGATAGAATTCTGAACGCGCTGTGAAAGCCCGGAACAGCTCCGAGATACTGAGGGTCACAAACGCCATCGTCTCAGCCAGGTCAAGGTTGTTGATCGGGTCACCCAAATAGAAGGCGAACAGTGTTGTGGCCGTAATGGCAACCGTTTGAACAAGGATACCAACTTGCATAAACTTGTTAATGATCGGCTCCGCCGGGGGTCGGGGCGGGCGGTCCATAATATCGGGGTCGCCAGGCTCCGTTCCCAAAGCCAGGGCGGGCGCGCCGTCGGTCACCAGATTGAGCCAGAGCAATTGGATGGCCGTCAGCGGGATCGGCCAGCCAAATAAGGTGGCCAGGAAGATGATCATGATTTCAGCCGCATTACACGACAGCAGGTAATAAACAAATTTACGGATATTGCTGTAAATCACCCGGCCCTGTTCCACTGCTGAAACGATGCTGGCGTAGTTATCATCCGTCAGGACCATATCGGCCGCACCCTTGGCGACATCCGTTCCGGTGATCCCCATCGCGACGCCAATATCTGCCCGCTTGATGGCAGGAGCGTCATTGACGCCATCCCCCGTCATCGCCACAACTTCATTGTTGGCGCGCAGGGCATCCACGATGCGCATCTTGTGCTCAGGGCTGACCCTGGCATAGACATCCGTCTCCATCACATTCTGGACCATTTCTTCATCGGAAAAGGCGTTAATATCCGAACCGGTCATCACTTTCCGTCCGGGGCGCAGCAACCCAATCTCTTCCGCAATCGCGCGGGCTGTATTGGGGTAATCACCTGTGATCATGATCGTGCGGATTCCCGCGTCCCGGGCTTCGTTCAACGCATCCTTTACCTCCGAACGAGCCGGATCAATCATCCCGATTAAGCCGACAAAGGTCAGGTCCTGCTCCAATTCATCGCTGTTGATCTCTTCAGGCAGCACCGAGACTTTTCGGCAAGCCACACCCAGCACCCGCAAAGCATCACCGGTCATGACGTCATTGGCTGCCAGAATCTCTTTCCGGCGTTCCTCTGTCAGCGGCTCTTCGCTGTTATCCATCGTCTGGATCCGGGTACAGAGATTCAGAACAACATCGGGCGCGCCTTTGACATCGATAACGTGTAATTCTCGTTTTTCGTCGTCCTCATCGAAAGGAGAGATATCCGCCGAGTCCACATCCTCAATGGCATGGATGGTGACCATCCGCTTCCGAGCTGAATCGAAGGGGATTTCCTGCTCACGGGGATAGGCCTTATTGAGCCCCTTGGCGGAAGCGCCGGCTTTATGAGCTGCGACGAGGATTGCACCTTCTGTCGGATCTCCGATCATGCGAAATATTTCCTGACCGTCCTGTTCGCCCGCCGGTTCAAGCTGGGCATCATTATTAAGCGTCCCCAGCCAGAGAGAGGTCTTGATGGCAGGAAAATCATCGAGATTGACCGGTTGGCCTTCATGGAGAAAATCTCCCACAGGCGCATAACCGCTTCCGGTCACATTGACGAACTTCCCATCCGCCCATAACCGGGTCACGGTCATTTCGTTCTGGGTCAGGGTGCCGGTTTTATCCGAACAGATGACCGTGGCTGAGCCAAGTGTCTCAACTGAGGATAATTTCCGGATCAGGGCATGCCGGCGGACCATTTCACGCATCCCGAGCGCAAGGCTGATGGTGACCACAGCGGGCAGGCCTTCGGGAACAGCCGCAATCGCCAGCGAGACGGCAATCATGAACATTTCAGTGAACTCTTCGAGTGCTGCCTGACTGAAAAAATCCGCCGTTCCGGGTTCCAGCACGAACCGGATCACGCCGATCACAAAAACAAGGGCACAGACGATCAGCGATCCCCAGCCGAGGACCTTGCCGAGCTGATCCAACCGGCGCTGTAAGGGCGTTTCTTCGTCTTCGACCCGCTGGAGCATGGTTGCAATCATACCGAGTTCGGTGTTCATCCCGGTATTGACAACGATGCCTTTGCCGCGGCCATAACTGACAAGCGTACCCATAAAGGCCGTGTTCTTCCGGTCACCCAGAGGGATATCCTTCTCCAGACGGGTTTGAGCGTTCTTCTCCACCGCGACAGATTCACCGGTCAGGGAGGCTTCATCAATCCTGAGGTTCACAGCTTCTAGCAGCCGGACATCTGCCGGGATGTAGTTGCCGGATTCCAGAAAAACAAGATCTCCCGGGACGAGCTCGCGGGCGGCAACTGACACGCGGCTGCCATCCCGAAGGACGGAAGCATCCGGTGCCGCGAGTTTCTTGAGCGCTGCCAAAGCAGCTTCAGCCCGGCCCTCCTGGATGATGCCCATGATGGCATTCAGGATCACGATAGCCATAATGGCAACCGCCTCGACATAGTCACCCAGCAGCGCGGAGATGATCGCCGCGCCGAGCAGCATATAGATCACAAAGCTGTTGATCTGGGCCCAAAGCATCTCCCAGAAGGATGTCGGGGGCGCTTCAGTCAGTTCGTTCAACCCGTATTTTTTCTGCCTCGCCTGGACTTCTTCATTGCTGAGGCCTTTCTCACCAGGCGTTTCCAGCTCCTGCAAGACCTCAGTATTGGTCATGGCATGCCAGGAAATCGAAACATCTTTCGGCTTCTGACTCTCTACAACGGACTTATCTTCACTCATAAGAAAATTTCTCCTGTCTTTGATGATTCAACCCATGATGATACCCGATTTGTGTAAACCGACCCGTAGATAATCTAAGGGTATAAAACATCTGGGGGATTGACGCAAATCTCGATAATTATATCTGATTTATGAGCGAGCAGCGGGAATATTAATGAGCGTAATTACCTTTTTTAACCACAATACTTTGCACTTTAGCCCCAACATCCAGCCCGATGATGGGACATTTCACCTGCAATAAAAAGAAGATTGGGGCGTCCACCGTCGAGAGGGTCTCATAATTTCCCATCCCTTTCGCCAGGATCAGGTCCGCATCCCTGAACCGCGCCTGAAATTCCGGATTGCACTTTGAAAGGATCGTCCCTGGCACCCGGGCCCCGTTATCAATGACCTCCGCAACTTGATCAATGCCGGCTGCTTCCGCGTCTTCCCGCGTGGCGTCATTGAGCACCGGACCACCCCGGACAACATAGGTCACATCCCCCTCCAGCGTTTCGATCAGGACTCGGTCAAAGACGGTCTCCCCCGCATTATCTCCCAGGAAGAGCACAGACTCCACCTCGGCCAGCCGCTTTCTCAAGACGGGTAGGTCATTGATGGCAAAGGCCTGACGGCTTACCCGTTTCACAACCTGCCAGAGGTCATATTCGGGGTTAGGCCCGAAATCAATGATATTCCCCGCAATACTCAATCGGATCGCTGCCTCCAACCGGTCATCAGCCTGATCAAGCAGCGCATACAAATCAGGCAGAAGAGCCAGGGCCTTCTCGGTCGATTCCCGCTTGACCAGCAGGTAGGGGTCCTGGTTCCCGGTTATTTCACGAACGATTTGATGGACCTCGGTACCGATTGCAGGGGGAGTGGCACCTTCCGGAAGGGATTTCAGGATCTCCAGCGTTGCCAGGACGATTTCATGTTCCTGGCCAGGCGTCGCGCCTGCCATCCGGGCGGCTTCAAGCGCCTGGCGCAGAACGCAGGGATAACAGTCAAGGTATGTTTGCATGGAAAATATTATAGCAGGTGAAGAAGGCGAACTATGAAAAGCACAGAAGGATACTCAAAAGGATTTATGATTTTCGTTCCCGGAGCCTGAGAGAAACCAAAGAGGATCAGCCCTGGGGTTCAATCCGGGTTCCGGAGGGCAGGAGGGTCCTTTTGGGGATGACAACAATCCCGTCTTTGACGCTGTAGGTATCCGTTGTCAACTCTGTGCCGCGCGGAAAAGGCCTGATCCTGACATCCTGCCCCATCCGCACGTTCTTATCAATGATCGCGCCTTCCAGGTCGCAGTTCTCACCGATACCCATCGGGATATCCCCGGATTCATCGTAATAGTCCGCTCCCATCAGGACAGTATCTTTGATGCGGGTGCCGGACTTGATTCTGCTCCTGAGACCGATCACCGAATGATCAATTTCCGTGCTGGTGATCACACATCCTTCTCCGATCATCACGTTATTGATCCGGCAATCCGCCAAACGTGACCCCGGCAGGAAGCGGGCGTGGGTGTACAGCCTTTTATCAGGATCGTAGAGGTCAAACGGAGGGTCTGGCAATGTCAGCGCCAGGTTCGTCTCATAAAATGACCGGATCGTCCCGATATCGCGCCAGTAACCCGAGAACTCGTAGCCAAATACGCGAGTGTCATGTTCAACGCAATACGGGATAATATCGTAACCGAAATCATCAAAATCCTGCCCGCCCTCCCGGAGGGACAAGGTCTTCACAAGGGTTTCAAGATTGAATAAATAGATTCCCATAGATGCCAGGAAAGGTTTTTCCGGGTCATCTCTGGAAACAAAATTGTCCAGAATACCTGTGTCCTTGGGTTTCTCTGCAAAGTCAACAATCTCGCCTTCCTCATTTCTTTTCAGGATCCCGAACCGGGAGGCGTCCTGGCGTCCAATCGGCTGCACTGCAACAGTGACATCTGCATTGTTTTCCCAGTGGAACTGCGCCATCTTGGAATAATCCATGCGATAGAGGTGATCGCCTGCCAGGATCAGGACCTGGTTTGACCGGGAAGACTGGATCTCGAAGAGCTGTTTGCGAACGGCATCAGCGGTCCCCTGATACCACTCCATCCGTTCCATCGTTTGTTCCGCTGCCCAGATCTGGACCCAGCCTGTGTGAAAGGAGTCGAAATTATACGTGCCGGTGATATGCCGGTGCAGGGATACGGAGTTAAACTGGGTCAGCACGGCAATCCGGTAAATCCCTGAATTAATGCAGTTGCTGATGGGGATATCAATTAAGCGGTATTTGCCGGCGATCGGCACGGCCGGTTTTGATCGCATCATGGTGAGGGGATAGAGACGCTTTCCCTGACCGCCGCCTAAAATCACTGCCAAAATATTGTTCAGTCCTGGCATCAGGACTCCTTTCAGGTGCTGGCGTGGTGTGTGATCATTTTAATCTATATCTGAACTTATTTTAGCCGATAATCAGCATAAAAAAACCGCCAGATCGGCGGTATTTTATAAAGTTTGGCGTTCTGTGCGTTCATTAACAAGTTGGAGGATCTCATCAGCGGAGTGTAAGGTGCCCTCGCCCACCGGCCCGAGCATTTGCGCCAGTTCGTCCCGGCGTTCATCGCCCAGAAGCTGGATGACGTCCGTGATGGTCCGCCCATCCATCACATCTTTGGTGACCTTGTAATGCTGGTCGCCGTAAGCCGCAAGCTGCGGGAGATGGGTGATGCACATCACCTGATGCCCCCGGGAGAGGTTCCAGAGTTTTTCGCCAACCACCATCCCCACCCGTCCCCCAATGCCCTGATCAATCTCATCAAAGATCAGCGTTGGGACTTTATCGGCTTTGGCGAGGACGTTTTTGAGCGCCAGCATCAGCCGAGAAGTCTCGCCGCCCGAAGCGACCTTAACCAGGGATTTAAATCCCTCACCCGGATTTGTCTCCACCAGAAACTCAACCTGATCATAGCCGCGGGAGTCGAAGGCTGCCCGTTGGCCGTCCGGGAGCGGCAAGCCCTGTTCATCAGGGCGAATCTCGATGGACACCTCAAACCGGGCGTTTGCCATCCGAAGGTCATTCAATTCCCCTTCAACAAGCCCACTCAGTTTTTCCGCAGCATCCCGGCGTTTTTCGCTCAACCGGGATCCCTTTTTGGCGAGGGATTGAAGGAGTTGTGATTCCTCCACCTCCAGCGCTTCGATCCGCTCTTCCGCATGGGTGATGGACTCCAGCTCGATCTTGGAGCGTTCGCCGAATGCAATCACTTCCTCGACGCTGCTGCCATATTTCCGTTTGAGGCTGTTGAGCAAATCAATCCGCTCTTCGATCCGATCAAGCAGCCTGGGGTTAAATTCAATGCTCTCGGCGTAATTCCGCAGCTCCAACGCCAGGTCCTGCAAGGAAGTCAGGCCAGACTCGGCGCGTTCATAATAAGTTTCCGTCGTCGGGTCAATTCTGGAAAGACCATGCAGGGCTTCGACCATCTCCCCAAACAGTTCACTGATACCGGGGGTCTCAGGCGCACCTTCCTCGATCAACATCAAGGCATTTTGCGCATGGGTCGCCAGGCTCTCGGCATTCGCCAGCCGAATGCGGTCCTGCCGGAGTTCCTCTTCTTCGCCGGGTTTCAAGCTGGCGGCGTCAATCTCCTGAATCTGAAAAGTGAGCATATCCACCCTGCGGGCGGCATCCTGCTCACTCTGCCGCAGATCCCTGAGCTGTCTGCGGACTTCAAGAAGCTGTTCATAAGTTATCTGATAATCCGCCAGGAGCGGTGCCACATCCGCGAAGCTGTCCAGCAGGTGAAGATGGTTGCGCACCCGTAATAATGAAAGGTGCTCCGACTGGCCGTGAATATCCACCAGATAGGCACCGATCTCGCGCTGGAGGGTGGCGGTAACCGTCCTGCCATTGACCCGGGCGGTGTTCTTACCCTCATGGCGGATCTCACGGGCAAGGGTTAGATAGTCCGGATCATCGAGCAGGTCTTCTGCGGCAAGTAAGGCATGGACTGGCCCCTGAACGGCAGGGTCCAGTTTGAAGGTTGCTTCAACCTGGGCACGGTCCACCCCGGTCCGGATGGTGGTGGTTTCCGCCCTCCCGCCGAGGACAGCCTCAAGAGCGTCCAGGATAATGGACTTGCCCGCGCCGGTCTCGCCGGTGAAGATCACCAGCCCGTTGGAAAAATCCAGACGTAACTGGTGAATAATGGCGAAATTCTCAATGCGCAGTTCAGTCAGCATAAGATGATTCTACCAAAGCTCATCGGGAACGTCGACTGCCAGATAAGCGGTAATAGGCGGATGGGACAGCCAGCACCAGATAAAGAACTTGATAACCAAGAGGAAGTAAACCGAACAGACTGAAGGCGCCAGCGTTCAATCGTAAAACAAGGTTGAAGAGGTTGACCAAAATCAGGGGTGCCCCGCCCAGGATCATCCCGGCGGATACCAGCCGGAAAAGCCGTTTACTCCGCCGTTTCCCGGTGGCCGCCCGAACCACCTCCGCAACGGCAACACCCGCAGCAGGCGCAAGCAGAAACGTAAAGAAGCCGATCACCGATGTCAGATAACTCCCAGCAAAAGATAGGGTTGCCGCGATCAGAAATCCCCACAGAGAATCCAGCGGTTTACTGGTGTCGAAGACCTTCTGCTGCTGGCGGACACACTCACGGCAGCGGTATCCGGTGGGCGTTTGTACCGCTTCCTCTGGCGTGATGGGTTTATTGCATCTGCTGCAACGCAGGGTGATGGTTTGTTCGTCAGGATTTATTTGGGAAGAGGTTTGATCAGTCATCTGTTTTTATACTCAATAAAGGATTGTGTTCCATATAAGTCGTTAAGTTCCGGTAAAAGTAACCCGGGTCCTCAAAACGGACCATCTGCAGTGATTTTTGATGGGCTGTGATCTGCACACAGTCTCCGCTGGCGACATGCAGAGGTTCCTGGCCGTCCACGCTGAGAACAGCCTCATGCTTGGTCTTAACCGTGATGCAGACTTCCGCGCCTTCGGACAGCACTACCGCGCGGTCCACAGACAGGTGCGGTGCAACCGGCATCAGGAGGATATTGCGCATCTCAGGCGGCAGGATCGGCCCGCCGGCGGCCAGAGCATAAGCTGTTGAGCCGGTGGGGGTGGCCGCGATCAGGCCGTCCGCAACATAGCTGGCAATTTTTGCGCCATTCATCGTCGCCTCGACCTCAATCGGACGGACATACTGCCCGCGTGCAACCACAACATCATTGATCACATCGAAAAGGGCCTCTTCTTCGCCGTGACAAATGCATCGGGCCTGGATCATCATCCGCTCCTCATATCGAAACTGGCCTGACAGGAGTTTGGATAGAGCCTGTTGCCACGCATCCTGCTTGACTTCCACCAGGAAACCAAAATGCCCGACATTGATCCCCAAAAGCGGCAGCTCCGCCGGGGCGCAGAGATGTCCTGCACGGAGCATGGTACCATCCCCGCCCAGAGCAATCAGTAAATCAAATTCACGTGCACCCACAGCCTGCCGCAGGTCAGGATCATAAAGCGACCCGGCGATTGCCTGAACCCCCTCAGCAATGATAAAACCGGCTACATCTTCAGCCACAGTCAGGGCTGAATCGATATCCGGATGGGCTAAGACGACAATTTTTTGGGGAGGACGCAGAGAATACGACATAACGCCCTAATTATAGCCCCATTATGCCGGCATCTCAAATCAAAGCAAGTGAGAGAAAGGGCCAAGCTATGAATTTACTGATTCCCAATTAATATCATCGAGAACTCACTCACTCGATCCAGATCATTTCAATCATCCCAGTGTCACCCCAGCCTTCATCGACAGCGACTAATTTCAACCCGGGAAACTCAACATGATAGAGGACACCTTCGGCAAACATGAAGAAGCCTCTTGAATCGGGGGTCCAGAAGACGCCCTCCACCTGCAGCTGGGTGAGGTCCTGCAAACGGTTGCCGCTGGTGCGCTGGTAAAGCCTTGCGCCGGCGGGGAACCGCGTACCATCCCCCCATCCAATCAGCCAGCTGCCATTCGGCGACACCCTTGCCTGGCTCTCCGCCGGCAGATACACGCTGTCGCCATCCGGCGTAAACCCAAACATACCCTGCAATCCCGAGGCGATGAACAGCCCGCCGGGATCCCAGGTCACCGAATCCCATTCGCCCGCCCGCTGCAATGCCAGAGAGGCACCCTCCGGACGCAGGAGGTAAACGCCATTCACGACCTCCAGTTCAGAATCCTTCGTATTCATCAGTACCAGAGCAATTGTCCTGGAACCCGGGTCCATCACGCCGGCTGTAAACGCCCCGCCCCAGAGGAAGCCTGTCGAATGGGTCACATAATTGACCTGCCGGAGCGAGGTCGGCCCATCAGCAGTTTGAGAATAACTGACAAAACTCTGGGCGTTCGCCCAGCCCAGGATGATTTCCATCTGACTGTCTGGCCCAGGAGAATAGAGGTTGCTGTAAGTCCCAAAACCTGTCACCCTCAGGGTTGAGACGATCTCCGACCGCCACCCAGTTTCGTCACCGTCATCCCGCATTTGCTGGGTGAACAGCCGGTCATTGGCCGGTGACCAGAAGGGTGTGACACTGTGAGAATAAAGTCCGTTCAGACGCTCAACCCGCTCAGTTTCAGTATCGTAAATGTAAATGTCACTTGAATTATTATTCAGTGCTGCTGTGAAAGCCAGATAGCGTCCGTCCGGTGACCAGGCCAATCCCTGTTCGAGGGTCACCGCCTGGAACGTTTCAAAGGCCCTTGGATCGCCTTCGTTCACGATCTCGCGCTGAAGCGATAAGGAGAGCAGGGGAGAGAGTCTGGTGATTTCTGTGGAAGGGAGGGCAATTTGATACAGCGCAAGTTCATCCGTGTTCAGGGGTGAACCTGCGCGGATGACAAGCAATTGCCCATCCGGTGAAAGCCCGGTCAGCAGGTCCCTGACATAGACCGGTTCCGGCAGGGTCACTTCGAGGATGACCTCAGTGTCCACATTATAAGCGTGTATCCCTGTGCCATCCGGTGCGGGATAAACCAGCCAGGGGGCTTTTAATGTCTCCGGCGGTTGAGATGTGGCTGTATTTGAGAGAGGCGTTTGTGTGAGCGTGGGGACAACCGTAGTGATGGTTTCCTGATCCAATGCGGAGATTTGAGTAAGTTCAGCCGCGATGTCGGTAGCGTTCTGAGCAGTAGCCGTTCCTGACTGCCATGCCGGCGTGGGAGTGGTCAACCTGCACGCGGCCCCGGCCCAGAGCAGAACAATCACGAGCGACCCCAGGATCCACGTCGGCTTCTTCATGTCTTTCCGTTTTCAATCCTCCGGGATTTCAAGACTGGACAACGACGCCACGAGCGCCTTGAGACCCAGACCCTCAAAATAGACTTCTACGGTCTCATCACCATACTCCAGCCGGCTGTTGCGGACAACCCCTTCGCCATAAACCGGATGCACCACCCGCATGTCAGGGAAGTACTTTTGAGAGACAGCTTCGGGTGATTTGGATTGCCGCTGATTCCGGGAAGGCCCGTAGGTTTGATCCCATTGGAAGGCGCTCAGGTCGTAGGCATCCCGCCGTTCAAAGGTTCTCGTGAACCGGCCGCGGGTCAAATCCCTTGGAATATCCTCAAGGAAACGGGAAGGCTGCATGTTTTCATAACTGCCATAGGGACTCCGCCTGCGCTGCGCGCGCACCAGATAAAGCTGGTCTCTGGCCCGTGTCAGCCCCACATAGAACAACCGCCGCTCCTCCGCCATTTCTTCCGGCTCATCCCGGGAACGGCTGTGGGGCAGGTATTGTTCATCCAGTCCAACGATAAAGACCTGGGGGAATTCCAGCCCTTTTGCAGTGTGAAGCGTCATCAGGGTCGGGGCGTCCAGCGTCTCAGGCAGGGTATCCTGGTCTGCAACCAGGGCCATGGTCTCCAGGAAATCAGCAAGCCCCCGGTCCTCGTATTCCAGCAGGACCCCGCGCAATTCAAGGACATTCGCCCAGCGGTCCTGTTCTTCATCGCTCTCGTCTTTGATGTAGGATTCATAGCCGGTATCCAGCATCACCTGATCCAACAGCTCTGTTAATGAGACCTTGTTGAGATTGTCCCGCCAGCCCCGCAGCATCCCGGCAAAGGGCAGCAAACGCGCTGTTGAGCGATCCAGAACCTTCTCAATTTCAGCCCCCGCTTCAGTCCCCAACATCAACAGGACCTCGCCGCTGCTCAGTCCATTCTGGCGGGCGCAGGCCTGGAGCTGTTCCAGCGTGACTGCGCCGATCCCCCGGGCGGGCACATTAATCACCCGTGCCAGGCTGACCTCATCACGGGGATTATAGATCAGGCGCAGGAAAGCGATGGTATCTCTAACCTCGCGCCGCCCATAGAAGCGCTGAGCGCCAACCAGACGGTAACTCATGTTAGAACGCCGGAAGGCTTCCTCAAGCTGGCGGGATTGGGCATTGGTGCGGTACATAATGGCAAAATCGGATTCCCGGGCCTGCCCCTGAAGAACCTGCCGGGCGATGGTATCCACCACATAGCTTGCTTCGTCCCGGTCATCGCTGGCTTC
>Ga0334882_1004441_pt1 | contig 11899 bp, 9 predicted proteins | sample GraSluR1_MG_5_FD_207226 | JGI IMG/M metagenome (GOLD analysis project Ga0334882, IMG submission 207226) | Sludge microbial communities from methane-producing bioreactor in Wageningen University, Netherlands - Granular Sludge_15_04-R1 | ecosystem: Engineered > Bioreactor > Anaerobic > Unclassified... | reverse complement strand
GTGTGAAATAATGTGAAATATTGCAGGGTGCAGTGGTGCCGATGCTATTAGTTGCTTACTTTTAAAATCTGAATAACAATCGTTAACTTAACCTAACCTGTTTGCCATGAAAATCAGACTTTTTATCGCAGTTTTGGTAGTTGGCCTAAGCACCTTTGGCTCCTTGACCGCTCAGAATTCAACCTTTAAATTCCTGTTGCCAGAGCGCACTATCGATGAGTTCATCGGAAGGGCTTCCGGCGAGACAGCACTGAATCATATTATTGAAATGGGTGCCTATATTCATGACAGGCCGCTTTCAGAGTATACCGATATTCTGTTCGAATCTGACTACGTGTATAAAAAACTGCTGGAATACAAGCTTGAAGGAGCCGAGGTAAAAAAGTATCCCGGCGGAACCACATGGGATGGTATCCGTGGTGAGCTCTGGGAAGTGAGTCCGGGCCGCTCGAAAATAGCCGATTTCATGGATGTAAACGCCATGCTCGCCTCAGGAAGCCAGACATGTGATGTTACTGCCGAGCTGGTATGGGTTGGTGACGGCCGAGCCGCCGATTTCGAAAGGGTTGATGTAACCGGTAAAATAGTAGTCACCTCGGGAAGTATTTCAGCAGCACACAGTGCAGGTTCCACAAGAGGAGCCCTGGGAACAATTTCTTTTAATTCACCGAGACCTCTGATAGCACCCCTGGCAATACCGATTACCGGCATCGGCGGACGCGGTGGCCAGACTGCCGGCTCTGCAAAGTTCGGTTTCTTTCTTTCTCCGAGGGAGGGACACCTGCTTCGTGACAGACTGATGAGGGGAGAGAAAATAACGGTACATGCCGTTGTGGAGTCGCAGACAGTACCATACAACCTTGAGGTGCCAACATGCTACATCAGCGGCAGCGACCCCAAAGCCGATGAAATCATTTTCTCAGCTCACCTCTTCGAGGGACTCGTAAAGCAGGGCGCCAACGACAATATTTCAGGCAGCGCCGCAATTCTCGAAATAGCCAGGATGCTTCGCACCATGATTGACAATGGCGTGATTGAACGTCCGAAAAGGACCATCAGGTTTATATGGGTTCCCGAGTTCTCGGGTACCGGTCCGTGGGTGAGAGAGAATAATGATATTATGGCTAAAACTTTGTGCAATATCAATCTCGATATGGTGGGTCTCTGGCTTGCACGCAGTCAGTCGTTCCTGTGCCTGCACCGGACAACCTACGGCAATCCGCACTATATCAATGATGTGATGGAGCACTATTATAACCTTGTAGGTCTGGGCAACAGGGCCGGACTGGCCATTTCGGGCCGCGGCGGCTTTTTAAAGCGTATTGTCGCACCCAGCGGGTCTGATGATCCTTTCTATTACCGTATCGATGATAACTACAGTTCATCCGACCATGAGGTCTTCAATGACTGGGGTGTCGGGGTTCCGGGAATTATGATGATTACCTGGCCTGACCATTATTACCATACCTCTGAGGATATCGCAAACAAATGCGATGCCACCCAGATGAAGAGGGTATGCTTTATCGGAGCAGCGGCAGCCTATACCATTGCCAGCGCCGATGATGCAACTGCTGCCCGTATCGCGGCAGATATTACGGGTAACGGCACCCAGCGCATAGGTAAGCAACTCGACAGGGCTGTTGATGCACTCGACAGGGCACCGGAGGCTGACTTTGCATCTGTGTACCGTCTGGGCAGGACCTACATCGAAGCCGCAGTGATAAATGAGAAGGCGACCCTGGCTTCAACACTTGAACTTGCTTCTGATAAAAGAGGCTTCAACACTTTTATCACCGAGCAGAGTGCCGCGATCGACGCTGCAGGAAAGGCTGCACTTGCCTCCTTCGAGAGTTATATGAAGAGAAGAGCCGTTGCCATTGGCCAGAAGCCGGTGGTGCTCGCGAAGCCGACTCAGCTTGAGACCAGGGCGGCAACGATGATACCGCGCGAAACACCGCTGGTTAAAGAGAGCAGTTATCGTGGCTACAGCCAGGTGCTTTCGGGTGTCGACAGTTCTGTCAGGGAGAAATACCCGATTACCGGAAGACTCAATACTCACGAGCTCAGCAGAATGTGCAACGGCGTCAACACGGCGCTCGACATCAAGAAACTGCTTGACGCTCAGATGACCTCAGGAGAGACAAACCTGCAGGATATAGTCAATTATATCGGACTGCTTTCTGAGGCAGGACTGGTAAAAGTGGAGACAGGCAGACGATAATAATATTGACAGGCATTATATCTTAAAGGTTATTAATTGCAGCTGAATTATTTGATTTTAACGGATGTGAAGCTGTAAACCAGTATACTTCTCAACTGTACGAATATTGTTGATTTATTGAGAAGAGTAAGTTCGATTAAAAAAAAAAGCATGCTGCAAAACATGTTTTTTTTTTTTGGAGTTTATGAAAATATAGTGGAAATTTGATATTGATTGTTAGTGTTTGGATTGTTTTCAATGACTTGCCAAATTGTGAAATTCAAAATTAGACCAGGTATGGATGGTGCAAGATTAGCCGTTATCAGTTTGTTACTGATAGCAATCTGTTCTACAGAGTTACTGGCGCAGCGAAGAAGAGATAATCAAAAGGTGGTTGTTTCCGAGATAATAGATATTGCTCCCTCCCTTGGCAGGGAGCAATATTGTTATGCTTCAGAATATTTCAGTGAGATAAGGTATATTGAGCTTGAGTCAACAGAGCAGTCTTTTATGCGCGGCATCAAAGACATAAAAGTTACTGAGAAGGGAATATTTATTCTGACAAATAATTACATTATTCTTCGTTTCAGTAATACCGGGAAGTTCCTGAATAAGATTGGTGCTATAGGAAGGGGCCCCGGAGAATATATTATACCGGTTCAAATCAACATACTTGATGGTACAGATATACTGACAGTACATGAGAACAATGCCGGAGCGAGAGTGCATCTTTACAGACCTGATGGTAAGTTCGTCAGATCGGTAAAATACGAATGGGTACTCAACGTTGCAGCATACAGGAACGACAGGGTCTTTTTTTGGACCAATATGCCTTATCTGACAAAAGAATACCCATATTCTCTCAGAATATCAGATTTGAATGGAAGAAACAACCTTAATCTGTTACAAAGAACCAGTAAACTGGCACCAAATCCTCTTGTGATGGCAATGTCTGAAACAAATTTCTGGAACTATGCTGATTCACTTACAGTCTGGGAGGCAAATATTGACACAGTTTACAGATACTACCCAAAGAGGGAATCAATCGAAGCAAGATTTATTCTGAAAGCTGGCAGGGATCATCTCACATGGGATAGAAGACTACGGACAGTGCAGGGAGATAACGCTGTCAGAAATAAAACAATTTACTTTATCGGTTTACTTGAAAGCCGGAGTTTAATATTCCTGACAGCACGGATGAAAGGGGAGACGAGGTACTATGTTTATACCAAAGGTACCGGTAGTGTGGTCTCTATTGCCCCTTTGTCCATTATTCCCGGGAAACTCCAATGGAATGGATTAATTAACGATCTGGATGGTGGGTACTCTTTCTGGCCGTCAGGGTTTTTTTCTGAAAATGAAGTGTTTCAAACCATTGAACCTCTTGTCTTAAAGAGCAGAATCACTAACCTCGAGACACTTCAGAAGGCAAATCTTTTGCCACCCGAGCTTAAGTTTAACAATGTAGAATATGAGAAGCTGAAAGCCAGGATAATGGCTGCCGATGAAAACTCAAATCCATGGATAGTAGTAGCAAAACTAAAATAGACCTTAATGGGAAACCAGGTTTCCATCTGATGCTATTGGTTAATCTGCTATTACTTTTGGTATTCATCTTCTATTCAGTTTCTAATAGAAGAAGGCCTGAGACACCATCTGCAAATGAAACAGCGGATTATTATCAATACCTTATTGACGGCTTGATATTTCCAGACAGCCATGCTTTTAAGGATGTTAGAGGTGTGGTATTTGATATGGATTCTCTTTTCTTTTTAAGAAAGGAGGCTTTGGTATTATGGATAAATTCAAGAAATTGTAGTTCTTGTACAGATGAGGGTTTAAAAAGGTTTCTAAGCGAGTCCAATCCCGATCATTCGATGCAGCAGTTAATAATTGCCGGGAATTACATGCCACGTGACTTGTCTATCCTGGCTCGGGACTATGGAATCAACTTCCCGGTGTTGGTCCCGACAGGGTCAGAATCTAAGATTTATAGAGATCTTGGTGAAGTTCCGGGGCCATTGATATTCATACTTGAGAAAACCAATGGAGATTTAAGAATTAGTCATGTTCATTATATTGAGAAAGTAAACTATAATCGGTCAAGGATATACTTTTATACAATCCGGAAGAAATTTGGGAGGTCTGAAATAAATACAAGCGAGTAGAGAAATAAAAATTTTAACAAATGGTAAAACTCAATATCTCTAACTTAAGATTAACATCTATGAAAACAAGAACTTTACTTCTGGTATTACTGCTTGATGTTGCAGTAGTTGCTGTTTTGTTGGCAGGTCCAAACTACTCGCAACCCTGCATGAAACATGTGGGAGACCCGATCGAAGGTGCAATAGACGAAGGTAATATAATGTGTTACATTTATGACCCGTTTATTATTTGCCTCGATCCGGAAGACCCTGAAACCTGTGTTACCCTCTGGGAATGGGAGGAAGTAGGAATGCAGGAGAATTGTAGACCTGAGCCTGGGTGGGGTATTTATTGTCAGGCATGGGAATGTGATGAGGAATCATTTGACCCAATTTGCAGCACCAATCCTTTTCAAAATTAGATTTGGGATGGGTGGTGCAAGATTAGCCGTTATCAGTTTATTGCTGATAGTAATATGTACTGCAGAGCTGTTGGGGCAGAGACGAGGAGATAATAAAAAGGTGGTTGTTTCCGAGATAATAGATATTGCTCCCTCCCTTGGCAGGGAGCAATATTGTTATGCTTCAGAATATTTCAGTGAGATAAGGTATATTGAGCTTGAGTCAACTGAGCAGTCATTTATGCGCGGTATCAGAGACTTAAAAGTTACTGAGAAGGGAATTTTTATTCTGACAAATAATTACATTATTCTTCGTTTCAGTAATACAGGGAAATTCCTTAATAAGATTGGTGCTATAGGAAGGGGACCCGGAGAATATATTATACCGGTTAAAATCAACATACTTGATGGTACAGATATCTTAACAGTACTTGAATCGAGTTCCGGAGCAAGAGTGCATCTTTTCAGACCTGATGGAAAGCTGGTAAAGACGGTAAAATCCGATATTCCACGAGACGTTGCAGCATACAGGAACGACAGGGTCTTTTATTGGACCAATATGCCTTATCTGAAGAAAGAAGACCCATATTCTCTCAGAATAACAGATATGAATGGAAGAAAAAACCTTAATCTGTTACATAGAACGAGTATGCTCGCACCAAACCCTTTTTTGATGAAGATGTCTGAAACAAATTTCTGGGAATATGCTGATTCACTAACAGTCTGGGAGGCAAATATTGACACAGTTTATAGATTTGACCCGGTGAGGGAGTCTGTTAGTGCAAGATTTGTTCTGAAAGCAGGCAGCGATCATCTTACATGGGATAAAAGGCTAAGGACAGTACAGGGAGATAACGATGTCAGGAAGAAAACAATTTACTTTAACGATTTACTTGAAAGCCGGAGTTTAATATTCCTGACAGCGCGGATGAAAGGTGAGACAAGGTACTATGTTTATACCAAGGGTACTGGTAGTGTGGTCTCTATTGCCCCTTTGCCCATCATACCCGGGAAACTTCAATGGAATGGATTAATTAACGATCTGGATGGTGGTTACTCTTTCTGGCCGGCAGGGGTTTTTTCAGAAAATGAAGTATTCCAAACCATTGAACCTCTTGTCTTAAAGAGCAGAATCACTAACCTCGAGACACTTCAGAAGGCAAAACTTTTGCCACCCGAGCTTAAGTTTAACCAGGAAGAATATGAGAAGCTGAAAGCCAGGATAATGGCTGCTGATGAAAACTCAAATCCATGGATAGTAGTAGCAAAACTAAAATAGGCTCATTTAATTCATTAATTCAGACTGAATATCACCAGCTTCAATAGTAAGAATTTATCAAATGGTTAAGCGCTACAGGTAATTTTAGCCTTAAATATGGCTGGCTGCATAAACAGCATTCATACAATCTACTTTATTACTAATTTTGCACCGGATAAAATTCCGGTTATATGGCAAGCAATCTGATATTGGAAAAACTTGAGGGGGTTAAACGCCGCTTCACTGAAGTTGGTGAGTTACTCACCAGTCCCGACATAATGAGCGACATGAAGAGATATGTAAAGCTCAACAAGGAGTATAAGGACCTTCAACCTGTTATTGAGGCGTATGACAAGTACAGGCTTGCTATCGGCAACCTGAAGTCGGCCAAGGAGCTTCTTGCAGTAGAGAAGGACGAGGAGATGCGGGAGATGGCGAAGGCCGAGATTGAAGAACTCTCTGATAAAATTCCTGATATGGAGGAGGAGATTAAGCTGCTGCTGCTGCCCAGTGATCCTGAAGATGACAAGAATGCGATTATGGAGATCAGGGCAGGTACCGGTGGTGATGAGGCAAGCATCTTCGCAGGCGACCTCTTCAGGATGTACACCAAATTTGCCGAAATCCAGGGATGGAGGATAGACATCAATCATTATACCGAAGGAACTGCAGGGGGATACAAGGAGATTGTGCTTACCGTATCGGGTGAGGGCGTTTATGGAATACTGAAGTATGAGTCAGGCGTCCATCGCGTGCAGAGAGTTCCGCAGACAGAGACGCAGGGACGGGTACATACCTCAGCTGCGACAGTGGCCGTGCTACCTGAAGCGGGCGAGTTCGATATTGAGATCAGGAATGAGGATATAAGAAAGGATACATATTGCTCCTCCGGTCCGGGAGGCCAGTCGGTAAATACTACATACTCAGCTATAAGGCTTACTCATATTCCAACCGGAGTGGTGGTAACCTGCCAGGATGAGAAGTCTCAGATAAAGAATCTTGAGAGAGCTATGAAGGAGCTTCGAACCCGCCTTTATAACCTGGAATATCAGAAATATCTTGACGAGATCTCACACAAGCGGAAGACAATGGTGTCGACAGGTGACAGGTCGGCAAAGATCAGAACCTACAACTATCCGCAGGGTCGTATGACCGATCACCGCATTAACCTGACAATGTATAACCTGCCTTCCGTTCTTGACGGCAACATCACGGAGATAATTGATAAGCTTCAGATGGCCGAGAATGCCGAGAGACTCAAGGAGAGCGCAATCTGACAATAATGACGGCACAGCAACTTTACGAAATCATCCTAAAAAAGAGATCATTCCTTTGCGTCGGTCTTGATACCGAAACGGCAAAGATTCCTGAACACCTTCTGAAGAGCGACGACCCTGTTTTCGAGTTCAACCGCAGGATAATAGACGCTACTGCTGAATATGCAGTTGCTTTTAAACCTAATGTGGCCTTCTATGAGTGCAACGGAACCAGGGGCTGGGAGTCGCTTGCCCGTACCATCAGTTATATTAAGGAAAATCATCCTGATTGTTTTGTGATAGCCGACGCTAAACGGGGCGATATAGGCAACACCTCGAAGATGTACGCCAGGGCCTTTTTTGATGATCTTAATGCCGATGCGGTTACTGTTGCTCCATATATGGGAGAGGATTCTGTCTCACCTTTTCTGTCGTACGATGGTAAATGGGTGATACTGCTGGCACTTACCTCCAACAAGGGAGCAGATGACTTCCAGTATCACGCTGAAGACGGAGAGAGATTGTTTGAAAAGGTACTCAGGATCTCACAGAAATGGGGCAGCAGCGACAACATGATGTATGTGGTGGGAGCTACCAGGGCCGAGATGCTGAAGGAGGTGCGGGCAATAGCACCCGATCATTTTCTGCTGGTGCCAGGCATAGGAGCGCAGGGCGGCAGCCTCAGTGAGGTGGTCAGGTATGGCATGAACAGCAGGTGCGGATTGCTGGTAAACTCATCAAGGGCAATCATCTTCGCCGACAGCAGCGAAAACTTCGACAAGATTGCTGCCGAAAAAGCCAGGGAGGTACAGCAAGAGATGGCCGGTTACCTGGGGTAACGGTATCCGGCACCCGGCACCCGGCTTCAATAGCTTTACTTTACTATCTTCAGCAGTTCCTGAACTGCTCTTTCGAGTTGTTCATCACGTCCGTTGTCAATATCTCCCGGCATATTTTTAACCATCACTTCAGGTATGGTCTGGTTGTTTTCAAGCCATTCTCCCTTTTTATTCTTCGCACTTACCGGGATCGACCCCCAGGTTATCGTTCCGTTAGAAAGCAGTTCCCATCCGGCAAAACTACAGGTGCCGGGGACAGGCATACCTACCAGCAGTCCTATGCCAAGATCCTGATACCCGCATGAAAAGCAGTGACCGTCGCTGTAATTGGCTTCGTTGACAAGTGCTATTGATGGTTTAGTCCACCGTGAAACCGGTTCTCCTCCAAGGACTCTTGATTCGATAGCATATTCAATGAATTTCTCCCCGGTCAGGAACATGGTCAGATCGCCGACAAGATCTCCTCCTCCATTAAACCGTGTATCTACAACAAGTCCTTTGGTATTGGCGTATTTGCCCATTGCACGTTCGTATGTGTTGCGGTACTGGCCGTCATTCATTCCGGCAATATGAACATATCCCAGTTGCCCGTTGCTTAACCGTTCGACCTCCAGCTCGTTTTGTTTTACCCATCTGTTGTATAGAAGAGAGCCCTCTTCTCCAAGTGTGATTGGTTTAATTGTCACTTCCTCTGATTTTTTGGTTGAAGGATCGTATATCTCCAGCAGGGTGAATATGCCGGCCTTACGGTTAAGATACCTTGCATAATCGGTATCGCCAGTGATTGCCTCCCCGTCAACATGTGTGATAATCATTCCGGCCTTAGCGTTTATGTGATCCTTGTCAAGCGGACCTGCCTTTATGACTTCTGCAATCTTCAAACCATCACCGGTATGGTTATAATCAATAAATATACCCAGTGCTGCGGTTTGTGTACCACCTGGATCGACTGATCTGATACGTGCGCCACTGTGTGATACATTCAGCTCGCCAAGCATCTCTGAAAGGAGCTCTGCGAATTCTATGTCGTTGCCAACCAGACTTACCTTTGGCTGGTATTCATCCCGGAGCTTCTCCCATGGCGCACCATGATAACCTGAAATGTAGAACATCTCACTGTTACGCTTCCACACATGGTCGAACATCAATTGTCTTTCCGTATCGACATCGTACTGTAGTTCACCCCTTATTGATACCGGCTTGCTTGTGTTGGCTTTCAGGTCGATGGTTGAAATCCTGCCATCAGCCAGCATGAACAGCTTACTCATATCCTTTGTCCATTGCAGTTTTGCAGAACGGGCATTAAGGGAAATTGCCATCTTAGTCTCTCTGGTTCGCAGGTTTGTGCTCCACAGATTGAGATCCTTTTCAAACCGGGCAAGGTAGTAGAGGGTTTCTCCATCCGGCGAAAGAATAGCATCAGACAGGCTTGACGAGTGAATTGTCAGTCTTTTTTTCCTCTCATTTAGCCCCTCAAAATCTATCTTCACCAGAGTTGTGTCAGTTTTAACTTCTTCAGCTGTTTTCTTCTTCGTTTTTTCGTTAAGGGCTGCCTCTGCTTTTCTTTTCTTCTCCTCATCCCTCTTTTGTAACTCCTTCCACAGCAGGTACTCATCCTTGCTCATATTTGACTTATCCCAGCTGTCGCGGGTAAGGTAAAGTGAGTAGACATCCCTTTGCCTTGAACCGCTGTTTGCATGTGAACGAAGCCCGTGGCGATCGCTGAACCACAGAATCTGTTTTCCGCCTGCGACCCACTTTCCTCCGGAATCGCCAAAGCCGCTCTCAGTCAGGTTCACCATTGGTTCCTTCCCTGAAGCATTGAGCATAACGACTTCACTTACGCCGAGTGAGGGGGTATAGGTAACAAGCAGCCACCGGCTGTCGGGACTCCACTCAAACTCCTGATCGCCATCACGCATATAGTAAAGTTTGTCAGGGCCCATAAGTTCACGTGTCTGCTTTGTTTCCAGGTTGTATACCTTCAGATGGCGACGGTTCTCAATAAATGCTATCTCCTTGCCATCAGGCGAAACCAGCGGCTGGTAGTTATCGTTGTCATTAACTATAAGAGGCTCTTCGCTGATAAGAGTTGATGCATAGAAGTACAACTCATTTTCCTTTGCTTTTGAAGCCTTGTAGATACCCCATTTTGAGTCCCTTTGACTGGCATACACCAGATCCTTCCCATTGGATGAGAAGTTCAGGAACCGTTCATGGGAAGTAGTATTTGTGATCCGTTTTGTCATCTCTCCTTCGGCTGATGTTACAAAAACCTCACCCCTTGCAATAAAGGCAATCTCTTTGCCGTCAGGTGAAACAGCCATTTCACTTAGATTACCGGTTACGGGGATTATCTGCTCGCTGTTGGCTCGTGAGCCGGTGCGTATGTTGACTTCAAGTTTTTTGGGGGTTGAGCCCGGCACCTGGGTATACAAATCGCCATGGTGGGTATAACACAAGGTTCCATCAACGGAAATGCTCAGGAAACGGACCGGGTGAAAATCAAAACTGGTTACCTGCTCGCTTACTGTAGGGTTACTTAAACTGAACCTGTGAACATTGAAGGAGCCGGTACGTTCGCTCAGGTAGTATATTGTATTGTCGTTTTCGGCAAAAACAGGATTGCGGTCCTCGCCACCGAAGCTGGTAAGCATTGCATGTTTACCGGTGGTTACATCGAATTTCCATATGTCGCGGGTAATTGCAGACTGGTGGTGTTTGCGCCATTCGTTCTCACCGCCTTTCTTGTCGTGGTAAATCATGGTAAGGCCATCGCCGCTTACCTGAACATTTTCTGCAGGAATCGTCCAGAGCTGACTAACCCTGCCACCGGAAACGGGGACAGTGTAAACCTCCGGCTGGCTGCCTGTGGGGTATTGACGGTGGTTAACGGCGTCGAGCCTTTGCCCTCCGAAGATTATGGCTTTATCGTCGGCTGTGAAGGAGTAGGGCAACTCGCTGGCTGAATGGTAGGTGAGTCTCAGAGGTTCACCACCGGCAGCGTCAGCGACGAAGATATCGAAATCGCCGTACCGGTTTGACGCGAAGGCTATTTTGCTGCCATCATTACTCCATACGGGCATAAAGTCATGAGCCTGATGGAAAGTTACAGGGCGGGCATCTCCTCCTGTTGCAGGGACAATGTATATATCTCCCTTGAAGGTGAAGGCAATTGATTTACCATCTGGTGAGATGGAAGAGTAGCGGATCCATTGCCCGGAGTTGTTCGCCATTACCAAACTGCTAGTAATAAGAGTTAATACTATCAGTACCGCCTTCTTGAAATCTGTCATCATGGTTAAAATCTTATGAGAGTTAAACATTGTCCTGGAGACCAGTGGTGTTATTTAAAGCTTTGGTGAATTATGATTCGAACAAATTTAGCTTTTATATGACAGAACCATACTTATGGCATCCAAAATTATTCTTTGCCCTTAAATAGTAATTGTAATAGGATAGATGGAACCAGACCTGGCGTACCGGGTGTCACAACTTTAACCAAGTTGAACCTGAAAATACTCCAATTCTATTTATGATTTGTGTCAGTCATAAGGGTTTCTTATCTTTGATATGCTGCTTTTAAAACTAAAGGATATGAAAGAGGAGTTTCTTCATTTTGTGTGGAAATACTGCCTGTATGATTCTGACAAGCTGGTTGATGCTGAGGGTAATGTTGTCGAGGTTGTTTTTCCCGGTGAATACAACCGTGATTCCGGTCCTGATTTCTTCAATACGAAAGTAATGATAGGAGAGACCATCTGGGTAGGTAATGCCGAGGTACACATAAACTCATCT
>Ga0334882_1004438_pt1 | contig 11908 bp, 15 predicted proteins | sample GraSluR1_MG_5_FD_207226 | JGI IMG/M metagenome (GOLD analysis project Ga0334882, IMG submission 207226) | Sludge microbial communities from methane-producing bioreactor in Wageningen University, Netherlands - Granular Sludge_15_04-R1 | ecosystem: Engineered > Bioreactor > Anaerobic >... | reverse complement strand
AGACGGCAGCAGCTTGATTTTATTGTTGGAGTTGAGGTGCATTTATCAGCAGCACATCCGATTTATGATCTTTGCGATTCATTATATGGCCGTTACCCTAAAGGTTTTGTTTTTACCGGCTGGCATCCGCAATGCATTTGTTACTCAACATCAATAATGCTTAACAAAAAAGATTCGCTAAATTATATGAAGACCGGCAAGATTGCTAAATCCAAATATGTCAATAAGATACCCAAGAGAGCTGAAAACTGGATTGATATAAACGCAGAGAAAATTAAAAACTACAAGAACAAGCCTGTATGGATAAAGGATAATTTAACAAACGATTTTAAAGTAAAGGAGAAAATATTAAAACCATGAATGAAGGGACTGAAGGGAAAAGATTTGAAAAGCTGAGAATTGTATCAAGTGATTATGACAACCTACCAAGATGAAATAAGAGACGATTATGACAATTTACTGGACGGGAGAATTGTTGAGACAGAAAGTGAAATAAAGGTATCGCTGCAACAGAAGTATCCAAGACAACTGCAGGTTATACTTCATGAGGCTATGCACGGATTGAAATGGGAGTTCGGTTTGAACAATAAACCAAGCAATGATGATGAAACAATCAATATACAGCTTACTACCGGTGTAGGCTGTTTCATTAGGGATAATCCGGAATTTATAAGAGAATATTTGAGGGTATTCGCAAAATGAAAAAATTATCTCTAATTTGCTTAGCAGGGCTTGACCAGTTTGTTGACCAGATTATTGACAGGCTTGCCGGTGATTACCTGATACGGAAATTTGTTGTTTCTACACAGCAGGAAATTTATAACGCTATAGAATGGGGCGATATTATTTGGCTGGAATGGGCTAATGAATCTGCAATAGTGGCTACAAACTATGAAGGCATTAAAGGCAAGAAGGTAATAGTAAGGCTTCACAGTTACGAAATATTTTCTGAGTACCCTAAAAAGATAAACTGGGCTAATGTTGATAAGCTTATATATGTAGCTCCCCATGTCAAAGAAGTATTACACGAACTTGCACCTGAAATAATAGGCAAGGTAGATGACTGCATAATCTATAACGGGCTTGATATGGCTAATATTCCCTTTAACGAACACCGACACGGCTTTAATGTTGCATGGGCTGGATTTATAAACTATAAAAAGAATCCGCAGATGATGTTGCAGATTATGGATAAGCTGGTTAAAAAGGATAAGCGGTATATACTGCATGTTGCAGGCAAATATCAGGACTTGCGGTATAAGGTTTATTTAGAGTATCTGATTAAGGAAATGAACTTACAGAATAATATAATCTTTCACGGCTGGATAAACGACATGGACAGCTTCTGGCAGGATAAGAACTATTTACTGCATACATCTTTATTTGAAGCTTACAGCTACTCTATTGTTGAGGCTATGGCAAGGGGCATTAAACCAGTAGTACACAATTTCAGAGGTAGTGGCGGTTTATATTCTAACAATATGCGGTTTAACACTGTTGATGAAGCGGTAGAGATGATAACTGCTGGTGATTATGATTCAAAAGCTTATAGAGATTGGGTAATTGATAGCGGGTGGATACTGGATAAGCAGGTTAAGCAGATTAAGGAAGTTTTGGAAGGGAATCTATGAAAACAGCTGATGTCAAAAACTACTATGACAATGCTATGGAAAATATTACGGAAGGGGCTAAAGGCTATGAGCAGTCAATCTAATCCTAATATTGATGATAAAAGAGTAGTTGAGGTTTATGACTGGAAAGATTCCCAGTGGCAATATTCCCCGTGGTGGAAAAAACATAATAGAAAGTTGAGACGGAAGAAGCTGGACAGAAAGATTAAGAGGGAAAGAGAGAGGGAAAATAATTAATGTGTGATTGTGTAAATGTTGGTTTTGGAACTTACGATAATGTTGTTACTTTAATAACACCCGAAGGAAAAAGTGTTGATATCGATAGATGTATAGCTGAAGAAATAAAATATCTATGGTCTTTAGGTATTGAAACAATGGCAAGTTGTTGCGGACACAATAAAATAAAAGGCAGTGTTATAGTTGCCAAAAAGGATATTGAGTTTATAAAAAAGTTAGGTTATAAAACATTACCTTTAAAAGATAGTAATGGTAGATACAGAGATGACAATTTTGAAACTAAGACACATCGAAACAAAGAGGGTAAATTAATTTATAGGTGGTATGAAAAGGATGATTAAAGAGCAAAAGAGGTGTTTATCATAAAATAAAACCTTTGACAAAACAGCAAATGTAATATAAAATAGAAATGAACTACTGAAACTGTGAATACAGCGTAGGTGGTGGGAAAATACTCTGGAAAGCGTTAATGGTAAGTTAATAACCTTGGAAAATCCGATTAATGAAACGTCAAGGGTAACAGGGTAGATAATTAAAATGAAAAAAGGTGATTATGACTACTGAAGAAAAAATAGAGCTTTTAAAAACAATCTGCTGGAATTGTAGTGGTAGCATGAATGTTGAAATATTTGATAATGGTGAATTTGTGATAAGTGAAAATAAATTAAGACCAGAAGTCAATAAATGTACAACAAAAGCAGATGTTGAAAAAGTAAAATATTAAGTTTTTTAAATAATGCTCGGTAACCTCTATACTGCGTTACAAGTTATCGGGCAATTAGCCTTGCCAGACAAATAAACAAAAGGCAGGCAATTAAAATTAAATATCGTAGAGTTCCATGAGAACCGCTTTAAGAAGTTTAATTACTTCTTCTGGCGGTTTTTTTTATTTTAAATTATTTAATGTGTAAAGGAGTAAATAAAGATGGATGAAGCGTTATTACTCAAGGTTAAGAAGGCATTAACCAATGCCGGCTTATCTGAGGAATTGTCTAAAGACATCACAATAACAGATGAATCACAAATAGATGCGGAGATAGAAAAGCTTAAAAGTAAGCAATCAGGCACAGCAGACCCTGACAAGATTTTGAAGACATTAAAAGATGCTGGACTGGAAGAATCTTTTAAGAAGTATCTCCAGAGTGAAACGGACAGGCGGGTTACTCAGGCAATTAAAACCCATGATGAAAAGATTAAAAAGGAAGCAGAGGAAAAGGCAGCTAAGGAAAAAGCAGACAAAGACAAAGAAAAGAGTCAAGAAGGCATGACAGAAGACCAGAAAACAATCGCAAATTTAACAGACCAGGTTAGCAACTTAACTAAACTGGTTCAGGGCTTGAGTGAAACGACTGTAAAGTCAAGAAGGGAAGCCACGATTAAAGATGCACTGTCTAAGGCAGGGCTGAAAGAGGGCTTTTCCAAATTTATTACAGTGGAAAAAGATGAAGACATTCCGGAAGCAGTAGAGAACTTGAAAAAAGAGGTCTTGACACTGCAACAGGAAGAAATAGACAAGAAGCTGAAAGATGGCGGAACACCTTTAAAGGGACAATCTGCAGGAACTATCGAAGAAGAAAAAGCTAAGGAATATGCAAAACAGCGAAACGAAGGGGCTGCAGGACAACCATTTCAGGGTAAGGAAGTCATAGAAATCAACAAAGGGAAAGACAATAACAACAACAATAAACAATGAGTAAATGAGGTGAAAGATAATGAGTTTACAAATCACTAAAGATAGCGGATCTGTTTATGATCCAGTGTTTTTAAAAATCTTAGAAGATATACCTGGCGGAGTTACTGTTAAAACCGACAGATTTCCTGATGGTATAACTGAACTCAAAAAAGGTGCATTGCTGAATGCTGATGCTTCCAGTGCAGGTTTATACAATGTAATCAAAACAGCAAGGCTGACTGCTACTCCGACAGGCGGAACAACTGTTTTGGCTATAGAACCTGAAGACCACTTATTTAAAGTGGGCGAATTTATATACCTGTATGGAACAACCGCTTCAACAATTACCAGAGTATCTGCAACTGCTATTGCCGTAGCTCATACTTTAGTGGCTACAGGTGGGGCAGTATCCGGTGGGGTTCTATATGAAACTGCCACTATTGCTACTGCAACTCCAATGCACAGTGCGGATGCTATTTTGAGAAACAATATCAAGGTTAGAGATGATGAGGGGAATTTACTGGACAATTTATTTGCAGGGGCTGTTGTAAGAGGAACTGTAGATGAATCCGAATTACCCTATTTTGTAACTACCGCACAGAAGACAAGTTTAACCGACAGAATAAGGTTTGCTTAGTCTTAGTAATATGATGACAAATAATTAATTAAATACGAATTATGAATGAGGTGAAACATAATGGAATACTCACTTTTAAAAGAGATAAACAAAAAGAATCTGCAGGCATACTTGAATGAACGAGTATTTGAGAAACTGTATTGGCCTACATTCTTTCCTTTAAAATCCACTCCGTTTTTAACTTATGAAACTTTAATAGGAAGTAAAGGGAATCGTGTAGCAGCCGATGTAGTTGCTTATGATGTGTCTGCACCATTAAAGACCAGAAGGACTGTTAGTAAACTGGCTGGAGACATTCCGTCTATCCGAATGAAAAAGAAAATGACTGAGAATGACTTGAATACTTATAATATTCTGAAAGCTCAGGCATCTCCAGACCAACAGGCTATTTTGGATTTAGTTTTTAACGACGTTGATGATGTTGTTGACGGTGTAAATGCCAGAATGGAATGGTTAGTTTTTCAGGCATTATCCAAAGGTAGTGTAAGTTTAAGCAGAACTACCAACGCAGGCGGTGTTGTAACCGAAGAAGCCATTGACTTCCAGTTGCCAGATGACAATAAGAAAACAGCATCTGTTGTTTGGACTGCTTCAGTAAGTACAACCAAACCTATTACCGATATTGAAACTGTAATGAGTGCTGCGGGTGATTTAGGGCTTAAACCGAGATATATACTGATGAACCGTTCCAAATGGGTAGAGTTCAGGGCTTCTGATGAAACAAAAGACTTTGTTGCCCCTTATGCTTTATACGGCGGGACAAGAAAGAAAAGAGCTCCAAGTTTAGCGGTGGCAAATGAAGCTTTAGAATCTGAAGGATTGCCAATTATTGTGTTGATAGATACCAGAATAAGCTATGAAGATGTAAATCATACTATCGTATCTGTTGACCCCTGGTTAGATGCTTCCGGAGCTGACCGGTATGTTACTTTCTTAGAAGACTTAAAATGTGGCGATATGCTTTATGGCCCAATTGCAGAGGAAACTAACCCGCCTAAGCAGGTTACACAGGCTAAGAAAGGCAATATACTGGTTTCCAAGTGGAGCGATGTTGACCCTGTTGCTGAATATACCAAAGGTGAAAGTAATGTTTTCCCAAGTTGGCCAACTGTAGACAGAGCTTTAATTTTAGATACCGAACATACAACTACTTGGGGAGCATAAGAACTGAGGTAAAGGAGCAGTAATTGACAAATTTAGAGGCTTTGCAATCACAAACTGAATATAGTAACGATAACTTGCTGGAGAAGATTCTGCTTGATAACGGATTGACAGCCAGTGCAACTTATGCGGCAGGTAATTCTAAGGATATAGACTTATGTGCCGCATCCTTATATTTTACTTTGGCTGCCCATCCTGAATTTAGAGACGGATCAACTTCAATCAAGTATAACGCAGTCCAGTTAATTGCTATGGCAAGAGCTATACTGCAAAAATACGGTCTTGATGAACCGACAGTAGACGGAGCTGCAATATGGTAATACAGAGATATCCCCATACAGCAACTATAAGTTATCACACTCCAGGGACATTCAACACTGTTGGAGCTTATGCAGAGGGTACGCTTGTTACCATAAGTATAAGCTGCAATATACAACCTAACAACAGCAGATACATTATAACCGAAAGCGGGGATATGATTGGCTATAGCTATTTTATAACTGCACCATTCTTTAGCGATGTTGATAACGTTCCTAAAGATGCAAAACTGGAGTTTTTTGACAAAGAGCATGTGTTGTTACATTTGTTTCCGTATCAAAACCATGTAGAAATGAAGGTATAAAGTCAATATGCCGTTAATACCAGGATTCAAAGGACAGGATACAGACAGACAGATTGACCAGTTTGTTATGAGCATTGAAGAACGTATTATCATGACACTTGCAATGGTCGGTGAGCAGTTTGTAAACGATGCCAGAAATACCAGAACTTATCAAGACCAGACCGGCAATTTGAGAAGCTCAATCGGTTACATTATTGCAAAAGACGGACATGTTGCAGTTGAAAATGTAGAAGGCAAGGCAGAGGGTAAAGCTCAGGCAAAAAGGATTGCAAGGGAAATACTGCAGGAGAATAAGCAGGGTTTTGTACTAATCGGAATTGCAGGCATGGGTTATGCAGCAGCAGTAGAGTCTAAAGGTTATGACGTTATTACAGGCAGTATACCGGCGGCAATAAGGTTACTAAAACAGAAGGTAAAGGAATATGGCTTATGAAGACAACTTTTGACATATCAGATATCTTGTACCCGATTATAAACGTAACATCTGTTACAAGTACGATTGACGGCAGGGTTTACAGGGATAAAAAGCCGTTAAACTCTGAACTGCAGGATATTATTGTTATTCCTTTGTCTAATTTTAACGGTGATGAGGTTATACAGGAAGCAACATTTATGGTTAACTGCTTCTGTAAAAACTTTGATAACGGATTGCCTAATATAACCAAACTAAAAACAATTACAGATGCCGTGATAAAAGTCATTGAAGATTACAGTGCCACAAGCAATTATTATGTCTTTGACATTACTAATCAGACTGTTATGCAGGATACAGACCAGATAAGTATGAGTTATGTAAATTTAAGGATAAATTGTTATATAGAAAAATGATAAGTAATAAGTAATAAGTAAATGAGGTGAGTAAAATGAGTGATACCAGATTAATCGGGATTGAATCAATAAGAGTTGGACCGACTTTAAGTTCTCTTGAAACAATACAGTATATAGTTCCTGACAGTGCACATCTTGTCATAAATGCACCTTCTGTTACTGACTTATATTGTGACGATAAAGAGGTTGCAGATATACAGGTGCTTGCTGCAGGGAAAAAGACTATTGAATTTGCTACAAGAGATATGGACACGAGTATTTTTGAGCATGCCTTTGGCGGTACAGTAACCACAGCAACAACTAACGGTGTTTGGGAATCTCCCACAGGTGCAACAGTAGTCAATGAAAAAGCCTTTGAACTAATATCTAAAACCATTAACGGAAAACAACTGAAAATCGAGATAAAGAGGGCTTCTTTGTATGCCGGTGCGGACTTGAGATTTACCAAAACCGAATCAGGGCAAATAACTTTTACCGCAGATGTATTACTGCCTGATACTGGAGTGCCAATAAAAGTTAGCATATTGGGTGCTTAAAACGTATATGACAGTGGTTTACCATGAAACATATTAAACATAAATTTAATTTGCCCGCTACTGGGATAACTGCACCAGGGCGGGCAATATTTTAGAGAGGAGTTGTTATGGCAAAAGACAATAAGAGTAAAAAAAGCAAAAAATATGTTGAGGATAAAAAGGATAAGGAAGTTAACAAAGATATGCAGGGGAAAAAAGCAGAAACCGAAACCACAGATACCACAAGTACAATAAGAAATACAATAGATTCAGTTCTGGAAAAAGGTGTTGACTTTACCATTAAGGTACAGAAACAGAATATACTGCATAAACTGCATATACTGCCGACAGAGAGGCAATTTGTTATCTATCCGTTAAATATGGGAACAGTGCTTAAAATCAGTGAAATATTGTTTGATATAAACACTGATGAGCTTGATGAACCGTTGAATAATCCTGATAAGGAAAATGATAAGCAATTTAATTTTCTTGAAGCCGGAGTTAACCAGATTATTGAAAACAAAGACAAGGTAATTAAGATAATTGCTTATGGCATTACCAACAGCAAAAAAGAGCCGTCAAGGCAGTTAATTAACTTTTTAGACAACAATTTAAATGCAAAGGAAGGGCTAAAGCTGGTTACCCTGATAGTACAGCAAATGAACGTTTCCCCTTTTTTAGCTTCTTTGGTCTCACTAAAGGGGATGAATCTGATGAAGATGAAGAAACGAGAAACAACCCCTGGAGAATAATAGGCGGTTTAATGCACTATTTTCCAGGTATGACTATGGAAAACATTCTCTGGGATTACAGCTATACCAATATTGTAATGCTTTTAAGCTCTGTACCGAAATATGATGCTAAAGAGGATAAGAAAAAGAGGGCGAAAGAATTGGAAATTAAAGATATAAGTGAATTAGAAGGATTAATTTAAAAAGGAAGGATGATATGAATAAACCTAAATTATCAATTTGCATAATAGCCAAGAATGAAGAAGGGAATTTGCAGAGATGCCTTGATTCATTGTTGCCTATTATCAATATGAAAGATGACAAAACATTAGAGCCGTTGACCGAGTTGATAGTTGTAGACACAGGATCGACGGACAGAACGGTTAATGTTGCCAGAAAGTTTACCGATAAAGTTTTTGAAAAAGAGTTTATACCCTGGGATTTCAGCAAGGCACGCAACTACAGCATATCAAAAGCAACAGGTGAAAGAATTATGTATGTTGATGCAGATGAGGAATTGACACAGCGGTCTATCTATTTTCTGGAAAATGTAATACTAAATCCACAGTATACACAGCCAACTATTTTTGTAAAGCTATGCAACTTTTACACAAAGGATTTAAAGCAGTATTCGGAAATGATGCAGCCGAGAATATTCAACAATGACCCTGATTTCCACTTTGAGCAGGCAGTACATAACAAGCCGGTATGCAAAGCTCCGTACCTGTTTGCAAATGATGTAGTGTTAAACCATTACGGTTATATCTTCCAGGGCGACAAAGGAGAAAAGTTATTTGCCAATAAAATGGCACGCAGTTTACCGATGCTGGAAGAAGAATATAAAAAGAATCCGGATAATCTGCATAACCTTACTCATTTAGTAAAAACCTATTATGTCAAAAAAGACTTTGACAGCACTATAAAATACGGTGAAATATGGGTAAAGCAGATGAGAAAAGAAGAATTCAACGAAGGTTGGAATGCCTTTTTAGAGGTATTTGTTGACCTTGTAGGGGCATATTTGGCCAGAGATGATGTTAAAAATGCCGAAAGAATAGAAAGAGAAGCATCCCACTACTCTAATCGGATATCGCAGATTTATTTAATGCTTGGAAATTACTGGACAGGTAAAGACAATGACAAGGCAAAAGACTATTTTGAGATTGCAATAGATATCTGCAAAACCGAAGGCTCTTTATATGACAGCCTATTAATTAGTAATTCAAAAGCAGTATTGCCGGAGATACTTAACTGGCTGGCTATCTACTACTTTGAAAAAGGTGATTATGAAAAAGCAGGGGATTGTATGAATAAAGGCATAACACTCAATAAGGGGCGGTTGCCCTTGCGGTGGGATATATACAACGCTACCAAAGAGGCAAGGGAACGGTTATTAAAGGTTTAGACTTAATTAGACAAGGCAGGGTGATTTAAATGGCCTTAGACACGGGACACAGCTTATATTGGAAGACTGGAATTGACAATCAGGGACTAAAAAAAGGCTCTACAGAAGCTAAAGGAATATTACGCACTTTATCCAAAAGTGTAACAGGTATGGACATATTTGCAGGACTGGGTATAAGTGCAACTATTGCTTTTACCAAAATGAGCAGGGAAGCCTATAATTTTTCTAAAGATTTTGAATCAGCAATGAAAGAAGTACAGACTATCTCTGAAACTGTACAAAAGAATTATGCTGGTGTATCTAAAGAAGTTATCGAGATGACTAAAACAGTTCCGGAGAATGCCAAAAACCTTGCCAAAGGTTTATACCAGATTGTTTCCGCAGGTTACGACGGAGCTGAATCAATGGATATCCTAAGGCAATCTGCTGAACTTGCGGTTGCCGGAGTTACAGACACTTTTACCGCTGCTGATGCTATAACCTCAATTATGAATGCTTATGGTGAAGCTGCTGGAAATGCGGAAAATATTTCAGATAAGCTATTTACCACAGTTAGACTTGGAAAAACCAGTATGCGTGAACTTGGGCCGGAGATTACCACAGTAACAGGACTTGCCGCTCAGGCTGGTTTAGCTTTTGATGATTTAATGGCCATAATTGCTCAAGGCGTTAAAACTTTAAAAACTCCAGAAATGATGACAGGCCTTAGAGGTATGCTGACTGCTATAATCAAGCCAACTACAGAAGCTGAAAAAGTTATTGAAGATTTAGGCATTCAATTTGATGTTGCAGCAATCAAGACAAAAGGATTTAAAGCGTTCTTAACCGATGTTATGGAAGCTACTAATGGCAATATTGAAGTATTAAGCGAACTGTTTCCGAATGTTAGAGGTCTTGCAGGTTTATTGTCTGTTGCAACAGAAGAAGGGGAAGCTTTTAATCAGGCTTTAGAAGCAATGGAAAATTCAGCAGGTGCAACAACCGAAGCTTTTAAAACAATGATGGACTCTACAGAAAACCAGTTAGCTATCTTGCATAATAACGTTATGGCAAAATTAAAGCCAATCGGGGATAGCATGCTCTCGTTCATGAATAACATCGCAAGGGGCATAAATGATGTTATGACTGGGGCAAAAGACAGTTTTACCGACTTGCAGCGCAGTTATGTAGAATTGACTAATACATTAGAAAGCAGAAAAAGCAGAATCGATGACCTGATACTTACTATAGAGGGATTACGGAAGAAGACCGAATTAACCAAAGATGAATCTGTTGAATTAAAGGCTGCTGAAGAAGCTTTAGCTACTTATTTCCCACATCTCAAAAGTGCTGCTGAAGGTGCTGCTGGTGGTATAGATATCCTAAATATTGCAAAACAGGAATCCTATAATTTAAGTGTAAGAATTATGGAGCTTGAACTTGAGCAGGCAAAAATAGACAAAATCAGAGCTGAAATAGCCTTAAAAGAATATCAGCTACAGGAAGACCGCTCACAAAAAGAAATAGAACGGCTTGAAATGCAGATGAAATATCGCAAACAGGATATTAAAGACAGTATGGGTATACTTGAAATGGCTAAAACTACTAATGAAGAAATGGAAAAGATTCTGGAAAGTGATACTGAATATTTAAAATTACAAAATGAATTATCCATAGCTACAGAGGGCAGGTCATTACAGGAAAGACAATTACATCTTGATTTGGATAAGGCAAAACAAAAAACAGATGCCCTAAGTGAAGCCTTAGAAAATTTGAAAGAAGCCGGAGAACAAAAAATAACTCCTAAAGTTGATACTGGTGCTGATACTGATGTTGATACAGGCGGTGGCGGTGGCACAGGTGCTGATATTGTTGCAAGTGATGACATGGTAAAAGAAGTGGAAGCCAACTTAAAAGAAATGGCTGCAAGGTATAAGCAATATTTAGCCGATGTTAAACAATTTGGCTATGAATATGTAAAAGAACACAACTCACAGCTTGTAAAGGATGGCGAAAACTACAGGCAATATTTAGAGGATATGCGGTCTAAGTATTCAGGACATGCGGAACTAAGCAAGGCTATAGAAGATGATATCTATGAATACAACAAAACTATAGAAGAAAAAAGACGGAAGATAGAAGAAGAATACTTTGAATATATTGCTGGTGAAAGGGAAAAGGAATTACAGGCTGCAAAAGATAAATTTGATACTCTGATTAAAAATTATTCTGAAGGCTCTGAAGAATATTTGCAGATAGTAGAACAGTATAAGCAGAAAGAGCTGGAAATTAACCAAAGATATGATAAACAGATTGCAGAAGAAAAGCTTGAAATGTTTAAGGTGGAATTAACAAAACCTGATGACGAAACTGTTGAAAGCTATAAACTAAGGCTTGAACTTGCCAGAGAGGCATTAGGGGAAGAAACAGAAGCTAACAGGGAATACTTTGAATTTATCAGGGAAAGATTAGACGAAATTATACAAGCTG
>Ga0334882_1004429_pt1 | contig 11926 bp, 10 predicted proteins | sample GraSluR1_MG_5_FD_207226 | JGI IMG/M metagenome (GOLD analysis project Ga0334882, IMG submission 207226) | Sludge microbial communities from methane-producing bioreactor in Wageningen University, Netherlands - Granular Sludge_15_04-R1 | ecosystem: Engineered > Bioreactor > Anaerobic >... | reverse complement strand
CTGTGCCACCCCCCATACCAGCAGTAATAAAAACCATCTCTGTATCATACATGGCTTCCTTGAGTTTTTCTCTGGATTCTTCAGCAGCAGCTTGACCTACCTCTGGATTGGCACCAGCGCCCAGTCCTCTAGTGTAATTATTGCCAATTTGAATTTTTGTTTCGGCAAGTGAATTAATCAAGGCTTGGGCGTCAGTATTAATACTAATAAACTCGACTCCGCTGATTTGTTTAGAACTAATCATGGAATTAATAGCATTGCCTCCGCCGCCGCCTACGCCGATGACTTTAATTTTTGCTGATACATTATTGATTGGTTTAATTTGCGCCATAATTATCTCTCTTTAAATCTAGATCTTAATTACTCTTAATATATCACAAAATGGTAAAAATTTCTAGTGACAATTTATTGACTAGGGCATGAATTTTTTAAATGATTTACTAATCTTAGAAAAAAAATTGTCAAAAACTGGCTGTTTGCTTGAATTTTTATCTGTTTGAGTGGATTGGGGAAGCTGTTCTTTTAAGCCATAATGCAATAAGCCGATGGCGGTGGCATAAATCGGATCATCTATGTGTCTAATTACTCCTTGAATGCCTTTGGGAATACCAATGCGAGCTTGCATACCAAGAGTTCGACTCACAATCTCCATTAGACCAACAGTTTTAGCTCCGCCACCAACAATAACAGCGCCTGCACCCAATTTGCCAATTAATTTTTGTTTGCGCAATTCTTCATATATGAGGCTAAAAATTTCTTTTTCTCTGGGCATAATAACGGAGCGAATGAGAGTGTTTTTGGAAATAGTACTGGGTTTAATGTGTGGATCATAAGCTTGCAGATTTAAGATATCTGCTTGTTTAAGACGACGGCGATAGTCTTCTCTTGATTCGTCTGGTCTTTGGGGAGTTACTTCATTATCTTCTCCGCTGAGAGCAATTTTAATTTTTTCGGCATTATCAATACCAATTTTTACGTAAGCATTAATATCTTGAGTAATATAACGAGCTCCAACTGGAACCACTCCACTATAGGTAATAGCACCATCAACATAGGCGCAAAAGTTAGTAGTATCAGAGCCTATATCAATACAAATTACTCCAGCGTCTTTTTCTGCTTCGTCTAAGACAACTTCGCTGGCAGCATAACCACTAAAAACAAAGTTGTCTTTAACTAAATCAATGTCGCGAAGGGCTTTTTCTAGATTGAGCAAGGCAGAACTACTACAAGTAATTAGATGAATGTCTGTTTCTAATTTAATTCCTACCATACTGGTGGGGTCTTTGATGCCTTCTTGATCATCAACGGTATAAAAACGAGGAGTAAGATTGAGAACTTCCCGATCAGCAGGTAAATTAAAAGCTCTAGCAGCTTCAATAGCTCTGTCTATATCACTTTCTGTAACATTATTACTATCACGTACCACTACTGCTCCTTTAGAATTAATAGATGAAACATGCTGACCACTAATATTAAGATAAGCACTACTAATATTCAAGCCGCATATTTTTTCAGCCATCGCTACTGAATTCTCGATGGTCTCAATAGCTTCTTCCAAATTAATGATGGTAGAGCGCCTTATACCTTTAGAGGGAACATTACCCATACCAACAATTATTAATTCACTTGAATTTAAATCCCGCGTAGCAATCAAAGTCAAACAGTGACTAGAGCCAAGATCAATAGCTGTAATAATATTTTTAGCTGAATGAGTTTTTTGATTCATATGTTGTATATATAATACTTTTTGACAAAAAAAGCAAGTGGTAATTTACTTTTTTGATGGTTGTCATTATATCATGAAGTAACATATTTTTAAAATGAGATTGAGTTATTGTATAAGTTCACTACTTTTGGGAATGAGACAACATAATTTTCCTTGATTTTTATTTAATTTTCCCCGCCATCTAAAATAACTACTTTTACTAATTTTATAGGCATCACAAGCACTCCTCCAGCCATATCTTTTGCCATGATTTAATACTTGCAACCTAAACCTTGCTGGGTCAGATTTTTCAAAATGCAAGCTATTTGATAAAGTCTTCATCACTCTATTGTATCTTTGTGGTGGAAAAGTTTGAATGATGTTTCTAATTCTATATGTATTTACTGTCATACTTATTGGGTCCTTTATTCCCAAATGTATGTGAACCTATTCAGTTATTATTAATGAGTTGTTTTACTCCCCCACCTTATTCAACCGATTATCACTGGCAAAAATATAGTAGTTAAAACTTGTGCGGTGATTGGTTTGATGAATGGGAAAGAAAAAAGATAAATTGTGGTCAATAGTGGTCGCTTCCATTTGATCTAAATCAGTGATTTTTAATTTCTGGGGACCGGAGAAAGTATGATTATCTTTGGAGGCGCGAAAATCTGTGGTGGGGATAAGGAAAGTAAAATGGGTTTCGGTGAAGGGAGAAGTGCGGAGGGCTTGAGTAAACGACTTATTGATAGTGGAGATAATGTATTCTAGAGCATAATTGTAACTACCAGTAGTTTTAGGAAAGAAACCTTTGACTTCTATGTAACTTTGCGTCTCACTGATTGATTGAATATTCCAATAAAGATTAGATGGTTTGACATTTTTATCAACTTTGGGGTTAGAAAAGACAGGTGGGATATATTGATAGATATTAGTAAAGGTAGAGACATTGCCGGCTATATCAATGGAGCAAACATATAAAGGATTAGCACCACCGGAAATAGTTAAACGTAAATTATCACCGCTACTGATACTGGTGCCGCCACTACAGTCACTCCCTAGCGTATTTAAATCCCAAGCATAGGCAATTCTTGAGAGACTAGTTTCATTATCTTCACTTAAGACAATAATGTCTTGCTTATCTCCTTGCCAGCCAGTAATGGCTGGAGTGACAGTTAAGTTAGGAGCAAAGATATCGACTCTATTGATGGGAGAAGGGCAAATTTGATCATTACCAGTCTTGTCAAAGATAGTGACGGGGCAAGTGTCACCATGCAGGGGACCAGTGGAACAAGAAAGACTAGCTGAGGCAGTGGCTAAGCCACTACCGCCTGCATCAGTGGAACTAGTTAAAGTAAAAGTCTCTCCCCCACTGACTTTCCATGGACTCTCAGCTGGGGACCAGCTGCCACAAGTGGGTGAGGTTTTGTCAATAATTATTTTACCTGTATAGATACTATTGGTTTCTTCTGGAGTCGTACTATTGCTGGTGGCAGTAAATTCAATACTGCTATATTCGCCTTCAGTTAAGTCATTGTAGTTCCATGATAATTGCCAAGTCATGTTTTCACTCACAGGGACATTAATGCTTCGACTAATGCCACCAAGGCTAGCTGAAACCTCTACACTAGTGGCGTCGCCATCTTCGGGATAGTCAATGGTGCCGATAATGTTGAAATTTGGAGAAGATTTGGTGGGAGTGATGTCTGCGTCGTCATTACTGATGTTGAGACTAAAGCTACTGATTTCATAACGAACAATGACGATGCCGGAACCGCCGTCACCTCCATAAAGCCCGCTAACTGAACCTCCTCCTCCTCCGCCTCCACTATTAGGTAAACCATTCTCTCCTATATTTGATTTTCCACCGTCACCTCCACCACCAATTCCTCCTAAACCACTATTTGTATGATAACCAGCACCACCACCACCACCGAACCAGCCATTTTCACCTAGATTATCACCAAATAAATTTCCAAAATATCTTCCTTCACCTCCATTAAAACTAATTGCTGAAGCACCTGCCCCACCACCAGCACCTGAATCTCTGCCGGATGAAGCAGATCCAGCGTTTCCTTGTTCTGTTACCCCATTACCCCCGTTTCGATTTCCATTAATATCACCTCTACCTCCTCCTCCAGATCCACCATCATATCCTACACCAACGTTTGAACCATACATTCCGCCTCCGCCTCCGCCATAAGCAATATGAGAATCAAAAAAAGAATTTGTACCGCTTCCTTGGACTGAAGTGTTATAAGTTGGGGAAACACCTCCTGAACCTACATATAAATTAATAACTGAATTAGTATAATTCAAATTTTGTTTGAATAATACACCTCCAGCTCCGCCGCCAGGACCAGAAGTCGAACTAAGGGCAGCTCTTCTTCCGGCAGCTCCTCCTCCTACAATTAAAACATCAACTTCTAAATCTTGATTAACTACAAATGTATGATTGCCAACTGTCTTAAAAGCGTGGACACGATAAGTTTTACCGCCAATTTCGATTTCATAGACTTCATCACCGCCAGTGGCTTCTTGGGCGAATGTATGATTACTAAATATGAAAGAAAATGAAAAAATAATTATTACTAAAATACTAATAAAGTGAGGAAGGCGAAATTTTTTTTTAATTGATTTCATAAAAATATTGACTGCAAACTTATGACTTATTTTAACATGAAAAAAATATTATTACAATTCGATAAATTGAATTCTTTTGAAAGACTAGTTACTTTTTATTTTAATCACTGGCAGTCGGAAACGCAAATCGACGATTTGACCATGGTCTAAACTTTGCCAATTATCTTCTAAAAAGGTCATTTTTTGAAGATTTTCATCTAAATTAAATAAGTCAAGAATATAAGTGGCTTTAGAGGTGACGATCTCCAAATGATTAAGAGCAATAAAATTCACCGTTTGCCAGTTTTGGCGCTGATCAGTTGTAAAATAATCTAATTGCATAAATTTCTGATGTAGTACTGGGTCTAATTGATATTGAGTTAGAGCTTGATTAGTGGCTTGATGATGAGATTTGATAATGAGAACATTATCGTCTGGCGGTATAAAACTATATTCTCCAAATTGATCAAAGCCCATTATTAAGTTATTAGGCGTTACTAGTTGATAGACTGGTGGTGAAAAAATAAAATTTATTTTAAGAGTATGTGGCAGTAATTTAACGTAGCTAAATGATTGAAAATTTAAACTTGGCTGGAATAAACTATTAAGTCGATGGTAATAATTGTAGAATAACATTGGCTTGTCAATAAATTCATTAGTAGCAATAATAAGTGATTGAGTGCAGGGCAAACTATGATTGATGGTACAACTAACTTTTCTGACTAAAAAATATTGATTAAAAAATAAGATTAAGCCAGTAATAAGTAGAATTGTCAACAAAAACCACCAGAGAGCTTGGCGAAATTGGATCAAAAATGGCGATGGTTGCGGCTGGCGCATAGACCGCAATTATATCATTTTTTAGACTTAAGTGCCACCTGATTCCGTTTTTGACTGGCTTGAGTGAGTAGAGCAAAAATCTTTTCATTGGCTCTTTGATTGTAAGAAAAGGGTGATAAATTATCTCGAATAGTTTTTGTTTGACTTGACAAATGATTGATTTTTTCTAACAAGAGACTAGGAACAAGTTGGTCTTGATTGAGAACCATGGCGGCTTCTTTTTTAACTAAGGCCTGAGCATTGAGTAGTTGTTCTTGATAATTAGCAAAAGGCAAGGGAATATAGAGAGTTGGAACTTGAAAGGCAGTTAACTCGGCGACAGTATTGGCTCCAGCGCGACTAATAGCTAAATGTAGTCGTGGCAAAAAATATGCTAACTCTGTCGCGGACAAGAATTCTCTGGGATAATAATTAGCTGGCGACAAACCATGTGAGCGAAGAAATTCTTTGACTGTGGCTAAAGGTTGATATTTAGAGCTGGCTCGTCCAACTTGATGAATAATGATAAAATCTTCAATTAATTGACTGAGAATAAGCAAGAAGTTTTCATTGAGCGTTTTGGAGCCTTGTGAGCCACCAGCTAAATAGATGATGGGGAGTGTACTTAAAGACTTAAACCATGAGGGAGGTTTTTTAGGGTCATGAAATAATTCTTGACGAAGGGGATTGCCAGTAAAAACTGATTTGCGAGCGAATAATGTTTTGGTGTCTATAAAAGAGAGGGCGATATAATCAGCAAAAGCGCTAATGAAACGATTAGCTCTGCCTAAAACTCGAGTTTGTTCGTGAGTGACAAGGGGAAGCTTGAGTTTTTTGGCTCCTAAAGCAAAGGGAACGGCTAGATAACCACCAAAGCTTAAAACGTGAGTAATTTGTTCTGTTTGTAAAATCTTTTTAGCTTGATAGCAACTGCGCAAAAATGAGAGTGGGTTAAAGCGATGACTTTTTTCACCATTAAATGAAATAAATTTAAGCTCTCTTTTTTCGATTTCTTCTTTTTCCCATGAAGGTTGGAGATTGGCTAATTGAGCAAATTCGCGACCAGCGAAAACAATTTCTATTTCAGGGTGCTTATTTTGACAATAATCAATAAAAGACAAAGCGGGAGTTAAGTGTCCGCCAGTAATAAGAAGCTTAAACATATTTTCTCCTTTTGATTAAATAAGTTTCTGGTTTTCTAGTCATGCTATAAATAACACCAACCAAAAAAAGTGAAATAACTAAAGAGGAACTGCCGGCGGAAAAAAAGGGCAAGGTGATGCCGGTAAAGGGAATGAGACCAGAAATTCCTCCCAAATTAATGAAGGCTTGCGACATAAAAAGCATGAAAATACCATAGCCGACCATTTTTTCTGATAAATTAAGATTGGCTAATTGGACGATGCGCCAAATCAATGCTAAAAAGAAAATGTAAATTATAAAAATGATACTAACTCCTATAAAGCCGATTTCTTCAGCCACAATGGAAAAAATTGAATCACTACTGACTTCTGGCACATAAGCAAATTTCTGTCTTGATTCACCGATGCCTTTACCCATTAATTCTCCGCGACCAATCGCAATGAGCAATTGATTGATATGATAACCTTTGCCTTGAGGGTCGGCTTGAGGATTAATAAAAGTGGCAAACCGTTCACGACGATAGGGTGAAAAAACAATCATCAAAAAAATTAAAGCCAAACCGCCTAGCGAAAGATAAGTAATTTTTTTTAGAGGGGCACCAGATAAAATATAAAGCGAAAAACTAATCGCAATAATTACTAATAATGAACCAAGATCTTTTTGCATCATTGAAAGGAGGATGATGGGAAATAAATAAGTGAGAAAAATTAAATAATTTTTGGTTTTGGATAATAAATAGGAGAAAAAAACTATGAGGCAAAACTTAACTATTTCTGCCACTTGAATAGAGACATTAAATAGGTAAATCCATCTGCGAGCACCATTAATAACGACATTGCCTCTGAGCACTTCACCAAAGCCAGGAAAAAAACAAAGTAAAAAGCTGACAATAGCTAAAACATAAAATAGATAGGGGAACTTCAAGTAAATTTTAGGATCAATTAAAGTGGCAATAAACATAGCAATCAAACCGACACCAAAGCCAAGTGCTTGATTTCTGACCAAAAAAAATGGAGTTCCATCTCTTTTAAATGATTCTAAGGCGCTGCTTTCAAAAACAAAAAAAAGCCCGAGGAGACATAAAATAATGGTGGTGGCGATTAGAAGTGTTTTTTCTAATTTAAGCATGGTCGATAACTATAATAATGTAATCCAGATGCCGAATAATGAAAAAATAATTTGCATCAACCAGAAGCGTTGGACAATTTTCGGCTCTTCCCAACCCTTTTTTTGCAAATAAAGATGAAAGGGGGCTACGGGTAATAATTTTTTTTTCAAGATTTTTTTGCTCAATAATTGCAAGAAGGAGCTAGTAATTTCAAGGACAAAAATAAAGCCAATGATGATGAGAGCAATGGGCTTACCTAATAAAAGCCCTATGACGGCAAAAGTAGCGCCAAAAGAAAGAGCGCCAACGTCACCTAGAAAAATGCGAGCAGGAAAAACATTAAAATAGACAAAACTAATTAGACTGCCAATAAATAGCGCGATAAAGATCGCTAATGGTCCATCTAAAATAGAAAAAGAAATAATCCATAGTCCTAAAAGCGAAAGTAGGAGAGAGCCGCCTGCTAGGCCATCTAAGCCGTCAGTGATATTGACCGCATTGGCGAATGCTACAATAACCAAAGTAGCAAAGGGAATATATAACCAACCAAGATTAAAAGTGCCTAGAAAAGGAATATTAAGAATGCTAATTTCTAGTGAAAAAAATAAAGTACAAGCGATAATTAGAGCTAAGATAATTTGAATAGTGAGTTTTTGGGGCATTTTCAGACCAAAAAAACCAGTTTTTTTAAAACCAAAAAATTTCTTGATATCATCGTATAAACCTAAAACTCCAAATGATAAAAAAGTAAATAAAATGACATATATTTCTGCGGATTGATTTTGATGATTGTAGGTTAACTCAATTTCTAATAAATTTAAGAGTGGAAAAGCTAAAACATATAATAAACTGACTAAAAAAATAACTAAAATGCCTCCACCGACTGGGGTGCCGGCTTTATGACCATGAAAACGATCAAAAATAGGAGTAGGCCGACCAAAAGCATCAATAGTTTTTTGTTTGGCGCGTTTAAAATTAATTCGGTATAAAAAATTAATAAAAGGAACACTTAAAACGATAGAAAGTGAAAGTGATAAGAATAAAAATCCAAATGGTAAGACTGCTTGCATATTGTTCTTTTTAATTAAATATTTATTTAAGTCGCTTTATTTTAGCACCTAATTGGCATAAACGATAATCCAATTTTTCATAACCTCTATCAATTTGTTCGACATTTTCTAGAGTTGTTTGACCGCTGCCTGATAAAGCAGCTAAGATAAGAGTGGCACCTGCTCTCAAATCGTGAATGTGGAAATTTCCACCTTGAAATTGAGTGGGACCAAAAATTTTAAGCGCGTGACACGCGTCTGCGGCGTCATCAGCTAAATTAAAATTGTAGACTTTTTCTGGATTGTCGACTGGTGGCTGGAATATTTCTAATTTGGCGCCCATGACCGAGAGAGCTTGAGCATATTGAAAACGAGACTGCATGACAGTCTCGTGAATAGTGCTGACACCGTGACAATGAGCAATCAAGGTCGCCCAAAGTGGCTGCCAGTCAGTCATAAACCCTGGGTGAATGGTGGTAGTAATATCGGTAGCTTGGAGTGGTTGATAATAAAAAAAGCGAATACCAAAATCACCCACTTGATAACCAGCCCCAATTTCTGAAAGTTTTTGTAAAAAAGCGGTAAGGTCTCCCTCTCTGGCATTTTCGACCACGATATCGCCTTTGGTAGCAATAGCAGCGCAAGCATAAGAAACAACTTCATTACGATCGGGCATAATTTTGTGAATTGCCCCATGAAGTTTATTAGTACCAATAATTTCAAAAACTCTTGGTTTAATTTGCTTAATATGGGCGCCCATTTCATTGAGGAAATTAATTAAATCAATCACTTCTGGCTCAATAGCAGCGTTTTCTAAAATAGTAACGCCCTCGGCTAAAGCGGCTGCCAAAAGTAAAGTTTCGGTGCCAGTATGAGTGTTTTTAGCAAAATGGTAATTAGTCCCTTGAAACTTACCATGTGGTAAAGAGGCATGAATTTGATTGTCTTTGATTTCGATTTTGGCTCCTAGGGCTTTAAGGCCGTCAAAATGCCGTTCGAGTGGTCTTTTACCAATTTTATCTCCTCCTGGAGCGGGGACTATGGCTTGACCAAATTTGGCTAATAAAACAGGTAAAAAAATTGTCGAAGCTCTAGAAGACTCGCCTACCTCTGGGTCGAGTCGATGATGAGTGAGCTTCGTGGGATCGAGCCAAAGCATACGCTCTCCCCTTTTTTCGACTTGGCCACCAAGACTTCTAATAATCTGACTAGTTAATTGCACATCAGCAATTTGAGGCAAATTGAGCAATCGCGAAGGAGAATCAGCGAGTAGCGAAGCGATCATAATTTTATATGAGGCATTTTTAGCCCCGCCCACTCTAACACTACCGTGAAGTGGTACTCCACCTTCAATGATTAGTTTTGTCATTTTAATATTATATCATTAGAAAAGGTTAGTTAAATATCAAAATCAAGCTTAGTATGTATTTCTTGAACAAGGCTTGGTCGATCAGTAATCATGAGAGCCCACATACCTTGAGTGCGATAATCACCTTTATTCTCCATTAAAAATGCTGGTTGATTTTCTGGGGCAATATTAAGTTTGTGATTGGAAAATTGAAATTGATGTTGACCACTCAAATAATAACGACCCAAGGCTAAAAATTCGATAAAGGGTATTTGCTGATCGTAATATGTTTGATAAAAATCATATAATTGACCTAAAAAAGTAAAATCATAATTTTTGGCTTGACTAATTAAAGTATTAATCACTTTTTTTAAAGTGGCTTCTAAAACCAACTGTTGGCGAGCGGAGCGAGCATAATCGCTCCCCTCAATCCCCTCAGCGTGACGAGAACGAATAAACTTTAGGGCTTGATCGGCATCCAGATGAGCTAGTCCCTCCTGAAAGCTAATGGTCTCGTAGAGCAGATTAGGATCATGAACTTGAGTAACGTCAACTCCAGACTTGGGATAGCGGTGATCACTGAAACTATTAACGATATTAACTTCGACACCATTAATGAGAGCCAGAAAGTGATGTAAGTCTGCCAAGCTAATCAGAAGAGTGTAGTGAATGGGCAAGGAGAAAGTTTCACGATAGAAATCAGTGGTTAAAGCAAGAGCTTCTTCTGGTTGGGCTAAAAAGTGACGAGCATAAACTGAATTGAGTTTATTTTTTATTTCTGGTAGATAAATATCTCTGGGTAAAGTTAATAAATTAAGCTGACCATTGTCAAGATTAAGACTAGCCAAAATAATAGTGTCAGTCAAAGGATAATCTGCTGGGCGATCTGGCAAAACATCCACGCCTAAAAGTAAAAAATTAATCCGTTGCTGGTCGCTTTTAAGCGGATAATGTTGACTATCTCTATAAAGCTGAAGAATTTCCTGAGCAGAAATGCCAGCAGTTTGGGAAAAAGTCTGAAAACTGGAATATGCTTGCCAAGCAAAAAGAGAGCCGACAATGACTATGCAGCCAAAAAGAAAAACTGACCATTCTAGCCATGACCAAAAAACTGGTTTTTTACATGCCGTCGTCATGATGATAGCCTAATAAATGGAGCAGGCCATGCTCAATATAAAACCAAAGTTGATCATCAACTAATTTTCCCTTTTTGCCCGCTTGTTTGACTGCCTCATTGAAATTAATCATAATGTCACCCAAATGCTTAGGTAAGCCTGAGGGAGTAATAAATTTCTCCTCTTTAAAATCATATTGCGGAAAAGAAAGCACATCAGTAGAACCCTGATGACCAACTTCATTTTCATTGAGTTCTTTGATTTTACGCACACCAACGATATGAATGTCAACGATGACATTATCGACTTGATGTAATTGCAAAAAATTAATGGCTTTTTCTCTTAAAATCTGCCTACTGACATGATAGCGAGAATTAACAAAAAAATTGATAGAAATCATGAGTTTGATTATAACATATACATTTAATAAAAATTGAGTTATAATAATCAGATAATGCAGGAAAATATTAATCTTGGGGCAAGATCTAGTTTTAAAATTGGCGGCAAATGTCAATATTTTTTTGAGGTTCATAATGTGGAAGAATTAGAAGAAGCTTTAGTTTGGGCGGAGGAAAGAAAAATTAAACCGTTAATTTTAGGTGACATGACCAATGTTTTATTACCTGATGAGGAACTAAGAATGGTAATTAAAATGAGTCCACAAGCAAAAATTATCAATAAAAATAATGAAGTAGCTGTTTGGGCTGGAAATAAAATAGCGCAATTTGCTTGGCAAATGATTCAAGAGGGCTATCAAGGATTGGAAGAGTTTACTAGTTTACCAGGGACGGTGGGTGGGGCTGTTTGGAATAATGCGCATTTTGGTAATAAATTTATCAGCGAGGTTTTAAAAGAAGTCAAATATTATAATTGTGAAACCAAAACATATGTGATTAAAAAAAGGAGAGAGCTTAATTTTGCTTATGATAAATCTTGGTTCCAAAATCATAAAGTCATTATTGTAGAAGCCGTTTTCAACTTGAAAAAAACAAATGATCTTGACCTAATAACTCAAAA
>Ga0334882_1004427_pt1 | contig 11927 bp, 11 predicted proteins | sample GraSluR1_MG_5_FD_207226 | JGI IMG/M metagenome (GOLD analysis project Ga0334882, IMG submission 207226) | Sludge microbial communities from methane-producing bioreactor in Wageningen University, Netherlands - Granular Sludge_15_04-R1 | ecosystem: Engineered > Bioreactor > Anaerobic >... | reverse complement strand
ATAGAAGCCATTAAGGTCGAGTGCCCTTACACCGTTAAGGTCGTTATAGAGTGTTATGCCTGCCAGCCTGCTGGTATTATCCCAGACAGATTTCAGATAAAGGTTTCCGTATTCATGATCGATAAGCCGAAAATTCTCGACGACAACGTCATCAGTTTCAAGCATTACATCACCCAGTATTCCTGTGAGTATAACCCGACCTGAGAGGCTGCCTCCCACAGAAAACTTCAGTTTATCGGCCTGAGGCGGGTCTGAGAGGTAATTCAGTCCGCCTATATTGATGCCATCAAATTCAAGGTGGAGTGTATCGGTTTTATGTGGAGACACGGTACCTGAAAGCCTGTAGAAATTTTGACTGCTATTGATAAGCAGCTCCTCTATCGTGATATTTTTTTTCTGAACCGTTATTTCAGAAGGGTTTATTGTCCATTTATCATCTCTGATCCATATCTCGGTTGGTTCAATTGCAACCGAGGCGAGTTTTACGGAATCGATGTTGTGGAACGAGGTTGTCAATCTCAGATCCCCCTTCGTTACGCTCATATCATTGTTGTCCCATCCGGCATAAAGACTTGCCACGTCTGGTTTTGTCTCCATAAAGATATTGAATCCGCCCAGCACAAGCTTACCTGCCAGGGTAAAAGCACCAGACGTTATTTCGAGTTCAGAAACAGAATCAAGAGACTCAAAAGAGAGATTCATATTTTTCATCTCATTACCCTTGTAGGCTAAACTTTCGAAATTAGCCTCAGCTGTTGTCTTCTCCAGCTCGTTGTATTTCATTATTATCTTGCTGCCGGGGGCTATTTTCATTCCGGTGCCCAGAAATTCATTGAGTTTATCGGTTTCTTTCAGCTCTGCTTCGAGTTCAAAATTATTTTCGCCGGACAGATCTGCTGATGCATATTTTCCAAATTCTGATGGCATAAGTTCTGCAAGCAGGTTTTTGAATGATTTTGTGAGAGTTGCAAAATTATATTCCCCTCTCAGCCTGAGGTTGCCGAAGTCAGAATTCAGATCCATGGCCCTGGTTTCGTTGTCTGCCCATGTCTGCAGCGAACTATTATATATCTCGAGTTTTTTTTCACCCCTTGAGAGTGCTGAGTTGATCAGTCTTATTTCTCCTGATGCATTGTCGATATTATTGCCCTTGAAATTCGCTGTCATCAGAACCGTAAACGAACTTGCTGAATCGGCTTTATCGAGATTGAGATTATGGAGGTTAGACTTTGGAATATTTAGTGAGAAATCAAATTCAGGGATAGTATCTTTAAAATCAAGTAATCCTATGAAATCAAGATCCAGATTTTCATCCCTGATATTTATTGCACCATTCCATCTCTTCTCGGTGAAGTCGCCACTCATCCCGATGTCACGATAGACGTACCTGTTGATTTCAGCGCTGCTTATGGTTCCATCGAGTACTGCGTCAAATTCTTTAAATGACCTGGACTTACCGTCGACGTTGATTTGAAATGAGACTTTACCCAGCATATCAGAATAACCTGACAGGCTGCCGGCATTTACTCCGCTGCCCGTGAGGTATCCTTTGTATCTGAATTCATTTTTTTCTGAGGGTCTGAAAGAGATATCCGTTGATAATGAACCGGCTGATGTAAACAGGGTTCCGTAAGTAACAAAGTCTGTAATAAACCCTGAGAACGTTCCCCTGAACTTAATCGGTCCGGCAATGGTGTCCAGGTCAGCCGGTAATTTAGATGAGTCTGCCAGTCCTATTTTCCCGATGTCAGAGATACGCGTATTAAGTTCATTGATATCTATGAAGATAAACGTATTGTCGATGTCAGGCAATCCGGAAAGGTCAAAGTTACACGTGATACTGGTGATGTCTCCTCCTTCAATAAACAGGTTTCTCCCCCTTAGTTGGGCGACTGTGCCTGATATTACTCCTGACAAACTAACCGGACCGTTATATTTTGCAATTGAGGGAACGAAGAATGCTAAATCTTCTGTTGCGATTATGGAGTTTCTGAGGGTAAGCCTCATTCTCACATCTTCTACGAAATTCTTGAAAGCCTGTGGTTTATCGTACAGCAGGGTTATGGTTTCGCCTGTAATTGAGCTGCCAGCTGTATAAATCTCAGCATTGGCAAACTCCATTGCATCTTTTGTTACCCGGAATTCTGAAGTAAGGCGATCTGCTTCAAATCCGGTTTTTTCCCTGAAGGAGGCTCTGTAGATCATCATTGAGGTGGTGTCGTCCTTAACGATAAAATCTTCTATTATCGCATTTAATTCCGACAGCTCAAGGTCTTTAAAGTCAATACCTTCCTTAACCTCTTTTCTGGGTTCAGACAGATTTTTCAGAATGAATTTACCATTGTATACCTCTATATGGTTTATACGCACAACCATCTTCGAGGAATCTCTCTCACGGGAAGGTTTAATCAATTGTGAGAGATAGAGGTTCAGATTACTGACACCGGTGGAGTCAGTAACTATTTTCATTACCGGATCTCTCACCGAAACTCTTGATAAATGGAGTATTCTGCGGCCTATACCAAGTCTTCTGAGCCCGGCCCTTGCTTCTCCGGCATAAAGCAGTGTATCGCTGTTATTGTCAAGGAACAGAACATCCTCCAGCGTCAGTTTATTGAAAAATGTGTAGTGTACCTTACCTACAGAGATGTCTGCATTCAGGTTGTTTTCAAACCTTGATGTAATTTTGTTAACGATTAATGTTTGTACGGCCGGAAGCCTTACAAACAGGAATATTGCAGCCGGAATCAGCACGATAATTGCTGTCACGATAATAATGATCCTGTATCTTTTTTTAATACTTTTGACCATCAGAAATTACCACGGTTTGAGCATTCAAAATAACCTAAAATTGATTGAAAAACAAAGAGTATGCCAATAACAATTCTGGGAATAGAATCTTCATGTGATGACACTGCTGCGGCGATTATCAGAGATGGAATAATATTGTCAAATCTTATCACAAACCAGGATATCCACCGTGCTTACGGAGGAGTCGTTCCTGAGCTTGCATCGAGGGCACATCAGGCAAATATAGTACCTGTTATTGATCAGGCTCTTGAACGGGCAGGCATCGGTCTTGAAGATGTTGATGCTATTGCTTTTACTAAAGGTCCGGGCTTGCTTGGGTCATTACTGGTGGGAGTCTCATTTGCCAAAGGTTTGTCAGTGGCACGTAACATTCCTCTGATAGAGGTGAATCATCTTCAGGCCCATGTGCTTGCACATTTCATCAGAGAAAAGGAGAGGGAGAAGGCTATGCCTGAGTTTCCTTTTCTTTGCCTGCTGGTTTCGGGAGGTCATACTCAGATGATTATCGTAAGGGATCATCTTGATATGGAAGTTATTGGCATGACTACAGATGATGCAGCCGGTGAGGCATTTGACAAATGTGCAAAGGTAATGGGTTTGCCCTATCCGGGCGGTCCGGTTATTGACCGGATGGCAGTAAGGGGAGATAAAAACAGGTTCAGGTTCAGCAAACCTTCCATGCCGGGCCTTGATTTCAGCTTCAGTGGATTAAAGACCAGTTTTCTCTATTTTCTCAGGGAAAAGATTCGTGAAAATCCTGATTTCGTAAGCGAGAACAGTGATGATCTTGCTGCTTCTCTGCAGCATACTATCGTATCAATACTAACCGATAAAGTAGTTGAGGCTGTAGCCAGTACCGGGATTACCAGAGTAGCGCTAGCAGGCGGTGTTTCGGCAAATTCCGGATTGAGAGGCAGGCTTCAGGAAGAAGCTTCGGCGAGAGGATGGCAACTTTTTATTCCTGATTTCGTTTACACAACCGATAATGCAGCTATGATTGCAATTACGGGATATTATAAGTATATTCGCAGTGATTTCACCGGTCTTGATGTCGTCCCGGCAGCGAGATACGGTCTGTAGAGTTGAGGGGGGAAGAGTGGAATTTTAATGATTTCTTTATCATATGCAATTATTCAGGAAGGATCAGACAAAGAACTCACCCGAAATAATACTTGACCCGGGAGGAATAATAAGGATCAAGGGCCGGTCGATTCTTGAGAACGCAGCAGGTTTTTACCAACCTGTACTTGAATGGATTGCAGAATATGTTAAAAATCCGGGCCAGCTGACATGTATTGACATAAGCCTGGAATATTTTAACAGTGCAACGGCAAAAGTACTTATTACCCTTATTCAGAGGACATCAGCGGTCACTTTCAGGAATGCCAGACTAAAGGTTAATTGGTATTATGAAGATGGTGATGAAGATATACTTGAGAGGGGAGAGTATATTGAATCAGTGCTTGAGACCGATTTTAACTTCATAAAGATCAAAGATTAAATACTGTCAGGCCACTCTGTCTGGCTTTTCTATGCGCCTCCTGTTGAAGGGCTCGCAATCGCAATACTGAAAGTCAGCGATAAGACCGGATGAAAAGAGAGGTTTCTGACTGTCATCCATTTCAAGATTATTATTTACTCCGGGTATTGTCGGTTCCGGTAATAGCGGCCAGCAACAGCAGGGGAAACATACAGAAGAATGATTTCATTTTTAACTGTCACCGTAAAATGCAGAGATACCCGGATACATAAATTTTCTGGTTGCAACTTCGGCAGGGAAGACAAAAAAGTCAGCGTCGGCTTCAGAGCAGAGTTTTCCCGACCCGTCATAGAGACGGCATTTAATATATGCAATGTTACCGTTTCTTTTAACCAGGGAGGCCTTTGCCGTGATATCTCCCTTTGAGAGGTGAGCCGGTTTTAAATATTTGACTTTCAATTCTGATGTTACCCCTGCAGTTTCAAGTTTTATGTAAACAAACCAGGCAGCTACTTCATCGAGCAGTGTGGCAATGATACCTCCGTGAAGGACATCGTTATATCCCTGGTAATTAGTGTCAGGTTTCCAAACCGCTATTACTTCGTCATCTGATTCGGCAAAATCGAGTTTCAGGCCTACCGGATTTCTGGGGCCACATCCGAAGCATCTGTTCTGGTCGGGACAAAAGGGGTTGGTGATATTACGTATCATTACTCTTCTTTTTCTTTCTGGAATTATGCACAAATATAAGAAGGTTCATGTATGAAAATGCGAAAAACCCCATACCCATGATAAGGAGAAGAATCATGAATATGAATGAGGGTTCCTCATCGGGGGTTCTGGCATTAAGTTTAAGCCATGTATAGCTGTAAATGTCTATTCCGATGATCAGAAGTGAGACCACCATGCCATAAATAATAAGAGTACCGTCAAATATTCTTGTGGTCTTCCAGGTGGAACTGCGGGTGAAATTTTCATACCGCGTGCGACTGTAGTATTCAGCCCTTTGACGGACTCTCTGCCGGTGATACTCCTCCCACTGCTTCATTTTATTGCTGAAGGAGGTGTCATCTTTCAGTGCACCTGACAGAAAATTCAGCAAAAACTCGTAAGCTTCAGTTGCCTTGATGAACAGGTCGGAAGCTGCCGGATGATGGTTCAGATCAGGATGATACTGCCTGGCTTTTATCCTGTAAGCCCTTTTAATGTCATTGAGAGAACAGCCTTCAGAGAGGCCAAGCACTTTGTAGTAATCAGCCGCAGTCATTTTGATCCGGTAAGTGGGATAGGCAAGTAAGGCATTTTTATTGTCAAACAAACAACAAATTATAAAATTTCATATTATAATTGTACCATAATTCGTTTTTAATTAAACTAAATAAACACAACATACAGCTGTTTTTATGGATTGGCCAATTATTTTACGTGCTTTCGGACTTACATTATTTGCTGGTATGGCAACAGGCATTGGTGGCCTGATTGCATTTTTTGCCAGAAGGACAAACACAACATTCCTGTCTTATTCTCTGGGGTTTTCGGCAGGGGTCATGATCTTTATCAGCCTGACTGAAATATTGGCTGAGGCCGGTGATATAATTTCTACGGTTCATTATGGCAAGACGGCCTCACTATTGACATTTACTTTTTTTATTGTGGGATTCTTTCTGACGGCAATAATAGACAAAGTCATTCCCATGAGGGAAAATCCCCATGAGATGATGCGACTCGAGCAGATGAATGAAGGATGCCTTAAAAGGAATCCCCGGTTACTGAGGGTTGGTCTTTTTACAGCCGTTGCGCTTGGCGTACACAACTTCCCTGAAGGCATTGCGACATTCATGGTGGGTATGACCGATTTGACAGTGGGTATAAGCATTGCAGTTGCAGTGGCCATTCACAATATCCCCGAAGGGATAGCTGTGTCTGTGCCGGTATATTTTGCCACCGGATCGCGTCGCAAGGCTCTATTATGGTCGGTGCTGTCGGGATTCTCAGAGCCACTTGGCGCTGTCGCCGGTTATTTCATAATATCATTTTTCAGGAGCGAGGTAGCTCTTGGGTATGTATTTGCCATAGTAGCCGGTATAATGGTTTATATAGCGTTTGACGAGCTGCTTCCGGCCGCACACAAATATGGCAAACATCACGTAGCCATTTACGGTCTCTTAAGTGGGATCATTGTCATAGGCATCAGCCTGATAATGCTACATTAGGCTGACATATTATACATCAGGCTGATTATCTGTTATGATGTCCTGTTTGATTGTCAGGCTATTCCTGCAAATCCCATAAAAGCCATAGCCAGAAGGCCGGCAACTATAAATGCAATAGGCACTCCTTTCATAGCCTGTGGGATATCAGCAAGTTCGAACTGTTCACGCAGACCTGCGAAGATGATAAGAGCTATACTGAATCCTATGGAGTTTGCTATTGCGAATACTATACTCTTTATGAGGTTATAGTCGTTTTGTCCGGCCAGAATTGCCACACCCAGCACGGCACAGTTTGTTGTGATCAGTGGAAGGAATATACCCAGTGCCTGGTATAGTGCGGGACTTGCCTTTTTAAGGATGATTTCGACGAGCTGTACCAATGATGCTATTACCAGAATAAAGGTAATTGTCTGCATGTATTCTATACCAAATGGTATCAGTATGTATGTCCTTATCAGGTAAGTAACCAGAGTGGCTATTGTCATTACAAAGGTTACTGCACCGGCCATGCCGATTGATGTTTCGACCTTCCCTGACACCCCGATGAATGGACATATTCCCAGGAATTTGCTTAGTACAATATTGTTTACAAAAACAGCCGATATTATTATTAAGAGATATTCCATGACACACCCTTTTTATTTGTTGACTTTACGTGCAAGCATGATAAGATAGCCCAGGGCAATGAATGCTCCGGGAGAAAGTATGAATATGAGTATTCCGTCACCCTGTATGAATTTCATTCCGAAGAAGGAACCTGATCCCAGTATTTCCCTTACGGCTCCGAGCAGTGTAAGTGCAAATGTAAAGCCGAGACCCATTCCGAGTCCGTCGATAATTGAAGAGATAAGGTTATTTTTTGAAGCAAATGCCTCAGCCCGTCCGAGTACTATGCAGTTCACCACGATAAGGGGTATGAAAAGGCCCAGAGCTTCAAACAGGGAAGGCAGGTAGGCCTGCATGGTAAGCTGGACTATAGTAACGAATGAGGCAATAATGACGATGAATGAGGGTATTCTTACGTTGGCGGGTATGAAGCCTTTAACGAGTGATATCACGATATTGGACATCAGCAACACAAATGTGGTTGCAAGTCCCATACCCATTCCGTTTATTGCTGTAGTGGTTACACCCAGAACAGGGCAGAGGCCCAGGAAGAGCGCAAATACCGGGTTCTCCCTGATAAATCCTTTTGTAAAGTTTTGCAATTGGTTCATAACAGCTGGTCTTACCGGGATTAATTATTCTCTTTTTCATTCATATAATTCAGGTAGGCTCTTGACACAGCCTCACAGAATGCCCTGGAGCTTATTGTTGATGCTGTGATTGCATCGATCTCGCCTCCATCTTTTGTAACAGCAATATTGTGTTCTGCAGGGTTTTTGCCTCTGAACTGATTGCTCCAGTCTGATTTCTTCTTTTCCATCTTGTCGCCCAGTCCGGGTGTCTCTTCGTGTTTCAGCACGGTAACATCATTAATGGTTCCGTCTGGCAGAAGGCCTACCATAATGCGTATTTCTCCCGAGAACCCTGATTTTGTGAATGTCTCAACAGCTGTTCCCACCAGTTCGCCATCCATTTTACCCGGGTAGAAGTAGAGTGTGTCTCCGTCAACAGCAATTTTATAGCTCTCTTCTGAAGGGAGATTATTAAATTCGGGAATCACCTCCTTAATGGCATTGTTCTTTTTTGCCAGCATAGCCTGTTGAATTGGCTCACTGGTAATGGTATAGACTGCTCCGAGAGCTGAAGCGGCCACGAAAGTGATTACCGTAAGAGCCAATATCATGTTACCGATAGTCGATTCTCTCTTAGCCATTTTTTACCTCCTCTCCGAAACGTTTTGGTTTTACGTACATATTTATCAGTGGGGTTAAGGCATTCATTATCAGTATGGCAAACTGTACTCCCTCAGGGTATGCAGCCCATCTTCTTATTATTATTGTCAGCAGACCTATTCCCACCCCGTAAATTATCATTCCTTTTTTGGACATAGGTGAGGTGACGTAGTCTGTAGCCATGAAGATAGCTCCCAGCATTACCCCTCCGCTAAGCAGATGATAAAGAGGATCGGCATTGCCGTCAGGATTGGCAAGCCAGAGTATTCCTGCAAACAGTGTTATTGTAAGCAGAATAGATACCGGGATATGCCATGTAATTATTCTCTTCCACAGAAGATAAACAAACCCTATCAGGAGGGCCAGGGCTGCTATTTCACCCAGTGAACCTCCCATTCTTCCTATAAGCAGGTCGACATGAGACGGTATTTCCTTCATTATATCGGTTACAGGCACTTTTCCGTAACTTTCATTAAGCACGCTAAGCGGGGTAGCTCCTGTCAGAGCATCGGTATAACCTGTATTGAATCCTCTCGGCTCCGGCCAGGAAGTCATCTGTACAGGGAATGAAAGGAAAAGAAATACCCTTCCTACCAGAGCCGGGTTAAAGGGGTTGTTTCCAAGGCCTCCGAAGCTCATTTTTCCTACTCCTATAGCAACAAGAGATCCCAGAATAATCAATCCGACCGGGATGTTAACGGGGAGGCAGAAAGCCAGCAGCACACCTGTTACTACTGCAGAAAGGTCATTAACCCTGCTTTCAGTTTTCAAAATAAATTTTTGGATCAGGTATTCAAATCCAACGCAGGAGCCCACCGCGACTGCTGTTACCAGTATGGCTGCATATCCGAAGAACCATACAGTAACCAGAAATGCAGGTACCAGCGCAATCAGGACCCCGCGCATCAGATTGCCTGTTGTCTCTTTATCATGCTCATGGGGAGAGAGCGATACATTAAGCATATTACCCATTTGTCTCTTTGTTACTTGTTTATTTTGCCTTTCGTTCTCGCATCATTTTCATGACCTGTGATTTCCCGAACCTGATGTAGTCAAGCAGTGGTCTTCCTGCAGGACAGACATAACTACATGAGCCACATTCCATACAATCGGTTATTTTTTCGGTTTCTGCCTTTTCAAACATTGATCTTTCAGCGAGGACCATAAGCAGGTAGGGCTCGAGGCCCATGGCACATGCCGTAATGCATCGCGAGCACCTGATGCATGGGCCGGAGGCCGGTCGTACAGACTCCTGTTTGTCAAAAAGGATAATCCCTGAGGTACCCTTAACCACAGGCACATCAGGGGTATTAAGGGCTTTACCCATCATCGGGCCGCCATTTACTATCTTGGCTGTTGTCTCAGGTATTCCTCCTGCAGCTTCAATCAGGTGAGAGACCGGGGTACCGATCCTTACCCTGTAGTTGCCCGGGTTACTGATTGATTTACCAGTAATTGTTACTATTCTCTCAAAGAGAGGTTTATTCTTTTGTACTGCTTCGTAGACGGCAAATGCAGTACCTACATTATGAACCACCGTACCGACATCAATGGGGAGTCCGCCCGAAGGTACTTCCCTGTTTATGAGGGCCTTTATAAGTTGTTTCTCACCACCCTGCGGATATTTGACTTCCAGCGGGTGTACTGAAATACCCTCCTGCCGGCTGCATTTCTCCCGAAGGATGGCAATGGCATCAGGCTTGTTGTTTTCAATACCTATCATTGCCCTGTCAACGGCAAGAGCTTTCATAAGCAGACGAATACCCGTGATGATTTCGTCAGGTTTCTCAATCATCAGCCGGTGGTCTGAGGTGAGGTAAGGTTCACATTCGACACCATTGATGATAAGTACTTCACATTTTTTACCCTGGGGGATGCTAAGCTTGACATGTGAAGGGAAAGTAGCCCCTCCTAGGCCGACGATGCCTGCCTCGAGACATTTTTTTACTATCTCTTCACCTGACAGACGGATATCGCTTACCAGCCTTTCATCGCGGTCGATAGATTCGAGCCATTCATCACCTTCGACGTCAATTACCACACAGGTTTTCTTATAACCTGAAGAATCGGTTATCTGATCGATTTTAGTGACCTTTCCTGATACGGAAGAGTGGATATTGGCTGATACGTACCCTTTTGCAGCTGCTATCAGTTGTCCGGCCTTCACTGTCTGGCCCTTTTCCACTTCCGTAGCAGAAGGAGCTCCTATATGCTGTGAAATTGGAATGACTACCTGCGAAGGGAGGGGCAGATCTGCTATAGCTTTGTCTGCACTGATCTTGTTCTCGGGTGGGTGAACACCTCCTATGGGAAATGTCTTTAACACAGTATCTGTTTTTTAAAGTTATCCGTGGTTTATTTATTCAGTTTTTCCGGCTGTTGTTTCAGCAGGTTCCGAACTCCTTTCTTTCCTGGGTGGAAAATTGATCTCAAGAATAGCTGATGTGGGACATTCTGTAACGCATTTTCTGCAGAATACGCACTTCATGGAATCTATCCAGGCGAGGTTGTTCTCAAGGGTAATTGCGTCATACTCACACGCCTTAACGCATTTTCCGCATCCTATACAGGCAACCTTACAGGCCTTACGGGCCGGTCCTCCCTTGTCGCAATTAACGCATGAGACATATATTTTACGGTCTTTTTTCGCCTTTTTTCTCAGCTCTATTATTGTTCTTGGACATGCTTTCACGCAGGCTCCGCAGGCCACGCACTTTTCATCTGAGATTACCGGTAATCCTGTTTCCGGATCCATATACATTGCATCAAACTTACATGCAACCACGCAGTCACCGTAACCAAGGCAGCCGTAGCTGCAGTCTGTCTCGCCCGTATACAATGAATGAGCAATTGTACAGGTTCTGGCACCGTCATAATTAGATGTCCGGGGCCTGTGCTCCGGGGTGCCGTTGCATCTCACTACCGCAATGAGAGGTTCCGTCAGCACCGCTTCCCTTCCCAGTATTTCAGCTGCATCAGTCATCAGCGATGCCCCACCTACCGGGCAGTTGAGGCCTTCAAAAGAGTCAGCCTTTACCAGTGCTTCGGCGAAGTTACGGCACCCGGCAAATCCACAGCCACCACAATTTGCTCCGGGCAGTATTTCCTGTATCTGGTCAATACGGGGGTCTTCAAAAACCCTGAATTTCCTTGCCACCACAAAGAGTATTATGGCGAAAAGTGCACCCAGACTGCTTAGTGATACGACAGTATAAATAATTACAGAATTCATTTATGCCGGTTTTAAAATAAACTTGATTTTCTTTTCTATTCTGTTACGTGAAAAAAAGAGCCCCACGTAATAAATGGCCACCAGTCCGACAGAGACGCCTCCCGCCACCAGTTCCCCTGAGCCTGAAGCCAACATCACTATGAGAGATGCCACCATTACTATCAGCGGAACAACGTAACCAAGAACAAGAGCTCTGAAACCATTTGATAGTGAAGTGGTTATTCTGACATTCTGACCAGTTTCAAACTCTCCCTGAAACGGAACCTCGAAAAACTTCTCTACTGAACCCGATGCGTTGCAGAGTCCTGAAGCATGACATGATGAACAGGAGGGGTGCGCAGTGATCTTAACGG
>Ga0334882_1004421_pt1 | contig 11935 bp, 10 predicted proteins | sample GraSluR1_MG_5_FD_207226 | JGI IMG/M metagenome (GOLD analysis project Ga0334882, IMG submission 207226) | Sludge microbial communities from methane-producing bioreactor in Wageningen University, Netherlands - Granular Sludge_15_04-R1 | ecosystem: Engineered > Bioreactor > Anaerobic >... | reverse complement strand
AAACAGAGGTTGTACCAGAAGTTATTTGTGGAACACCGTTTATTCAGAAACAGGAGCCATGACAAATCTTTGGTCACGGCTCCTGTTTTTTGTTTTTTGCAAGTTGTAAAAATGATTTCCTGCAAATAAAGCAGTTCAAGCTTTAAAAGATAATATTGTCCTTGATCAGCTCGATATTTTTGATAAATATTTTATGGTCATGCATTTTGATCGCACCACAGGTTTTTAGTTGATGCATGATCCGGCTGACGCTGCTGGCAGCATTGATACCGCAAAAATGGGCAATTTCTTCGTTGGTCACTACGAAGTCGATCAAGACCCCATCTTGGTATTCTATGCCAAATTTGTCGTAAAGGTCATAGATTTGGCTGCATACAGCCCCAAATTTGCCATTCATTAACATTTGCTGAGTTCTCTTCATGGATTTCATCAGCCGTTCTCGGTAATAGTTTTTGACATAGATTTGGAGTTCACGATTTTGATTGATATCTTTCCAAAATTCAACGCGGTCAATCTGGTAGAGTTCGGCCTTTTCGGATTCTATCCGAATATTGAAGGGAGCGTCGATGAATTGAGAGTACTCGTCCTTTAACAATGACACTACTTCGAGTTCATTGATGTATTCCAAATTGAATTCGCGACCATCTCTGGAAACGACACTCGTCTTGATGACGCCGCTTTTCAAAATGTACACATGATGGTCCTGAATTCCTTCATAGAGCAGATACTTTTTGTATTCTTTACTAACGATCGGGAATTTTTTTTGTTCTAAGTAGTTTGTTAAAGCTGTATTATCCAATTTTACTTTATTCCTTCCATGAATTGTTGAAATTTTCATTGACATTTTATCACAAGTAGACGTTTTGTTTGATTAAAAGGCTAGTTAAAAAAGATAGTAACAAATGTTAATGTCCTTTTTTGTTAAAAAAAATTTACGTCTTTTTTTAATATGAAAGCTGATTTCCCGCTGTTTTTTCTATCCGTATAATCAATCAAGTAAGTCGAACAACCCAAAGCGTGATCAGAAAATTTGAAAGAAAGAGAAGTGTTTATTATGAAAAAATGGACAAGCGCAATGATTGAACGATTGGAATCAGCCTATCAGGTACGATTTGAAAAAGAGGCGGTACTGGTCTTTTTAAATGATGCGTATCAAAATGCGTTGATGTTGAGGAGAGATTATTCGTTTGAAAATGACGAAAGTCTGGCCGCCTTTTTATCAGCTTTTGACTATACGCGGGATTTATTTATTAGTCAGGCGGTGGATCGTTATCCATCAAATTACAATAAGGTTGCAGAAAAAATCTCAACCTTAAAGAAGTTAAATGAGCGTATCGCATATTAATGAGAGTAGGTAATGAAAATTAAGGAAGAAAAGTTATTCAATAAAGGATTTATCACCATCACGATTATCAATTTTGTGGTCTTTTTAGTCTATTACTGTTTTGTTGTGATAACAGCAAAATATGCAACACAAAGCTTAGGGTCAACCACCGCTCAAGCGGGCTTCGCTGTCGGTATTTATATTATCGGTACACTACTGGCACGGTTGTACATTGGCAAGAAATTGGAATTATTCGGGCGACGAGCGGTTTTACGCTATGGGGCTCTGTTTTATTTAATCACGACTGCTGCATATTTGATCAGCACCAATATTTTTATTTTAGATGGCGTACGGTTTTTAAATGGCTTTGGTTACGGCGCGGTTTCTACTGCGGCTAATGCGATCGTTACTGCTTATATTCCAGAGGCTAAATATGGGGAAGGAATCAACTATTATGGATTGAGTACCAGCTTAGCAGCAGCGATCGGACCATTTATCGGGTTACTGCTGCTACCGATGGTTGGTTTTAAAGCGATCATCCTTCTTGCGGTGATTCTCGCCTTTGTTACGATGCTGGCCTGCTTCAAATTTGAAGTAAGTAATATCGAATTATCAGAGGAGCATCGTGCTCGAATCAACACCTTTAGCTTAGAAAGTTTTGTTGAACTGAAGGTTTTATTTATTGCGGGAATCGCCTTTTTGATTGGGATCGCCTATTCCAGTGTCCTAGGCTTTTTGTCTATTTATGCCGATCAATTGCACTTAGTTACGGCAGGCGCCTTTTTCTTTGTGGTTTATGCCTTGGTGGTTACTCTCACAAGACCGATGTCTGGAAAAATTTTTGACAAGCATGGAGAAAATTCTGTGATGTATCCAAGCTTTATTTGTTTGACGATTGGCTTGATTCTTTTAGCCTTCACAGGCAATGCTGTTGTCTTGTTAATTGCCGGAGCGTTTGTAGGTTTAGGCTACGGTACTTTTATGGCAAATGGTCAGGCGGTGACCTTGAAGCTGGTTGAAAAGGCTCGAATCGGTGTCGCATTATCGACGTACTTCATTGGTCTTGACTTAGGCTTAGGAGTAGGACCTTATTTATTAGGAGCCATTAAAGGAATCCTAGGGACTTATCAGCATATCTACATCTTCTGTGCGATCATTCCATTGGTTGTAGCGATTTTATACATGATTTTTTATCATCCAAAGAAATCTGTGGATGCGTAAGAAATAGGAACAAAAAAGGCTGTGCCAGCTTGCTTTGGCACAGTCTTTTTTGTTAAATTTTATTCAGTTTTTCATGGATGACTTCGGTTAAATCATAATTCTGGTTTAGTTTGGCATAATAATCGGCTTGCTTTAATAGTTCGATTTTATCGCTGATGTTTCCTTGAATGATCGCTTTTTCGAAAAATAGCTCTTCTAATCCAGTAGTCACGTTTACCTCTAATAAGGTTTGAATACCTTCGTCGCAAAGTGCATTAGCTTTTTTTTGGTTGCCGCGATCGGCGTAGAAGCAAGCTGCCTGGTAATAGGATGGACCTAATTTTAATTTTGTATTCATTTTTTCCTCCATTTGCTCAGCGCGTTCAAAATAGATGCGTGCGCGTTTTTTTTCTTCGTTTACTTGATAACAGGTGGCTAATCCTTTAAGTACTAGCAGTTCATACCTTTTTTCATCACGAAAAAAGGTATAGGCGCGTTGAAAGTAATGGACAGCTTTTTTTGTGTCGCGCTTGCCAAATAAATTTGCGTAAGCGCGAAAATACAATAGATGACCAACGATTCGTGCATTTTGATATGAAATTTTCTTGCCATAGGTATTCAATAAAAACAAAACACTAGAGAACTCTTGACGTAGATGCAGACAACGAACAATATCCAACAAAGAAGTTTCCGTTAAAAGAACTGTATCTGGGAAAGCATGATGGTATGGAACATCCAGTTTCATACAAAGATCGAGAATGACTTCTAAAATGCCTATGTTTTTGTCTTCGATCAACTCTAAGTCAGCCGGAGAACAAATCGTTTTGAAGTCTTCTCGCGCTATACCCGCCTTCTCGCGCTTTTGTCTGATGATATCTCCATTCACGTTCATGATTGACCTCCTACGAATAACGCTTTCATATTAATTCTAAAGCCTTTATTAGAAAACTGCAATAATAATATTCAAAAAACCCTTTTTTTTAATTTATTTTCCTATAAATTGAATTGAATATTTATTTTATCTTTGTTATATCAGTTATTTAGGTCGAAATATCATTTTCTTAAATAATTGAATAATTATAATAAGAGCGGCTGGAATCAGAGGGATTGAAAACAAAAGAACGCTTGCGTTTCAAGGCAAATATGATAAACTGTTAAAATACTATGAAAAGGAAGAGTGATTGTGATGAGAAAAATGAATGTTGCAATTGTCGGCGCGACTGGCGCAGTAGGAACACAAATGATTAAACTATTAGAAAATAGCACCTTGCCCATTGGCACTGTGAAATTTTTGGCTTCGAAGCGCTCCGCTGGGAAGCAACTTTCATTTAAAGGCGAAACTCAAACAATCGAGGAGCTAGTTCCAGATTCATTTGGAGGAATCGATCTGGCCTTATTTTCAGCAGGCGGAGGAATATCGGCCAAATTTGCACCAGAAGCGGTCAAACGCGGAGCGGTTGTAGTGGATAATACGAGTCATTTCCGAATGGACCCTGAAGTACCATTAGTTGTGCCTGAAGTAAATCCTGAAGCTCTTCGGGCTCATAAGGGGATTATTGCTAATCCCAATTGTTCAACGATTCAAATGATGGTGGCGTTAGAGCCGATCCGTCAGGCTTATGGGTTGAAACGAGTGCTAGTTTCAACCTATCAGGCGGTATCTGGTGCTGGAAATCAAGCAATGGAAGAGTTGAAGCAGCAAACTCGCGACTTTTTAGCTGAAAAGCCTGTAGATGAGTGGAAAGCAGATATTTTGCCTTGCGGAGGAGATAAAAAACATTACCCGCTGGCCTTTAATGCTTTGCCGCAAATCGATGTATTTACCGATGATGGATACACCAACGAAGAGTGGAAAATGATCAACGAAACGAAAAAGATCATGGAGGACGATTCGATTAAGGTTTCAGCAACCTGTGTACGCATTCCTGTTATGAGCGGACACTCTGAATCCGTTTATATTGAGACGGAGAAAACGGCGACAGTGGCTGAAATCCAAGAAGTCATTGCTAAAGCGCCGGGTGCCGTATTAGAGGATGATCCAAGTCAGCAGATCTATCCGCAGGCCTTGAATTGTGTAGGCAAAAAGGAAACATTTGTTGGACGTATCCGCAAAGATCCAGATGAGGAAAAGGGTGTCCATCTGTGGGTAGTTTCAGATAATCTATTAAAGGGCGCAGCTTGGAATTCCTTGCAAATTGCGGAAACAATGTATGAAATGGGACTTTTAAAGTAAGTGAATAGTCAAATTCTCAGACCTGTGACGTTTGGTGTCGCAGGTTTTTTTTGACATCAAAGGAAGGATTAAATTTTATGGGTCGATTTGAAGACGGAACAGCTTAACGTGCCCTACGATGAATATCCTCACTTGCGATACCCTGGAGTAGTATCACAAGTGAGGATATGTTTGGCTGAAAGTTTGTTTTTAGGTGAAGTTAATACAATCAGCGTGTTGGTAGATTTATTTAGAAAACGAAACGGCTTTTATTTATTCGCCAAACGTTCTTTTAAATTTATTTTCTCTCCTCGCTTTCGTAGATCATAAAATTCACCGATAGCTGTGAAAAATAAATCATTTGAAGAGTTAACCGCTGTTTCAACAGAATCTTGCACGACACCAATAATGAAACCAACACCAACGACTTGCATGGCAATGTCATTAGAAATTCCAAACAGGCTGCAGGCTAATGGAATTAATAATAATGAACCCCCAGCAATTCCTGAAGCGCCACAAGCAGACAATGCGGATAATACACATAATATTAACGTTAAACTAAAAGGCACATCGATTCCTAAGGTATGAACAGCAGTTAGGGTCATGATAGAGATAGTAATTGCCGCACCTCCCATGTTGATGGTTGCACCTAATGGTAAAGAAATAGAATATGATTCTTTTGTTAACCCTATGCGTTTTGCCAGCATCATATTGATTGGAATATTTGCCGCAGAACTTCGAGTGAAAAATGCTGGAATAGCACTTTCCTTTAAACAAAACCAAACGAGAGGATACGGATTTTGTCTAATTAGTACAAACGCTACTAAAGGGTAAACAACTAAATCAACAATCAGCATTGTCCCTACCAGCAAGAGCAGAAGACGCCCATATTGCATTAATCCAGCAAGTCCAGTTGAAGAAACCGACTCAAAGACTAGACCGGCAATACCCAACGGTGCCATAGCGATAATTAGTTGAACAACCCCCGTAATGGCTAGAGAAAATTCATCAATAACTTCCTTAACAGAGTTTTTTCGTGTACGTAAGGCAAAACCAATTAGAGCCGACCAAAATAGAACGCCTAAATAATTTCCCTCAATCATTGCCTGCAATGGATTTTGAACAATGTTATTTAGAATAGTGGTCAATACATCGATTAACGCTTTTGGTGCTTCTTGAGAACCGGAAACTTCTTGCAAGGAAATAGTTAGCGGAAAAAGATAACTAGCTAATACTGCAATTGTTGCGGCTAATAAGGTAGTAAATAAATACAAAGAAATAATTGGCTTAATGTAGGTTTGAGTCGTTGATTGATGCTTTGATATAGAGGCCATGATTAATACAAATACTAATAATGGCGCTACCGCTTTTAAAGCCCCAACAAATAGACTCCCAAATATTGCAATGAAGCTCCATTGAGGAAGAAATATTCCTAATAAGCCTCCAAGAATAATACCTATCACAATTCGCTTGATTAACGAAAGCTGCTTGAAAAAATCTAACAAAACAAGAAACCCCTTTTCATTTTTTAATTATTTTGGCACTATATGGCAATTAAAGTTTAATTGAAATAAAGGGAACCTGCAACCGTTTCTTTAGAACCATTTTTAGCAAATAACAGGCTTGCTAGATTGGTTGGTAACTCTGAGAATCATTTGTACGGTTGAGCATCTCAAGTCAGCGATTTCTTACAGTTGAACGAAGATTTGCGTGACAGTTTCATCTAATTCGTCTCTCATTCATTCAGCTTAACTCTCCCTATTTTTAGAAAAACATGTATAATAACTAATGAGTATAGGCACAGACCGTACTGATTACGGGGTCTGAGTAAGCTAATATAGATAAAGAAACTAGAGAGGTGGATATTTTGAGTACAGTCAAAATAATTCCCTTCAGCGGAGTACGTGAAAATGGTAAAAACATGTACGCGGTTGAAGTGGATAATGATATTTTTGTCCTCGATTGCGGACTGAAGTATCCAGAAAATGAACTATTGGGAATCGATGTTGTGATTCCTGATTTTACCTATTTAATTGAAAACGCGGATCGCGTGGCAGGGGTCTTTTTGACTCATGGACATGCTGATGCGATCGGAGCGTTGCCTTATTTCATATCTGAAGTGGCCGTGCCGGTCTTCGGAACTGAATTAACGATTGAGCTGGCAAAACTGAATGTGAATCAAAATGAAGAAAGTAAAGGATTCAAGGATTTTCACGTGATTGATGAGCATACCGAGATTGATTTTGGGACTGCGGTTATCAGCTTCTTCCGGACGACCCATACGATTCCTGATTCTGTCGGGATTAGCTTGAAAACAGCTGAAGGCAGTATCGTATATACTGGTGACTTCAAGTTTGACCCAACATCGATCCCAATGTATGCGACAGATTATCGTCGTTTGGCTGAAATTGGTTCGGAGGGTGTTTTGGCATTGTTGAGTTCTTCATCGAATGCAGAAAATCCAATCCAAGTGGCTTCTGAACGGGAAATCGCCAGTGAAGTCTATGACACCATCAATGAGTGGAACGGACGAATTATCGTAGCGTGTGTTGCCAGCAACCTGCAGCGGGTTCAACAAATTTTAAATGCGGCAGAAAAGGCTGGACGTAAGGTAGTCTTGACTGGACAAGATTTGGATCGCATCATCAAAACAGCGATGCGTTTGAATAAGCTTGAGGTACCAGAAGATATTTTAGTCACAATCAAAGAAATGAAGAAATATCAGCCTGAAGAGCTGATCATCTTAGAAACAGGCCGTATGGGTGAACCAATCAAGTCGTTGCAAAAAATGGCCAATCGCTCACATCGCAACTTGAAAATTGAAGACGGCGATTTAGTCTATATCACGACGACGCCAACGATCGCAATGGAAACCACGGTTGCGAAGACGGAGGACATGATCTATCGTGCCGGCGGAATCGTAAAAAGCATCTCTGAGAACTTACGGGTTTCCGGTCATGCCAATCCTCGCGATTTGCAAATGATGATGAATTTCATGTCACCGAAATATTTCATTCCGGTCCAAGGGGAGTATCGTCAATTAGCTGCTCATGCGAGCTTAGCAAATGAAATGGGCATTCCCTTCAAGGATATTTTCATTACTGGCCGCGGAGATGTTTTAGAATATAAGAATAAGCATATGAGCGCTGCCGGCAGTGTACCAGCAGACAATATCATGATCGACGGAATCGGTGTTGGAGATATTGGCAATATCGTCCTGCGGGATCGCAAAGTTTTATCGGATGACGGGATTTTTGTGGTCGTAGTGACCATTGATCGTAAACTGAAAAAAATCGTCTCTGCTCCACAGATTACTTCACGTGGTTTTGTTTATATCAAAGCAAGTCGTGATTTGATCAAGGAAAGTGCCGAGATTACCAGCGAGATCGTTGAAAAGCATCTGCATTCCGATGATTTTGAATGGAGTAAATTAAAGCAGGATATTCGTGATCAGTTGAGTCGTCATTTGTTTGAACAAACGAAACGTCGTCCAGTGATCTTGCCGGTTATTATGGAAGCCAATCAACGACGCGGACGCCGCAAATAGTTGAAGCCGTAAACTCTCCAATCAATAAACGATTGGAGAGTTTTTTTAATACTTACTACTCTGTTTTTTTGCCAAAAAGGAGTATGATTAAGGTGTCAGTAAATGTAGAGAGGGCTGATCATATGTTAGAAAAACCATTAAAGTGTCCAAATTGCGGCACACATTTCTTTGTTGATGAAGTATTGAATGTTCAGGAGCATCCGAAAGAAGCGATGCCGGTTGAATGTCCGAATTGCCACCATATTTATGAAAAAAGGATCACCAACGGCTATTTCATGACTTTTGAAGATCGGGAACATGGAAAATATGAGGAAGAAGCGGGAGAGTAATCTCTCGTTTTTATTTTTGCAATGCGTGTCACATTCATGGCAGCGTGAGTGAGCTGTGTCATCCCTCCAGCAATTTCTATTGATCGAATTTATAAAAAGGGCGGAAAATTAAACAGTTCGAGCTACAAGGAAAGTCGATGGTTACTTTGATGGTAACGGTTGACTTCTTTTTTTTCGAACACTCTGTTATACTGGTTTTGCTAAGCTGTACTAATATAATAGATAAATGTTATAGCGGGAGGAAATTATGGCGACAAAACACGATCTGATTTTAGAACATATTGAGAGTCTGCCGGTGGGAGAACGAATCTCTGTCCGCAGCATTGCTAAAAATTTGCGCGTCAGCGAGGGAACAGCCTATCGCGCAATTAAAGATGCTGAAAATATCGGTTTGGTCTCAACGATCCAACGTGTTGGGACGATCCGTATTGAACGGAAATTGAAAAAAAATATCGAACGCTTGACCTTTGGCGAGGTGGTTCGAATCATTGAGGGAGAAGTCTTAGGCGGCTCTAATGGTTTGGACAAGGATTTGAATAAGTTTGTCATTGGTGCGATGACAGAAGAAGCGATGCGCCGGTACATCACCCCAGGCTCGTTATTAATCATCGGAAACCGTGAAGGCGCTCAAAAGCTGGCTTTGCAGGACGGTGCAGCAGTCCTAATCACCGGCGGATTTGATACGACACCTGAGATCGCCAAGCTTGCGGATGAACTAGCTTTGCCCGTTTTAAGCACGACCTATGATTCTTTTACTGTAGCAACGATGATCAATCGGGCGTTGAGTGATCAATTGATTAAAAAAGATATCATGCAGGTCAGCGATATCTACATGCCGCTTGAAAAGACCGTCTATTTGCAAGCAGGGGATACAATCGCGAACTATCATCGATTGTCTGATAAAACCGGACATTCACGTTTTCCAGTTGTAAATAAAAGCATGCGGGTTTTAGGAGTTGTGACAGCCAAGGACGTTTTAGGAAAAGCTGAAAATCTAATGATTGATCGAATCATGACGCGAGATCCGAATGTGGTGAAGCAGAGTATGAGTGTGGCTTCGGTCAGTCATCAAATGATTTGGGATGGACTTGAAATGATGCCGGTAGTAAAAGATGATCTTTCTTTAGTAGGAATGGTCAGCCGTCAGGATGTCATGAAGGCGATGCAGCTCGTTCAGCGTCAGCCGCAGATGTCTAATACGATCTCTGATCAAATCGTCGGTGATATCATTACAGTTGATACAGACCGAGAAGAGAATCAGTTAGAGAATCCCTACTTCAAATTTGAGGTCACCCCTCAAATGGTGAACAGTGTCGGGACGATTTCTTTTGGCGTATTGAGTGAGATTGTAGCGAATGTCGCCCAACGAAGTATTTTGCTAGATCAGCGGCGCAATACCTTAATCGAGCAGATGAATCTGCATTATTTACGACTGATTCAATTAGAAAGCGAAATTGAGATTCATTCAAAAACATTAGAACTAGGCCGACGTTCAGCGAAGGTCGATTTGGAGGTTTTCATTGACAATGTGATTGTGGCTAAAGCAATCGTAGTCTGTCAAGTGATGGAACGTTCTTAGAAAGAGGAAGAGCATGACAATTACAGAAGAAATTTTACTAATGATTAAACAATACGATCGGATTATCATCCATCGTCATATGCGACCTGATCCAGATGCCCTTGGCTCCCAGTGCGGACTTGCGGAAATTTTACGTGGGTCTTTTCCAGAAAAGGATGTGTATCAGGTGGGCGGTCCAGTTGAAGGGTTGGCCTTTTTAGCTGAAATGGATGAGATATCTGATGTTCTATATAACGGTGCTTTGGTAATCGTAACAGACACGGCAAATGCGCCGCGGATCAGTGATGACCGCTACAGGCTTGGTGATAAGCTGATCAAGATCGACCATCATCCGAATGATGACCCTTATGGAGACTTGCTGTGGGTCAATACACAAGCCAGCAGCTGTAGTGAGATGATTGCCGATTTTGCGTTTGCTGAGAATTTAACGGTGACCGAGAATGCAGCTCGTCTATTATATGGCGGAATTGTTGGGGATACAGGACGCTTTTTGTATCCAGCGACTACCTCTCATACGTTGCAGGTAGCGGCGAAATTATTGGATTTCGGCTTTGATGCAACGAGATTGAATCGTGAAATTGATCAAATCTCATTAGATGTGGCGAAGCTGTCAGGCTATCTTTATCAAAATCTGCAAATTGATGAAAATGGTGCCGGATATGTCTTTTTGGATCAAGCGATTCTAAATAAGTATGGTATTAAGGATTCTGACACGGCAGCGCTTGTGCCGCTGCCAGGAACAATCGATGCTGTGTTGGCATGGGCAATCTTTGTGGAGCAGCCAGAAGGCTATTATCGAGTTCGGCTTCGCTCCAAAGGCCCGGTTATCAACGAATTAGCTAAACGTTATCATGGCGGGGGCCATCCCTTAGCCAGCGGAGCAAACGCGAAGGATCAGGCGATGTGCCAGGACATCTATCGTGAGATCCAAGTATTGTGCAAAAATTACAACCAAGATCGATTGATTTAAAAAAATCTAGAAATAGCTGTGAACAAAGGTTGTTTCATGATTGATACATTAATACTAGGCATGGAAAGAAACGTAAGGTGTATCCTTAGGCTTCTTTCCATGCCTTTTTGACTTGAGGAAAGTATAAAAATTTTTATATGAAAAATACTTTACGGCAGGTGTATCCACGTCCGGCTTCACGAACGAGCTTTTCTGCGTTAGCTGTGCATAAAGTTGCTGCTAACCTTCATTCCGGCAATCATCTCACTAAGACTGCTGGATTGGTGCTCAAAAGCTGAGCGTGTGCGTGAAGTCTTTCTTATTAAGTCACAGACGTACATCCAGCGTGAAGGTAGTTGAAAGAAAACAATCCAAGTCATTGTCAGGTTTTGAGGTATAAAGCGGTAAAGCAAGACTAATTAACGAATATATAAAAAGTGAGTTTATATAAAGTTTTTAAAATTACTATATTTTTTTATAAATAACTAAAATTCAGTTTGGGAAAGTTTTTAATGTATAAAATGTCATTCTTCAAATTCTTTAGAATTTTTAAAAAAAGATATTTCGGCTTTCTATTTACAATGCTCTTTTCATTGTTATATTATTATGAGTGTTAAAAAAATGAAAGCGCTATAAATGTGGAGGGGTAGACAATGAATGTGGCAAAGCTAGCTGAGAGACAGTTATTTCTAATGAAAGCTGAAAATTTGGAGAAACGAGTACGCGCCTACTATGCTCAAACACAGGATGTGGATTCCTTGATTGAGTACGGAGTCGCGATCCTTGTGCGGAGCT
>Ga0334882_1004417_pt1 | contig 11942 bp, 9 predicted proteins | sample GraSluR1_MG_5_FD_207226 | JGI IMG/M metagenome (GOLD analysis project Ga0334882, IMG submission 207226) | Sludge microbial communities from methane-producing bioreactor in Wageningen University, Netherlands - Granular Sludge_15_04-R1 | ecosystem: Engineered > Bioreactor > Anaerobic > Unclassified... | reverse complement strand
CTGTTTACCTTTACCATTCCCGAACAATGAATGAATTCCGAATTACCAATGTACATTCCTACATGTGTTGCCCTTGGTCTGCCGTTCCTGATGGTACCGAAAAAAAGCAGATCCCCTGTCCTTAGCGAATCGGGCCATGACTCTTTTGAAAGCCATGCTCCATGCCTGAACTGGAGAGAGGCATCTCGCGCCAGTATGATCCCGTTCAGAAAATATACAGTTTTAACAAATCCGCTGCAGTCAAAACCTTTTACTGATGTCCCTCCCCACCAGTACGGGATTCCCGTAAAAGATTCTGCGGTTGATTTAAGCTTCCCCGTATCAGCGGGCATCCCGGCAGCAAGCCAATCGTCCAGGTAAACTGCGTCAGCAACAGGCAGGAATCCCTCCCGTCCATCAGGAAGACGCACCCTGAAAAACCCTTTTTCAATTCCGGTAAATTCCAGGATGCAGCCTGCAACAATATCTGAGATCACCCTCCCTGAGAAAGGATCTGATAGTATATCTCCGGTTTTTTTAATATAAATAACCCTCTGAGACTTTTTCCACCTGCCAAAGTCTTCTTCATCAAATGTTTGAATGGCCCCATCGTCTATCCATCCCAGATACAGGTCCGGTGTCTGGACAAAAAGCCATCCCCTCCGGCTTTTAAGAATTCTGACAGGAGTTCCCATAAGGGCCTGTGATACAAGTTCTGATGAATAGGAACCTGACAGCCTCATATTGCACACACTGACATTTACTATTCCCCAGGGCTTATCTGTTTCTGAAGGATCAGGAAGAAGCCTGAGGCTGTCGATAAATTCAATATTCTTCTTTTCAAGGATTGACAGTATATCATCTTTTGCCTCCGGCAAATTTGTTTCTCCCCTGAGAATCATGTTTTTACCAAGAGAGTAAAGTTCCGCTTCAAAAACTGCCTCTCTTATGTCAGGTGCATGGACCACAGCAAGAGAATCTATCACATCGTCAAGAAAACCCGTAACAGGCCGCCTGCATGAATAGTTAAATAAAGAAATGAGGAAGAAGATAAATAGTATCTTCAGCAGGATAGGGTGTCCGTTTAGCTTCATCGCATGGTTATAATTACAACTTAATCCTGAACTGTCATCTGATATTCAGGCCTCAGTGATCTTAGTGATTTGTCATCAACATATTCTATCTGCATATCATAATCCCATTTGTCAAAATAGAGATTACCACCTTCCCATTCCACTTCGCCTCTCTGGAAATCATAAGGTTCACTGCGGAGAAATTTTTTTCCCGGCCACAGTGGAGCAGCCACTTCTTCATTCACTATCAGCCTGTATGCATCAATACCTGAAATATAAAAATCCCGGATCTTTTTATCATCCGAGAGCTGGAGTCCAAATGACATGTCAACAGGTATCCAGCCCGGGCCTTCAAAATATACTTCACACCAGTCGTGAAGGTTTTTACCTCCCGGAGGCATCATCCAGCCACTCTGCCATCTGACGGGAATACCCTTATACCGCAGCATCGACATTAAAAGAAAGGTCTTCATTCCGCAGTCGCCCCTTCTGTTTCTTATGACGTACTCGGGTATATTCGGAACAGTAGAATATTCGAGAGCACCTGCCCATGGGATATTATCGTCAATCCAGTAATACAGTTTTCTCAGTATCCCGAAAGGATCCGGATCAGATCCCGTAATTGAATCGGTAAGCTTTTTCACATTTTCGGTAAAACAGATGTGGGGAAGCTTTTCCGATGTATGTTTCCTGTATATTTCACTGTTCTTATCATAAGGTTTGATGCTCAGCTTATCAGGGTCAAAATATTGACCTGCCGACTGATAGCCGAATGATATTTTAAAAACAGCCGGCTCTTTTTCCGCGGCTGCCGTTTCCATGTAGATAGTGCGATGAGACATAGAATCGGGAGAAATAATATAATCCTCATGAGAAGCTGAGATAAAGGTCACATTGGTTTGTCTGGCATGGTTCTCTTTTGGCCATGGGAGCCAGCATCTAATTGTCTTTCCAGGGGGGACGGCTCCCGGAGGTACTGTAAGAGTATAGTTTACAATCATTTTTGCAGGCTGCACAGGTTCGGGTCGCAACTCCGAGGCCTGAATAACCGATTGAGTGTGCTTACGACGGAAGATCAGGTCAGGGTCGGTCAGGTCAAGGGAATCATTCAATTCCCGGTTCTGAAAGAAGTTCCTCAGAAGAATCAGGTTTGAAGGGGCCCTCCGGAAGTATCTTTTTTCTCCTTCAATATACCTGTATTCCAGCCAGTTCATTTTTCCCCACAGATCTCTTTCAGCAGTGGTAAAGCCTCCCGTTCTGTTCCGGAGCTGCCTTTCAGCATCCTCCTCGGTTAATGAGAAATCCAGTTTTATCCGTTCTGCTATCTGCAGAAGTGAATCAGAACTGACGATCAGGGAACCTGAATCAGGACACATCTTCCTTATTGAGTCAGCCAGCACCCTTATTTCATTGAACCTGCCGTCTTCCAGCCTGTCTTCAGCCTGCTGATAAAGATCAGTACAGTCAGGCGTCCTGTTACAGGCAACAGCCATGAATAAAAACACCACTGTTAATACACAGGACCTGAAAAGTTTCATCTCGTGTTCAGGCAGATCTATTGCTTTCATCAAACCAGAGAATTCCTGTTCTGGTAAATCTTTGTTATTGCATTCACAATGTCATCCATATCAGCCCTGGAGCCCAGTAAGATACTTTGATACAAGGTCACAGCCTGATTACAGAGCTGATCATTTCCCGGAAGAACATTTTCCTCGCGCCATTTATTCAGTCTTGCCTCCGGGAAAAGCCTCTTATAACCCCTTGATTTCAGGGCCTCCTCCATCAGGCCGTCTTTATTCTGCTGGCCATAACCTCCGCTGGCAGGTATGCCTTCTGCATTAAGGGCACGGATAAATTTATCTTTGGGAATGTTGTTAAAGTGCTCTTTAATATACCTGAAAGGATACAGATGATACACAGCCCTTGTAGCACCGTCAGCAGGTTTGTAAGGGATTATCCCCGGAATCTCCCTGAGTCTTTTGTCAAGGTAGAGCGCATTGGCCAGACGGATATCATTATCCTTTTCTATCCTTTTCATTTGCGACATAAGTATAAGTGCCTGCGACTGCTGCATTCTGTAATTCATTCCCCGGTAAGGATATCCCGAGGCAGGCTTCATATTGCCGAAAGGACGGCCGCAGTTATGAAACGCATTGCAACGGTCCATGATATCATCATCGTTACCCAGTATGGCTCCGCCTTCACCTGCCGGCAGATGCTTTGAATTCTGGAAGCTGAAGCATCCAAGGTCGCCAAGTGTTCCGGTTTTTTTACCCCGGTATTCGGCAAGCCAGGCCTGACAGGCATCCTCAATAACTTTCAGATTGTGTTTTCTGGCGATGCGGTTAACACTGTCCATATCAACAGGTAGACCGTAAATATGCACGGGGACTATGGCAACTGTCCTGTCAGTTATCTTCTCCTCGATCTTTGCAGGATCAATGAGGAAGGTCTCAGGGTCACTGTCGACAAACACCGGGAGAGCCTTTTGTGCAAAAACAGCATTATAAGTAGCAATAAATGTATATGGCGAGACCAGCACCTCGTCTCCCGCATCAACTCCCAGCACATCGAGTGCGACCATCAGGGCAGTTGTTCCGCTGGCTGTGGCCAGGCACCTTTTTGCCCCCATCAGTGCAGCATATTTTTTTTCAAACTCTACCACGTGTTCGCCATTTCCTCTCCACCATCGGCCGGTACGGAGCATCTCAATAATCCCTGGCTCGGCTGACCGATCCCATTCCGGCCAGTCTGGCCAGGTACCCTTGTGTACCTTGTCACCGCCATTGATCGCCAGTTTGCCGGCCTGCTGACTGGTATTTATCTCAAATGGCCTGAATGACAGGTTAATCAATGAACCAACAAAACCTGCAGAGGTTGCAGCTATAACCTGACGTCTTGTAAATTTTCTGCTTTTCATCCTTTAATTTTTTTCATATATGACATAATCTGATATATTATCAAAAAGCTTTTCAAGTTAGACAGAAATATAACAAAATCAAATAGAAAAACACGGGGTTGAAAAATAATTGCAGGAAACGATCCTGATCATCCTTCCGAACCAGAAAAAGAGTATTTTTATGATCAAACATCTCTCATTAATTACCATAAAATAAATACATATCATGAAATACAGGAAGCTTGGAAGGACGAACTTTGAAATAAGTGAAATAGGTTACGGCATGTGGGGCATGGCTTCATGGACAGGTTCCGATGATGAAGAATCGCTCCGTTCGCTCCAGCTTGCAGTTGACAACGGGTGCAATTTTTTTGACACTGCCTGGGGCTATGGCGCCGGTAAAAGCGAAAATCTTCTGGGGGAACTTCTTAGAGCCAACAAAGATGTAAAACTATACACAGCCACAAAGATACCTCCAAAAAACTTCAGCTGGCCAAGCAGGCGCGAGTTTACCCTCGATGATTGTTTTCCGCCCGGCCATATCGAGGAATATGTATTAAAAAGTCTTAAGAATGCCGGATTGGAATCGTACGATCTTATGCAATTCCATACATGGGAAGACAGCTGGCTGGATGATGAGAGGGGCATTAATAAAATGATCAGCCTCAAGGAGCAGGGATTATTCCACGCCATCGGGATAAGCATTAACAGGTGGGAACCCTGGAACGGAATAAGGGCCGTGAAAAGCGGTCTTATAGATACTGTTCAGGTAATTTATAATGTTTTCGATCAGAACCCAAAGGATGAGCTCTTTCCTGCCTGCCGGCTTATGAACGTCGGGGTGATTGCCAGAGTCCCGTTTGATGAAGGATCACTGACCGGCACTCTCACAAAAGAGAGCAGATGGCCTGCAGGAGACTGGAGGAATACATACTTTGTTCCTGAAAACCTGGCACAGAGTGTTGAGCGTGCCGACACACTCAAGCCGCTGATACCTGAAGGCATGACCATGCCTGAAATGGCCCTGAAGTTTATTCTTGGAGAACCAACAGTCAGCACTATCATTCCCGGAATGCGGAAAACTGCCCATGTCAGATCCAATATGTCAGTGAGCGATGCCGGGCCGCTGGACTCCGGCCTTATGAAAGAACTCGAAAAACATCGCTGGGACCGTAAACCTACTGAATGGTCACAATAGAAGCATTCGTACAAAAAGTACAATTCAATACTGTTTTCTGAACATGAATCGGGTGCATTCTGGCCTGTCGTTTTTTTGCCCGCATTGTATAAATCTGACGTCCGGAGAACATTTTTAAGTCTTCGCCAGCTCCAGAACAAGCCTGATTTGCAAATTTTTATCCTCAAATGTCTGACGTTTGTCAAAATCGCGCTTAATTGAAAATAACTATTGCCTGATATAATATCTCATTGATTATCTGGGTATTAGTTTCATATATTTCACACGATAGAGCATTTTTCAGAAAATCCCGGTAAACAGTGAGCCGTTTTTGACGAAAGGTCATATTGTGTTTACAAGGTTGCATTGACCGTAAACAAGCGGCCTGTTTTCATCCACAAAAAGTCTTTGAGGCAATCGCATTTCCCCACTAATTGGGCTTTAGCTACTTGACGCAATTAGTCCGCCAGGCTAATTTTATCATGTAATCTAAAACTCATTGTGATGGAAAACGTTTCAGTAATTAACAGACCCCTTGATCTAACAGAAACCTTTGCCGAGACAACCCCGGTCAGGCAAAAAGTCTCCGGAGACAGTTCTGCCTTAAGTCCGGCAATATCGAATCTGATCGCAGGTATTGGCGGAAATTTATACCAGTATCTTAATAGTAACGGGTTCCCTGAAGATTCAGACTTCATAGTCATCTCTCCGAACCAGCATTATTATTATGATGAAAGTGACATGAGGAATATCAGATCACTGATACACCTCAAGAAGCTGAACAACATCAAGCATATAAATAAATTTCTGCATAATCTTAACCGTGTCCTGCCTCCCAATGCCAACTTCATAGGATGCTTCTCCGACAGCAGGAAGCTGAAGAACCGGAAACATAAGATTCATTTTTATCGCCCGTCGATACTGCTGGACATATTAAAGAATTTTCTGGACTCAAAAACTGATCATTATATAAACAGGGATCAGGTTTTCGAACTGCTCAGCCTTAATGGATTTAAAGTAATGAACATGACAGAGATAAACGGGCTGACATTCTTTTATTCACAGACCGGAGGAGATCAGCTTGAATTAAGAGCCTGAGATACATTCACGGTCGCGATCTTAATCTCACAAAAAAAAGAAAATAATGAAAACACTTTACCAGATTACCTCAAGCGAAACCGGAACCGTTATACTCAGGAGAAGAAAGATAGCCAAAGCTCTTCGCTGGTGGCTGCGTGAAAAAGGTTTACCCTATCACAATGTATTCTTTATAAATTAACACCAGACATAGTTCCGCTGTGCTGCCATTTTGGGCTGACTAACGGCTTCCGGTCTTCCCGTGCCGGCTTTCCCGCAAAAGAAGCCGGTTTCTTTTCAGTTATACGCGATGGATGATTTGTGTAAAATTTACTACATTCACGATATTAAACATATAACTGAATCAACATGAAAAGGAAGATCTCATTTATCACAGCCATTTTTCTCTGCAGCATTTACATCAGCCTGAATGGTCAGAACAGGGACAGAGCAATATTCAGGGAACAAAAACCCGGATTTTATCAGAATCACATCCTCAGGGACGTAAGAGAGGTTAATGAACGGATGAGACCTTCAAGGCCTGCCAGATCTCTTGCAGTAGACCTGACCTCTGCTGAACTTCCGAACAGAATCGATCTTTACAAAAACCGGCATTGGCATAATCCCCCCGTTTCACAGGGTAATACAAACACATGCTGGAGTTTCAGCACAACCTCATTTCTCGAAAGCGAGGTCTATCGCATAAATAAGATGAAGGTCAGGTTATCAGAGATGTATACAGTATACTGGGAATATGTGGAAAAAACAAGACGTTTTATCCGTGAGAGAGGCAATTCAGCGTTCGAAGAAGGATCGGAAGCAAACGCAGTAACACGTATGTGGCTGAAATACGGGGCAGTTCCTCATGAAGCATATTCCGGACTTTTAAACGGCCGGAAATTTCATTCTCACGCCGGGATGATAGCAGAGATGAAAAGGTATCTTGAATCAGTAAAAGCAGATTCGGCATGGGATGAAGAAGCTGCCATAGCAACAATAAAAGCCATTATGAATCACCACATGGGAGTGCCACCAGTACAGGTGACTGTTAATGGAAGAACCATGACCCCGATAGAGTATATGAGAGAATATATTAAAATCAATCCGTCTGATTATGTTGACATTCTTTCCTATACCCAGGAGCCGTTTTACAGGAAGGTCCTGTATGATGTTCCGGACAACTGGTGGCGGAACGAGGATTATCACAATGTACCCCTCGATCTGTTTGTTTCCACTCTTAAAAATGTAATCAGGAAGGGATATACAGTAAGTATTGGGGGAGATGTTTCTGAGCCGGGTTTTGACAGGTTAACTCAGTGTGCGGTAGTGCCAGATTTTGACATCCCTCCGGCCTATATCAATGATGATGCCCGCCAGTTCAGGTTTTCAAACCTTACTACCACTGACGATCATGGAATGCACCTTGTGGGATATCTGGAGAAAGACGGGAAAGACTGGTTCCTGGTAAAGGATTCCGGTTCAGGCTCACGGAACAACGATCCTGACGCCCCAGAATTCGGTTATTATTTCTTCTCAGAGGATTATGTGAAGCTCAAAATGATGGATTTCATGGTACACAGGGATGCCGTAAAAGAGCTGCTTGAGAAGTTTTAAACTTATGCAGTGTACAGATGAAAAATTAAGCGGCAACACTTGAAGTCCGTTGTTGGTTAACATAAATTTTTCTATTTTTGCAGACCTGACAGGGTCGGTTTGCCGAGTGGCTAGGCACTGGTCTGCAAAACCAGGTACAGCGGTTCGAATCCGCTACCGACCTCATAAAGCCTCTGATAATCAGAGGCTTTTGTTCTTTAGTAGTTTGTCTGGAGACAAAAAGATAAGCTCACGATAAATATACTGGACCTTCATGCCAGAATGAACACAGGGAGAGGAGCAGCTTTAACATTAGTTATCATAGCCCATAATTTACTATTCCCTGAAAAGATTGAAAAAATATACCGTATTTTTACAAACATGAGAACTAAAATTATATCCGTCGTATTTTTATTGATATCCGTACTTTTATTGCAGGATTGCACGAGAATTACAAGTGCAGGAAAGACCAGCAATATTCCTGTAAAGGTCATAAGCTATAACATACATATTGCAAGCCCGCCTTCAGTTAAGCCTGATTTTTCAGTTACGGACCTGAAAGCGGTTGCAGCTGTAATCAACAGGGAAAAACCCGATCTGATAGCTCTTCAGGAAGTAGACGCTTACACAATCAGATCAGGGAAAGATTCCCATCAGGCTAAAGATCTGGCAGAAATGACAGGTATGCACTACCATTTTGCCAAAGCAATTGACCACTCTGAAGGAGATTATGGTGCAGCTGTTTTATCACGACACCCGATCATTGAGTCTGAAAGCCACAAATTATCTGTTACCGAAGGTTCCGGCGGGGAAATACGTCCCTTAGCCATAGTCACAGTTGATCTGGCAGGTGAGAAAGTGGTATTTATGTCGGTTCATTTAGACCACCGTTCAGACGTTGACCGGCGATTTCAGGTCGAACAGCTCCTGGATGTAACCAGACTGCACGATCAGGATCCGGTTATTCTGTGCGGAGACTTTAACATGAGGCCTGAAAATGAGATTTTTAACTTAATCAGACAGCAATTTTCAATGATCGGCGAAAAACAGCCATTTACTCATTCCTCAACAAATCCTACCAGAACCCTTGACTATATTTTGTTGAACAAAAAGGCATCAGAGCTTTTCGAAATAGTAAATTACACCACTGTTGATGAAAAATATGCATCGGATCATTTGCCTGTAATGTTGGAGTTTGTAATAAAACGGGAGAATTGAAATATGTCAGAGTCAATGGTTCATAAATTCTTTATACGAACCATGAGTGCCGGATATGTGTTAAGCTGAGCATAACGCATATCAAAAAAAGTCATACATTTGTGGCAGCTTAAAAATTTGAATGTTAAATTGTAATATGGATCGGGTTATGTAAATAACCTTTGGCATTCTGCCAGAGATTATTCCTGTTTTATTTTCAGTCAAATTCCTGCCGGAATTATTTTAATGTTCGTATATTATTAATAACCAGAGGTATTGTAAAGAACTGTTAATGTTCTTGCACTGTAATCTCAACAATCAAAATTCAAATTCAAACATCATGAGTAACGATAGTAAATCAATTCACGAATTCGATTTCAATTTAATCTGTGAATATTTTGCATGCCTGGACCGGCAGGGACCCGGCAGTCCCGAGGTAACCATCAAGGCATTGAGCTTTGCAGATAATCTCACTGCCGAATCCCATATTGCCGACATTGGATGCGGAACAGGTGGTCAGACTATGGTACTGGCACAGCATACACAGGGACATATCACAGGCATTGATCTCTTTCCCGCATTCATCGATCTGTTTAATGCCAGTGCGGGCAGAATGAACATCAGCGACAGGGTGAAGGGTATTGTCGCCTCCATGGACAACCTTCCCTTTCAGGATGAAGAATTAGATCTGATCTGGTCGGAAGGAGCAATTTATAACATTGGCTTTGAACGGGGCCTGAGCTACTGGAAGAAATTCCTGAAACCGGGAGGTTTCATTGCCGTCACGGAAGTATCCTGGTTTACCGAAGAAAGGCCTGAGGAGATCAATTCGTTCTGGATGGATGCCTATCCGGGGACAGACACTATCCCAAACAAGGTGGCTCAGATGCAAAAAGCCGGATTTATTCCTGTTGCACATTTTACGCTTCCGGAAAACTGCTGGACAGAACATTTCTATCTTCCCCAGATTGAAGCCCAGGAAGCCTTCCTGCAAAAGCATAAAGGCAACCAGACAGTTATCGATTTTATTGCAAGCGAACGGCATGAGGCTCAGTTATATTCAAAATACAAGAGTTACTACGGTTATGTGTTCTATATCGGTAAGAAAATGTAAGTAAGCCCGATAGCAGGATTTTTACTGTTTTTTCAGGGCAATCCTGTTTTTCAACAAGTGCGGATGTTTGTCCGGCAGGCATTCCGGATCCGCATACATCATAATATTTGCCAAACTAATGTCCGGATCTACTGATTTTTTAACCTGCGGGCTTCCTGAGCTTTTTTAATATTTTTCCCAAAAAACCAGTCAAGAAGGAAAAGTGTTCCTATCAAAAAGAGAGGCAGGTAAATAACAAGATATTTATCATTGCCGGATAACCATAAAAGATAAACAAATCCCAGTGCAATAAAACTTATACCGCCGATCCATGACCATTTCCATGAGATAATCAGGATTGCAATGAGTATTATGACAGGTATATTATGAATTATAAAATCAAACAGTGACTGCCAGAAACCTTTGTCTTTTCCAAAAACATCAAAGGAAAAAAGACTTATAAAAACAGCATACAGTATACACAGTATCCTTGGAATCCACCTAAGGAACAGAAGCATGCCGTTTTCTTTAATCTGAATTGTCTCCATATAATATACAGATAATAACTGAAATATGCTGTTTTGAACTTTTTTTATTCTCTTTCGATCAGCCAGCTGCAACCCATTGATATAAAATTCGATCTTTGGCTTACTCCTGTTCCAAATGAAAAATCCAATTGTAAATTTGTTTTAACCAGGTAAGTAAATCCTGTTCCCAGATTTAAAATGAATTTGTCCATATTTGTTATCTCTCCGTATGGTTCGAGATAAACTCCGGCTTTTTCATTTATTCCGATTCCAAGAGCCAGGGAATAAGTTAAATCACCTCTTCCATTACCAGAAAAATTATACCCAAGGTTATATCCTATCCCGGCATTTTCAGATAACCTGTGGGATACACTGATTTTACTTAGAGATGCAATTTCGCCGATTGTCAATTCCCTGCTTCCAGTTGGAACTACCAGATGAGTCAGAAATGCAATCTCGGTATTCCGATTTCGATTTTTAATTATCTGAATTTTTGCTCCGATATCCAAATCGCTTATTCCCTGACAGTTTTGGTCAGCGGATTTAACTGATTCAAACTGATTCATTATTCTGAACTCAACACCTTCCGTAATCCCATATCTGAACAAGGTTGTCGGCAGCAGGATCTGCCGTGTTGAAATATGGTTATCCCCTTCATAGCTTACCAATATACCGCTCTCTGACTGTAAAGCTCCTTTCGGGACTGTCGATGAACTTTCCGTATGATCTGGTCTGTCAGCAATAATTTGAGCAACTGAATTTCCGCAAATTGTTGAAATCACGAGTGTTATTAAGATTATTCTTTTAACCATTCGTTATACAGGTCTTGATGCATTTTATATACAGAAGTTTTAAATATTAGCCCGAACAGGAATTCAAAAAGTCCGGCAGGTGTGGTTGATCTCATGCGTATAAACCCCCTTTAAAATCCTTTAAATATATACTTTTTAACCAGAGGATACCTTTTAGCATGAAAGAATTTTGATCTGACCCTGCTTATACGGCAAGTAATCAATGTGATGATGCCGCCTGCTTTCAGTCCAAAAAAGCAATCAGGGTCTTTACAGGATACTCTGTAAATACCGGGATGCTCCTGAGGTCCTTTAATGAATCCAGGAAATGATTCTGTTTCCCCCGATGTGTATTCGGTCTTCTGGGCTGAGAGTATTTATTGTAAATTCGGGAATTTCTTAAGGTCTGTTGTAAACAGCACTTAAAACTGCAATTGAAATATTGTTATTATTATAGTTCGTCCCGTTTGAAGTTATTGCATAAGAAATATTTCCGTCTGGGAAATTGCAAAATACGGAAAAAAATCCGTCAATGC